>Ga0209018_1000974_pt1 | contig 24882 bp, 22 predicted proteins | sample YNPBryBLVA2012_FD_185814 | JGI IMG/M metagenome (GOLD analysis project Ga0209018, IMG submission 185814) | Anoxygenic and chlorotrophic microbial mat microbial communities from Yellowstone National Park, USA - YNP Bryant BLVA 2012 (SPAdes)... ...
TGGAAGTATCTGTGTTCAACAGCGTCGTCCCGCTGTAGAACCGGACACTGGCGATGCTGCCGTCACTGTCGGAAGCCGTCGCGGCGAGGTTCACCGTCGACGGTGCGGTGTAGGTGCTGTTGTTGACCGGACTGGTCAGGGTGACTGAAGGCGGCTGGTTGGGGACGCCGCCGCCAAACGGATACCCCGAGACCCACGTCGGATTGTTGACCGTCGTTCCGGTATGGTTGTTGCCCGAGACATCGGCGGTAGTTGTACCAGAACCTTCGTCAAAGTGCCACAGCGCCAGCGTGTTGGCATCCGCGGTAAATGGCGCCTGCAGTGGGTACGTATAGGTATCCGATGTGTAACGTGCGACGTTGCTGATGCGCACCTCGTCAATCCTGCCGGCAAAAAACTCATATGGATTCATCAACGAGGCCGCTGAAACCTGCACCGAGGGAACCGCCCCGAGATTGCCGGTCAACGACATGGTGTTCCTTCGGACACCGTCTACATACAGATAGATTTGGGTGTTGTTGCCGACCAGCGCCACGTGGTGCCATGTACCGGTTGCAAGCGGTGTTGACCAGTCTATGTAGATTGCGTTGTTGTGGTTCCCATCGTAGGTGAACGCTCCGCTCACCTGCCCTTCATACCCTGATCCCGGCCCCCCGATGATGATGCCCCACTCCTGCTGGCCCCACTGCTGACGTTCAAGGATCGCCTGCCAGGTGTCCGTCCCACGTTCCCAGTAGAAACAGCACTCCACTGTGAAAACCCGCCCCAGCGCCGGAATAGCGTTTCCGAACAACGCCTGCTGGTTGGTACCGTTGAAACGAAGGGAATAGTTGCTGGAAGCGGAGTTGACTGTGATATTGGCGATGGTTGAGGTGCTGGTCGCGTTCTGGTTGTCATAGGCGATCGCACGCAGAGCGTAGCTGCCCGCCGCAACCCCCGCCCAGCTGTACGCGTAGGGGCTTGCGGTGTCCGCGTTGAGCATCGTGGTCCCCGTCCAGAACTCCACCCGCGCGATGCTGCCGTCGTTGTCCGCCGCCGTCGCGGCGAGGTTCACCGTCGCTGGGGCGGTGTATGTCGTTCCATTCGCCGGACTGGTCAAACTCACCGTCGGGGCCTGATTAGCCGCCCCGGGTATCCACACCGACTTGGTCTCGGTGATGTATCCCACAGCGGTCGCGGTGACGGTGTAGGTCGTCCCGCCCGGCAGGTCGCCAAAAGCATACTGGCCGGAGGCGTTGCTGGTGGTGGATGAACTCAGCTGAACAACGGTCACCGTCGCGTTGGGAATGGGAGTGCCGGTACCCAGTTCGGTCACAGTTCCGGTGAGCGGTTCAGCAGATATCCGGATGAAGACGTTGGCGACGAGGTACAGCACTGTGAAAAGGCACGGCAGGATACGACGACTCATGGTAGCCCCCTAGTCTTATTAGTATGCGGATCGCGCGGTTCAAGCACGCGCGCGCTCCTGTCCGCATTATTTTTATTATACTGGAGAAAGTACGCACAGGTAATCCGGTATCGCCACATGTTCAACGAACAACAAACCGCGCACGAGCCGGCAACAGCCGGCGTACGGAATGCCGACGCACCAGAATCGTTTTCAGGACAATCGTTTGCCGGGGAGCTGCCTTTATACGGGTCATTCGTTCCCGGAGCAGCCGGACCGCGGTGGAACCGAGCGCCGATACGTCCTGCGCGACCGTCGTCAGCCCCACCGGCAGGAACCGAGCTTCAGCGGAGTCATCGAACCCGATCAGCGATACGTGATCCGGCACGCGCAGTCCTTTATCGCACAACGCCCGGAAAGCTCCGGCAGCGGTCGCATCGTTCTGTGCCGCAATGGCGGTGAACCGTACCCCTGCGGCGAGCGCCGAGATGGTCTTGGCGTATCCCTCGTCCTGGTCGGACGCATACGTGTCGTCATTGCGCATCCAGACCAACTCCTCACTCACGGGAATACCGCGGGCCTGCAGGGCGTCGCAGTACCCGCGGAACCGCTCCGCGACGACACTGTGCAAGGAGCGCCTGCCGATGTACACGATGCGCCGGTGGCCTCGGGCGATGAGGTAGGCCACTGCGCGGCGCATGCCGTCGCGGTTGTCAATGAAAACGCAGTCGGCGATCACACCGTGTGTCCAGCTGTCCACCAGAACACAGGGAACTCCGCGCTCGGTCAGACGAACCAGGTGCCGGTAGGGCCGGTCGGCGTACCCCGGCAGAAACAGAATGCCAGACAGCGGCCGGTCGCTCAATGCAGCGAAAATCTCGTTCTCCCGTCGGTACGTATCACGGGCGTCGTACATTTCAAGTGCAGGGCCCTCATCACGGAGTTCGTCCAGCACTCCCCGCAGGAAACGTGCGCAGAAATCATTCGCGTAGTACGACCATACCAGCGCGATGGGTGGTCGCCTTCGATCACACCCTCCAGGGTGTACCTGCTGCGAGGATACCGCCGGACGATGAGCGACAAACCACCCTTTCCCCTGCACGGTGTACGCCAGCCCCTGTCTCACGACCTCAGCGACCGCGCGTTTGATGGTGGCATGGGAAAAGCCGTACCGGCAGCGCAGTTCTTGCTCGGAAGGTAGCCGGTCGCCCGCGTGAAAAACCCCGGAAAGAATGTACGATGAAAGCAGGTCAGCCAGACGCCGGTACTTGGGCGCGGAACTGCGGTTTCTTTCCCCCAAAATCGCATCCATCCCCATGATGATTCAATTACGAAATAACAGGCGTGAAGTCAATAGACCGATGGAAAATGCACGTACTTATACGCATAAGTCCGCACCACACGGCAGGCCCATCATCCGACCCGGTCCCGCCGGCGCCTCGTAACAGCCGCGCGGGTTTCCGTGCGCAGCCGCGCCGCGTGAGCTGCCCATGTGGGTTCATCGGCGGGCTTTCCCGACGGAAAAATGTCCACGGTGACGTAGCGGAGCGGTGTGGTTCCCCGACAGAACACCTGGTGCACCTCGTGCATCGGTATGAACACGATGTCGTCCTTCGTACACCCGACCGTGCGCGTGCGCCGGGAGCCGCCACCCGGGCGGAACACGATGCGGCCGCGGCCGCTCACCACGATATACAGCTGCTCGTTGGCGTCGTGGACGTGCGGGTGAGTGCTCTTGCCGGGCATAATTGTCGTGAGGAACACCTCGGTCCCGCGGGTACCTTTCCGATCAATGAGCAACGCATTGGTGTGCGTCGGCCACCGGTACGGTATCCCCCGTCGCATATTTTTCACCAGTGCCATGCCGGTTCCTCCTCTGTCATCCCGCATGCGGACGCGGTGTGAGACGCAGGCGGAAAGTGCGTATCTCCCAAGGTTTGAACGCAACGTTGAATGCGTATCCATCGGTACGGATGCGCCGTCCGTTGCGTTCCAGCAGGTCCGTTTCCACCACCGCATGCACCTGCATCCCCGCAACGAACCTGCAGAGTACCCTGCTACCGCACGCTTCGTACGCTCTCACGATGATACCCTCGCCATCCTCCGCCTGCTTGATCGCCGACACGACAACCGAGGGGGCGGTGCACTGCAGCAGCGAAGACGGCACGCCACCGCACGACACACCCCGCCGACAACTGTCGCCGGGTGCATCCATTCGCGCCGGTTCAGCCGGGACAACCACCGGCGGTGTATTCAGCTCCCACCCTGTACGGACCACCTCCGGACCGCCAGCGTCACCCCGGTGGAACAGCAATGCATAGGTGAACTCATGACTCCCCTGGTCCGCTCGACGGTCCGGCTGGTACGGCGAACGGACCAGTGTGAGCTCCAGGCAGCCTCCCAGCACCCGGTAACCATGCTTGCAGTCGTTGATCAGCGCGATGCTGTGTCGTCCATCGGAAAACCCGGCCCAGCGGAGCGCCGGATACTCCTCGCCGTTCGCGGGACGGTCTACCGAACCGAACGGGACCTCGCAGCGCACCACCGATGCGCTGAGCGTGGTTGGGAAGGCGGCGCGGAGCGTCGGCACTCCGTCTCGCTCGGTGCCACACTCAGCCCAGTTGAGCCGTGTGCGAAACTCCACGAGATCGGCGTGATGGTGCACAACAATCGTCTGTTTGAGGGCGGATCCACCGAATGCACACTCCAGTCGTATGGTATCGGCGACCGGCCCGCGGCGCACTGACACGATACGACTACGCAGGTGTTCCACGGAACGGATCGATCCCAGCACCCAGGACGATTTCCAGTGCCCTTCTTCGGTGTAGAGGCGCAGGGTGTTGCCGTGTTCCAGGCGATCCAGGAGCTCACGCCCGGTGCGCAGGTCGCGAAGGCGTACCACGCGGCCAGTGACCGGATCGAGCTGCAGCTCGCTGTGCAACGCACGGAACACCAGAGAATCCTCCGGCGCGCACCGCTGCCGCTCCGCACCCCGCACGACGTGGAACACCGCCCACCCGACCGAAGGTACAGTACCGCGGAACCAGAGCACACCATCGCACACCTGGGAAGGAACCGTACGGCCCGTGCTGTCCGTCACTGTGGCGCCTGCCCACCCGCGGTTGTGCAGGTCAACCTCCACTACGACGCTGCGGGGCCACGCCAGGGTGTTGATGACAGTCACCGGGAAACGGTCGGCGGTGGAGACCTGCACCGAGGCGATACGCTTCGCCGCGTTCCCGGTTGCTGCGGCCGCTGCGGCCAGCGATTCCTCTGCCAGTCGGCGAGCGTGATCGTAGGCCAAACCGATGGACGTTCCCGCCAGCGTATCGTGGAACTGATTGAGACAGACGCGACGCCACGCCTGGTGGAGTTCACGTGCAGGGTACGGCAGGCCGGCGACGGATGCCATGACCGACAGCGTCTCCGCCGCCGTCAGCGCCTGTTCACAGCGGCGGTTGTACCGTTTGATGTCGGCGTGCGAGGTGTAGCAGCCGCCGTATTCATAGGGCAGCTCTCCAGCGATGACCGGCAATCGAACCCGGTCCCGGCTCAGCCCGGCGAAGTACTCTTCTGCGGTGGAACATCGCACGGCGGGGAAGAACGCGGTCTCCCGCAGGATGCGCGCCCGCTGCAGGTCCCGCCGGGTGGGTCCGCCGCCGTGGTCGCCCACACCGTAGCATACAAGATCACGCGACACTCCGTAACCGGTTGCATGGACCAGACGCCTCGCCGTATCAGGGGTGACCGGCAGGCTGTACCCCCACGATTCGTTGAACGCCGTGACGCGGGACCCATCCAAGCCCTCCCAGAGAAACACCGGGGTGGTTTTGTCACGACCTCCCTTGTAGGAATAGTAGCTCCGGATGCCGCACTTGCGCAGTATCTGGGGCAGCGTCGCCGGGTGCCCGAAGGTGTCGGGGAACCACCCGACGGATGTCGTCCCGCCGAGGTGCTCGGCGCAGAAACGTTGTCCGAGCAGGAACTGCCGGACGAGCGCCTCGGTCCCGGACATGTGCAGATCGCCCTCCACCCAGGCGCCTGCCGCCGCCTCCCACCGGCCGCTGTGCACATGCCGCTGGATGCGCTTGAACAACGCGGGGTCGGCCTCGCGAATCACCTCGTACATCGCCGCCTGGGAGTTGGTGAAGCGGAATTCCGGGTACTCGGCGAGCAAGCGGTCAACTTGCTCGAAGGTGCGCCGCTGGGTGTCAACGGTGTTTTCCCAGTCCCACATCCAGTTGATGTCCAGGTGGGCGTGCCCGACGAGGTGGATGACGCGCTTCTTGAGGAAAGACCCCACGGGGGCGAGGTCCCGCTGGACCTCACGCACAAACCGGAGAAACGCGGGGAGGGCGTGATCTTCCAACAGAGCGACCGGCACCCGCTCCATGACCGACGCAAAAAGAGAGACCAACCGGGCATCCCGCACCTGTCGCAGTTCGAGGCACCGCAACATCAGTTCCGCAGCTCGAACGAACGCGCCTACGTGCACCGTCGCCTCTTCCACGCTGTCCACGATCATCTGCGGCGGAAACCCGTACATGAAATCGTTGCCGTCGATGCGCCGCATGCGGATGGCGATGTCGAACGTGTCCCCCGGCCGCACCGCACCGGCCAGCGGCACATCCAGCGCGGTCCACCACGGTTCGGACAGCCGTCGTTCGCCGTTGATGTACAGTTCCGACGACATGACCGAGGCGTACGACAGTGTCGCGGCGCCGTTTACAGGGATCCCCGCCACCCGTTCCGGCATCGTGATGCGGGCTCTGAACCAGGCCTGCTCCGCTTCAAACGGCCAGCGCAGATCTGCCCGCCACGGCACGCCGCCCGCGGTGGACGGCGGGATGCCCGAGTCGTCGCGGGAACCGAACAGACAATCGTAGCCGTCGTAGGATCGGAAGCCCTCCACTTCACGCATGAACGACTCGTACGCGGCAACCAAACGGCTTACGGTTCCACGCATCGCACCGACATCCGTAACCGGCATATTCCCACCTATCCCGGAACCCGCACTACCGTCCCCTCACGACCACACCAGCCAGAGGAAGACGGATGACGCCGTCACCGCAACAATGGTGAACGGCAATCCGATGCGGATGAACCGACCGAATCCCACGTGGTACCCTTCTCTTCGCAGTACACCGCAGGCGACGATGTTGGCCGACGCACCGATCGGAGTGACGTTTCCACCGACACTCGCGCCGATGAGCAAACCGAACAGGAACAGGGTCGGTTCGGTCTCCATCGTTCTGCCGACCGACAGCACGACCGGCAGCATCGCCGCCAGGTACGGGACATTGTCCACCAACGCCGAGACAGCGACCGAACCCGCGACAATACATACGAATACCAGCGCCCGGTTGCCCGATGCGTATGCCGCGATCCGCGTACCGAGTGTGTCCACCCATCCGGTTGCGGTCAACCCGCCCACCAGCACGAACACCCCCGCCAGGAACACCGTCGTGTCCCAATCCAGGCCTTTGATCCGCGGCACCGCCCGGCGCGCATTGTGTACCCGATCCCATATCAATCCCACACCGGCGGCCGCCGTGCAGATGGCGCCGGCAGCATACGAGAACTCCCGGTCAACGAAGGACGACAGGGCCAGAAACGCCATCATGCCGATCAGCAGGACCGTGGGAGTCCATGACCGGATGGGTTCTACGTTCACCCGCGCCGCCGGACGGTGGTGCGCACGGAACACCCACGCGAGCACCGCCAGCGATGCCAGCGCCCCGATCTGCACGGCGAAGAACACCCCAGGTCGTCCCCGGTACATGAAGAAATCCCAGAACGACAGCCGTGCAAAACCCGCCAGGAGCATGCTCGGGGGATCCCCGATGAGGGTGGCCGCACCTTGCAGGTTGGACGATACCGCAAGTGAGATGAGCACGGGAACTGGATCCAGGTCCAACCGGCGGGCCAGCGACAGAGCGACCGGCGCGACGATGAGCACGGTGGCGACATTCTCCACGAACGCCGATATCAGGGAGGTCAGCGCACAGACGGTGAGAACCGCAACCACCGCGCTGCCGGAGAGGTTGATGAGCCGCGCTGCGAGGTACGCGGGCATGCCGCTCTCGGCGAAGAGTTCCGCCAGCACGAGCGTCCCGACGAAGACCCCCATCACGTTCCAGTTAATCGACGACAGCGCCTCCGCCGGGGAGAGGGCTCCCAATGCCACTAACAGCGCTGCACCGCCAACAGCAACCAGCGCCCGCCGGCGCGGCAGGGCGACAAACAGCGCATAGCACAACGCAAACACCACGATGGCGATGTGTCCAGGTTGGATCATGAATATGGCCTTCCGGAACGGCGAACGTCACGTGACCTGCCGCGTTTCCGGGAAATTTGCGGCGGCGTCGTCGCTGCTCGTGACGACACCTCCGGCATCACGCCAGCCATTGTGTGGTCACGAAATTCCTTCCGACCTGCTCCAAGCGCCCATCCCTGGTCAATAACACGACGGGATTGGGCCGGTGCACCCGCTTGAGCTCCATGGCCATCGCAATGATCAGGATGTCAAACGCCGACAGAGGCGTCTGGTTCCTGCCCAGCGGCTGCTGGTGCGAATACTCGTAGATCGCGTCGGCATTCGCCAGATGACGTTCCTGCAGTTCGTACGGGTAGAGAATCGTGCGATCCTCCAGCGAGTCCATGAATTTTTTTCTCCACGCGCGGTATTGCTCGTCGTTCATTGTCTTGTCCCGGTAGTGCAACCGGGCGTAGGCATTGAGAACCTCGGCGACGCAGAACTGCGGAAGGTACAGAAATGCCCGTCCCTCGGCACGCTCCTGGAATATGTTCAGTTTGAGTTTGCGGCGGTTCTCCATCGCATAGATGAAAGCGGAGGCGTCCACGAGGTAGTAGACCATGCGCTCCGGACCGGCGGACACCCCCGACGCCTGCCTGCAGGTTCGACCCCGTCCCCGCCGCGCCGGCGCGGTCTGCGTACCGGCGGCTGACTGCTGTTCGGATCCGGAGGATGCATCCCGAACCTCTGGAAGATCGTCATCCGTCGTGCCGGTTGCACCGAGCGTATCGCCGTCGACCTGCGCATGCGGCGACGGCGTCTCCACGAGGGGTTCGGCGACAGGCTCGGTACGAACGGGAACCGGTGTCGGAATCGCACCCATTGCAGCGGACCCGACAACCGACTCTCCGGCGGGATGGAGCGGCTGCACCGGCCGTGTCGGCTGCAGCGGTCGGGACGATTGTGTTTGCCGGGAATGCTGCAGCTGCGGGACCGGCGGTTGTACGCGGGGCGGCTGCGGCGGCTGAGGCAACGACACGGTGTGCGCGCGCCCGGACGGTCCTGATCGCGGCGCGGGCATGCGCGTGAACGCCCCGCCGTGCATCGGTTCGTCGGATGCTTGGGCTTCGTGCCGTTGCGGCTGGATCGATGACGACACCGGTTGCTGGTGTTGCACCGGCTGCCTGCCGGCGTTGCGCGGCCGACGACGATGTCGTCGCCCGGTAGGTCGGGGATGCGCGGATGGAGGCGGTGCCGGATTTCTGTTCCCGGTATTGTCCTGTTGATTCATGTACGGGTACCACCTTCTCTGGATGAACGGGGGTAATATTTCGGGTGGGAATGAACGGCATCCGGCGCGGGCCAGTGCGACCCGTGCGTACTCGTACGAGTCGCCCCCGAACACCGCATACATGGACCGGAGCGGATTCGAACCGCCGACCTCTCCCGTGCGAGGGGAGCGTTCTCCCAGTTGAACTACCGGCCCACAGCGGCGCATCGCTCGCACGATGTGCCTATGCTCTGTTTACAAAAATACCACCTGCTTTGCAAGCGCTGTGCCGTCACACAGCAACGGGCAACACCTCGCGGGCGATGCGCACGATGTCCGGGTCGAACCGCCGGCCGCTCTGTGCGTCAAGCTGGCGGATCACCTCTTCGTCCGCTGCGCCGCTCATGCGCAGTTCCTCGACGAACTCGGCGACGGCGATGATCTGGGAACCGGTCGGGATATCCTTCCCCTTGAGCCCGTCTGGATATCCGGTGCCGTCGAACGCTTCGTGGTGATGGCGCACCACCGGCGCCACCGATTTGAGCAGGTTGATCTTCGCCAGCATGTCAGAGCCGATGGCGACGTGTGCGCGCTCCGCTTGAGCCCGCTCCATGATCCCGGCGGCGCCCTCCAGCTCCGTCGAGAACCGCGGCGACAGGTACCCGATATCGTGCAGCAGCGAACCGAAATAGATGTCGCGGTATTCCTCATCTGAGGAATCCAACCCCATCTCCCGCCCGATCAGCGTGGCCAGCTTGGTCATGCGCCAGTACCGGCCCGTGTAGCGCGGCCGGACGGTTTCCACCGCTGATACTAGCAGCTCCGTCATGTTGACGAAAAAGTTCCGCTGGTTCTCGTTGAAGATGGCGTTCATGATGGTGACCGCCGCTAGCCCCGCCAGGCTCTCCAACACCCGTTGATCCCGGACGGTGTACTGCCCATTGCCGCGTTTGTTGAGGACCTCGGCCACCCCGATGAGACGATGGTCGTCGCCGAAACTGATGGGTACCGCGAGAATGGAGCGTGTGCTGAAGCCGCTCTGCATGTCCACCCGGCCGGTGAACCGCGGGTCCTTGGAGGTGTCGTTGATGATCTCCGCCTTCTTCGATACCGCCACGGCTCCGGCGATCCCCTCCCCGAGGCGGACGCGGATTTTCTTGAGCACCGCCACTTTTTCACCGGTTGCGACCTTGAAATACAGGTGGCGCTTGTCGTCGTCCAGCAGCATGATCGAGCTTGCCTCAGAGTCCGTCAGCCGCTCCGCCGCCTCTCCGATACGTTTGAGCAGGGCGTCGAGCTCCAACGTCGAAGAGAGGCTCTTGACGATTTCGAAAATCTCCTGCAGCCGGTCTATGTCGCCCGTCGCGGTTCGTTTGTCGTTCATTGCCGTGAGCACGCCGTGAAAATTTCTTCGTAGGTGGTCAGGCCGCGGGACACCTTGATGAGCCCGTCAACCATCAGCGGCCGCATCCCGGAACGCAGCGCCGCCTCACGGATCGGGGCCAGCGCCACTTCTTTCATGCACACGGTGCGCAGATCCTCGTTCATGATGAGCAGCTCGTGCATCGCGGTACGCCCCTTCATGCCGGTGCCGCCGCACTTCTTGCAGCCCGTCGCTTTCATGAACGTTGCCTGGGACAGGTCCACGTGGTGCTCCTTCAGGATGCGCAGCATCTCCTCCGAAGGATGGGGGTCTGGCTGCTTGCAGTCTTTGCACAGAGTTCGTATGAGCCGCTGCGCGAGCACCGCCTCCAGCGTGTTGACCACCATGTACATGGGAGCCCCCATCTCGTGCAGCCGGGAAACCGCCGAAGTCGCATCGTTGGTGTGGATGGTGGACAGCACCAAGTGCCCGGTGAGCGCAGCCTCCATGGCGACGCGCGCGGTCTCCTCGTCCCGGATCTCACCGACCATGATGATGTCAGGATCCTGGCGCAGGAATGCGCGCAGCGCGGTGGCGAAATCGAACTTCTTTTCTCCCATCTTCAGGTCGGGGTTGACCGGCACCTGCACCACACCGTCCAGCTCGTACTCCACCGGATTCTCCGCGGTTATGATTTTTTCCGCCGGATCCTTGACCTTCTGGAGAGCGGCGGTCAGCGTGAACGACTTGCCCGACCCGGTGGGACCACACACCAGGATCAGGCCGTACGGTTTGGCAAGGGATTCGGTGAACGCCGCCAGTGTATCGGGCAGGAACCCCAGCTGTTCCAAGGGGAGACCTGCGCCGGACCGGTCCAGAACGCGCATGACGACGCTCTCGCCGAATATCGTGGGCACGATGTTGACTCGAAACTCTATGGGCAGCCCCTTGGCCCGAACTTGGATGCGACCGTCCTGCGGGATGCGCCGCTCCACCAGGTTCATGCTGCCGCTCATGATCTTGATTTTGGAAACGAGCGCGCCGCGGAACGAGATGGGTATCTTGAACGTCGCCTTGCGCAGCTGGCCGTCGACACGGTAGCGCACGAGGATGCGTTTTTCGAAGGGTTCTATGTGGATGTCCGACGCCTTCAGGCGAACCGCTTCCAAGATGATTGCGTTGACGAGTTTCTCCACCTCGGGCGCCGAGGCGTCCACCTGCATGATGTCCGTCTGCTCCTTGGCCTGCTGCTCCAGCGCGACTTCGCCGGAGGTGTCCAGGCTCGCCAGCAGCTCCTGGGTCAGTTCCCGGGCGTCATCCATGAGGTCGTCGCGGGACACCTTGACCTGTGCCGCCGACGCATCCTCCGACGTCTCCAGCGGCTGTTCCTCGGTACCGTACAACTCGTCGATCTTCTCACGAACGTCATCGGGCAGCGCGAGGTATGGTATAACCCGCAGTCCTGTACGGAACTGAAGGTCCTCAAGGGCGAAGAGGTTGCGCGGGTCCATCATGGCGATGAACAGCATGTTCTCTTCCTTGTTGAACGGTACCAGCTTGTTGCGACGGCAGGTCTCCACCGGGATGATCTTCGCAACGTCGGGATCTATCTCGATGTCCTTCAGGTCCACCACTTTGATGGCCCACTCGATGGAGATCGCCTTGAGGAGGCGGTGCTTGTCCACCTTCTTGTGATTCACGACGTACTGTTGGATGGGGGTGTCGGTGCGCTGTGCCTCGGCCGCCATCGCGTCGACGTCAGCACGCTGCATCTGGAAGGTGTCTACGAGGATGTCCTCGATGCTCTTCTTGACGGGTGACATAGTGGTCTGAGCGCATTCTCCTGATCGTACCGAACGGTCGCCGGGTATCCGCTCGACGACCTTGAATGTTTTTGTATAAAATATGTCACTGCAATAGCAAGTTGCACTATCGAACCGTGTACGGTGGAATACGCTCAGATGGATGTGGTGATCAGCGTCTCGGTGTCGCGGATGCCCGGGATGCGCCGGATGCGCGAGGTGATGATCCAGCTGATTTCGTCGAGATCCTTGGCCTCGACGTCCAGCACCAGGTCCCAACGGCCGAACACCGCGGTAATGTGGGTGACGCCGTCCACCGCCCGGAGCTTCTCCAGCACCTGCCGCTCCTTCCCCGACGCCATCTTGACGAGTACCAGCGCCGCTGTCATGCGATCCTCCCTGTCATACGATCGGTCCCGCCCCGTTCCCGAACCAGCATCGCGCGTATTCCCTGCGGATGCCCGATGTCCGCCACGACCACCCTGCCGAACCAGCGCCGTGACCCGGGACGGAACATGCCGGGTTTGGCGAACCCCATGGCGACGGTGATGGACGCGCGCACGGCGTCATCCCCCACGGGGCGACCGGTATCGGCATCCAGCCCGGACGGAACATCCACCGAAACCACCGGTATCCCGATCCGAAAGCAGCGGCCGACGCGCTCAATGAGCGCTGCATAGACACCCGATGGTGGACGAGACAATCCGGTTCCGAACAATGCATCGACGATAACGGCTGCGCCGCGGAAAACCCTTTCAGACATCCGTTCGACAACGCCGATGCACGGGATACCCATCCGACCGACAATCGTCGCATTCACGGCGGCGTCGCCGGAATACGCAGACAGGAGCGCGGAGTGCACCACCACACTGTGCACCCCGGCGTTGACCAAGTACCGTGCGGCCACCAACCCGTCGCCGCCGTTGTTGCCCGGTCCGCACACCACGACAACCCACCCGGCACGCCGCGTACGGCGCATCAGCCGCATCGTCTGTTCCGCGACGATACGACCGGCATTTTCCATGAGCAGTAGCGTGGGCATGCCGAAGCGCTCGTGCGCAATCCGGTCGGCGGCGCGGCACTGCGCGGCGGTTAGCGGCGTCGCGTGAGCCATGCACGCACCTCCGATGCGCTGAGCGTGTTGAGCAGATCGCCGGGTCCCAGCCACGCGCGGCGCGCGACAGACACTCCGAACCTGATGCCGGAGAGCGCGGACGCCGCGTGACTGTCCGACCCAATCAGCAGTTGCACGCCCGCCGCGCGTGCTGCACGGGCATCGGTATCGGCGAGATCCAGCCGTTCCTGCGAGGCGTTTATCTCCAGTGCCGTCCCGCGGGACGCCGCGTGCACGTACACCGCCGGCAGGTCCAGCGGGTACGGGTCTCGCTCGCCGATCATGCGACCGGTGGGATGCGCCAGTGCATGGACGTACCGGTTGTCCAGGGCGCGTTTGATGCGATCGGTCATCGTCCGTTCGGACATCTTGAACCGCGTGTGAACGGCGACGATGACAAAGTCCAGCGAAGCCAGCACGTCATCAGCATAATCCAGGGTTCCATCGGGAAGGATGTCCACTTCGGCGCCCACCAGCAGTTCCACACGGGTCGCGGCGCGCGCGGCGTCAACCGCACGGAGTTTCTCCGCGAGTCGTTCCCGCGACAAGCCGCGGGCGACGGTCAGACTCTGCGAATGATCCGTCAACACCAGCCACTCGTATCCACGCGCTTCGGCGACGCGCACGATGGTTGCGATATCATCCATCCCGTCGCTGAAGTTCGTATGCACGTGGAAGTCGCCGCGAATGTCCCCCGGTTCTACGAGGCGGGGGAGCGTCCCATTGAGCGCAGCGGCGATTTCCCCGCGATCCTCGCGGAGCTCCGGCGGTATCCACTGCAGGCCGAGGGTGCGGTACAGATCCTCTTCATCGGCGATCGGCCGCGGTCGGCCGCCTTTCTTCGGCGCTATGCCGTACTCGCTGACGCTCAATCCGCACCGGAGCGCGTGTTCGCGCAGGGCGATGTTGTGCCGCTGCGACCCGGTGAAGTACTGCAGGGCGGCACCGAAAGTGCCGTCGGGAACGATCCGCACATCCACCTGGGTGCCGCCGCGCACGCGCACGCTCCACTTGGTCTGACCGCGGGCGATGACTTTTTCAACCGACGACTGGGCGCAGAACCGGTCCAGAACGGTTTCTTCAGCGCCGCGGCGGAGGCTGCAGAGAATGTCCAGGTCCCCGACGGTCTCGCACCGGCGCCGCAACGAACCGCACGTCTCCCACCGCACCACACCGGCCCCCGCGAGTGCCTGCGTAACCCCGGCGGCAAGCGCATCGGCGTCACCCAGCAGCATCCGCCTGCCGGCCCGTTCCCGGAAAGCGATGCCTTCGAGAATGTCCCGCTCAAGGGTCGGGCCGAACCCGTCCAGCGCACGTAACAGCCCCTGCTCGGCCGCACGCCGCAGCGCTGTCACGTCGGTCACCCCCAGCTGATGGAACACCTGCCGCGTGCGTTTCGGCCCCATACCCGGGATCGCCAGGATTTCGAACACACCCTGCGGGAAACGACCTTTCAGTTCGTCGAGTTCCCTGATGTGTCCGTGTGCGAGGAGTTCGGTGATTTTGTCGGCGATGCCTGACCCAATGCCGGGCACCGCGGTGAGCAACGCGCGGTCAGCGGCAAGAACCTCCACAGGCGTGCCCAGACTTTCAACGACCCGGGCGGCGCGTTGGTAGGCGCGCACCTTGTAGGGATTCTCTCCCACGAGCTCCAGGAGCACCGCCATCTCGGACAACGCTGCGGCGACTTCGCGGTTGTTCATGCCGGTGTTCGACGGCGGGAACGGCGCGGTGCTCCGTGCCGCCGATGTCTGTTCCGTTTCATGGTTCGTTGACAAGGTATATCTCATTTTTGTACGAAACTGCAATACACATGAAAAGAACCGGATTCGCCGCGGTTGCGGTGTTCACTTTGTGTGCCACCCCGGTGTTCAGCCAGGGATTCCTCATCGACTTGGTCTTCGGCATGCTCCCGCCACAGGTACGCAGCGCATTCAAAGGTGAAGGGCTGGAATCGGACCAGCTCCACTACGGATTCGGCAACTGCGCGTTCACCGCCCTGGGATACCTGTCATCGGAACTCGAGTACTCCCTGGGGGACGCCATCCACCAGCGCTACACCTTCGTCAATCCGACCCTGTACTCCTACGCGGGAAGCATCGCGCATGTTTCGACGCCGCTGGTCGTCGGGATACGTCCGGGCTGGCAGCTGGAGCTGGAACTCGGGTATGGCGGGACATCCTACGACCCGTCCACGCTGGAGCGGGCACAGAAGTTCTACTTCGCCGGGATGACCGGGTTCAACTGGCGGATGTTTCAGACCCCACGGGAGACCCGATTCGGGGTGGCGGTCAACATGGGGATCGGCTACAAACTGAGCGCGGTGCTCAAGGATGAGATCTACTGGCTGGCGCAGGCGGCGTGCGCGATCATTCCGCAACGCCTCGTCCTGGGAGCCGAGTATTTCGACACGCTCAACGGCGGGAGTCTGCTGATATACGCCAACGAGACACTGAAAAGCCGTTCAAAAGAGACCGCCGTCTCGACGGGTGTTACCTGGGTCATCAACGAACGTTACGCACTTAAATTGGCCGGCGTGATACGCGACATGCGGATACTCACCCCCAAGTCACCGGATGAGATCACCCGCATGAGGTTCACCGGTGTGGTCCTGAGCCTGTTGACCTTGTAGGCCTACCGGATCGCCAGCGCCACCAGAACACCCAGCATAATGAGCCCCAGCAGAGCCGCGAGCAGCCCCGCGACGGGCAGCAGCAGCACCGCCGCCACATGCCCCGCGCTGAAACGGTAGCACCGTCGCAGCGCCCGGCCGACTCCGACCAGGAACCCGATGAATGCCCCGAACTCAACGACAGCAAAGAGGGCGGGCACTCCCAGGTACGAGGTGATGATGCCCGCGGGGAGCAGCAGCAGGTATGGTGCATAAGCCCCGAGCAGGTTAAAAAACAGGTCGTAGATGTCGCCGTAACGATACACCACCGCGGCAAAGAAGTGCGCCCACATCAGGAAAACGACAACACCCATCAGCGAGAGTACTGTTGCCGCAACCCATCCGCCGAACGCCGCCGCCGCTCCCGCCCCGCGCACCAGCGCCGCTCCCAGGACGGATGACAGCACCGCTCCCGTGAAAACCACGACCGCGGATCCTCGCCCGGACCGCGATACCGCGCCGCCGAAGGCGGTTTCCACCAGCGATGTGCCCATGTTCATGGTTTCAACTCCAGAATGATGGTGACCGGCCCCTCATTGACCAGCGCCACCCGCATGGTAGCTCTGAACCTGCCGGTGCAGACCGGAATCCCCTCCGCACGCAGGCACTGCACGAACTCCTCGTACAGCGGTTCCGCCATCTCCGGACGGGCGGCGGCGGTGAAGTCCGGCCGGTTCCCGTGGGAACACTCGCCGAGCAGCGTGAACTGTGAAACCACCAGGATCTCGCCGCCGATATCCCGGACCGAACGATCCATACGCCCGCGTTCGTCGTCAAAGACACGCAGTGCGGCGATCTTGCGTGCGAGTGCGGCCGCTTGCACGGCGGTGTCGTTCGCGGAGACACCGACCAGCACCAGCAACCCCCGACAAATCGCCGCACCGCCACCTTCGTATTCCATCGAGGCGGATGACACACGCTGCACCACCGCGCGCACCGGTCACTCCATGAGATACGCCACGCGGAACCCGGTGCGCATCATCCGTTCCACCGGCGATACCGGAGCGCGGAACTCCCCCACCAGGGAACGCAGGTAGTCGCGGAAATCGGTGTCCCGCACCCACTCCACGTTCCCGGTGATGCCCGCCAGGTTCTTGAGCGCTTCCACCGCGTCATCTTCGCTCCCCAGCTGGTCCGCCATCTTCAAATCCACCGCACGCGGCGCCGGAACGATCCGACCGTCCGCGAAGGCACGCACCTGCTCCGGCGTCATGTCCCGACCCGCCGCCACCGCGTCCACGAACTGGTCGTATGCAGTCATGACAATGTCCTCGAGAATACGGCGCTCCTCCGGATCCATCTCCCGCCAGGGCGAACCGATATCCTTGAACCGTGCGGACTTGACCACCACCACCTTCACGCCGATCTTCTTCATCAGGGCGCTGAAGTCTCCGGTCTGCATAATCACGCCAATGGAACCCAGGATGGCGCCCGGGGTGCACACGATCCGGTCCGCCGCAGAAGCCAGGTAGTAACCGCCGGACGCGCACAACTCCGGTACGAAACAGACCACGGGTTTGCCGGTTTTCTCATCGCGCAGCTTCATCAGTTGGGCATGCAGCTCCTGCACGGCGCCCACGGTTCCTCCCGGCGAGTTGATGCGCAGCAGAATGCCTTTGATCGAGCTGTCTTCGGCGTACTGTTTGAGCTTCCGGACGATGTGTCGCGCGTCCCGTACCAGCCAGCGGTCTCCTGCATCATTGTAGTAGATGGGACCGCTGACATCCACGAGCGCGAACCGCGGGGCCGACACCAATGGAACCGCACCCAAGCGCGGATGGGTCGCGAGCGTTTCGCCCCGACGCACCAGTATGGCGACGCCGAGAACGACGCTGAGGCAGAACAAGCCGATGATGACGGCATTCCAGTATTCACGTTTCATGGGAACAATACTCCTTCGCTCCACAGGGCTCCTTCGTCCGCACCGTGCATCACGGCGGCGGCGAACGGTATATCAGTTCGTATATCCGCCGACTCTCCCGCCAGACGGCGTGGTCGTAGTCCGACACGCCGGCGCGGGCGGCGATGTCCCGCAACGACATTCCCCGGGCGCGCTGCTCGGCGAGTCTCCGGAGGTCGGCGGGTCCGGGGGACGCCGCTTCGGAAATGAGAATCAGGCGGATGAGCTCCAGCTTCCCGAATCCTGCGGCGGAAATGGACCGCACCACATCGCGCGCGAGAGTGGGGTTCAACGATACGGCGGCGACGGTGGATACCCCGATCGCTGCCGATACGGATTCGGGCTCCGTTCCCTCATCCGACGCAGGAACTTCCAACAGACTCTCGTCGAACAAACCATCAGCCGTTGTGCACGGATGCGGTACCTCCCGTGCCGATTTCGTCCCCGTGGATGTGTCCGCTACCGCAGGGTTCGCCGTTTCCGGGAAGAACCACGCCAGCAGCGGCTGGAGCATTCGGTCGTCTGAAATCACGTATGCGGCGGTAGACGCATCGAACGCGGCAGGCGAAATAGCCGCTCCGAACTGCACGGTGTCCGCTCCCAGAACGGCCGCAGCGCAAAACGCGACCGCTGCACTACGAATCCGATGCACCGTTTTGCGCACGGGAGAGGATGGCACGGGCATCTCCGCCCGCCGAACGAACCACCTGCGAAAAAACATAGATGAGCAGCGAAAACTGCCACAAATCGGTGATCCCGGCGATGACCCCGGTGTCCAAGTCCTCTTTGCGGGACAGCGTCTCCAGGACACGGGCGATCTCCCGTTCCACCGGTTGTTCTGAGACCTCCAGCCGCTGCGAGCTGTTGCGGTATTTGAGCGAGGGCAGTCGTACGCCGCGCACCAGCAGGAATGTGGTGATGGTTTCATCGCGCAGGGACGTGGAGGCGGCGAAGTCGAAACCGTCAAACTGAGGGAGACCGTCCGGCAGGTGCACCATGGCACGTCCGACCTCCACGGTTCCTTCACGGATGACAGTGGTGTTGCGTGACACCACCGATCGCCCGATGAGCACGTACGGGAGCGTGGTGTCCTCAAACGTATTGAGTGTCCGGTACCGTGAGCGGATGATTCTTGTTTTGCGAACCGCTTCTTCGAACTTCTTTGAGAGATCCATCGTCATATCCGGTCCAACCCCGCAGGCGGCATGCCCGCCAATCGTTCGAAGTGGTCGAGTGCATCAGCGGCATGTTCCATAGCGATCACTCCCTCAATATCCCATGTTTTGATGCCGTAGACCGGGCGGTCTGTGCAGCGGGCGAGCGCTATTTCAGACAGCGTTCCGTACGAACCGTCAATCGCGATGACACAGTCGGCGGTCCGCACGATAATGGCGTTTCGTGCGTGGGACATCGCGGTGAGAATCGGGATATCGATGTACGGGTTGGCGTCCGTGCGATCCTTGCCCGGCAGTATGCCGATGGTTATCCCGCCCTCCTCGCGTGCTCCCCGTGCAGCTTCCTCCATGACACCGCGCATGCCGCCGCACACCAAGAGGTAGCCGCGCCGGGCGATCTCGGCGCCGGTCTCGCGTGCCAGCCGTCGCACCTCATCGCTGGACACCACGCTGGCCCCGATCACCGCCACGATGCCCCTGGCCGGCAGCCGTCCCGCCAGACCGCGTTCACTTGCCGCCATCGCCGTCCTTCTCCATGCGCCTGATGGAACCGCGCAGCAGCCAGTGGTGCTCCAGCGCACCCGCGATGCGGTTGAGCCGTACGAGCAGTTCGTCCACCTTGCGCGTGATGCCGGGCAGGTCCGCTGAAGCTGCCGAAACACTCGATGCGGTCACGGTGAGGCTGTCCAGGATGCCGTCCACTTCCCGCACCAGCCCCAGTTCCCCGACTTCCGACGACAAGCCGCGCAGGTTTGCTGTCAGTACCTTGATATCGCTGAGAATGGTGTGAATGTCGGCGAGGGTGCGGCGGTTGACCGTGCTCACGACGCGCTGCAGTTCTCCGAGCAACTGTTCCACCTGGTCCATCATTTTCATGAGCTGCGGGGCAAGATCAGACAGCTCACGCGGCGTGGTGATGGTCACGGTCTCGCCGTCCTGATAGTACGCCGCGCGCACGGACCCCAGCGGGATGTTGATGAACTTGTCGCCGCCGATACCGGCAGACGCCAGCGTTATCGGCGCGTCTTTTCGGATCTTGTCCTGGAAATCCATGCGGATCCGCAAGACGATCTCCACCTTGTTCTGCTCGTTGATGCGCACCCGCTCCACTGATCCTACATCCACTCCGGAGAGTTTAACCGCCGTCCCCACCCGAACGCCCGAAGCCTGCTCCAGGATGGAGTGCAGCCGATAGTGCTTATGGAACAGCGCGCTGCGCACTCCGACAGATACAACGACGACTGCAATGACCGCGACCGTGAGTCCCACCACAAACCCGACGATACGCTCAACGGTTTTCCTGCTCAGGCGGTGTATGTAGTGCATGGTGTTTCCGGGACGTTCACGATGCAGTGTACGCGCAGAACCGCGATCGCACACAGCGCTGCGCCTCTTCCGGAGTCGCACACTCCGTGACCGTTCCCCTCTCCAACACAAAAATGCGCCGGGCGATCGCACGCACGACGCTCATACTGTCGGTAGCGATGACGATGGTCGTCGGTGTCTCACGTAGACGTTGCAACAGTTCAATGATAGCCCGCTCCGCAGCATCATCCAGGAACGCCGTCGGGTCATCGAACATCAAGAGATCAGGGGCCATCATCAACGCACGGGCGACCCCCACCTGTTTTTGCGCGGTATATGACAACTGCGCCGGAAACAGGTCCGCGTACTCCTGGGCGCCGACCGCCTGCATCCGCTCATCCACCGCCACACGGATACGATCCTCCGGATAGTCCGTGTGGTAGCGCAGCGGCAGTGCGAGGTTGTCACGTACGCGGAGATTGCTCAGCAGAGCGCCTTTCTGGAACACAAAGCCGAGACGGTCCCGTCGCAGCGCCAACAGTTCGCGGTGAGAGATGGCTGACAGGTCGTGTCCGAACAATCGAACCGTCCCCGCGGTGGGCATCACCAATCCCACGCAGGTTTTCAAGACGGTGGACTTGCCCGACCCGGAACAGCCGAAAAACGCCACCGAGTCCCGCGCCTCAATGGTGAACGTTGCATCATGCACCACCGGATGACACCCGAGAGAAACGGTGACACCGGACCACTCTATGACCGGGGCGGGCATCCGCAAGGACGTTCCCCCGCCGGATCCGCTCGCGGTACGTTTGTCGTTCACAGGTAGCTCACCACGGTGAGCAGTGCACCCACCATGAAACACAGAACGATGGAATTGACGATGCCCGTGGTGGTCTGCGCCGGAACCTCGGTCGGCGATGATTGCACCGAGAGTCCATGGTAGCAGGCCACTATCGGGATGATGATGCCGAATGCGACGCACTTGCCGAGGTATATGAGCACATCCTTGAGCGACAGCGCAGCCAGGATGCTCTGCAGGAACACCCAGAACCCGCTCCGCATGCCCAGTACGACCGTCACCAGAAATCCTCCGAAAATGGCGACGAGATTGAAAAACGTGGCCAAGCACACCATCCCGATGATCGCCGCTGCCGCCCGCGGCAACACAATGAACTGCAGGATGTCGATACCCATCGCCTCGAGTGCGTCGGTTTCCTGCGAGACCCGCATGTTGCCCAGCTCGGTGCTCATCGCCGAACCGGAACGGCTGATGATGAGCAGCGCGGTCAGCAGCGTGCTCATCTCGCGGACGAACACCAGCACCAGGATGCGGCCGATGAACTCCGATGCGCCGAGCCGCGTGAGCTGGGAGAACATCTGCACGATCACCACGACGCCGAGCCCCAGCGCAATGACGCCGACGATCGGAAGCGCATCCACCACGGTGAAGATGATCTGGTTGTACGCGGTGTCCCGGAGGATCCGGCGACGGGCTGAAACCACCTGCCTGCCGAACGCACGCGCCACGGCGACAAACAGCAGAAACAGATTAAAAGCGTACTCGAACGCGTCCAGCACCATCCGGCCGATGCCACGGAACAGGCTGTCAGCGGGAGAGTCAATGATTCGTTCCATGCACGCTCCTCAATCCCGGGTTCAGCCGCGGCACACCGTATTGCAGCGGTGCGCACACAGTACTGAAGAAGATACCATATTTGACGAGGCGGTTTCAACTACTGCTACGACGGGGTGGACCCGGTCGGCAGGCGACGGTTCGGGTCAATTCCGGAGACGCCGGAGATCCGCGAAACGGGTGAACCCGATGCCCCGCTCACGGGCGTACGCGAACAAGAATTCCAGCATCCGCATCGCCGGGTCGAACATCCGCAGCGACCACGGATGCCAGATGAGCGACACGTACTCCAGCCCTTCAGCGGCGGCGCGGTCCACAAAGTACCGGTGTACCGTGAACTCCTCGTCCGGGGTGCGCACGTACCCGGACGGATGATGGTCTGGATAGACCGGCGGCCACAGCAGGAGCCGCCCGGGAGCGGCATTGTGCCCCTTCAACACATTCTCGTGCCAGCCGTGGCCGGGGAACTCCCACAGGTGCGCAAAACCGTCGGTACTGTAGTCGTACGCTTGAATGAGCGGCGCCGGCAGCGTGCAGTGCGGCCCCCAGAGGCGCGAGCTGACGTAGGTACACCCGGCGGATGCGATCGCTTCAAGGACAGTACCGGCACCCGACAGACCGTCGGAGAAACCGCACCCCGGCCTGATGCCCAGGCACGGACGGCGGAACACCTCCTCCACCAACGCGACGCCGCGTCGCACCTCGCTGATGATCTCTTCCCGGGAAACAGCGGGCCCACAGATCGGATGGTCGCGGAGCATCCGGTGGGTGTAGGTGTGGGAAGCCACCTCAAACAGGGGATCGTCCTCGAGGAGATCCCGGTAGGCTTTTCCTTCCGTTTCGAGCAGTTTTCCAACGATGAAAAACACCGCCGGAACGTTCATGCGCCGGTGTACCGCCACGATGTCCCGGCACGCCGCCAGACAGTCTCCCGGCGACTCCACGTCGTACGCGGGCACCAACACCGTCATGCCGACACCCGATGCACGTCATCCTTGACGCCCGCTGCCGGACCGATACAACGGTTCACCGGACGATGGCGATTTTCCGGGTCGTGTTGAACCCTGCGCCGGAAATTCTGACCAGGTACACCCCCGCCGGAAGATCTTTCCCCGCATCGCTGCGGGCGTCCCAGAACGTTTCGTACTCGCCGCTGTCGGGCACCGTCACTTTCAGGATGCGCGCCAGCGAACCGGTCACGGTATAGAATGAAAAGGTGAGGGTTCCGGGCCTGGTTGCGTGGAACCGTATGGTCATCGGAGCACCGCCGGCGGCATTGAACACCCCGTCGGTTCCGCCGATGAACCGCACCTCACCCGCCGCCAGGGCTGGCGGCGGTGCCACGGGCGGGGCGTTGACGTACACCACCACCGCGTTGGAGAACGCCGCCCCCTGCGCATCCACGGCGCGTGCGGTGATCGTGTAGGTTCCCGCCGCGACGCCGGCCCAGGTGAACGCATAGGGCGAGGAGGTGTCCTCCCCGAACTTGAGCGTGCCGGCGTAGAACTCCACCCGTGACACGGTAGTGGAGTTGGTCACGGTCGCTGTGCAGGGTATCGTCGCCGGGGCGGTGTAGGTTGCGCCGTTGGCCGGCTCGGTGAGCTGCACACCCAGCGAGCGCAGGTTGAGCGCCTTGATGGAGATATCGTCAATCCAGAAGGTGCCGGTAGCGCCGCTGGTGCTGCGGCCGGCGAACCGCAGCTTGATGCGCCCCGTAAATCCGGAGGTGGTCTGCGGGTAGTACATGTACCGCACACGTTTCCAGCCGCCCGGGTAGTTGCGCGTGTCCACCATACCGTTGAATCGGTTCGGCCAGTACCAGCCGGCGGCGCCTTCCTGGAGTATCGGGATCTCCACCTGGTAGTTGTTGAAGTGCGACCCGGTGATTTTGATCCAGAACATGACTTCGTAGAGCCGCCCCTTCTCAACCGTGATGAAGTTGGTACTCTCGATAGAGCCGGTGTTGGTCTGGCGGATGGATGCGGTACCGGAATGCTTTTCGGTTGTATCAATAGTACCGCCGGTCCAGCCGGCGGCCCCGTTCTCAAAACCGGGGTTTGGGACTACCGCATCCGCGCCGGCGGGCGGCAGCACACCGTAATCCTCCGTCTGCGTGGAGTCCCAGTACGGATACTGCTGGATGTAGTCCCGGTACATATTGTACGCGGGCGCGGTGGTCACCGCGACGGTGGAAATCCACGGCGCTCCGTAGCAGTACACCAGACCGCCGTGGTCGTAATCATCGGGGTAGCCGCCGGCGATACCGGGGTACATGGCAACGTACGGGACGAACCCGCACTTGCGTGAGATGTCCAGAACCTGCTGCAGGTAGACGGTTTTATTGGCTTCCGTCGTGTTCTTGTACGCGTATTCGGTGTTCCATACCAATGAGCGGTGGTCGCCGTTCTGCTCGGCGATGTACTTGAGGTAGCGGATGCAGGTGGCGTAGTGCGACACGATGCCGTTGTTCTCCAGGATATCTGTGGGGGTGTTGTTGTAGGGATGGATGTTGAGGGCCTCAATGTACGGATGGAGCTCCAGCTGGTACATCTCATCGTAGAAGTGCGCGGCGTCCTGCCAGACACATGCGGGCAACACGGTGATGCTGGGGTTGAACGCCTTGACGGCTTCGTAGCCCGCCCGCAGCAGGTGCTGGTAGTACCAGGACGGGTCCTGTTCCTGGTTGCTCTCCCAGACCGGGTCCTCGTTGCCGAGATCCACCGCGTGACACACGTTCGGGTCAATGGTTGCGCTGTAGGTAAGCAACGCCGTAATGTAGTCGGCATAGGACGTGGGCCGGGCGGACAGCCGCTGGTTGACATTGGTTCGGGACCAGTCGGGTGAACCCCACAGTCCGTACATCACCTTCGCCCCGAAGTTCTTCCCCGCGGTTGCCGCCTGCTGCACGTGCCACCAGTCGTATCCGGAGGTGACCGGCGCATTTTTTGGTACGTCGGTTCGCTCAACGTCTCCCCAGTTTACAAAGTTGCGGTACCGGTTGAGGTT
>Ga0209018_1000976_pt1 | contig 24833 bp, 22 predicted proteins | sample YNPBryBLVA2012_FD_185814 | JGI IMG/M metagenome (GOLD analysis project Ga0209018, IMG submission 185814) | Anoxygenic and chlorotrophic microbial mat microbial communities from Yellowstone National Park, USA - YNP Bryant BLVA 2012 (SPAdes)... ...
GGAGAGGGGATGGGGCCAGAATAGCCATCCCGGACGGCCTTCCACAAGCCCCTCTCCCCTCGGGAGAGGGGATGGGGGTGAGGGCAGCAGGCAGTCACGATACAACAAATTTATGTTTGAACCGTCCCGAAGGCTCGATTTTGCCCATACCATTGCTCTAAAAAGCCTTCGGGACGGTGATCACGAACTGGCGTTACTTTAGGAGGGATGCCCATCCCAGGGGGACAGGTCGCGGACGATGACTTGCTCGGGCAGGCTTGGCCCTCGTTCCTTCGACGCCTCAACTGCCTCCGGCTGCGCCGGCCGGAGCATAGTAACGCACACGCCAAACGCCCGTCTCTTTCTGCGTCACCTCGCTGAAAGGCGTCACAATGACTATCCACGTGCGCCCCGGCCTGAGCGCCGCAGGGGAGCCATCTTGCTGGATGAAACGAATCGGGCGACGCAGCCCAGTAGCACGCTCATAGTCGGTCGAGCGTGTACTCCACTTGATTTCGTAGGCCCGCCCGTCACGGAACAGCCAGGCGTAACCCTGCTCGCCCTGGTCGAGGTGGATGTTCAAGTTCGTGGGCGAGATGACTTCATGCTCGGCCATGATGACCACTACATTCTCGAATTGCAATTGTCGTCCATTCAGTCGGTCGGTATCGGGGTGCAATTGGCCGGCGGTGGCTTTCTCGGCGTCGTCGGTGTAGCGCAGCCAGGTCTGTGAGGCGGCGTCATATTGCCAGCCAGATTGATTGAGCAGGGAAAAGTAGACCTGCACCTGGCTGGCAGGCGCTCCGCCTGGCGGCGGCGTTTCGTCGAACAGATTGCTGGCGTAGTTGAACTCGGTATCCAGTTTCCAGTTTTCGCGCGCAATGGCTTCCATACGGCTGATTTCGAGCATTGCCCCGCCACCCGCATCTTCATGCGCCACGAACGAACAGTGTGGAATTTCGGCCAGCACTTCTTTGGAGGCAAAGGCGTAAATCAGGCAGGAATCCTGGAAGAAGGCGCCAATGTGAGCGTACAACAATCGCCCCGAGCGCACCGGTCCCACCTCCGCTTTCGGCAGGGAGACGGGGGACGGGGGCGACTCGTCCAGGAAGAGACCGGCGTCCCAGCGGCGCGTATCGGCCTGAATGGAGATGGGCGCGGTCTTTCCGGACCCGGGGTCTGCGTCGCTGTCCCGGTCGTCATCTCCGCGATGGGCGGCAGTGAACGACATGCCAGGCGGTTTCTCGAAGCCAAGCAGGTACTCACCGCCTGGTTGGACATCGAAGGCAAAGTAACCGTTGGAATCGGTGGAGGTGGTTTCGAGCAGCCCGCCCGCGGCATCGTACAGGCTAACGCATACACCGCCGATGCCGGCCTCGCCGGGGTCTTGCACGCCGTCACGGTCAGCATCCAGCCAGACGCGGTTGCCCAACAGGGCTGCGCCTGGCTGAAAGACACCCTGACGCACCTCGCAATTGCCCCTCGGCGGCGCTTCGGGAAAAGGAAATTGGCCGTAGAAGGCCGCCAGGAAACGGTCTGCCCCCTCGGTGATGGAAAATTGGAACACCATCGGCGCAAAGGACAGGCCTGCCTGCGGGCGCGCCGTTGGCGGGAAATTGGAGATGGAAACCAGCAGCGCCGGCAGTTCGAGCAACGACGGGTCGGCAACCGGCTGTCCGGTGAGTGGATTGTAAGCGGGAGGGAAGTCTTGCTCGTCTGGCCCAAGCGTGAGAGGGGCCAGCGTAGGCTGCGGCGTGGGGAGGGGAGTGGCTGTGAGCGTAGGAAACGCCGGGGCAGGCGAGGCAGGCGCGGGGGAGAAAGAAGCGGGGGCCTCGGTTTGCAAAGGCACACAGGCAGCCAGCGCCATCGTCAACGCCAGTCCCCAAATCATCATTTCGAGCCAATAGCACGGCCTCCAGCCGCCACCCAACTGGCGTTGCGCCGCCGTTGAACGATGGCGCCGGCCAAGTCCACAGGTCACGATTTCAAGCCAATCACCATACATCATTCTTGTAGAAAGCCGTCTCGGATGCGGCGGTAGGTATCTTCCAGGGCTTCGGGCAAGACGCGGGTTTGCGCCAGAACCGACATGAAATTGGTGTCGCCGGCCCAGCGCGGCACGATGTGGATGTGAACATGCCCCAGCACGCCTGCTCCAGCCACCTCGCCGATGTTCGCGCCCATGTTGAAGGCCTGCGGGTGGTAAGTGTTGCGCAGCACGGTCATGGCGCGCGCGGTCAGTTCCATCATTTCGGCGCGCGTTTCCGCGTCCAGGTTCTCCAGCGTGGGCTGGTGGTCGAACGGCACCACCATCACATGCCCGCTGGTGTAGGGGTAGCGGTTGAGGATGACATAGGCGCGTTGGCCGCGATAGGCTATCAGGTTGGCCGGGCTGTCAGCCTGGGCTTGCGCAATGCAAAACACACAGCCTGCTTCTTTTTCGTGATTCTCGATATATTCCATACGCCAGGGTGACCAGAGATGATTCATCGAAAAACCTGAAACCTGCTTGGGACACCCTCTCGATCGAGCGGGGCGCTACTCGAGGAGAAGATACCTGATTTGATCCTTGCAAGAATTTTGCTGGTGCGTTGAAGTGCTGGGATAATAGCCTGTTTGGGCAACAGTTCCCTGGGCAAGCGCCCAAACAAGCAACTGCCGCCCGGTTCGACACGCTGCCAGAATTTTACCGTAAGGTATAGAACAAGTCTATACCGCTTATTTTATTCGTCTCTTCTCAATATTCATTTTTACAACGTCCCGCGAAGTACCCGCAAGGTGAAGGTTCGAGCGTCTCAAGAAGGCTTTTCCGGAAAACCTTTGAGACGTTTCCCCCGTTTTTCGAGAAGATACTTTTACTCCTGGTGATTGCCCACATATTCGTATCAGCAGGCTGGAATCTCACTCCAGGTGCCAGCGGGCAGGTGCAAACAGCGTATCACCAGGCTCTGCCTGGTCTGGCAAAGCCGACCACAGGTCGGTGGTACGTTAGCACAGCAAGAGAATAGAGATGTGGGCAATCACCAGTTTTACTCATCTTGTAAGAGCGATTAGAATAGAGTATCCTCTCGCGCGAGAATTTTGCATGGCACAGCCGTCTCTCTTTACTTCTGTTATTTGGAGCGTCAGCCGCCTGACACAGCACATCCGCAGCCTGTTGGAGACCGATGTCACCTTGCAAGACGTGTGGGTGCAAGGTGAAATTTCCAACCTGGCGCGCCCGGCCTCTGGGCATGTCTATTTTACGCTCAAAGACGCTGCGGCTTCTCTGCGTTGTGTGATGTGGCGAACGGACGCCCGCCGCCTGAACCTGCCCCTCCAAGACGGCATGGCGGTGGAAGCGCACGGCAAAATCGGCGTGTACGAGCCGCAGGGACAATACCAGTTCTATGCCGACCTGCTGCGCCCGGCCGGCGAAGGGGCGCTCTACCAGGAGTTCCTGCGCCTGAAAAGCCGGCTGGAGGCCGAAGGCCTGTTCGACACGGCGCGCAAACGTCCCATCCCGCCGCTGCCCCGCACGATTGGCATCGTCACCTCGGCAAGCGGGGCGGCCCTGCGCGACATGCTGAACACCCTGCGCCGCCGCCTGCCGCTGGTCAAGGTCATTCTGGCGCCCTCGCCGGTACAGGGCGAGGAGGCCCCGCCCGCGCTGGTTTCTGCGCTGGAGGCGCTCGAGCGTCTCTCGCCAGATGTCATCTTGCTGGCGCGCGGAGGCGGTTCCATCGAAGATTTGTGGGCCTTCAACGATGAGCGGGTGGTGCGAGCGGTGGCCGCCTGCCGGGTTCCGCTCATCAGCGGGGTAGGACACGAAACCGACTTCACGCTTACGGATTTTGCCGCCGACCTGCGCGCCCCCACCCCAACTGCCGCGGCCGAACTGGCCTGCGCGGTAACGGTGGCGGATTTGACCTCTCGCCTGGGGGAGACGAAAAACCGCCTCGCCGCCTCGACCCTGAATCTGCTGGCCGCGCGAAAGAGCCGACTCGCGTCCCTGGCCGCCCGCCTGCGATTCTCCTCCCCTCAACGCCGCATCCAAACCGACCGTCAACGGCTGGACGACCTGGCGCGGCGCGGATTCTCAGCCCTGAACCACTGCCTGTCATTGAAGGAGACGCGCTTGCAAGGGCTGGAGCGGCGTTTACAAGCCCTCAGCCCGCTGGCGGTGTTGGGGCGCGGTTATGCGGTCGTGACGAAAGCGCAAGATGGCGCGTTGGTGTCGCATGTTGGGCAGGTGCAGGCGAATGATGACATCGTGGTCCGTGTGATGGATGGGCAGTTTGGAGCGATGGTGAGGAGCAAAACGTGATACCTGTGTACCTGTGTACTTGTGTACTTGTATACCTTTGTACTTGCGAGGAGCCTTATGCCAAAGAAAACATCTCCTAAACCTGTAGAAGACCTGACGTATGAAGAAGCCTTCGACGAGTTGGAAAGCATCGTCGCCGGCCTGGAAGGGGAACAAGCAACCCTCGAGGAGGCCATGCAGTTGTTCGAACGGGGGCAGGCCCTGGTCAAGCGCTGCGGAGCGTTGTTGGAACAGGCCGAGTTGAAAGTCCAGACGTTGTCCACGAACGGTTTGGACGAGTTCGAAATGGATGAATGAATATGGACCTGCTCGCTCTACTTCGCAACCATGTCCTGATTGTCATGCTGACAGCCTGGCTGTCGGCGCAACTCATCAAAATCCCCCTCGATTTCTTATATTCGCGCCGCTGGAATTGGGCTTTGCTCTTGAGCGTGGGCGGCATGCCCAGTTCGCATTCGGCGCTGGTCTCTTCGGTGACAATGGCTGTTGGTTTGTATTATGGCTTCGATAACCCTTTGTTTCCGGTCAGTTTAGCAATGGCGATGGTGGTGACTTACGATGCGGCCGGCGTCAGACGGCAGGCTGGCATTCACGCGCAGCGCATCAACATTCTGTTCGATGAGTTGTTGCGCGGGCACATGTTCAACGAGAAGGAGTTGCGCGAGGTGCTAGGGCATACTCCCCTAGAAGTGACCGGCGGGGTGTTGTTCGGCGTCGTGGTGGCAACGGTGATGTGGCTGTTGTGGCCGGCGTAGGTGAAACGTGAAACGTAAAACGTAATTCAAGGGAGTCGGCGGCGGAGGGCGGCCAGGAGGGCTTGTCCTTCGGGGACGCGCAAGGCGGCCAGGGTTAGGGCGTAGGTCAGACCACCCGCCAGGATTCCGCCGGGGGCCAGCAGCCAGGCCGATTGTCCAGAAAAGAGGCGCAAAATGCCCAGCAAAACGGCGCTCATGGTCAGCGTTCCGCCCAGCGCCAGAGTCAGGCCGCGCAGCAGATGTGTCCCATGAATGCCGTCCAGCCGTTTGCGCATGGTGACGAAGAGGGCCGTCGCTTCGAGAGCGGTGGCCAGCGAGTTCGCCAGCGCCAGGCCGCCATGCGGCATCCAACCCAGGCGCGCAAACAGAGAGGAGAACGCGAAACTGAAGACCACGTTCAACCCCATGGCCATTGCCCCAATCACTACGGGCGTGCGGGTATCGTGCTGGGCATAGAAGGCGCGCGTCAGCACTTCCATGATGGAGTGACCGACCATGCCGGCCGCGTACCACATCAAGGCCCAACCCACCAAGGCTGTCATGCGCGCGTCGAACTGCCCGCGCTGATAGAGCAAGGAGACGATTGGCTCGCGCAGGATCATCAGCCCCAAACTGGCGGGCAGGGCCAGGAAGATCACCCCGCGCAGGCTGGCGGACAGGGAGATGCGCATCTCTTCCAGTTTGCCGAGCGCGAATTGCGCCGAGAAAGTGGGCATGGCGGCAATAGCCACCGATTGGGCAATGGCGGCCTGCGCCATCAGCATCAACGAGAACCCGTATTGCAGGCCGGTTACGCTGCCAGGCACCATCTGCGAGGCCAGCCAGGTATTGACCCAGAAATTGAGTTGCACCACCGCCACCCCCAGCACGCGCGGCGCCATCAGGCGGAAAACTTCGCGCACCGAGGGGTTTTCGAGGCTGAAGAGAGGGGAATGGCGTAATACGTAATGCGTAAAGCGTAAGATGGAATATGTAATGCGTAAGGCGTGTATCCCTGATCCTGTGTACCTGTTTCCCTCCACAGGCGCAATCTCGACCAGCGAGGGGATTTGGACAAGCAAGTAGAGCACCGCACCGAGGACGACGCCCCAGGCCAGGCCGTAGATGCCCATCTTTGGCGCGAGGAACAGCACGCCGAAAATCATGCCCAACTGATACATGGAGGGGGTGAGCGCCGGGATGAAGAAGACTTGATGGGCGTTCAGAATGCCCACCATCAGCCCGCCCAGTCCAAACAGCACTGCCGAGACGAGTTGAATGCGCAGTAAATCTATTGTCAGCGAGAACAAATAGGGGTCAGCCGCCAGGCCAGGCGCCAGCGCATAACGGACGATGTGCGAGGCGAAAATCGCCGCCAGCCCCGCCAGCACGGTCAACGTCAGGAGGAGCAGATGGGCAATGGAGGCAGCCAGTTGCCAGGCAGCCGTTTTTTCGCCTTTGGCTAGTAAACCGGTAAAAGTAGGGATGAAGGCAGAACCTAAGGCGCCGGCCGCCAACAAGTTGAAAAGAGTCTCAGACACGCGATTGGCGGCAAAGAAAGCGTCCAATTCAGCCGGCAAAAAGGCGCGCGCTACCAGAATGCCGCGCAGCAGGCCGGTGGCTTGTCCCAGCAGGATGGCGAACATCACGGTGCCGGCGGCGCGGGCAATTTGACGGTTCGAAGAGGAATTCATCGCAGCAGGGTCGCCTGGCGCATCGAGCCAGGCTTGTCACAGGCCGGCAGGCATTCTCATCCCAACATCAACTTGGGGCGATATTGCAGCGCCTCTGCCAGATGGACAGGTTGGATGGTTTCGCTCCCCGCCAGGTCTGCAATCGTGCGGGCCAGTTTCAGCACGCGATGATAGCCGCGCGCGCTCAAGTTCATTTGGCTCATGGCGGCGCGCACTAAACTTTCGCCGGCCTCGTCCAGTTTACAAAACTGGCGCACTTCTGCTACACGCATATCAGAATTGCACACAATATCTGTGCCTGCAAAACGGGCTTGCTGTCGTTCCCTTGCCGCCTGCACTCGCGCGCGAATGGAGGCCGAACTTTCGCCGAGGCGGTCACTGCTCAACTTCTCGTAGTCTACGCGCGGGACCTCGATGTGAATGTCAATGCGGTCGAGCATGGGGCCGGAGATCCGTTTTTGATATTTCGTCACCATAGCAGGCGCACAGGTACAAGGCTTGAGCGGGTCGCCATAATAGCCGCACGGGCAAGGATTCATGGCCGCTACCAGTTGGAAGTTGGCCGAAAACGTCAATGCCCCCTTGGCGCGGCTGATGGTCACCACCTTGTCTTCCATCGGTTGACGCATCACTTCCAGCACGCGGGTGCCAAATTCGGGGAACTCATCCAGAAACAAAACGCCTCGGTGAGCCAATGAGATTTCTCCCGGTTTGGGGATGTTGCCGCCGCCAACCAAGCCGGCATGGGAGATGGTATGATGCGGCGCGCGGAAGGGACGATGGCGGATGAGGGGCGTGCCGGGCGGCAGTTGGTCGGCTACCGAGTAGATTTTGGTCACTTCCAGCGATTCCTCGAGGCTCATTTCAGGCAAAATGCCCGGCAGGGCGCGCGCCAGCAAGGTTTTGCCCGCGCCGGGGCTGCCCACCATCAAAACGTTATGACCGCCCGCAGCCGCCACTTCGAGCGCGCGCTTGACATGTTCTTGCCCCTTGATTTCGGAGAAATCCGTTGGCACGAACAGGGGCGGGGGGCTATCGCCGGAGGGTTGGAACGGCTCAATGAGACGGCGACCAGACAGATGGGCGTATAGATCCGCAAGCGTCTTGACCGGCGTAATTTCCAGGCCCGGAATCAGGGCCGCCTCGGCAGCGTCGGCCTCGGGGACGAACATCCGCTGATAGCCATGGGCACGGGCAGCCGCAGCCATGGGTAGCACGCCGCGTGTGTGGCGCACAATGCCATCCAGAGAGAGTTCCCCAACCACCAGCGTACCTTCGAGAGCCTGATGCGGCAGGAAGCCCGCCAGCACGATGACGCCTAGCGCAATGGGCAGATCATAGGCGGGGCCCTCTTTACGCACCGAAGCAGGCGCCAGGTTGACAACGATGCGATGGCGGGGAAAGTGCAGGCCAGCGTTCTTGACGGCAGTCTGTACCCGTTCACGGCTCTCCTGCACAGCAGCGTCAGGCAAGCCAACAATGGTCATGCCGGGCAGGCCGTTGGTGTAGTCCACTTCGACTTCGACGATGACACCGTCCAGGCCTACCACAGCGCAGGAAAATACGCGAGCCAGCATAGGGAAAGTTTAGACCAGGTTGGATGGAATGTCAATTGTGTCGAGCGCCTGGGAATAGGGTAAAATGACCTCGATGGATGAGGCGCTATGACCGATGAACTGCTCGATATCGTGAACGAGAAAGATGAAGTCATTGCTACTGCTACGCGCTCTAGCGTGCATGAGCGCGGCTTGCTTCATCGCGGCGTGCATGTCTTCTTGTTCGATGATGCAGGCAGGATGCTGGTGCAAAAGCGCAGCGCAGCCCGCGCTCAATATCCCTCTGTGTGGGATTGCTCGGTGTCGGAGCATGTCAAGGCCGGCGAAAGTTATCACCAGGCGGTCAGGCGCGGGCTGTTGGAAGAATTGGGCGTGGGGGATGTCGCTGTGCAGCCTCTCGTCCACTTCAAAATGGAATATGGGCCCAATGACCGTGAAATCAGTATGCTCTTCGAAGGGGTGTTCAACATGGACAAAGTCGAATTCGACCCTGTCGAGATAGAGCAGGTCGAATATCACAGCCTGGCCGAATTGCGTTCTTTCCTGAAAAGCGGCGAACGGCCGCTCAGTTATTGGTTCGAGCAATTGCTCCTCTGGGCGCTGAAGGAACCTTCTGCCTTGCAGGTACTCCACACCTACTAAACTCATCCCACAGCGCCCTCCATGGCGTTGCTCTCGAATGTTCGTAGCGATTGCGAGAGAGGGGCTTTGCAATCAACAGCCGTCCAATTCCACGCATCTGCATTCCCCACCCATCCATCACGGAAAGAGGCGATGAAGGACCCAATAAATTCCTGCTGCTACCAGCGCCGTCGCCGGAATAGTGAAGACCCAAGCCACAGCAATTTCCTGCGCCACGCCCCAACGCACTTTGTTGGCGCGCTCGGCTGCTCCCGCCCCCATGATGGCCGAACTGACTACCTGAGTGGTACTGACCGGCCCGCCTGCCAGAGAAGCAACCAAGATCACGGTGGCTGAAGCCAGTTGCGATACAAAACCATCCACCGGCTTGATTTTGTAGAACTTGCCCCCCAGCGTGCGGATCAACCGCCAACCGCCCAAGACTGTGCCTAAACCCATCATCGTGCTGGAAAGCAAAATGACCCACAAAGGCACATGAAACATTTGCAAATAGCCTCCCGTCACCAATGCCAGCGTGATAATGCCCATCGTCTTCTGCGCATCGTTGGTGCCGTGGCTGAGCGCCAGCGCCAACGCCGTCACCGCCTGGATGCGTTTGAAGAAGGTATTGATCTTGGGGGTGGCGTTCCAAGCCAGCAAAAGAGTCACCCGCAACAAGACGAACCCTGCCAAAAAGCCAATGATGGGCGAGGTAAACAGGGCAATCACAACCTTCTCCAGGCCATGTAATTTGATGGCATCCCAGCCTGCCCCCACCATCACGGCGCCAATGAAACCACCAATAAGCGCGTGAGACGAACTGCTAGGAAAACCCAGGTACCAGGTCAGCAAATTCCAAAAAATAGCGCCTGTCAAAGCAGCCACCAAGACCTGCTCATCAATTGTCCCGGCCGCCACGATTTCATCGCCAATCGTCGTGGCCACAGCCACGCCAAACAGCAGCGGTCCCAGAAAATTGGCTAGCGCAGCCATGCTCAACGCAACGCGCGGCGAAAACGCCCGCGAGGAAATCATCGAAGCCACCACATTGCTGGAATCGTGAATCCCGTTCAAAAAATCGAAAACAAGCGCCAGGCAAATGATCACAATCACAAAAGTTGCCATGTCTTTGCCCGCCTGTTACGTTATCTTGACGACGATATCGGCAATCACGTTGGCGGCTTCATCGCCGCGGTCGGCCGCATTGCTCAGGTGGCGATACACTTCGCGCAATTTCAGCATCTTGACCACATGTTTGATGTCCTCTGCCCCGCTGAACAAGTCGGCCAGCGCCTCGCGGTACACATCCTCCACCCGATTTTCGAGCGCCTTGGCGCGCTGAGCGTGATCGTTAGCCACCGCCGGATGCTTCTCCAAACGAGCCACTGCCAGCGAAAGTTCATAGGCCGCATCCCTGAGCAGCGAAGCAATACGCTGCATATACGGTGTGGGCGCCACTTTCAGAATTTCCATCTCATTCACCGTGCTGTAGGCATAGTCCAGCACATCGTCAATGGCTCGCGAAAGCGCGAAAATATCCTCGCGGTCGAAGGGCGTAACAAAAGTCTTGTTCAATTCATCAATTAAGATACGGCGCGCTTCATCGGCCTCTTTCTCCTTTGCACCCACGCGCGCCGCATCTGCCGCATCTCGGCTGGCAAAAAAAGCCTTCAGCGCCTCCATCCCCTCCAGGGCCAGCGTGGCCTGATCCTGAATCAACTTGATGAAAACGCTTTGGCGTTTGGAAAACAGGTTACGCATTCAAACACTCCTTGTCGCTTACTTCCAGCCGTTCGGGAAACCGAATGACTGTGCTAGAATATTGATAGATTTTACATCAATAATCGAATATGGATACTCCCTCGGACTTACGCCATGACACTTGAACGCCGTTTCCTCACCCTGCTCCTGACCCTGCTCACGCTTCTTTTCCTGACCTCTTGCCTGCCAGCCCTGCCGAGCCTGGCGCCAACGCCCACGCCTTTTCCCCTCCCCTCTTCGACCGTCACCTCCGCCCCGCCGCCGACAGACACGCCCACCCTGCTGCCCCCTCTCACGCCCACCCTCACGCCGCCCCCGCGCCCGGCGCGCGTCTTGCTGCTCAGCATAGACGGCTTCCGTCCCGAAGCCATCGAACTGGCCCCCATGCCCAACTTGCAAGCCCTGATGCAAAGCGGCGCCTACAGCCTCACGGCGCAAACCATCTTCCCTAGTTCCACCCTGCCCGCGCACTCGTCCATGCTCACCGGTCTATGTCCGTCCAAACACGGCGTTGACTGGAACGACTACCTGCCCGAACGCGGCTACGCCAACGGCAGGGATATTTTCGACCTGGCCCAAGCCGCCGGAATGCAAACCATCATGGTAGTCGGCAAGGAAAAACTACGCCAGGTCACCGAGCCAGAAAGCACCGATTTCTTCACCTACATCAACGACCGCGACAAGGTCATTGCAGGGCAAGTCGTCGAACTCATCCCCCAAGGCTTCGACCTGCTGTTCGTCCACTTTCCGTTGGCCGACGGCATGGGACATGAATATGGCTGGCTCTCGCCCGAACAACTCAGCGTCCTCTACCGCGCCGACGAAGCCCTGCTGAGCCTCTTGCAGGCGCTCGAAGCGGCCGGCTTTCGCCAAACCACCCTCATCATCGTCACCGCCGACCATGGCGGCCACGGCACCACCCACGGCTCCAGCCTCCCCGAAGACATGACCATCCCCTGGATTGCCGCCGGGCCGGGCATCCAGCCAGGGCCGTTGACCACCGCCGTCCACACCACCGACACCGCCGCCACGATTGCCTGGGCGCTGAATCTACCCATCCCGCCCGAATGGGACGGCTTACCCGTCCTGGAGGCCTTTGGTCTGCCCGACCAACCACATCCTCAGCCACGCTGTCATTGATAGGCGTAACGCGAGAAACATTCCTTTGTCATGCACCTTCCCCCAATTCGCTGCGCATCTGGTCGCTCCACTTGATCCCCTCGCGCGCCAAATAATACGCGCCTAGCAGCGTAATAGGCAGCCACAATGCCACGTGCAGCACCAGCGTATAGCCGGCGGCTGTAGCCTGGTCCACGCCATAAGCCGAAAGAACGGCTATGCCCGGCGCATCGAAGGTGCCAATATATCCCGGCGCCGAAGGGATGGTGGTTGCCAGGTTGACAATGCCGTTCATCAGCATCAACGCAAAGAACGAGACGCTGAAATCAAAGGCATGCATCACGAACCAATATTTGCCTGTTTCCAGCAGCCAGATGACGATCGAGGTAAAAAACACCATCAATACATTGAAGGGCGAGCGCAGAGAAGCCAATCCATCCAGAAATCTACCCATGATGCCGATGACTTTTCCCTGCAACCTTTTAGGTATGAAATGCTCGATTGCCCATAACCCCACTTTGGCCGTCGTTTGCGGGAACATGGCCGCCAGCAAAAAGCCCCCCAGCGCGCCCAAGAATACCCCCGTACCAATCACTGCCACCTGCTGAATGTTCCCTACAAAACCTGATTCGCCGGTCAAGTGAGCCAGTTCGGGCAAGTTGACGAACACAAAAGCCAGCATCACCACGCCGTCGAAGATGCGTTCCACAATGATAGTTGCCAGAGAGGCCGATACCGGCACTTGTTCCTTGCGCTTCAGGATGACGGCCCGCAGCACCTCTCCCGCGCGCGCCGGATAAACATTGTTGCCCATATAACCAATGGTCGTAATGGGGAACATCGTGCGGGTGGGAATTTTCTTGATGGGTCCCAAAAGGTAATGCCAGCGCCAGGCGCGCACCCACACGCCCACGAAATAGACCGCTACCCCCGGCAGCAGCCACACATAATTGGCCTGCTTTACCGCACTCCAAAATTCGTCCAAGCGCAAACCGCGCAGCGCCAGCCAAATGAACACCAGACTGACCCATACCCCAAGCCAAAATTGCCATTTCTTCATGACCGTCATTGTACCTCAGAACCGCAACCACTTACCCAACGCTTGACAGTCCTTTCAGGCTGTGTATAATCCAACCATTCTGAAAGACCTGCCCGGAGACAAGTACCCGCGCAACCGTCCAGAGACCTGCCGTTTGGTGCGAGGCAGGCGGCCTGGCGGCGAAATCCCCTCCGGCTGTAGGGCAAAATAGCATTTTGCCTTACATGTTGCTCTTGCAGGGGTGGAGGACAATTTTTCGAAATGGTCCACACCGTAAGAGAGCCGGGAAGCCGCCCGTTACAGCGCAAGCCGAGGCGCCCCCCTCGTGGCCTTCTCCCATTTCTTCGAAAATGGGGAAATAAATAAGCCGGAAGGAGGCGCAAAAGCAGGTGGTACCACGATGCGCCCCGTCGTCCTGCACATGGACGGGGCGTATTCTATTCTGGCTGCCAGCCGCGCGCTGACAGCCCAACTCGGAGGTACTGCCATGCTCGACATCAATCTCATCCGCCAACAGCCCGACCTTGTCCGCCAGGCGATGCGAAATCGCCAGATGGACGCGGCGCCGGTCGATTCCATTCTGCAATTGGATGAACGCCGCCGCGCTCTCCTTGCGCAAGTGGAAACGCTCAAGGCCGAGCGGAACGCCGTCTCGAAAGAAATCGGCCAGATGAAAGACGCTGCCGCCCGCCAGTCCAAGATCGAAGCAATGCGAGCGGTTGGGGACCAAATCAGCGCCATGGACGCGGAATTGGCCGAGGTGGAGGCCGAACTGCGTTCGCTGACGTCCACCCTCCCAAACATCCCCGATGAACGCACGCCGATAGGCAAGGACGAGAACGACAACGTGGTCATCAAGACGGTTGGCGAGCCAAAGGAATTCGACTTCCAGCCGCTTCCGCACTGGGACCTGGGGCCGGCTCTCGGTATCATTGACTTCGAGCGCGGGACGAAGATTACCGGCTCGCGCTTCTACGTCCTGAGCGGCGCCGGCGCCCGCCTGCAACGCGCGTTGATTGCCTGGATGCTCGACCTGCACATCCGTCAGGGCTATACCGAGAAATATCTGCCCTTCATGGTCAAAAGCGAAACGGTCTTTGGCGCTGGGCAATTGCCCAAGTTTGCCGACAACCTGTACAAAGACCACGAGGAAGACCTGTACTTCGTCCCCACCGCCGAGGTGCCATTGACCGGTTACCATATGGACGAAATCCTGGAGGAAGCCGAACTCCCCCACCTGTATACTGGCTACACGCCCTGTTTCCGGCGCGAAAAGATGAGCGCCGGGCGTGACGTGCGCGGCATCAAGCGCGGTCATCAATTCGATAAAGTGGAAATGTACATCTACTGCAAGCCAGAAGAATCGAACGACTGGCTAGAGAAAATGCGCGAACATGCCGAGGCGACCTGTGCCGGACTGGGGTTGACCTACCGCGTGAAACAACTTTGCACCGGCGACCTTGGCTTTGGCTCGGCCATCACCTATGATGTCGAAGTATGGGCGCCGGGCTGTGGCGAGTGGCTGGAGGTTTCATCCATCTCGAATGTGACCGATTTCCAAGCCAGACGCGCCAACATCAAATACCGCCCGTCCGATGGCGGTAAGGCACGCTTCGTCCACACCCTGAATGGTTCGGGGCTGGGGCTGCCGCGCACCCTGATTGGCGTCATGGAAAATTACCAACAAGCCGATGGTTCGATTCTCGTACCCGAGGTCCTACGCCCCTGGATGGGCGGTATAGAAGTCATCCGCGCGGTACAATAGAAACGTGGTCAATATCGGTTCTCTGGGAATCGCGGTGATTTCTTCGCCAGCAGTCCCCAAGGGAAATGGCATCCCCTTGGGGACTACCGTCAGGACAGGCTGGCAAGTGCTGAGGGAATCGTCTAGAGATAGACCACGCGATTCCCAATTGAACCATCAACATTTTGAAAGGATCGTCTATGTCCCCCCTCGAGCCAGCGACTTTGGATGAGAAATATCTGGCGCTTCTTCTGAAGCGAATCAAGGTATGCAAGAACTATAAGCCGAAATTTGGAAAGAGCAACAAAGATGGTCTAACTGTACAAGAATTTACCAAACTTTATCATGCAGACTCTTTCTACGCCTGGTTTGGGCTGGACAATCCTTTAATGTACGCGGCTCATAAAGCTGCTGGCGGTATTACGTCCATTTATCGGCAAATTGGCATAGGTTGTGAACAAATTTTCCGCCTCATGCTTCAAGATCATCTTGGTTTGAGTAACGCACAGGCAAAATGGTCTTACGAAACAACGAGTGCAGGGGAAAAGCATACATTTTTTCTTGATGGGCGTATTGAATTGAACGATGTAAAATCTACAAGCAAACGAAAGGTTCTTTTGCAATGGTTAGAAAAAGCCGCAACACAATTGAACATTGCGCCCGAAATTGCCAAAGTCTTGAAAGGCGCTGTTTTCGAAGTGCGTCAAGGGTATAAAAGTAAAGATTCGAAACGCCAAAATGCAGATATAGCCAATGCTGCTGCCGCTTATTCTCAAGGATATCTTCCTGTGGTCGTCGTCTTGTCTACTCAAATTGATCAGGACATCGTATCACGATATGAAAACGAAAAATGGCTTATCCTTCAAGGCAATGTGAATGGATCATCCACTACCTCGACATATGTCTTTGCAAAAGAAGTCATTGGTTACGATTTGGCAAACTTCTTCCGGAAAAATTCGAGCGAATTGAAAAAAGCAATGAATGACGTTTTGCAAACATTGCTCGCAGTGGATACGCAAAATGATTGGGCAAAAAAGTGATTTGACCTTCAAACATAATTCAAGAAACGGACGTCATGGCTGGTTGAGATTGACGCCCGCTTATTCGGTTAAGTTAGTAAATGATATTCTGGATAAAAACCCCGAAATCAACCAAGTATTAGACCCATTTTCGGGTACGGGTACCACTGGTTTGGTATGCGGGGAACGCGGAATAGATTGTGATCTAATTGACATTAATCCATTTTTAGTGTGGCTTGCCGAAGTAAAAACAAGGAATTATTCACCTGCCGAATTGAGCGAGGTTTGCGCCGCAAGTGAAAAACTCGCCTCACGAGCCAAGTATGAAAGAAACGAAAACGAGCTTTGGATTCCTCCTTTGAGCCATATAGAACGCTGGTGGACAAAAGACAGACTGCTTTACCTTGCCAGACTGCGCCAAGCCATTCATCTTTCCTTTCCCAGCCGTTCTCACGCCAAAGATCTTTTAGAAGTAGCGTTCTGCAGACTCGTTATTGCGTCGTCGAATGCTGCCTTCAATCATCAATCCATGTCATTCAACGATGAAAAACAACCTTCTCTCTTTCTCCAGGACGATAGGGAAAATTTGGCAAAATTGTTTGTCCGAAATGTCGAAGAGATAGTCTACTCTGCTAAAAGCGCCATAAAGGGAACCGTCAGAGTTTTCGAAGCAGACTCGCGTCATATTCTACAAGATAAAAAATACAATGGCGTTATCACATCACCGCCATACCCTAATCGGATCAGTTATATTCGAGAATTACGTCCATATATGTATTGGCTCGAGTACATTAAAGAAGCGCGTCAGGCGGCGGAGTTGGATTGGCAAGCCATTGGAGGCACGTGGGGTATAGCAACAAGCAGGTTGGTAAAATGGAAACCTGATAACCAGGATATTTTGCACGAAGGTTTCATGAAAATCATAGAGGACATTTCTAAAACCAGCCCTTTGCTTGCAAATTATGTTCATAAATATTTCTTGGACATTTCCTTGCACTTGGACAGCCTTTACAAGGTATTAGAACCCAATGCAAAAATCTTTTATATCGTTGGAAACTCGAAATTTTATGATACGCTGGTGCCGGTAGAAAATATTTATGCCCACCTCCTTGAACATGTCGGCTTTATAGATATCCAGGTTGAAGCATTACGCAAACGAAATTCTAAAAAAGAACTGGTTGAATTTGTTGTGTCTGCGCACAAGCCTCCTCGAAAGCAAAAGAGCGCTAACGCCTTCTTGAATACCCAAGACGCTCACCCCGTTCGAGAGGCTTCCAAGCAATCGAGTTTTCCGCAGCCTTTCGCTTCTTGATGACCCACCTTATTCTGATTCCTCATTCCAGCGAGCATTGACAGTGACCGAACTTGAATTTCTCTTGCGCGTGATACTCGAAACATTGACCTTGTTTTTCTTGCTGGTCGGGCTGCTTGGGTTGCTCATCCCTATCTTTCCTGGACTGACGGTCATGTGGCTGGCTACGCTGATATACGCACTGATACAAGCCAGTTACGGCAAAATGGGTTGGATAGACTGGACGCTATTTGCCTTCATCACCCTGGCAATGATGATTGGGAACGTCATTGACAACATCCTCATCGCCAAACATGTGCGCGACAAACAAGTGCCTTGGAGTTCGATTTTGCTAGGCTTTTTGGCCGGTATCGTAGCCAGCCTCTTTTTCACGCCCATCATTGGCATCCTGGCTTCACCGCTTGGGTTGTTTGGAGCCGAATATCTGCGGCTGAAAGATCGCACCGCCGCACTTGCATCTACCCACGCCTGGTTGACCGGCTGGGGATTATCCGTCCTGGCCCGTGTAGGCATTGGGGTCTTGATGATTGGTTTGTGGATGGCCTGGGCCTGGTTGTGAGCCGCAAAAGAAGGATTGCTCGAGAAGATACGTTCTATCCTTTCCTCTTTCCAGGTGTCGAGGCAAATTCTCGCGCTTCCATCAGCCCCCAGCGTCCGGCTGCCAGATACAAGATTTCCAGGATCAGGTCGTTGTAGGCAATGCCCTCCGCCTTGGCTTGCAAACACAGGTCGCTGTAATCAGGCGTCAGACCGGGCAGGGTGTTGATCTCGATGAGACGCGGATTACCCTCCTCATCCAGCCGGATGTCGGTACGCGAGACATCCAGGGCATTCAACACCTGGTGCGCACGCCAGGCAAAATGTTTGAGTTTTTTGCCCAATTCAGGCTCTACATCGGCAGGGCAGATATAGCCGGGAGCGCCTTCTTCTCCCACCTCTTTCGACTTGGCGGCCTGGCTGTAAACGCTGGGCGTCACCGAACGGCTGCTGTCGAGTTCGAGTATCGGGAAACGATGGAAACCGTCCTTTTCGTACCATTCGGGGTGGCGAGAAAAGCATTTAGCATCTGCCCGCCCCATCACGCCAACGGTGAACTCACGCCCAGAGAGAAAAGTCTCTACCAAAGCCGGTTGCTGGTAATTTTCGATGACATATTTGACGCGCTGACGCAGTTCTTTCTCGTCATGGACGATGGCTTTCAAGTCCACGCCCATACCGGTGCCTTCGCGGGCCGGCTTGACGAACAATGGAAACTTCAACTCCGGGCGCAGAGGCTCATCCCCAACAGCAAATTCTTGGAAGGGCGCCACGGGTAGGCGTCGGTCGCGCCAGAGGCGTTTGGTGAGGGTCTTGTCGAGGCTGATGGCATTGGTCAACACGCGCGAACCGGTATAGGGAATGCGCAGCATTTCCAGCAGGGCCGGCACTTGCGCCTCACGCGCATCGCCACCCAGTCCCTCGGCAATGTTGAAGCAAATGTCTGGACGGTATTCCTTCAAAGCATAGGGCAGATTTTCGTCGGCCATCAAGAAGGCGGTTTCGTGACCGTCGCTTTCGATGGCTCTCTGAATGTGATGAACGGTTTCGATGTGATCGAAATCGGCATACGCATCTGGCGGGACGCCCAGCGGCAGGGGCTTGCTTTCATCTTTGATGTTTGCCAGAACCGCTACGCGCCAAAAACGCTTCATACGGCGACTGGGAGGCTGCCCGCCCTCAGAAGCGGACGAGGAGGACTCAGGGGACATTCGAACTCCTTGGCGAAGAGATGACTTACGCTGCACAGTATATCTCAACACCCTCGAATGGCAAGAGTGATGATTTGTAAGGACTCCAAAGTCTCATTGACGCCGGGAATCGGTCTTCGAGCAAAATTGGGAGATTTCGCGCTCCCAAAACGCTATCCAAACAACCGCCCCAGGCCTCTTCCCCCGCTCTTCTGGAGGGTCTTCAACATCTTTTGCATCTCACGGAATTGTTTGATGAGGCGGTTCACATCTTGCACCTGCATTCCAGAGCCGGCGGCAATGCGCCGTCGGCGCGAGGCGTTCAAGATGTCGGGGTTGCGGCGTTCCTGACGCGTCATGGAATTGATGATGGCCTCGTTCCCCTTGAAGGCCTGCTCGGCTTGCTTTGGGTCTAACTGGCGCGCCAGTTGCCCCATTTGGCCGGGCATCATCTCCAGAATTTGGGCAAACGAACCCATCTTCTTGATTTGCCTCATCTGCTCCAGAAAATCTTCGAGCGTAAATTCCCCTTTGAGCATCCGCTCGGCGGTCTTTTGCGCACTTTGCTGGTCGAAGGCAGCCTCGGCCTTTTCGATCAGGCCAATCACATCGCCCATACCCAAGATGCGTGACGAAAGCCGCGCCGGATCGTAGACTTCGAGCGCATCCAATTTCTCGCCGGTGCCGATGAACTTGATCGGCACACCCGTCACAGACCGAATCGAGATGGCTGCGCCGCCGCGCGAGTCGCCGTCCATTTTGGTCAACACCAGGCCGGTGAGGGCAATGGCCTCGCGGAAACCCTGCGCAATGTTCAACGCTTCCTGACCGATCATCGAATCAACCACCAACAGGGTTTCGCCTGGCGAGACTCTGGCTACAATGGCTTTCAGTTCCTCCATCAACTGGGCATCCAATTGCGACCGACCGGCTGTGTCCACAATCAAGACGCTGTACCCGCCCTTTTGGGCTTTGTCCAGGGCGCGCGCTGCCAGGTCGGGCGGCGACATGCCGCTGGCAGACTCGACCGGCACATCCAGCCGCTGCCCCAATTGCTGCAATTGTTGGACGGCAGCCGGGCGGTAGGGGTCGCCGGCAACCAACATGACCCGTTCTCCCTTCGAACGCAGCAGACGCGCCAGTTTGCCGGCGACCGTGGTCTTGCCGGAACCTTGCAGCCCCACCAATAGCACGATTCGCGGTTTGGGGCCGCTCAAATTCAAGGGGACAGGCTCGCCCAACGCCTGAATCAACTCTTCGTGGACAATTTTGATGACCTGTTGCCCAGGGTTGAGAGCCTTAGAGACTTCAGCGCCAATCGCCCGCTCACGCACCCTTGCAATGAAAGATTTGACCACGCTGTAATGCACATCCGCTTCGAGCAAGGCCAAACGGACTTCGCGCATGGCGGCGTCTACGTCGCCTTCGGACAGTTTTCCGCGCCGACGCAGCGCATCGAAGACCTGGTTGAGTCGTCCGGTGAGTGTCTCGAACATAGATTCCTTTCAGAAAGCGGTCGGATTGTAGTGCGGAAGCAGGCTGAGGTCAAGGGAAGAGCGTCTCGTCAACGCATTTCTCTTCGCACAACGACACCACCTCGACATCCCCCAGCGCGCGCCGGAAATCCTCCCGCTTCAGGATGACGGCCACACCGTGCAGGCCGGAACCGAGCGAGACCTCCTGCTCTGCGAACACGCCCGCATCCGCCACGACCCGCAACTTGCGCGCCGTTCCGAAAGGCGATACCGCCCCGACAGGATATCCCGTCACCTGTAAGACCTCGTCTTCACTTGCCATCGTCAGCCGCGATCGCCCCAGGTAAGACCTTAGCGCTTTCCAGGAGATTGGCGCCGGTCCCGCTACCAGCGCCAGCAGGTACTCGTCCTTGCCGGTGCGAAAAAGGATGCTACGCACCACCTGCTCGGGGCGATGACCACGCTCGCGAGCGGCTTGCTCCAACGAGGTCACCGGCCCGGCATGGACGAAGACGCGGTGCGGGATGCCGCGTTCGGCCAGCGCCAGGCTGGCGGGAGGCGGGTGGTTGATTTGCATGGGTCCTCACACGGTTACATCGCTCAACGCGCCCAGCACCGACATCAAGGCCGGATAGTCGTCGCGCAGCAGGCTGATGATTTCATGGATGGCGGCTTCGACCCAGGCCTGATCTTGGGTCACATCGCGCACCTGCTGGATATGGGCGCTAAGCACTTCACTGACGGGGATGTCTTTGGCGTTCAAGATGTGCCGGAAATAGCCAAAGCGCCCGGCTTTGACAAAGCGCCCCAACTCACTTTGACTACACGAGTAGAGGACATCCAGGCTCAGCGGCGGGCGGGGCGGCAGGAGGTGGAAAATCTGGCCTCCCTGTTCGTATCCCACCGCCAGCGCCGACATCTCGACCGGCACGATGCGGCGCTCGCGGTTGTCGCGCATCACCTCGTCGCTGATGGCTTCGGCAGTGACCAGTTGCCTCACCAGGCCGTCATCTTCGATGTGAATATCATAGATGAGGCCGTAGATCTGATAGCCGTCTTCCAGCGGGGCGCGCACCAACGCGCCGAAGGCCGGCACAGTCAATTGTGATACGCGACACCCAGCCACGAAGCCAGTCGTGCCGGCGCGCAGTAAGCGTCCGATTTCAATTGGGGTCATATTGCCTCCATGAGCAAGCCAAAGGCTTGCGCTACCTGCGGGTTCTGCCTGGCAGATTTTTTGCCGATTGTTTGTACGAGCCGTGGTCCACTTCTTGTTCTTGGCGGCGTAATTCCTGAATCAACATTTGTTCTACTTGATATTTCTCTTCCAGTCCAACCACTGCCACTTCGTGAGCGCGGTGCAGCAAGTATGGATAGGGGCGACTGCCCATCATGCGGCATTGTTCTACCAGGGCAGCGTGCAACAGGTCGAGTTTTTGGGCGTCTTCGGCCACCCAGCGGGGAATCTCCACCCGCACCGGCCAGGGGTGGCCTTCTGCGCCGACGTTGAGATAGAAAAAACACAATGCCAGCCTGCCCTGGTACTCTTTTTCGGCTCGCGATTGCAAGCCAAAGACCGCCGAGCGATGGCCGGGCGGCAACAGGGGAGCGGTCTTTTCGCCGTAGAGCCAGCGGTCGCTGACGCCGCGCAAGTTCGACAAACTGTCTTGCCCCCCATCGGACGACGCAATTTCGAGCAGGCGCACTACCAGGTTGGCAGACGGCTTGTCTACATATCCAGCCGTGACCACACCCCGCGCCTGCATTCGAGATAACAGAGAGAGGTAACTCTGCAGAGCGTCTTGGTAAGCGCGTGCGTCTTCGCCATCCCTGCCGCCCCATAGTTCGATGGGGCCGTCGGTAAAAGTGACCACAGCGCCTTTCATGTCGCGGCTGAGTTCTTCGAGCAAAGAGCGTTCTTTCAAGTCGCGGCGCAGGGCCACCAGCCTTTCGGTCATCGTGCCGGTTTGCGTCTCCAGTTCCTCGCCGTAGAGCAGTTGGCTGTGGGTATGGATTTCGGGCGCAGCACCAGAACCACCCCGCAAGACGATGGCTCCCACATTGATAAGGCAAAATTGGACGGCGGCATGCCGGTCGGGGTTGATTTGCGAGCCATCGGCGGCGAGGAGAACCGCCGGGGAAAGGGAGGCAGGCGGCGGGTAGGAGGAAGCGAGCGTTTCGTTCAAGGGGCAGGCGCAGCGCAGGGTAGGGTCCGCCGCTCTGGCGGCCTCTACTTTCGCGCGCAGGAAGTCCAGTTCGTCAGCGTATCGTTCGAGCAGACGGCGAGCCGTGCTTTGTGCCTGTTCTTTTTGGAGGCGCCTTTCTCTGGCGCCCTGTCCAATGTCTTTCACCTGAACGTAGATTTGTTGGAAGTTGATTGACATAGCAGCCGTAGAACAAATGTGCAAGTATTTTACCCACAAATGAGGCATCGTTCAAGTTATTCGTTAACGCCCCGATAACTGAACGTTCCCTCGACTGGCGCGTGTGCAGTCATTTTTGGAGTAAAATTCGAAAAAAGTATCTTCTCAAGAGAAGGGGCAGGCGTGTTGTGCGCCCCGATTGAACGAGAGGATCCTCAAAATTTTTTTGGAGGTACTATGACGGCGCAAGCAAACAACACACCCATGCTCGACGATCGGCGTGAAATCTTTGGTTGGGCGATGTACGATTGGGCCAATTCGGCCTTCAGCACCACGGTAGGGACGGTCTTCTTGGGGCCGTATGTTGCCAGTCTGGCGCGTAGCGCGGCCGAGGCGGCCGGCGCATCTACGGTCTCCTTTTTGGGAATTCCCATTGCGCCGGACTCTTTCCTCCCCTATTGTATCTCTTTCTCGGTGGGAATGCAGGTACTGTTCTTGCCCATCTTGGGCGCAATTGCCGATTATTCTCACCTGCGCAAACAGATGATGCAGCTGTTTGCCACCCTTGGCGCTTTGGCAACGATTTTGATGTTCTTCCAGACCAGTAGTTGGTGGTGGCTAGGGGGTGTGCTGTTCATCGTTGCGAATCTGGCTTTTGGGGCTGCTATGGTATTCTACAATGCTTATCTGCCCGACATCGCCAGCGAAAGTCAGCGCGACCGTGTTTCTTCTTACGGCTGGGCGATGGGGTATCTGGGCGGCGGGCTGTTGCTGGTGCTTAACCTGGCCTTTTACTTGTTCAGGGAGAAGATTGGCGTTCCTGGCGACCTGGCCGTGCGCATCAACCTGGCCTCGGCCGGGGTGTGGTGGCTGGGATTTTCTTTCATCACCTGGAGCCGCTTGCGCCCCCGTCACGCTTTGCGCGCCCTGCCTCCCAACGAAACCTATGCCAGCATTGGTTTCAAACAACTACGCCAAACCTTGAGTGAACTCAAGCACTTTCCCGAAACGCTCAAGTTCTTGCTGGCCTACTTCCTGTACAACGACGGTATTCAGACGGTCATTGCCGTCTCGGCCACCTTTGCCGCTGCGCCGCTCATCCAGGGCGGCCTGGAGCTCGAACAGCAGACGCTCACTGCCGTCATTCTGATGATTCAGTTCGTGGCATTTGGCGGTGCGCTGTTATGGGGGCGGCTTGCCAATTGGATTGGCGCAAAACAGGCCATCATCGTCAGTTTGTTCATTTGGGCGGGCGTGGTCATTTACGCCTATCTGGGCTTGAAGAGCGCTAACATCACGTTGGAGTTCTTCATCTTAGGAATGTTCATTGCCCTGGTCATGGGTGGTTCGCAGGCCATCAGCCGCAGCCTGTTTGCCCAGATGATTCCAGATGGCAAAGAGGCCGAATTCTATTCCTTCTACGAGGTCAGCGAACGCGGCACCTCCTGGATTGGGCCGCTCATTTTTGGCCTGGCCAACCAACTCTTCGGCAGTTTACGCTATGGCATCCTATCGCTGATTTTCTTCTTCATCGCGGGCTTGTTCATCCTGCCCTTCGTAAAAGTGGAAAAGGCGATTGCAGACGTGAAACGATACGACATAGCGTTGAAATAGTCAGAGGGGCATGGCACACGAACAAACCGGCGATCAGCGGATAGGAAACGGATAAGCGGACAAGGCGCTCCCATCCGTTTATCCGCTTCGACATCCGTTGGTCACCCACGCAGAAAAGTCGGTCGAAGGGCTGTCGAAGTGACTTCCACAAACTGAGCGGTTGTCGAGCCGCTGGTCAAGTCGCTGGGTCGAGTTTATCGAGACCCTATCGAGACGCAGGCGGCTTTGCGAAGCACCCTTTAGGGTTAGCCCCGCGATAGAGATGTGGGCAATTACCCGTCGAGACGCGCAGCGCGTCCGAAGCCTCCGCCGCCAATGGATCGAGAAGATACCTGAGATGGCCACCCAAAAGTACTAATGAAGGGAAAACTTACAAAATTGTTAATTCGAGGGGGAGAACGCAAGTTGACATATTTCAATCCAAAACTATATACTATTCGCAGGACTATCTATAGTAATTTTCTTCTTTTCTTAGGAGGACATATGCGATATATTTCTCGTTCTTTGATGCTGACGCTGGCCGCGGCGCTAATCATACTGGCAAGCGCCGTTGGGCCTTCGCAAGTGTATGCAGACGATGGAGCGCCTCCCCCGCCTTCATCCGAGGATACTGCTGGCGGCGTGACATCGGAGGAAGCAACAGGAGACGAGCAGTCTCCTGTTGAAGAGCCAGCCGCCCCAGCGGAAGAGCAGCCCCCCGTCGAAGAGCCAGCCGCGCCAGCGGAAGAGCAGCCCCCCGTCGAAGAGCCAGCCGCCCCAGCAGAAGAGCA
>Ga0209018_1000979_pt1 | contig 24812 bp, 28 predicted proteins | sample YNPBryBLVA2012_FD_185814 | JGI IMG/M metagenome (GOLD analysis project Ga0209018, IMG submission 185814) | Anoxygenic and chlorotrophic microbial mat microbial communities from Yellowstone National Park, USA - YNP Bryant BLVA 2012 (SPAdes)... ...
TATGGGATACAGTTGAACCCCACTGGCCGTGAGTCAATTATTCTGAGCCTTGAGAATGATGGAGGCTTTTTGTATCCTTTAATTGATAAATAGACTGTAATCTGAGATTGCACAACAGTATAAAATGCACGAGGAGGGAATTGAACCCACATACCGGCGATTATGAGTCGCTTGCCTTACCAGTCGGCCACTCGTGCAGGCTGATACAATGGCATGAGTTATCCTAACAGAATCATGGTGCAGTCAAAACGGTGGATGGGGATTGTCACCCTGGGCATGATGGCACTGGCGGTCATTGGGGGGGGGGTGTCGGCTTGGCTGGGCTATCGGATCGGTCAGGAAGCGTTGGGTAAGGTTCGTCAACCCGCAATCAATCCCGCCGCTACCAACGCCAATGATGACCCAGAACCATTCCGTTTGCTGACCGAAGATGAGGTCATTCAGCAGGTGGGGGTGGTCATGGGGACCAGCCAGGTCACGCCCATTAACCCGACGGCGGTTCGCCCTGACCCAGCAACTCGTTTGCCCCTGTTGGCAGTGCAAGAGGGGGGGGTGTACATTGCCCTCGAACAGATCGAAGCGGTGGGCGACCAAGCGGTGTTGGTACTGCGGATTCAGAATGAACGGGCGATGGCGGTACAATTGCAACGGCAGTTTCTGGTGCGGGACAACCAGGGGAATATCCTCGACCCGGAAATCGAAGGGCTACCGGTGCAGTTGGCTCCCGGCAATCAGGCCACGGCAATTCGGGTGAAACTCCCGGTGAGTTTGGGTAAAGTCCGGGTGGGATTGACCGATGTGGGGCAGACCATTCCCTTTATTGAACTGCGGGATATTGCCCTGGAACAAGCCCAAGCCCCTGCCAGCCCCAGCCCTACCCCTAGCCCCGAAGCAGTACCATCCCCAGGTCAATAATAATAATTACACCAATAACGCCGGACTTATATTAGGGTACTTCTATAGCCATCCTAAGTGAGAATAGAATAGGGGTCGCAGGGGCACCGCCCCCGTGTTTAGTTCTGGGTAATAGGGGCATTCCCAGGATGGGATTGATGATTGGTGTAAATAAATTAAATATAAATTAAATAGAGGTGCCCTTAATGCTCCGCCTACTGTTTAGGGATAATTCCCTGGACAAATTGCTCAATGCCCGCTTGATAAATGGGGAGTGAATCCAAGAAACCTTCGTTGTGACTGCCTTGAATTTCTAAGAAAAATTTGGGTTCATTCGCCGCTTCATAGAGCCTACGCCCGTGGTGAAACGGAATAATTTCATCCTGGGGACTGTGAATAATTAAAACCGGCAGATGAATTTGCCCCAAACGCTCTAAATTGTTGTACTGAAATTGGGCAATCAGATCAATGGGCATCAGGGGAAAAAGCTCTTTGGCTCGGTCGGGAACACTGGTAAAAGTTGACCCTAAAATTAACCCCGCCGGTTGATATTTCGCCGCTAAATAGGTAGCAATTCCCCCGCCTAAAGATTCCCCATAAATAATAATCTGTTGGGGAGCAATGCCCCGGGTTTGGGTGAGATATTGCCAACTGGCGGCCCCATCTAAATAAGTACCTTGTTCGCTCGGTTCCCCCTCACTTTCCCCATAACCCCGGTAGTCAAAAAACAGGCTAGCCAAGCCCATTTGTTGAAAAATCCGAATGTAGGGCAGACGATAGCTGATATTTCCCCCATTCCCGTGGGCAAATAAAATCACTGGAGCCTGGGGATTTTTTCCGGGAATCCACCAAGCGGCAATCCTCACCCCATCGCTGGTCATGAGGCGCAGGTCTTCGTAGTCCAACCCCGTATCTTTGGGGGTATTGATGATGTGACGACTGGGGAAATACATCAGCCGGGCTTGACCGAATAGCAACACCAACAATAAACCCACATAAATCCCTCCGAATAGGCGCAAACCCCGGAAGAGCCATTCATACCAGGAATTTGCACCCATCGGTTAGGTCAATAGCCCCTCTTTTTTGGCCATGTGAATCAGTAAATCCAACACCCGCCGGGAATAGCCCCATTCGTTGTCGTACCAGGACACCACCTTGAAGAAATTGGGGTTTAACTCGATCCCCGCCCCGGCATCGAAAATGCTGGAATGGCTATCCCCGTTGAAATCCGTGGAGACCACCTCCGCTTCCGTATAGCCCAAAATGCCCCGCAGAGAACCTTCACTGGCGGCTTTCATGGCGGCGCAAATCTCTTGGTAACTGGTGCTCCGTTCGGTTTTGAAGGTCAAATCCACCACCGAGACGTTGGGGGTCGGCACCCGGAAGGCCATGCCCGTCAACCGCCCTTTCAACGCCGGTAATACCAAGGCCACCGCCTTGGCCGCCCCCGTGGAAGAGGGAATGATGTTTTGGGCGGCTCCCCGTCCCCCCCGCCAGTCCTTGCGGCTCGGGCCATCCACCGTGGGTTGGGTGGCTGTGTAGGAATGCACCGTGGTCATCAAGCCCTCCGCCAGGCCAAAGGTTTCGTGGATCACCTTGGCAATCGGTGCCAAACAGTTGGTCGTACAACTGGCATTGGAAACAATTGTGTGTTGGGCGGGGTCGTATTGCGCCTCATTCACCCCCATCACCAGGGTCGCCACCTTGTCCGGGTCCTTGGTGGGGGCCGAAATCACCACCCGTTTGGCTCCGGCACTCAGATGCTTGCTGGCACCCTCATAGGTGGTAAAAATCCCGGTGGATTCCACCACATAATCCGCCCCGACTTTGCTCCAGGGCAATTCCGCCGGGTCCTTGCTGGCAAAACAGGGGATAAACCGGTCATTCACCACAATCCCATCTTCCCGAGCGGTCACCTGGCCCGCAAACCGCCCGTGGGTGGAATCGTATTGCAGGAGATAGGCCAAATTATCCGGCGGCACCAAATCATTCACCCCCACAAATTCGATATGGGGATCCCCGACCCCGGCGCGAAACACCAGGCGACCGATGCGCCCAAAACCATTAATTCCTACCTTTAAGGTCATCGTCGTTGCCTCCAAAATCAGAACAAAAACCCATTCACGATTAGCACTCGATTAGGTACCAGGGCGGGAACGCAATTCGGGATTCAGATGGTTCCGATCCCCCATGAATTCCAACAGGGGCCCGTACTGGGTAAACCGCACCAGGCTGACCGAGGCTACCAACACATTGATCCGGTCCCGATACCGCCCCAGGTCAATTCCCAGCAGACTACACAAAATAATCCGCAGGGTGGCCTTGTGGGACACCACCAGCACCGGCCCCTCCGTATAGTTGGCTTCGATTTCAGCCATGACCGCCATCGCCCGGGTCGCAATTTGTACCGCCGTTTCGCCCCCCGTGGGACTGTTCCAAGCGGGTTCGGTCATCCAGCGGATGTAGTCCTCCAGATGATGCTGCTTCACCCACTCCGGGGTTTGCCCCTCCCAAACGCCGTAGTACCCCTCCTTCAACCCGTCCCGCAGTTGCAAAGACAGCCCCACCGCGTTTGCCAAGGGTTCCGCCGTCGCCACCGCCCGCCGCATGGGACTGGCAAAGACCGCCTGCCAGGGTAAATGTTGGTACGCCTGGGCAAATTCCACCGCCATTTTCTGCCCCTCGCTGGTCAACTCCGGGTCGAGATGGCCGCAGTAGCCACCGGTTTGGCTGAAGGTGGTTTCCCCGTGCCGCAGGAAATACAAATGCAGTCCCATAACGCCCCCTAAAGACGCTGACCGGCTTGGTTGTGGTCGTAGGGTTTGACCTCGATGGGTACCGGCGAGACGTGCCAAATGTCTTGGCAATACTCCTGCATACTCCGGTCTGAGGAGAAAAACCCGGTGCGGGCCGTGTTCAGAATGGACATCCGGGTCCACCGCTCCGTATCCTGGTAGGCTTGGCTGACCTGGTCCTGGCAGTCCACAAAGGATTGAAAATCCGCCATCAGGAAAAACGGGTCATGGTTGAGCAGTGAGTCCACAATCGGGCGGAACAGGGAACTATCCCCCCGGGAGAACATCCCCCCCGCCAGTTGGTCAATCACCTCTTTCAGCACCGGGTTGTTGTTGTAATATTCCCAAGGCCGGTAGCCGTGCGCCCGCAGAGCCATGACTTCCTGGGCATTCAAGCCAAATAGGAAGAAATTTTCCGCCCCCACCTTTTCCCGGATTTCCACATTCGCCCCGTCTAGGGTGCCGATGGTCAAGGCTCCGTTCATGGCAAACTTCATGTTCCCCGTCCCGGAGGCTTCCTTCCCAGCGGTGGAAATTTGCTCCGAGAGGTCGGCGGCAGGAAACACCCGTTGGGCAAATTTGACATTGTAATCCGGCAAAAACACCACCTTGATTTTCCCCTGGATGTCCGGGTCGTTATTCACCACTTCCCCGATGGAATTAATCAGTTTGATGATCAATTTGGCCATGAAATACCCCGGTGCCGCCTTGCCCCCAAACAGGAAGGTGCGGGCGGGGATATTCAGGTTGGGGTCACGCTTGAGCCGGTTGTACAGGGCAATAATATGCAGGGCTTGCAAATGTTGCCGTTTGTACTCATGGATGCGCTTGATTTGCACATCAAAAATCGAGTCCGGGTTGACCCGAATCCCCGTGCGCTCTTGGATGTAGCCCGTCAGGTCTTGCTTGATCGCCTGTTTGATGGCTCGCCATTCCTGCCGAAATTCCGGGTCATGGATGTGTTCTTCCAACCGTTGCAATTCGTCGTAGTGGGTGACCCAGGTTTTGCCAATACGGCTGGCGATCAGCTTGCTCAACCGCAAATTGCTCAAGAGCATCCAACGCCGGGGGGTGACCCCATTGGTTTTGTTTTGGAACTTGTACGGCCACAGGTCGTAAAAATCCTTCAGCACCGTTTGTTTCAGCAGGTCCGTGTGCAGGGCCGCCACCCCATTCACCGCCATACTGCCCACCGTCGCCAGATTCGCCATGCGGACGTAGCGTTCGCCACTTTCATCAATCAAGGACATCCGCTGAATTTTGCCCGCATCCCCCGGGAACCGCTCCCGCACCAAATCCAAAAAGCGGCGGTTGATTTCGTAAATAATTTCCAGATGCCGGGGCAATAGGGAACCAAACAAACTCAACGGCCAACGCTCCAGGGCTTCCGGCAAAAGGGTATGGTTGGTGTAGGCGCAACTGCGGGTGGTGATGTCCCAGGCCGTATCCCAATCCACCCCGTATTCATCCAGCAACAACCGCATCAATTCCGCCACCGTAATCGCCGGGTGGGTGTCATTTAGTTGGATAGCGAATTTTTCATGAAAGCGGGTCACCGGCAACCCCTGCCCTTTGAGGATGCGGAACATATCCTGCAAGGAACAGGAAACGAAGAAAATTTGTTGAATCAGGCGCAGGCGCTTGCCCTGGAGGGGTTCATCGTTGGGGTAAAGCACCTTGGTGACGTTTTCAGAAATGATTTTTTCATCCACCGCCCCGTAGTAATCCCCCCGGTTAAAGGCAGTGAAATCAAAGGACTCCGGGGCTTCCGCCTTCCACAGGCGCAGGGTATTCGCCGTATTCACCAGATAACCCAAAATCGGCGTGTCGTAGGGCACCCCCTTGATCACCTGGTAGGGATGCCAGCGCACCCGGTACTGCCCCTGTTCATCCGTGTAGGCTTCCGTATGCCCGCCCAATTTCACCTCCACCGCCCATTCCGGTCGGGGCAATTCCCAGGGATTGCCAAAGCGCAACCACTTATCCGTAATTTCCACCTGCCAGCCGTCCCGGATTTCCTGGTCAAAAATGCCAAATTCGTAGCGAATCCCATAGCCAATCGCCGGAATTTGCAGGGTCGCCAGGGAGTCCAAAAAACAGGCCGCCAACCGCCCCAACCCCCCGTTGCCCAGCCCCGGTTCCTCCTCCTGGTACAGCAGGGACTCAAAATCCAACCCCAGTTCCGTAATCGCCTGTTTGACCTGGTCGTAAATCCCCAAATTGATCAAATTATTTCCCAGGTGCGGCCCCATCAAAAATTCCGCCGAGAGATAGCACACCGTCCGGGAGCGCTGGGTGGTGTAGGTCTGCGCCGTGCTGATCCACCGTTGCAACATCCGATCCCGCACCGTGTAAGCCAGTGCCATATAATAATCATTCTCGGACGCAATTTGGGGAAACTTGCCCTGAATGTAGAACAAATTGTCCATAAAAGCTCGTTTCAGCGTTTCCACGCTCAACCCAGTCCGGTCATCCTCATACTGGGGAGCTACGGGCATCGCAGTCGTCATAAAAGCACCTGGAGAATCGGTATCAACAGACACCCCAATTATGGGGGGAGTCCCTCCCAGGGTGCCATTTCTTCAGCTTTTGTTTAAGACTCTTGTCCCCCCAGCGGCCAGCCAAGCGGTCAGGGCCACCGCCAGGGCATCGGCGGCATCATCCGGGCGGGGAATCCGCTCCAGGGTCAATTCCTGCGCCACCGCCTGTTGCACGGCCTGCTTATCCGCCTTGCCATACCCCGTCAGGGTTTGCTTGACCACCGGCGGGGCAAATTCCACCAGGGACAGCCCCCGTTGCGCCAAAACCAGCAACAAGACCCCCCGCGCCTGCGCCACCGTGATCGTATTCGCCATCCGGTAAAAAAATAACTTCTCAGCCGCTACCTGTGCCGGTTGCCATTGTTCTAACAACGTATGCACATCTTCGTAAATCGTACACAGGCGTTCTCCCAGGGATTGGTGGGCAGGGGTGTGGATCACGCCAAAATCCCGCATGACGGGGCGTTTTTGTTCAATATCAATTACCCCGTACCCCAGGGTGGCCAGTCCGGGGTCAAAGCCAAGGATGCGGGTCATCCGCCGCCCACAATCGTCACCACTTCGATTTTATCCCCCGGTTGGATCGGGGTTGTTGCCCACCAAGGGCGGTGCAAAATTTCCCCGTTGTACTCAATCACGACGGGTTTTTGATGCCACCCACATTCCGCCAGTAACTCTGCCACCGAGAGACCGGGGCGATGGGGATGGGCAGTGCCGTTGAGCCAAAACGCTACCGTGGTCGTCATCGTACCCAAGTCATCCTGCCTAACAGATGGTGTTGATTTCACCTATTTTGATCAAGTTTATCCCATTTTGGTGGGGATGTTTTTGCAACCAACCCTGGCAACATGACCTCCAGGTTCTTTCCTGATGATTCCCCATCAGATATTGCGTAAAATTTCTAGCAATCCCACTAAATGGACGAACAAAAATTCTGCAGAACCCAGTGCCCCTGCAACCCCTATTCCCTGCTCGTTTCGGATGGTTTTGTAGGGGATCATTCGTCTAAGCTAATACACCCAAGCGGGCAAATTCTTCCCCTAAAACGTCCTTGGCATTGCCCCCCCACCATTGCCGTAAAATTTCCGCATATACCTGACGAAAATCAATTGTTATCGGTAAATTTCCCTGCACTAAACTGTCCAAAGCCGGTTCCCCGCCCAGGATGCCCCCCCGCACCGGCCCGCACAGCACCACCGCCCCCGCCGTCCCATGATCCGTCCCGTTGGCACCATTTTGCTGAGGACGACGCCCAAATTCACTGTAAATGAGCATCAACACCGGTTGGTCATAGGTTTTCTGCCAAAAAGCCGCCACATTTTGCCCCAATTCCTGGAGTAACCGCTGGTGCCGTTGGGGTTGATTGGCGTGGGTATCCCAACCCCCCACAGTCAGGTAAACGACCCGGGGCTGGTTTTCCGTCACCCGGGACGCAAGGGCAAACTGCTGACCAATGGCCGTGCGGGTAAACCCCTGGCTGGCCTGCCGTTGCAGAACATCGGTTTGTAACTTTTGTACTGCGTTTTGACTCTCCAACACCGCCCGGCGCACCTCCTCAGCCAATGGTGAATTTTGGGGCGTATGATACATACTTTGTATGGCTTGGGTCAGTCGTCCGGCCTGCCGGGTCAGCAAGCTGGGGGATAGGTGAAAATAGCGCTGATCCTCCCCCAATAGGGCTAGGGGATATGCTTCGCCCAAAAAGATGCCATCCTGGGTTTTAGCCTGTACTTTATCCAGATAACGTCCTAACCAACCCGTATCGGTAGCCCCCTGGAGTACGGCACTTTGCCAAATATCCTGCGCCCGAAAGTGGGACAAACTCGGGTTAGCATAGCCCACATTTTGCACGATTGCCAGCCGCCCCGCCCGCCACAGGGATTGCCAGTCTTTGAGTGCCGGATGTAGGGCCACCCGGTCATTCAGGGGCAGTCCCTCCCGAATCGCCAAGGTTGGCCGCAGGCGCAGATAATTGGGGTCTTGAAAAGGGACAAACGTATTCAATGTATCATTACCACCGGCGAGTTCCACCACCACCAGGGTTTTCGCCTGGGGTCGCCCCAACACCGGGCGGGCCAGGGTAGCGGCGGCGGTTAAGGTGCTGAGGAGTACCAGTTGTCGTCTGTACATAATAATTACCTCTAAGCCAGTTGATAGGTGGGGGAAGCCAACAGCAAGGCCGTTACTTCCCGGATATTTAAGCCCGCTAAAGCTCCCGTTACCCCCCGGTCGGGGTTGCCATCCAACAGCAGGCGGGTGATGTCCTGAACCGTGTAATTGCCCGGCTGAAAATCAAACCCCAAATCATCGCTGTAGGGGCGGGTGAGGTGTTGCGCCAAACTGAGACGAGTCAGGAGGGCGGGGGCACTCAGCCAAGATTCCGGCCAACCCTTAACGGTGGGCGCATTGTAGGGAATTTGTCCCATCGCCCGTAAAGAAGGGAGTATCCGTTCCGGGCTGGGTTGAATTTGCAATTGGCGCAGGCTACCCAGCAGAAAAAACAAGGGAGATTTCAGGTAACTGCGGTAGGCTTTGGGGCTATAAAATTCCGGGCTGGTCAAAATCGCCTCAATCATCGGGCGAATCTGCCGTCGGTTTTGGGTATAAATTTTGGCGAGACGTTGAACTATTTCTGGCTCCGGGTTGGGATAGACAAAAGTACGCCACAATTTAGTCGCTAAGGTGCGGGGGGTACTGGGATGATTGGCGAGCATTTCCACCACATCTTCGGTTTGGAAATTGCCTTTTTTACCCAGGTAATGTTTGACCCCATCATCGTGGCGGCGGGGTATAAATGTGGACATGGGGCGACCCTCGCTAAAATTCGGCACAATGATCCAACCGGTCAAGGCTCTTGCCCCCTCTTGAATATCTTTTTCGGTGTAATTGCCCCGACCAATCGTGAACAATTCCAACAACTCTCGGCTAAAATTTTCATTAATCCGATTGACCCGACTGCGGCCATTATCTAAATAGGCCAACATCGCCGGACTGGTAGTAACTTGCCAGAGTAATTCTTGAAAATCTCCCCAGGCATATTGGCGCAAACGTTGTTCATAATCCACCAGCAATTGGGGAAAGCGAATTTTGCGAATGGAAACCACAAAATGGTCCCGCCAAAAATTCACCAAACGTTCGTGCAGGGGGTTGGAACTGCTCAGCCATTGATTGATTAACCACTGGCCGAATTGCCGCCGTTGTTGATTGGCCACCTGCCGATTCCGTTCGCCGAAATTGGGGAAGTTGGGGGTTGGAGTGGACTGAAGCCACCCGCTGACCAATGCCCCCTCGCTGGTACTGCGGTTCAGTTCTTCCCAGGTGCCGCCCCAAGCGACCCGCCGCCAAAGATGTGCCCGTCGCACAAATCCGTCCATTGCCCCTGTCCCAAATTGGATGTACCCGTTAAGACGTAAGGGCAGGGGATGGGGTTCATTCACAATTCCGGTACAATGTCTAACTGTGCCGTATTCCTCCCAACTATGTTCACCAATTACCTGATTTTTTTAGCGCTTAACACGGGGATTTTTGCCCTGTTTAGTTTGGGGTTAAATCTCCAGTGGGGGGTAACGGGATTAATTAATTTTGGTCATGTGGCATTTATGACCATCGGAGCCTATACCACCGTATTGCTCACCCTCCAGGGAGTCCCTTGGTTTTGGGCAATGACCGTGGGAACGCTCTTAGCAGGTGTATTAGCGATTATTTTGGGATTAACTACCCTACGGTTGCGGGAAGATTACTTAGCGATTGTCACCATTGGCACTTCGGAATTAGTGCGTTTAATTGCCCTGAATGAACAGTGGTTGACCCGGGGGGCGTTGGGACTCTTTAGTTATCCGCTTCCCTGGCAAGGAACCTGGAGCCGCTGGCCTGCCATTTTACTCTGGACAGTATTTTTTGGGATAAGTATGCGGCAATTGTGCTATGCCATGCGGATACCCATTTGGTTCAAAAGATGGCTGATTGTCGGGGTAGGAATTTTACTTTTGATTATCTATCTTGCGGGGCTAACCACCCTCTATCAGGGGGATTACAAAGTAAGGTTATTAGTGCTATTGGCGGGTGTCCTGTTGGGCACATTTTTACTTTTAGAACAGTTAAGTCATTCCCCTTGGGGACGATTGCTTAAAGCGATTCGGGAGGATGAAATAGCCGCTCAGGCTTTGGGGAAAAATGTATTTATTTACAAATTACATAGCCTGATTTTAGGGGGGATGATTGGGGGGATTAGTGGGGCATTTTATGCGTGGCAGTTAACATTTATCAATCCCGAATCGTTCGTGCCTTTGATTACCTTTCAAGCCTGGATGATTGTGATTATTGGCAGCGGTGGCAACCATGCGGGAACCCTTTTGGGGGCGTTGATTTTTTGGGCGTATGATTCCCTGACCCGCTTTCTGCTTCCAGCTTTGATCCCGCTTGATGGGAGTCGTATGGGGGCGTTACGGGTGATGATCATTGGGCTGTTACTGATTTTGGTATTGGTCTGGCGACCCCAAGGCTTGCTGGGGAAAAAAGCCGAATTGACCCTGAATTAACCGGTGTGAGCCAAATGATAGCCCATCCTGAAGTGTACGAAGTTAGGGAGCTTATCGTGATCTTCAGGGCAAAAGTACACAATTAAAATAAATATATAGCCAAACACACAGAGGTTGACCTAAATCTGGGTCGCAGGGCACCGCCCCGCCCTGGTTTTTAGGGTATTTTGTAACGACAAAGTTACCCTGTTTAACTATAGTAATCGTAAATGAAAATGAAACAGGGGTCGCAGGGGTACCGCCCCCGTATTTAGTTCTGGGTAATATGGGCATTCCCACAATGGGGTTTATGGTTGGTTCAAATCAATAGAGGTTCCCATAATATTCCTTGATTAGAATCCGCCCCAACAACAGGGTTGCAGACCGATTTGCCTCTGGCTTTGTGCCCACCAAGCCCGCAACCTTGTTTACTTTATTTAATTGACCCACTCAATTCCCGGTTTTGACTGGATTCGTGGGTGCTGAGTTGGATCAGTTCAATCTTGTACCCCGTCGGGTCCTCCACAAAAGCAATCACCGTCGAACCATGCTTCATGGCACCCGGTTCCCGGACAACTTTCCCACCTTTGGCTTTAATTTGTTCACACGTTGTATAAATGTCATCCACCCCCAGGGCAATGTGACCGAACCCATCTCCCAAGTTATATTCACTGCGCCCCCAGTTATAGGTGAGTTCAATCACCGCTTGGTCCGCTTCATTCCCATAGCCCACAAACGCCAGGGTAAATTCCCCGCCGGGATAGTCCTGCTGTCGCAATAATTGCATCCCCAATACATCGCAATAAAACCGGATGGACGCCTCCAAATCGCTCACCCTCAGCATGGTGTGTAGTATCCGCATCGTATTGCCCCCGCAACCGTCACCCCCATTATGCAGTTAAAAAGGCAGGTGTGCCAGGAGTTGGGCGGCTCCCAGGTTGGGCATTCCGCTCGCCGACAGGACAATACAGCGGTCTTGGGCGGTCAAAGGCACCTGGGTCGGGGGCTGGGGCGAAAATTCCACCACTGCCAACAGCCGTAACATGCTATCCAAATGGCTCAAACCCCGTCCCATCGCCGTCCGTTCCTGGGGGGTCACCAACGCCAGCGGATACCCCCGTTGCAGGAGTGCTTCGGCTAAACCGGCACAGACGCTCACCCCCTGTTCCAATCGCTGGGGTTCCAGGCTGGCAGGCGCCACCGGGTAGAAGTACAGGGTCAATGCTTCGCTGTCCTGGCGTTCCAAATCCCGGAGGAGCCAGGTATCCCGACGGGCGGAAGCCTTCCAGTGAATGCGGCGGGCATCATCCCCGGTGCGAAAATCCCGCAGGGAAAGAAACTCCCCCTCCCCCCCTGCCTGCACTTGAGGACGGGTACCCTGACCCACCAGGGCTAAAAACCGCAAATTGGGCACTGGCGCCAAAGCCGGGTACACCAAAACCGACACCGGCTCCCGAAATACCCGCACCTTACAAAAAAGATCGAAGGGAAACCGGGTACTGATTTCATACCCCGTCACCGTCCACCAACCCCGATGCGGAAAGGTGATGCGATAACTCGCCTGCGCCGTCCCCTGGGCATCTACTTTCAAAAAATAATTCTCCGGGGCAGTCAGTCCAGGGATGCGGTCCGTAACTGTGACGGAAAAACTGGGAATCCGCCGCTTGCGATTGTGCAGTTTGAGAGTAACCAGGGTGGGAACGGTAGCAAAAATCTGCCGGGGCAAATGCCGCTCCACCACCAAGCCCTTCATCACCTCCTCAGAAAGCACGCCGCTGGCAATCATCAGGCTCAGCAACATCCCAAAAAGCAGGTACAGCAGGTTATTGCCGGTGTTGAATGCCCCAATGCTGACCAGTACCGTCACCCCGGTAAAAATACCGCCAATGCGGGTGAAGGTAAACCGGCGGGGCAGACTGTGGAACCACCGGTGCCAATCCATGCGGGTTTCCTGTTTCCGGTTGCTTATTTCTTTTTGGTGGGGCGGGCAGGCTTGGGTTGGGCTTTTTGCCCTTGGGTTCCCGTGCCTTTCTCAGCGGTTTTGGACTTGGCAGGGGTGCTTGCGGGTTTGTTGTACTTCCGCATAAACCGTTCCACCCGCCCTTCCGTGTCAATGATTTTTTGGGTGCCGGTGTAAAAGGGGTGGTTCCCTGACCAAATATCCACGTGCAGTTGGGGTTTGGTGGAACCTACGGTCATCACAACTTCGCCATTACAAAAGACTTTGGCTTCCGGGTACCAGTCGGGGTGAATTCCAGGTTTGGGCATGGCTACGGCTCCTGTAATTGATGGGTAATTGCAATAAAATTTAACGCTTGGAGTACTGCGGAGCTTTGCGGGCTTTGCGTAACCCGTACTTGCGCCGTTCCTTGGCACGGGGGTCCCGGGTGAGATAACCCTCGGCTTTCAGGGGTTGCCGGTTTTCCGGGTCGAGTTCGCACAGAGCACGGGCGACCCCCAAACAAATGGCTTCCGCCTGACCCGTTAAGCCCCCCCCGTGGGCGTTGACCAAAATATCATACTCGTTTTCCAGCCCCAGGGTTTCCAAAGGAGCTTTCACCGCTAACAAATAGGCGGGAATGGACTGCAAATAATCCTGACCGTCCCGGTCGTTGATGATCACTTTGCCCTCGCCAGGACAGAGTCGCACCCGGGCAATCGCCGTTTTTCGCCGCCCCGTGCCCCAGTAGGTCACCCGTTCTGCCATCTTATGCTCCCTCCAATGGTAAAACTTGGGGTTGTTGCGCCTCGTGGGGATGATCGGGGCCCGGATACACCCGCAGTTTGGTAAACAGGGTACGTCCCAGGCGGTTTTTGGGCAACATCCCTCGCACCGCTTCCTCAATAATCCGTTCGGGCAGGCGGGCATTCAACTGGGCAAAGGTTTCGACCTTCATCCCCCCCGGTCGCCCGGAGTGCCGCCGGTAGAGCTTTTGGGAACGTTTTTTGCCCGTGACTTCAATCTCCTTGGCATTCACCACAATCACATAGTCTCCCGTGTCCAAAAAGGGGGTGTAGATGGGTTTATCCTTGCCCCGCAATACCCGTGCCACCGCCGTCGCCAACCGCCCCAGCCGCTGACCTTTGGCATCCACCACATACCAGGTGGGGGTCAACGTTGCCATCGAAGGGGTGTGGGTGGTGTTCATGGATTGCCTCGCAGTCACAACTTATCGGTTAAACGTCACAATCTATAATTATACAGAGTAAGGGATGGTTTTTGCAAGCCCATTACACTAAACCCAAGAGATGGGCAAGCAGGGCTTGTTGGGCGTGGAGCCGGTTTTCCGCCTGATCCCACACCCGGGATTGTGCGCCTTCCAAAACCGTTTCGGTAATTTCTTCTCCCCGGTGCGCCGGTAGGCAGTGCAGGACAATCGCCTGGGGGTCAGCCTTTTGTAATAACATTTCATTTACTTGGTAGGGCTGAAAGCGGGGGATGCGCTCCTGGTTTTCCGCCTCCTGCCCCATGCTCGCCCACACGTCCGTATAGACCACCTGCGCCTGCTGAACCGCCGTTTCCGGGTCGTGGGTGTGGATGATCTGAGTAGATTCCGTAGATTCCCCGGCTAACGCCTGCGCCTGGTGTAGAATGCCCTGATCCGGGGGATGTTGGGGTGGGGTTGCCACCGTGAGGGTGATTCCCACCAGGGCACAGCCGAGCATTAGGGAATGGCTGACGTTGTTCCCATCCCCCAGGTACGCCATTTTCAGCCCCCGCAGGTCGCCAAAATTTTCCTGCACCGTGAGCAAATCCGCCAGCACTTGACAGGGGTGTTCCCGGTCGGTCAGGGCGTTGATCACCGGCATCTGCGCCCATTCGGCAAAGGTGACCACATCCGCCTGGGCAAAGGTACGGATCGCCAGCACGTCCAAATACCGGTCCAACACCCGTGCCGTGTCAGCAAGGGGTTCCCCCCGCCCCATCTGGGTCGTGCCGGGGTTGAGGTCGAGCACCTGCCCCCCCAACCGCATCATGGCGACGGAAAAACTGACCCGGGTGCGGGTCGAGGCTTTGGTGAACAATAGCCCCAAGACCCGTCCCTGCGCTGTGGGGGTGGTGTGTCCCCGTTTATACTGGCGAGCCAAGTCCAACAGGGCATGGATTTCGGCGGCGGTCATATCCGCCATGCTCAAAATGTCCCGACCCGCCAGGGTATTCATCGCCCCTGCACCAAAACCAATTCCGTCGGGGCACTGACTTCATTGCCGAAGCGTCCCACCGCCCGTACCCGATATTCTGCCCCCGCTGGCACCACCCCCCGGTAGGGCACGGCAATTTCAAAGCGACCGTTCCCATCCGCCACCACGTCCTGATTCACCAGGGTTTGGGGGGCAACGGTGATCACCCCGCCCAAGACGGGCACTTGGGAAGTCACCCGGATTTGTACCACCGCCCCCGGTCGGGTTTGCCCCACCAAGGTAAAGCCCCGAGTACGGATTTCGTCCCCACTGCGATGGTTGGTGAACTGGGGTTGCAAAGGGGTGACACTGGGGTTGGTCGGTGCCGGGGAAGGAACCGTGCCCACCGGCGGTACGGGCGTATTGGTCGCCGTATTCACAAACTCCACCGGCTGGGTCGCCGCCCCATAGACCAACTGCTCATTGCGCTGGAGCCGCCCCACCACCGCCCCGTTGCGAAACACATCCCCGCTCCGCACGGTCAAGGTCGCCACGTAAATCCCCGGCGATACCTCTTGGGTACTCAAGGCTTCCGGTGCCCGTCCCTCCCGCACCAACCACACGGTCGCCTGGGCACGGGGGGTGCCATTAATCGTAGCGAGAAAGGTACTGCCGGGTCCCAGGGGTTGGCTGTCGGCGTTGTGGGTAATGCTATTAATTTTCACCTGCGCCTGGGGGGGTTGCACCCGAAATGACCATTGCACTGTCCGGGTCGCTCCCCCTGCCCCCGCATAGGTCACCCGCACCGTATTCCGCCCCTTAGGCAAGGGACTACTGGGTTTATAGCTGAAAAATGTCCGGGTAATCGTACTTTGGCTGGTCACATCCCGGTCGTTGACCACGATCCGCACAGAACTGGGGTTCACCTGCCCCTCGCTAAACACGCCGGAAATCGAGGTATCCGGGGGCACCTGGCGGCTATCCGGCTCCGGGTTGGGGTCGCTCACCTGTTGCGCCAGAGCGATGGGAAGGGGCAGACCCGGCAAACCCGTGACCCCCAGCCCCCACAGCCCTAAACCCAAAATCCCGGTTACAACCGCCCGTTTCACCTGCACGCTACTGTTCATAAAACTCCTGTGGCAAGATTCTAGTCCATAACTCTCGATGTTGTGCCAGCCATTTCGGTTCCATGCCCCATCTTGAACAATCTTCTTGACATAGATTTTCATTAAGTGTTAGGGTAATCCCAGAGTTCTCCTCTCTCAGATGGATACACAGGTCAGCCGGGGTGTCATGCTCTGGCTCTTTTTATTGAAATTTGTTTTTATTTAATAATTTCCTGGTGGACAGGTTCACCTCTTGGCGTTAGCAGGACATTACGGTAATTTCAAGTGATTTGTGAGAACAATTAAGACTGCTCAGGATGTAAATAAGTTTGTACTGTAGCATTTTTAACTTTTGGGTTGTCAAGTTATTGCTTACAATTCAGATGATATATTAATGAATGGGTCATTCCCTGGGGGGGTGCCGCCCGTTACAGGGTTAGAATGGGAGTGACTTTTACTCCTGCTGGTCATGCGTTACGTTTGGGAGCGTTTTCGTCAGCCGATGCCTACGGCACTCACCCTGAACCGGCAGGAATCCCTGACCGCCCTTGCCGCCGCTGTGATTGCCATTGATGATGAAGTATTGCCGGTGGAATTGACCGAGCTTCGGGAGCAATTGCAATTAGCTGGAGTTGACCTCAGCCCCCCCTTGTTGGAGCGGGCGGCGCAGTGGGTGCAGGAGGTGGACCCCCTGGAGTTGTTTTGGGCGGGGGTACAGGGGTTGGTGCCCCAGGATCGGGAAATTGCTGTACAGATGGTGGCACGTTTGGCGTTGGCGGATGGGGAAACCCTGATTGAAGAAAACGACCTGGTGGCACTGCTGGGGGAAACCCTGGGGTTTAGTCATCAAGAGGTCTGCCGCTTAGTGCAACAGGCGACCCAGGCATGAGTAATAATGGGCAACCGGTTGTCCTGGCAGTGACCGGGGCATCGGGGCAAATCTATGCCTTGCAAGCCCTCAAGTATTTATTACAATCGGAGTACATTGTTGAACTCATCTTCTCCAAGGGCGCCTACAGGGTTTGGCGGGAGGAAATGGGGGTAAAAATCCCGGCGGTGGCGACCCAGGCGGAATTTTGGCGGCAACAGGTGGGGGTAGAAACGGCAGGGAAATTAATTTGCCATCACTGGAACGATGTGGGGGCGGGGATTGCCAGTGGTTCCTACCGCACTCAGGGGATGGTGGTGATGCCGTGCAGTATGGGGACGGTGGCGAAACTGGCTGGTGGCATGAGCGGGGACTTGTTGGAACGTACAGCGGATGTGCATCTTAAGGAGGGGCGGCGGTTGGTCTTAGTGCCCCGGGAAACCCCGTTTAGTTTGATTCATCTGCGGAATTTGACCACTTTGGCGGAGGCAGGCGCACGGATTGTCCCGGCAATTCCCGCCTGGTATCATCAACCCCAATCGGTGTTGGATTTGGTGGATTTTGTGGTGGCACGGGCTTTGGATCAACTGGATATTGATTGTGTTCCTCTGCGGCGGTGGCGATGAAGTGGGTGGGATTCGTTTTGGGGGTATTGCTGTTGGTTTTTTTGGTGCAAAATTGGCAACCTTTGCTCCCGGTGGTGGTGTTTGGGCAACCGATTTTTGCGATTCCCTTGGGGTTAGGATTTGTGCTGGCTTTTTGCTTGGGCATCCTCTGTGCCTGGGGTTTGAATTGGTGGGTGGAAACGTCGCAACATCCCAAACCTGAGGAGGAAGTCATTGTCCTCGAACCGGAGGATGTGGAATACCCCCGGCGGCGACCCCCCCCATCGGAGGACGAATGGGATTTTGCCGATGACTGGGATTAATTTTTAATAAAATTAAAATAAATTTAGGGCACTTCTAAAAATAGGTCGCAGGGGCGTAGCCCCCGTCTCTGGTTTTTGATAGTATGGGTATTCCAGTGAGATAAAGTTCAATGGGTGTAAATAAATAGAGGTGCCCATAAGCAAGTTCAATAAGTGGGGATGGGTGATGACAGAATTTTTACTCGCACCGTTGCAGTTTACGTTTATCCAGCGGGCATTATTCATGGGAATTTTAACGGGAATATTATGCCCGGTAGTGGGTAGTTATTTGGTGGTACAAAGACTCGCTTTACTTGGGGATGTGATTGCCCATTGTGTTCTACCTGGCGTGGCTTTGTCCCTCTTTTTCCAAATAGACCGTTTGTGGGGCGCATTTATTTTTGGAATGATGAGTACGGGGGTGATTCACTGGGTACAGCAACGCACCCGGATTAAGGTGGATGGGGCGATGGCATTTACCTTTGCCAGCTTTTTTGCCCTGGGCGTTTTGTTGATTACCGTACTGCGAACGCAACAGGATTTAGAACATTTATTATTCGGCGATATTTTGAGTGTGACTGAAAGTGATTTATGGAAAACGCTAATTGTGATGGGCTTAATTGGGATATTAGTGAGGCGATTTTATCATCCTTTGCTATTTTTTACCTTTGACCCGGTGGGGGCGCAGGCGGTCGGTTTGCCGGTGCAATGGCTGAACTGGGGATTGCTGGTGGCGGTGACGTTGACCATTATTGTCAGTATGCAGGCGGTGGGGGTGATTTTGGTGATGGCGTTGATGGTTGGACCCGCCTTAGTGGGCTATGTTTTGGCGGATGAATTGCGGGGGATGATCTGGATTGGTTGTGGCGTGGGGGTGCTGAGTTGTGTGGTGGGCATTTACAGCAGTTATTACTTGAATGCACCGACGGGACCGTTAATTATTTTAATCGCTACGTTTACTTTAGTCATCACGATTTTGGGTCAACAATTGTGGCAAAAATGGCGAATGAATGACTAAAACTACGGGTCAAAATGTTGAAACCCACCCTGGGCAGGTAATACCGTTTCCCCCCAAAAGACCTGATCCCCAGCGGTAATTTCACCAATGATCTGGGTGGGATGCCCTAACTGTTGCACCAATTGTTGCGCTATTTCTGGGGGGAGGGTTAACACCAATTCAAAATCTTCGCCCCCATACCAGAACCATTCCCACGCCCGTTGGGGAAATGTAGCCCTAAGTAAGGGATGAATTGTAATATCTGGTTTTAACTTTGCCCCGACACCACTTGCCCGACAAATTTGTGCCACCGCATCCGCCAACCCATCACTACTGTCCATCCCTGCCACCCGTGACACGCCCAAATTTTGCAGTACAGGTAATACATCCAAACGGGGACGGGGTCGCCGATGCGCCGTGATAAATTCGGGAATTTTTGGCTCGACTTCTCCAGTTAAGGCGGCTAAACCAGCCCGGGACAACCCGTGATCGCCGGTCACAACAATCCAATCCCCCGGTTCTGCCACCGAACGTTTGATGATGCAACTATTAATACAACCGACTGCGGTAATACTAATGACAATAACGGTGGAGCGCACCACATCCCCCCCCCAAATCACGCCGCCGTAAATCCGCAGTAATTCTGCCATGCCTGCGTACATTTGCTGTACCCACTCCACAGGTAATTCTGGCGGTAAACCCAGTCCCACCGTGATCCCCAAGGGTTGCGCCCCCATTGCCGCTAAATCGGAGTAATTCGCCGCTACCGCTCGCCAGCCCACATCCACAGCACTCATGGTGGGATAAGGCAGGGGACTGAGGGGACTACTGCTAAAATGCACCCCTTCGACCAGTACATCGGTTGTAATGACCAATTCCCGTCCCGCCGGTGGGGTAAAGGGGGCGGCATCATCGCCAATAATTTCTACCGGGCAAAATTGGTGCAGTAGGTTTAGTAATCCCGCTTCGCCCAAATCTTTTAGCCGCACAGGGAGCCTTTGGAACTGGGAATTTGGGCACCCCGCCGGGGGTCATAGTCCACCGCTTGCCGCAGTGCCCGGGCGAATGCCTTGAAGGTGGCTTCGATGATGTGGTGGGAATTGATCCCCGCCTGCTGATGGATGTGCAATGTCATGGCACTGTGATTCACCACCGCCACAAAAAATTCCCGCACCAATTGGGTATCGTAGGTGCCGACCCGCTGGGTGGGAATGTTCAACCCGTAGCTCAGGTGGGGGCGACCGGAACAGTCCAACGTCACCTGCACCAGGGCTTCATCCAAAGGGGCGACAAAATGCCCGAACCGGTGAATCCCCTGTTTGTCCCCTAGAGCTTTTGCCAAGGCTTGCCCCAGGGCGATGCCCACGTCCTCGTTGGTGTGGTGGTCGTCAATTTCGTAGTCACCCTTCGCCTGGACAGTCACATCCAGCAACCCGTGAGCGGCTAACTGATGCAACATATGGTCTAGGAAGGGAATGCCCGTCACCGCTTGACATTGCCCCTGCCCGTCGAGGTTGAGGGTCACTTGCACCTGGGTTTCCCCGGTTTGGCGGTGGACGGTGGCAATTCGTTGCATCGGTTGGCAATTGGTAATAGTTAGGGTGCTAAGTTCAATGCGTTTTAATTAATTGTAAACTGGTACGTCCGCCGGTTAATCTGTACCATCCCTTTGCCAAGTCCAGCGCAATTCCCGCCAGAAAGAGGGTTGCGGAGGAGTGGGTAACGTGGTTTCTCCCAACACCCACCGCCAACTGTCCCATGAAATGTACGCTGGTGGCAATTGGCTGTAATGACGATGTAGGGCATGGGGTGCCAGGGTATGCCAGCCCAGGGTTTGTCCCCGGCGGTTGCGAATGCGTTTGCTCAGGGGCGGGGTTTCCACCTGCAAACGGGGGGTGTGCGGGCGGGCTTGGGCTTCCGTCCACCCTTGGCGCAGGAGTACTGGGTCGGTGGGAATCACCCAGGACAAATGGCGATAGAGGGGTTGGCGCCGCCGGTAGAGGATATTCTGTACGGCAATGTGCAATTCATAGCCCAGCACCGCCGGTAGGGGGTAATGTCCCACCGCATCTCCCACCGCATAAATCCGGGGGTGACTGGTCTGGAGGTAGCGATTCACCCGCAGATGGTGCCCTTGCCGCCGCAGTTCCACCGTGCCCAGGGTTTCCGGGGGGACGTGGTTGGGGGTCGCCACCACCAGGGTATCCACTTCGCTGGCGCAATGCCCGCCGTCCAGATAGATTCCCGTCGTCCGGGCGGTCACGGATTTGAGGGGGGTTTCCGTTTCGATGTGCACCCCTTCCGCCCGCAGGATGCGTTCCAACCGCCGTGCCAGCAGTCCCTCTTCCCCCGGCAGTAACCGATGTTCCGCCACCGGCACAAACACGGGCACCCCCAACCGGTTCCACGCCTGCGCCAACCCAATCGCCGCCGGAGTATTGCCCAGAATGGCGGTGCGCCGGGGATGTTGGGACAGGGTATGAAGCTGTGCCAGGGTGAAAAAAGGCACTTGCCGCAGTTGGGGCACCTCTGGCAAAACCGGCACTCCCGTGGTTGCCACCACATAACCACACCCCCGCAGGCGACGTTCCGGGGTTTCCACCGCCAGGTGCGGCTCCGTAGCAAACACCCCAGGTCCTGCGACCACATCCACTCCGGACTGCAACAGCCAACCGTCGCTGTACTGGGTTTGATAGACCCACAGTTGTTGTTCCACCCAACGGCACGCCCGCTCCCACACCGGCTGGGTACCCCATTCCCCGGTGAACAGCCACGCCGACTGTTGCGCTTGGTGTGCCATGACCGCCACCTGTGCCCAGAGTGCCACCGCCACCATACCCCAGTCCTGGGTTCCGTCCGTCACCAGAGCCACCCGTGCCCCCTGTTGTGCCGCCCAAAGCGCCACCCAACGTGCCTCTAAATGTCCCCCCAAAATAACGACGTTGTACTCAACCGCCATTACCGGGTTTGTAGATAGCTGGCTTCGGAAATCACCGGCATTTCCGCATAGCGACCCCGGGCGGATTGCACCACGCTATAGCCCACCATCGCCAGCACTCCAAGAAAAATGGTGTTAAACAAAATTTCTGTAAAAAATGAATCGGGAGGCATCTCAAAATGATATTTGCGGTTGGTAACTAAGTTCAATATCAAAGAAATGACGGCTTTCAATAAGATTAGTAAAATACTGATTAAAATCGCCTGCATGGTATTAAACCGAATGAAATGGGGAATTTTTTCATTCCGCACCACCCCCACAAACAGGGCAATAAATACCAACAAACTCCCTAGCCCGAAGGGAATCAGGGGATATCGCAGGTAGGTTAAAAAGGGAAATTGGACGAACAGAAAACGACCATAGACAATCCCATCATACAAGGGGATTAAATACACCAATGCCGCAAAAATCCGGTCGAGGGGAGTGGTAGAACTGCGCCAAGTCATAGGGGTTAATCCTGAAGGTAGCGACGGAGAGGGAGGGATTCGAACCCTCGGATAGGAGTTGCCTGCCTATCAACAGATTAGCAATCTGCCGCTTTCGACCACTCAGCCACCTCTCCGGGTAGATTTAGAATAGACCTGTACTATAACATAACCCCAGAGGTTCTGGAGATTCCTGGATGCAATTGCCGACTTTTTGCGAGTGTCAACACCCGTTGGTACAAGCGTTGCAGGGACAGGAAGATGCTAAGTTATTGCGCCAGTTGCAACAGGAACCGGAACAGGGACGGGCGTTTGTGGCTTTGTTTTGCCGCTATGCTCTGGTGGTGTATGCCCTGGTGAGCCATGCGGCACCGACGGGGGTACAGGTGGATTATTTGTTTGCCACGACCTGGCGGTATTTGTACCAACAGTTGCGGGACTTGGTTCCCCCGGAGGGCATGACCAGTTTACAAACCTGGCTGGTGGATCGCACGGGGGATTGGTTGACCCGGGTGGAAGTTCCCGCCCCGGAGAGCATTCACTACCGCTTACCGGCGGCACCCCCGCCCCTGTGGTGTTATCTGGAGGAAGCCCTGCAGAAATTAGCCACGCCCCTGCGGTTGGTGATGTTATTGAAAACCATTGGGCATTGGTCGGAGGAGCACATTGCCCAGGAATTGGCATTAACCCCGGAACAGGTCGCCGCTTTGATTCCCATCGGTCAGCGGGAGTTGGTGACCCACCTGCCTGCGGATATTTGGTCCATTTATTTAGAGGGAGAGCCGGTGGATGTCTGAAACCCAACCGCCTTTGACCCCCGGCCGGTGCTTGACTGGGGCGGCGATTAGCGGGGCGCTGGGGGTGGCGGTGTATGCCCTCACCCGGGCGATGGTGGCGGGGTTAACTGCCCATCCCATCCACAGTCACAACCCCCTGGTCCTGCGTTTGGCGAGCTTGGTACGCACGGTGTTGGTGGGGGGCGGCACCCTGGCGGTGGTGGTCTTGGGGGTGTTTACCGTCGGGCTGGTTGCCTTGGCGGTGCAGGTGGCTTGGTCACCCCCGGAGGGCTAACATGAGCCGGATGCGGGAACGGCTATTCCTGGGACTGACGGCGGTGTGTGCCCTGGGAACGGGGGGTTTGTTGCTGGCAATCGTCGGTGTTTTATTTGCCCAAGCGACCCCAGCCATCCGTGCCTTCGGTGGGCATTTTTTAGTGGGGCAGGTGTGGAATCCGGTGCAGGGGCAGTACGGTATTGTGCCGCAGGTGTGGGGAACGTTGCTGACAACAGGGCTGGCGTTGGGTTTGGCGGTGCCCTTGGGGTTGGGGGTGGCAATTGGGTTAACGGAATCCTGGGCGCACATTTCCCCGGTCTGGCAGAGGGCGGCGGCGGCGGTGGTGGAGGTGTTGGCGGCGATTCCCAGCGTGGTCTATGGGCTGTGGGGGATTTTTATCCTGATTCCGGCTCTGCGAACGGCGCAAAAGTTACTGCCGCAAGTCTTCGGCGGATCAAGCATTGGGCCATCGGTGGGGGTTGCCAGCCTGGTCTTAGCGGTAATGATTTTGCCAACAGTGGCGGCGGTGGCGCGCAGTAGTTTGGCGCAGGTGCCCCAGGAGTACCGTTGGGCGGCGATGGCGGTGGGGGCGACCCGCTGGGAAACCCTGTTGGGGATTTTGCTACCGGCGGCACGGGCGGGGATTGGGGCGGGAATTTTGCTGGCTTTAGCCCGGGCGTTGGGGGAAACGATGGCAGTGACCATGCTGATCGGCAATGCCAACCGGGTCAGCACATCCCTATGGCAGGCGGGTAGTACGATCCCCAGTTTATTGGCGAATCAATTTGCCGAAGCCCAGGGGATGCAGGTGGCGGCGTTGATGTATGCGGCGTTGGTGCTCTTGGGGGTGACGGTGGTGGTGCAACTGGTGGCACGGGTGGGGACGGGATTTTTTGCCGATTCTCATCAATAAAACAAAATTAAAAATTAAAATTACTCTAAAATATCCTAACTACAGGGCATCTCTATCAATTCAAAGTTAGCGGTCGCAGGGGGGTATCCCCGCCCTTGGTTCTGGGTAATAGGGGCATTCCCACGATGGGATTGATGAGTGGTTCAAATAAATAGAGGTTCCCTGAAAATAGAATAGGGGTCGCAGGGCATCGCCCCGTGCTTGGTTCTTAGGAATCTGGTTCTTTCCATCAATCATCTTAGATTGCCGCACAGCTATTTCCCAATTCTGGAGGATGACTTATTCACGTTGTTCAATTTAGTAAATTTAGGGCACTTCTAAAAATTAGGTCGCAGGGGGCATCCCCCGCCTTTGGTTCTCGATAGTATGAGCATTTCAGCCAGATAACCTTCAATTGTTTCAAATAAATAGAGGTGCCCGTGAATAAGAAAACTTCACAAAACTACAATTGTTACAAGATGAGGGAGAAAGAGATTCGGCAATGACGATAGGGGATAGACTTGACATATCAACGGAGTATTCACCATGCAAAACTTAGAACCCCAAGACTTCCAAAATCAGGTGCTGAATCGCCTGGACACAGAAGTGTTGAAAGGTAGGTAAAGGCAGAAAAAGAGGGGTCAAAATATGGTATTCTAATCCATATAAACCAAAACATGAAACAACTATGAAATTCA
>Ga0209018_1000980_pt1 | contig 24775 bp, 12 predicted proteins | sample YNPBryBLVA2012_FD_185814 | JGI IMG/M metagenome (GOLD analysis project Ga0209018, IMG submission 185814) | Anoxygenic and chlorotrophic microbial mat microbial communities from Yellowstone National Park, USA - YNP Bryant BLVA 2012 (SPAdes)... ...
CATCGCCGCTTTCGAAAAGAAGATCGGTATCATTGGGATTGTAATAGTTGGTTCCTGAAAGGTCTGGGCTGGTAAACACACCTAGGACCTGATCAACCTCCGGCAGGTTAGACGGGGTCACTCGCTGCCCCCAGTCGATGTAAACCGTGTTGACTCCGGCAGGAAGGGCAGTCTTGAGGGTGATGGTGAGATCGCCACGCTTGAACTTGGTATTTGGATTGTTGACGTCGTAGTAGTTGGTACCGGACTTATCGGGGTTCACGTAAACGCCATATACACGCCTGATAACAGACGCATCCGCTGGGGTAACGTGGAGCCCGTCAACTCTGGTCCCGGTCATTAAGGAATCGTCTTTGGTTCCGGTCTGCGACGTGGAACGCGTGGCAGACATGACGTCCACACGACTTCCGACCATAGTTCCCGTCGCGGCGACGGTGGCCGTCATTTCATCTGTCCGACTACCTTCCATCGTACCGAGCGTAGCGGTAGCCTGCATGACGGCCTGGCGATTACCCGTGACGACACCGCCGCCCAGCGGCACGCCGGTCTGGTCTGCGACCGCAGTAACTGCGTCGACCCGCCGAATTGCCAATGGATTTTTCGGCCTAACACGAAGCGGGTCGTTATCAACGGGATCACCGCCCTGGGTAAGGATGGGGTAGACGCCCATTACGTCGTGGATGACGTACGGATCCTTTGGCGTGACTGCTTTATTCCCCGTCTTGGTCGCTTCCATTTCCTTGATTGCGTAAAGCGCCTTGACTTGGCCGACTGACCATATTGTGGGCGTTGTTACAGCGGCATAGGCGTCGGTAAACACGCCGCGGGTTTCGAGCTCCTGGTCGGTGGCGTAGAGAATCCTTACGTCTGTGCAATCGCTGGGCAGCTCTTCCTTCAGGTCTATGTAGTTCTCGCCCGGCTGGAATTTAAGCCGTTTCGTGCGATCGTAATTGGGATCGTTGGGATCGTAATTAAGATCGTAATAATTCTTGCCATCGAGGCCGGTGCCGGTGCCGTAAACGACTCTGACCCTGGTGCAACCCTTAGGAACAGGGTTGTTTAGAAGGATATCGGTATCGCCGGGTCTGAACGCAAGCTCCGGGTTGTCCGGATCGTAGAGGTTTAGCGACTCATATTCGATAGTGACCGTTCCCGGCTGAAGCGGCTGGTTGAGCGTGATGGATGTATCGCCAGGGACAAACGGATTTGCTTCTGGATCGTAGTAGCGTTGGTCATTGTAGGTATCCTGCCCGTCCACCATGACCTTGCGAACTCTCGATATCGATGCAGGATCGGCCGGTGTTACGTGCAAAGGCCCAATGGGAGAAGCAGGCATGGTGGCAATACCGTAGACAGCCGAAACAAAGCTGATCTGCTCCGCGTTCGCAGGCACGACGTGAGTCTGGTCGAGTATTGTGTTATTCTCACTGCTGCTGAGCGCGTAGACCGCGAGAACACTTTTGAGTCGTGATGGGTCTGCCGGAATAACCCTCGTCTTGTTTACGACTCTTCCGCTCATAATCTGCGGCAGATAGATGCCCGTAACGGCTCTCATATCGACAGCGCGCGGGTCGATATCCGGCGTGACGGTAAACGCGTTGTCGCGGGTAGTTCCGGTCACGACACCAGTCATCCATTCGGGCTGGCGGAAGTAGTTTATCCGTCGTGGATAGCGCGGGTCGGTTGACTCTTGTCCAGCCCTGTAGACACCGTCCACAGCAAACGTCGAAACCCTTACGGTCATTGGGCTATTATCGACGAAATCGGCCGGCACTTTTTCTGGTGGAATACGTATGACGCCGTATGTTGCTCCTGCTGGCGAAGTTTCAACCGAGTAGTTGCCGGGAACGAAACACTGGTTGCCATTGGAATCGTAGACTCCAATAATTGGCGAGTTAATGCCCGGTTTGGTGGGATCTTTTGGGTCAGCGTCGTTAGGGTCCGTACGGTTGGGATCGAGAGCAAGAATGCCCGTGTTGATCTTAAGCTTTAGCGAGCCGTCAAGGCTTTTTGTGGCCGGAACCTGGTAGTCCCAAGTAGGGAGTGGCATCGACGGTTCTTTCACAGCAATGTAGTTAGTGCCCGGGCGAGTATAGGTAACATAAAGCCTTTGAGCTTGCAGATTTCGGCCGCCATTGCCTAGCTCGACGGGCACGTCCCCTGTATCATCAAGCACTATGATCGGCACATCGTAAAAGAAGTAAGGTTCGACTACCTTTTCTGGATCGCTCACTTCTTCGGTCGTGCCTTGATTGTTAGTCGTTATGGTGCGGATTACCCTTGTGCAGATTGCTGATTGGGCACTTGCCGGGTGAGCCGGTATGGGCAACAAGCCGTTAGGGTCGGCGTTTACGCTTAGGGCTGAATAAGGTCTAAATAACGGAACAATGATCGGGGGGCAGTCGATAGTGGTGATGGTTTCCACCTTACTATTGTTTTGGGGCGCGCCGTTATCTATAACCTCCACGACAAGCTTCCTGACAATTCGGTGCCTTGGTATGTAGACCTGTTGCACAACCCCGTTGGCATCGATAACAATAGACAGGATTTTATCACCTCTCTTGATCTCGACGGTCTTACTAGGCCCCTGCAGATTCGGCAACAGGTAGTAGTATTGTTCGGTTTCGGTGGTTATCTTAGTAACATCGTCGGAAGGATCGTCAGGAGTGCCGTTCTTGTCGGTATCCGTGCGGATGATCGGATCCGGAGGCAGCTTGTAACCCGAACGTTGAAGGTCATTTGTTGCAGAAGACTCGCTTGTGACGTCACCGCGCCAGTTGACACCGAGTTTGATACCTAAGCGCAGGTCGTCGACGTCCCTTTCTGGTTCCAGCAGGTCCGCCATTCCCGGGATGCCCGGCTCGGCGACGCGCGTGGCGCCTGGGTCCGCTTGTATTAACTCCGTATCCGTGTCAGGCATGTAGCTGGGCCAGAACCCGTCCTGATGAGTCCACGTGGCGGTGAAGTCCCAGACGGAGTTCGCCGTGGCTTTGTTCACGTTAACGTCCAGCGTGAGATCACCCAAACAGCCCACTGGAAGGACTAGGGTAACGACGGCGATAGAAGCCAAGAAAAACGCACGGTTACGCGTAATGCTCATAACGGTGTCTTCCTTCCAACAAACATCATCAAGGAGTAGCCCCTAGTAATAGGAATGCTTGAGGGCGGCTGGTTGTTCCAAGGGGCGCCAAAACTTCCATAATTAGAACCCGCCAACCTTTGAAGTCACGTCCGACTCAGGGAAGATAGCCGGCCTAAACACAAGCTTGCACGGCGTCTTTGCTCGCACCCAGTAGCCAGTCCATGGCGACAGGAGCGACCAGTTGTCCTTGACGTTATCGTAGGCCCATTTATCGGGATTCCACGCGAAGAGAGTCTTGCTGATCCAGTTTTTCGCCACAGCCTGATCGAGAGAGACGACGGTCTTGGTGGCCTCGTTGTAGACCAGCACCTGTCCCCAGTAGACCGGATAAACCAATGGGTTGCCTATGAGATTCCACCCGGCTTTGAGCTCGACGTAAGAATCCCAGACCTGCTTGCCGAGCTGTTCGCCGACGATCGCCGCGTCGGCCGCGACGGCAAAGGGCTGAGTGGAACCGCGGGCAATCCCGCCAACATACATCCAGAATGCCTGTCCGGGCTTGACCTTGGTAACGGGGAAATACTGACCTCTGACGGGGTCATAGTATCGAGCGCCGAATGTTCCCACGGTCAGCGGAAACACGTGTTCTATGTTCTGGTTGTTGAAGTTGAACGGTACGTGCATCATCTGCCAGTTATGACGAAACACGCTCTTTTTGGTGGCCGGAACAGTGATCGAGCGAGTGACTACCTGTTGCCAACCGGTCGTGTTGTCGCGTGCCGCAACCTGGTATTTTAGCTCTCCGCAATATTCGCCCGTTGCGCGGACCTCCCAGGTAACAGGTTTCGACTCGGAGTTGATCTCGACTCTGCCGACCTCCTGCTGCGCCGTATTGGGATCGACCAGCTCCAGCCCAGGAGGTAAGAATATGGACAAGGTGAGATCCTCCAGGTTGTAGGGTCCCGGATCTGTCGTTAGATTGTAAACGTATGCCTTCACATCAAACGGTGACGGCGACAGGTCGTTCTGGGCAAGAGTGGTGCTATCGTATTCGAGGGACCTTGGCCCTTGAACGGCAAGCACCGCACTGTCGTGCACCAAGTTAGGACCCAGATTCTGAGTCCACGCGGCAGAAGCCGCACCGACTCCGTAGTAGGTGATGATCTTGCGCGTGGCTCCGGGAGACAGCGGCTTCTGGTTCCACTGCAACACCCAGTTGAGGTCGCGTATCGGTTTCGTAGGATCGGGTTTCCAACCGTTGGGACCTCCCATCCAGAAACTTGCGGTACTTGTCTCACTCCACTCTCCCAGGGCGACGTAATCGGGCGGAGTAGCGTCCTGCAGCTTTAGCACGTTACGAGCAACCACGGTCGGGCTCTGGACATTATCGTAGATGTCGATTAAGTCAGGAATCGCAGCACCGGTGAGCAAGGCCGGATACACCTCCCGCTTACCGGTTGTCGAAACGGTATAGCCCACTCCTGGCAGGAATGGGAAGCCTATGCTGTCGGTATCTTCGACGGTGACATCGCCCGTGAGGGCCATTCCCACGTTCTGCCGCGCGACGCCGACGTTCTTCAGGGTTGTCTCGAACCTGACCAGATCCCGCACTAAGCTCATTCGGATGCCGACCCGCATATTGATGTCGGCTTCGGTGAATGCCCATTCAGCCTCGATGTAGCCGCCGGTCTTGCCGAGTCCGAGGCCGGCCGGTGGGGGGTCCTGCAGGACCGGAGACTTGCTCCAACTGCCGGTCGAGGTATCGCCGAGCATTCGTATCTTGTCGCCGACTCTGATCTTCCAGTAGCCGAAGTAGTAGGCAGGCGATAGGGAGGCGAGGTAGACGAGGCTAACGTTGTCGTCGCCAGGGTTGTCGGGATCACCAAGGCGCGTCGACACCGACCATCGACCGGTTACGTCCCATTCGTCGGAGCCGTACTTAACTTTACCGGTCGTGCCAAGTGAGGCGGCAAGGTAGGGGTTCTGGATTGTAATGAAGTCGGCCATAGCCGCTCCCGACATAACCAAAGCAAGCAATGCACACAAGATCGCACGGCATCGGCTCTTCCTTGCAACCATCATTTGAGACTTTCTCCTCTCTCCACTTAGCAAATCGACCTCCCTACCTGCGTCACGGAAGCAGAATGAGGGTGAGCCTGTCACTGTCATCGATACCACCGACGAACGACCTGAGCCAGTAGCCCTGATATGGGGCAAGCAGACTTCCGGTGGAAATGCGAATGTAACCCGGCACTCCAGTGTTGGAGTAGCCGTAAAGGGTCGAGGAAACCCATCCGGCACGCTCGGCCTGAAGCAAATCCCTAAGCTCTCCGCGATAGGACAGAATGGCCGCTCGCCAGGATATACCGTGAGCATAGGGGTTGCCGATCATGTTCCAGCCCTTGTAGAGCGGGATGACGAACCCACGCGATTTGTCGAAACCGGGGAGCGTATCGAGCGTCTGCTGCTCCACAACACCCATCTCCGTCGGCAATATCATCCAGAATCCGGTCCCGGCGGGATAAGCATAAACCCGTTTACCGATGGCGGTATCATAGTAGTATCCGCCCCCAGTTGGTTTAGCCCGATCGGCGACCGCGCCGCCAAGGACAGCATTGGCGGGGTAGGCGCGTCCAATACCCAACTGTGAATCTAGATCATAAGGGTCGTAAATAGGTCTTACCCAGCATAGGTCGAGTATCGCACTACCGGGCAACCCGTAATCTCCGGGCGTGTGATAGGCATAGCCTATAGCTTGGGAGTTCGTGGAGTTCCTGGGCGCGCTGATCCACCTTGTAAGCATCGACCGTAACGGGTAGGTGGGTGTAAAGTTGGCATCCGGAAGTATGGTCGAAGGGCTGATGGTGGTAGTGTCCAACACATAAGGGAATGATACGAGGTGAACGCCCGCGCCGAACTTTCTGGCGGTAACGTCGAACCTGGTCCAGTCCTGAACAATGCGACCTCCCGCAAGCGCGTCGGCTTTGACGTAGACAGAATGCGAGCCGGTTGCTATGGGCGCGGCACCCACATCGGAGTATTTAAACGATACCGTATTCTGAGCTTTATTGAGGAACTTGTTGATATTGGAACCGTCGATAACAGGAACCTCGCTCGAGCTGTCCGGAATGCCGTCCTCGTTGGCGTCGCCGTAGTCGATGTAGACTTTGATTGAAGATGTCTGAACCCCACTGATGTTGATACGGAACTCGGGGTCGCCGTCGGTAGTTCCTCCCTTGACGGGACGTATGATGCGGATGCTGGCGTTGGACAATGCGGCGTGTAAATCAAGTATTCCTGCGCCGTACTTCCGCCGATCCATCGCTATCTTGCTCGGCGGACGAGCAGAATTGATAAGCCTATCTCTGACTTCTCCTGCGGGTATTCCATAGCTGAGCAGCAACGCGGCGGCGCCTGCCACATGAGGACACGCCATCGAAGTCCCCTGAAGGTATTCATATATGAACTCGCCCGTTTCAGGGTTAATGGACGTACTGAAAATCTGAGCTTCTTCACCCAAGTAGACATTTCCGCCTGGCGCGGCTATATCGACCTCATTACCGGGTCCGTAGCTCGAATACGGAGCGATTGCCTCGTCAGGTCCGATGGATGCCACGCAGATGCATTCTTCGTACTTGGCTGGGATGCCAACATCCGTCGCAGAGTTGCCAGCCGCCGCGCATACGATGATGCCGGCGCTGTGACAGCGCTGAACGGCCTCGTGCACGGGTGGGATATCCACGCCAGCCTGCCAGCCGAGACTCATATTGATGACTTTCACGCCTTGGCGGAGGGCGTAGTCAAGACCCGAGATCAGCGCATCTGCCGAACCACTATTATCGGCGCCAAGGACTCTGATGGGCATGATTTTCACGCCGTCCCAGCACACACCCACCACACCTTGCGAGTTATTGCCCTGCGCGGCGATGGTGCCCGCCACATGAGTGCCGTGATGACTGAGGTCGGCGGGGTCGGCGTCGTTATCGATGAAGTCGTATCCGTTGACGAGCCTAGCCGCTAGGTCGGGGTGGCGAGACACCCCGGTATCCAGCACACCCACTACAACCGATGAATCACCTTTTTCTAGGTCCCAGGCGAGATCGGCTCGAATGGTGCGCATACCCCAAAGCCGACTCCAATAAAGGTCATTTGGCACGGCGAGGGCGCGCATGATAGCGTTCGGATAGATACGGTCAATGACCCAGATCGACGCTGCTTGCGGAGCGGGACCGCTGTGAAAGTATGCTGCCTTTTTCGCCGTTCTGCCCACCCTCAGCAAGTAGGTATCCGGTAGCGGCAACACTTTGGCGACAACCGCGCCCAGGCGAGATGCGTTCTGCTCGACTTGACTTAGAGTGCTGCCCACCTTCGCACGGACTATATACTCGTTGGGCACGTAATTAAGAGCAGCCAATGCCGGAATGGCAGCACCGGCCATCGCAACGACGGCCAGCGCAAACGTTAACACGCGACGAGCCAGCAACCTCCCTGGCCGGAGGGCGTTCAGAATCATTTGAATCCTCCCATTTCCTTGCAGCGGCACGACTGGCAACTAGGGTCCAGGAGGCGGCGTAGCCCCTACTTCGAACCTATTTTCCTGTCCCTTAACCCATGCGGGACTGGTGTCGCCTGTATTCCTGCAATACACTATCCACTTCAAGACCCTTCCACCGTAGTTGGCCAATATGGAAGCAAGCTCTAACCTCTCGCTTGCTGGCAGAGTGATTGTAGGGCCGGTTTCATAGATAGGATCGCTTTGCCAAATAACCCCCGTGCTGGGAATGGCTTCGACGGTCACGTAATAAACATTGGCTCCATCCTTGCGATTCCACTGGAAGGTGACGTCACCCTGCTGCAAATCGCTCACCAGAACTTCCGGCGCAGGTAGACTTGGGTCATAGGCAGGAGAGATAACGTCGGAATTGAGCACGGGTTGGATAGCCGTAGCAATAATCACGTTGCTCACCGGCGTATAGCGATACTGTGTAACGGCGCTGGTGCCGGATCCGGTAGTGATCTTGTAGAGCACGCGGACAGTGTAGCGATAGGTGTTACCGTATGGCTCGGCAGGAACAGTCCAGCTCTTCTCGGTGTAACTTGTAGCCGGATTACCCGCAAGCCCATAGTATGAAACTGCAGTACCCGTACCGGTGCCGTAAAGACCCATCAGGTTGGTGTGACCAGCGTCTATGGCGGAAGGGTCGCGTATTACCTTGACGGGCTGAGCGTTAAAATCATCCCATTCCGCATTCCTAAGTATTTGATACTCAAGCACGTTGGTTCCGTGGCCATATTTGCTGGGATCCCAAGTAACTTCCATAGGTCCGGCCACTCCGATTACAGGCGCGTCCTCGCTTCCTCGACCACCCTTAAACAACGAGGCCAGACCGAACACGATGGCAGCTCCGACCAAGAACTTGCCGATCTTGCTAGCGGCTCCTCTGGCTCCTGTTCCGCCGCCAGCCGGGGCGCCGGATGGGAGCGGCTCGGACTTAAGCGACGATATCACCATAGGCATATCGAATATGGCGCGGGCCTTGTCTTCAGGCTGGATACCACGCATCGACTTCATTACCTTGGCGTCACAGCTTGTAGCGCTGACTTTTTGTACTACGACGTAACCGATGATCTCTCTCTGCCGCAGTATAATCAGGCGCATTCCCGGCTTCATACCGTCGCGTGCGCCCTTGTTGATCATCAACATGCTTTCGCCAATGTTCATCAACACGGTGCCTTCGGGAATGACGTAGTCGATCATGGTCTTGACACAGAGGAAAGCTGCGTTGTTGATGGCTTCGGTAATGAGGGAATCATCGTCCGGGGTAAAGCCAACCCTCGCACTGGAAGTGCCGGTCTGCACGGCACCATTGATAACCTCGCCAGAGGCCTGATCAATCATCTGAACGACAAGCGTGACAGAGGCCCTGCGTGTAGCCCCACTTCCAGCAAGTGAAACTGATTTGATCGAGCCCTCAAGCATTGCGTCTGCCTGAAGGGCCTCGCCAAGCCTCACCAGTCCGAGCTTGGAAAGCGGAGGATGGAGTCCCAGCTTCTCCATCTCGTTCGCCAACTGCGCGCGGGTGATGCTGACGTCGTAGCGGTTGGTCTTGCTCATCTCCACGACGACGGCATCGGTGGCAAGCCTGGCTAGGAGTTGTCCCTGAACTCCGGACTCGTTAACGAAGTCTACCACGCCGACTTGGTAGGTCGGCATAAGCTGTGCGGCCGCCGGTTGCACGAACGGCTGCACAAATGGCGATATCAGCGACGCTATGAGCATAAAGCACAGATTACTCATAGCTCTGCATTGCATCAACTGCCTCAACTGTTGATTTCCTCCCTACAGACGATTCCCTCAGACACCTGCAACTCAGAAAAACGCCGAGCCGCCCGGGCATTCTTAGACCCGGCCGGGGCGCATCTAATTATCAACTATCGGTCGCCTTGCCTGCACAAACGCACCTCACCAGCAACTGGCTTTTTGGGCACCATTGTAAGTGGGATGCTTGCGCGGATCACCGAAGCATGTCCTGGGGGGCTTTCTCCCGGATGAGCAAGCCCGGCTCTTCGACCGGGGATACCCCTGGGGAATCGGCTTTGCCGGACAGCTCAGCCCCGGCTCATCCGTGAACCACTATAGCATAACCGCTCATGCTAGAGCAAGGAAATCTTTTCCCAAATGCCCCTCACTGACTGCTTTAACTCCTCGACCGTGCCGTCGTTATGAACGACCCAGTCGGCGAGCCTCGCCTTTTGCTCTACGGGCATCTGCGCGCCGATCCTCCTAAACGCCTCATCGCGGGAGATCCGGCATCCGGTTGTCAGACGACGCGCCTGAGTCTCTTGTTCCGCAGCGACCACCACGACTTTGTCCACCATATTCGCAAGCGAGCACTCGTAGAGCAGTGGTATTTCGGCCACGAGCACGGCTCGCGGAGACGGCGGATTGGCCCGGAACCCGTCGATGATTTCCTGCATACGCGATATGATACGGGGGTGTGTGATCAGTTCAAGATCGCGTCGGGCATCGTCGTCGGCAAAGACGACATCGGCAAGCGCCTTACGGTCGATGTCGCCTTGTGGAGTCAATATGCCCCTGCCGAATCGCACAACAATTTCGTGGTATGCAGGTGTGTTCTTGGCCATTACTTCGCGGGATATCTGATCGGCACTTACAACGCTTGCACCCATTTCGGCAAATATGCGAGCGACGGTGCTTTTGCCTGTGGCTATTCCCCCTGTAATGCCAAGCACTAGCGGCATTTGCGTGTACTACTCCGATTCGTTCTTGGCTTCCCTATACTCGCGATCACTCTTGATGTGATGCCATACGTAGAGACCGACCAACACCAGCAAAACGGTAATGATCACAATATCCGCGCCGTGAAAATACTTCTTAAGTTGGGCATCCCACTTTTCGCCGAGCACTTTCCCCACATAGGCCAGTCCCAGACACCACGGGAACGAGCCTAGGAACGTGTAGATAACAAACCGACCGAAATGCATTCGGGAGACGCCGGCCGGGAAAGAGATAAACGTTCTGATGACGGGCATAAGTCGGCTGAAGAAGATGGCTGCATCCCCGTATTTAGCGAACCAGGCATCCGCCTTATCGAGGTCCTTGTGACGCACAAGTATGTAGTGACCATACTTTTCGATAAATGGCCTGCCGCCGTATTTTCCGGCCCAGTAGGCAACAACCGATCCCCACACGCAGCCCAAGGCCCCGGCGACACCCATCATCCAGATATTGAACTTTTCTGGATTCTTGTATACTAGGTAGCCGCCGAATGGCATGATTATCTCGCTAGGCAGTGGTATACAGGAGCTCTCTATGCCCATCATTATGATGATGCCGTAGTAACCGAGATTGGCGATGTTGGTAGTAGTCCATACGGTGACGGTATGGATGATCGAATTCAATCAGTGCCTCCAAAACAGATGGTTGTCGCCAACAGGCGTATAGGTAATAGGTTACAAGTTTTTGATTGACGGGGCAATAGCCGAGGTCGTCGCTCAGGATGATGGACTGTGGGTACGTCCCAGGAAGTCGATGACTCGATCCATCCGCTTGGTAGCTTTGCAATGGGGAAGGTGGCGGAGGAACTCACGGCCGTAGTACTTAGTGTGGATGCGCGAGTCGAGTATGGCAACGACTCCGCAGTCGTTTTTTGTCCTAATGAGCCTACCAAAGCCTTGCTTCAACCTGATCTGAGCGTTTGGAATAGCGTAATCCCTAAACCAATTTCCTCCCTCACGCTCTATAGCTTTGCAGCGAGCTTTGTGCACTGGGCTGTCAGGAACCGCGAAGGGTAGCTTATCGATTATTACGCAAGAAAGCCTCTCTCCTTTCATGTCGACTCCTTCCCAGAAGCTATGAACCCCCATCAAGCACGTTTGCTCATCCTCTCTAAACTCTTTAAGGAGCCGTTCGTTCGACATCTCTCCTTGTCTTAACAAACGAAACGGCACCTCATCGACAAGCCGATTGAAGACCTCGTTGAGCATACGATACGACGTAAACAGCAAGAACGATCGTCCTTCACTTGCTTCGACAAGCTCACGAATGCGAGCAGCTAGGGCATCTGCATAGCTAGGTTCATTCGAAGGCTCGCCAAGATCATCGGGCACATAGAGGAGAGCCTGGCTTTGAAAATCGAAAGGTGAGCCAAGAATAAGCTCCTCAGCTTGCTCCATTCCGAGCCGTCGGCGTATGTAACCAAACGTGCCCGAGTTGGAAAGTGTGGCAGAGGTGCAAATCACCGAGTCGACACTTCCCCAAAGTGAATCGCGCAGTATATCGGCAACATTCGTAGGCGTCATACGGAGGTAGCAAGTAAAATAACGACCACCAAAAACCTTTTCGCACCATCGAAAGAAACCCGGCTGCTCCGCAAAAAAGATGTCATTGAGCTCGTCGCGCATACGGCCAAGTATATGGCGATAGCTTGTAATCCGATCCTTGAGCACGGGATCGCCCTCGGCATCCTGATCCAGAAGCTGCGTGTTTAGACCGTCGATCTGGTCTATTAGCTGCGACGCGTTCTGCTCGATGAGCTGCTTCAGCCCAGACCGGTATAGTTCATCAAAGAAGAACTCTTGTTTTCCAAAAGAAGTGAACGAATCGAACAGCGACGCATTGATGCGCTGTATATAGTCAAGCACGCCTGGTTCAATTGTGATATCTTTACGCTTTCTGATGCGGTTGATGATCGAGGTGACTCTGTAGTTGGAGAACTCCAGACCAAATGTGCCGGAGGCGATGTCCTCAAGATGATGCGCCTCGTCAAAGATCACAGCAGAGTAATCCGGCAGAATGGATGTTTTCGGATCGACCATACGAAGGGCAAGATCACTAAAGAAAAGGCTATGGTTGGTGACGAGAATATCTGCAGTTTCCGCATCTCGCCTCATGCGATAGTAGAAACATCGGTCGCCATAGTAGGGGCACTCCTGTCGGCGGCAGGTGTCCTGATTGGAACAGACTTCGGACCAGTCGGGAAAGGCGAAGTCAAGCTCGCCCACGTCGCCCCTCTTTGAGGCCTTGGCCCAGTCCTTGAGCTTTTCGAATAGGGGATCGTGGTGGTAGGTAATGATAGCCTTGGCATGATCTAGCTCCTGCAGGCAGAGAAAATTGGCGCGGCCTTTCATCAACACGGCCTTGAACTTACGCTTGCCCATTACCTCGCGCATGAGTGGTATGTCCTTGGTAAGCAACTGAGCTTGTAGGTTGATAGTATGAGTGGATACGACCACGCGCGAACCGGCCTGAGCATAGAGTATCGCGGGAGTGAGATAGGCAACAGTTTTGCCAACACCAGTACCCGCCTCAACGAGAAGATGTTCCTTGTGAACGAAGGCGTCGGCGATGGCTTCGGCCATTGCGATTTGCTCGGCACGATACTCGTAGCCAGGACAACGAGCAGCAAATGGACCGTCGCTTGCAAGGATTTCGCGGATCTCCTGAAGCATCACAATCGAATTCTAGCAATCGTTGTAAAGCGTGGTCAATTCGAGCGCGAGACGCACACTCTTCCCGCTTGGCGGAGATTACAAAAAGCGGAGCAAATCGCAGCGAAGGGATGGCGAAGGCGAACTTGTTGTAGGCAACGCCCAGAGGCAACTTGTATACTCTGCTAGCTAGATGATGAAACGCTAATCAGACGCTTGTAGTTTTGCTGGATGTTTTCGGCGATGTGAGCGCAGTCTCGAGCACCCTTGATATGCGTTTCGTAAATAAGCGGACCGCAATAGCCCACATCGCGCAGAGCGGCGATGACCTCCCTCCAGTCCAAAGCTCCATCAAACGGCAGCCAGTGGCGCTCGACGCCGTCCTGATCCGATATATGGACATTTAGGACCAAATTACCAGCCCTGCGTATAAGTTCAGGGACAGCCTGCGCTGGGAAAAGGTGGTTTACGTCGAAGTTGATGCCCACATTGGGCCTATGGAGCCGGTCTATCAACCAGAGCACTTCGTCAAGCGAGTTGCCAGGTTCTTGCTTGGGCAGAGGTTCTATGGCAATTCTGATGCCGCGCTCGGCGGCATAATCCACTACTCCGGCCAGGGTATCGGCTGCGAACTCAAGTCGACGGCTCTTGGGTGTTTCATAGCCAACGTTGGCGCCAGGATGCGCAACAACAACCCGAGCGTTCAAACGCTCAGCCAAGTCAATAGCATCTACATAAGCCTCGAAGGCGGCGGCTCGGTATTGGTCAATTGGCGACGATGGGTCGTGACACTTTCCGTAAGGCGCATGCACCGACCAAACCCGAACATCCAAATGCGACTCGATCACAGCGGCCACGGCATCGCGATCCCATATCGGCGAGTGGTAACACTCGAAATCCGAGATCCCCGAGGCGGCGATGGCGGCCATCATGTCGCGCATAAACTCGACCATCAGCCGATTGCCGCTATCGTCAAGGAAACGCGGGACGCCTAGTTGGGACGTTTGATATAGAGCCTCTGCAACCTCGCGAGGCATTAAGTAGGCAAAGCAACTGCCAGAAACCCCAAGCCTGAGCGGAACGTCTACCCTGTTCACCGCAACCTACTCGCTAGCTCGGCAATATGGGCTGGCGTAGTCCCACAGCACCCGCCTACAAGTGTAGCCCCAGCTTCCACACATTTCATTGCGCCTTCGGCGAACTCAGTGGGCGTCCACCTGAAGCGAACCTGACCTTCCACAATTTCGGGCTTGCCCGCGTTTGGCTGCGCAATTAGAACGATGTCGGAGCTCGAACGCATTTCGGCAATGATAAGGCTCAGCTCATTAGGATCAACAGTGCCGCAGTTCGCTCCGATAACGTCAGCACCGGCGGCAGTTAGCTCGGTTACGGCCTTCGCGACGGTATCGCCCATCATCGTGCGGAAACAACCACCCATCGCGGGATCAAATGCAATACTTCCTATCACAGGTATCGACACGGCCGACTTCACGGCTTTTACAGCAATCGCGGCTTCGCGGACGTCTGTCATGGTCTCGATGATGATCAGATCAACTCCTGACTCAGCAAGTATGCGAGCCTGTTCAGCAAAACTCTCGGCAAACTGGGCTTCGGTGTAGTCGCCCAACGGCTCGAGGAACTGCCCCGTGGAGCCCATATCTCCGCAGACGTAGCAATCGCCGCCGACGGCCTCGCGGCAGAGTCGAGCCCCGGCGGTGTTGATTTCGACGAGCTTGTCGGCTGTGCCTGCGTGCTCCATGGCAATCCTGTTAGCAGTGAGTGTATTGGTAAGGACGACGTTGGCCCCAGCGTCGCGATAGTCTCGATGTATGGACTTGACGACCTCAGGCGACTCGATATTGGCAAGCGGGCTCTGCGCCGCTCCCCTTGCTGCGAGCTGCGTGCCGGTTGCGCCGTCGAATATGAGCAGGGCTTTGTTGGAAAGAGCTTCCGAGATAGTGACCATACTGTCAAATCCTCCGTAAAGCCCATTATACCGCGTAGCGTAGGGTGGTAACAACCAGGCAATTGTGGCGCGTAGTCGACAGGGCACTGCGGAAAAAAGTAAAAAAGGGGGCCCGCCCAATCTTGGCGGGCAAGAGTCTGATCTAACGCTCACATAGGAGGGAAATGCACTTACAAAGGATGCAGAAAGCATGCCAAGCGAGCAGATAGAAGCTTGACGCTGCGTAAAACCCGTTTCTATACTAGTGTAATCAGGTGTAATTGACAGGAGAAATATGACATCAAACAGGACCGTGACGAAGGCCGCCGGATTGATGATGGTGGCCATTATGTTGAGCCGGTTCCTGGGACTGTTTCGCGAGATGCTGATTGCGAGGCAGTTCGGCCAGGGAGGACTGGTAAGCGCTTACACTAATGCGTTCAACCTACCGGACCTGCTATATTTCTTCCTCTCAAGTGGAGCTCTATCCAGCGCGTTTATTCCTGTTTTTACCGAGCGCTTCCACACTGGAAGGCAAAAAGAGGCCTGGCAGATATTCAGCATCATCGGCTGCGTGATGGGGCTTGTGCTGACGGGGGCGATACTGGTCTTCGAGGTATGGACCAGGCCGCTGGTGCTGGCGCTGGCGGTGCCTGGGTTCGCCGACAAGCCCGAGCTGGTGAACGAGACGGTGGCGCTGACGCGGATTATTCTGCCGTGCCAGTTGTTCTTCTTTCTGGGTGGACTAATGATGGGTACGCTGGAATCTAGACAGAGGTTCAGCGCCCGCGCAGCAGGACCAGTAATCTACAACATCGGCATCATCGCTGGCGCGCTCATACTCACTCATTGGCTGGGAATACGCGGGCTCGCGTGGGGCGCGCTGATCGGCGCGTTCTCTGGAAACATCGGTTACACCTACTACTGCCTAAGGCGCGAGGGCTACGAGTTTAGACCGAGTTTGAACCTGCGCCATCCAGGGGTGGTGAAGGTGGGCAAGCTGGCGCTTCCGGTGATACTAGGTCTGAGCCTGCCGCAGATAGACGTAATAATCAACAAGTGGTTCGCAACCTACGTCTCCGCCGCCGCGCCGGCGGCGCTGAACTATGCGAACCGACTAATGCAAGTACCACTAGGCATATTCGCTCAGGCGGCAGGAACCGCCATTCTACCTACCCTATCCGCCTATGCCGCGCGCAACGCAATCGACGACCTGAGGAGCGGGGTAAGCTTCGGCCTGCGGGCGATAATGGCGCTCAACATCCCGGCGACATTGTTTATGATAGTGATGGCCGACCCGATGGTAAGGACGATTTATATGAACGGCCAGTTCACCTCGGCGGATGTCGGGACAACCAGCATCGCGCTTGTTTTCTACTCAGCAGGAATATTCGCGTGGGCAGGACAGGCAATAGTGGCGCGCGGGTTCTTTGCGATGCAGGACACCGGGACGCCGATATTGCTGGGGTCGATTGCCACAGTGATTTTCATCCCGCTGAACTACGTGCTCATGCAAGTGATGGGACACGGCGGGTTGGCGCTGTCTACATCGATTGCAGCGACTCTGCACCTGCTGGCGCTGACAATATGCCTACGATCACGGCTACACGGGATCGAAGGCGCGCGCGTGTTACGGTCGATAGGCAAGGCGTGCGTAGCATCGGCGGTGATGGTGGTCGTATGCCTGGGACTGCGATCGGTAATGGGACAGGTAGTTGACATTGAAACGCGCAAAGGAGCCGCGCTGCTGATAATTGGTAGCGTGGCTATCGCCGGGGTTTCGTATATAGCGGCACTGAAGGCGTTGCGCACGGAAGAAGCGGACTTCGTGTGGGACGTGGTGAAGCGGCGTTTCTCAAGGAGCAATTCGCGCGAAAGCGACAAGTCGGAGTCGGATAGCGTGAACGCTGCGTATTAAACGCTGCACGTCCTCTTTTGAGCTTGCCGACCCAGGACTGGCTTTGGTATAATGAAGCGGCACGGCGCCATGGTGCATCGGTTAGCACACGGCTCTTTCAAGGCCGTGAGACGGGTTCGACTCCCGTTGGCGCCGCCAAAAAACTCCCAAGAGTCCGAACTGATCGGGCTTAGCGGAGGGTCAATGAATTACATTGGGTCCAAGCTCAGTCTGCTGCCACAAATCTCCCGCGTCTTGGACCTAAGCGACGTTCCACCATACGGTATAGCGCTGGATATCTTTGCAGGAACGGGCGTAGTATCTCAGCTACTTAAGGCCCGTGGCCACACGGTGTATTCCAACGACTGGCAATACTACTCCTACCTGACCTGCGCGGCTCTCATAGAGTGCGATTCTATTCCCGAGTTCGAAAAACTGCTTTCGGACTACGAATGGGGAATGCGTATTCGCGAAGCTACATCATCCACCTCCTTGTTTCCGACTTGCTCCTACGGATCAGGGAAACGGTTTATGAGCGGTTCGCCAGCAACAGCGGTTTTATCTTACCTCAGCCGGTTGGCTGGCGAAAAGGGCGCGTTTTACGAGGCTTACTGCGAAGGCGGCAGTGGGAATCGGCAGTATTTCTCGAGAGAAAACGGTATGCGCATTCAGGCCATCCGAGATCAGATCGAGCAATGGAGCAAAGATAAATTGATATTAGGTGCTGAGCGAGCGTGGCTTATTTCTGGCTTGCTGGAAGGAGCCGATAAAGTAGCAAACACGGCATCCGTATATGGAGCCTTTCTGAAACATATAAAAAAGTCGGCTCGAAAGCCTTTGCAGCTTTACGCAATAGATCCTGTGAGATCGACTGATGCTACGGCCCAACACCGAGCGTTCTGTGCAGACGCCGAAACGCTACTTAGGAAACTGCGGGAAATAAAATTAAGGCTGATATATATCGACCCACCCTATAACTCCAGGCAATACAACGCCAACTACCACATCCTAGAAACAATTGCGCGGTGGGATTTGGAAAACTTCACACCACGCGGGGTCACTGGGCTTAGATCAGCAGACGAGAACGTATCGGAATACTGTAGTAAACGCCACGTCGAGAATGCGTTCCGTAGGTTATTCCAATTAGCAAATGCCGAGTTTGTTCTTTTCTCCTATAACGACGAAGGTTTGCTGCCGCGCGAAGGACTGGAAGCTCTGTTCTCCGACTACTGTACGGATATCGCTTTCTATGAGATTCCGTATAGGCGTTTCCGAGCAGACAGCAACGGTGAGAATCGTAACTATAAGAGAGATTCTACGCACGAGTTTTTAGTATTGGGAAGATTATCAGCAACGAACGACACACAAACCGAAAGTGCTTACCTCCATAGAACGCCAGCATTAGCTTAGCTACCCCCTCGTTGCGACTCACTACGGAGAAGCCAACTCATCTGCTTAGTTTGCGACTGCGCCACCAGGTTGCGCCAATGCGCTCAACAGGAATTCGTTGGAACCCAAGCTTGAACGCCGGCGAGTCCAGCTTGAGACGGTAATCGTCTTTGGTCGGATCGACGAAAAGCGGATCGGCGATGATCGAAGCCGTATCGAAGCCGATGCCCCGCCACTCGTCAAAGGAGCCGGCAGGCGTATTGCGACGCTTCGGATCGTCAGCTCGTCCCCCACGCAGGAAGTAAACGTTGCGGTTGCACTCGGCAAATAAATCCGGCCTCCACTGCCTTGGATATGAGAATATCAGGTCCGCAGCGGGATTGGAGTAGTAGACTATGTTGCGGAAAAATCGGTTGTTCCTCATAAAGCCGTTGTCCCAGGGCTGAAGCCTGAGCTGTTGGGAATTGCCGTCAACCATTATGTTGTTGGTGATGGTGTTGTTACGGCCATTGTGGATGCAAACGCCGCCCCATTCGTTGCGAGCGATAATGTTGCCATAGACGATCGTGCCGCTGGCGCAGTTGTCGAGATAGATACCCCACGAGATGTAGGGCGAATGGAAGTTGCCGTCCATATCGGTCTTGACCCCGACCGAATCGAAGATGATGTTGTAACGTAGCAAGTTGCCTTGGTCGACGGGCATTCCATCGGCGCAGAACATCTCTATGGCTCCGGTATCGTTGGTCTCGAGGTTAGTCCGGCGGATGTCGTTGTATTCGACACGATTGCGTTCTGAAGTGACTCCAGGGCTAAAGCTCTTCATCGAAATAGCGTAGCGCGGCGTATCCGATACGGTATTGTGGGCAATAAGGTTGTCACTGCCTGTAGTGCAGTAGACGCCCGAGACATGCTTGTAGATGAGGCCGATGCGACGAATGTAGTTGCCCTCTATGACGTTATGGTGAGGATGGGTATCGTTGCCGCCGACCATGATCACGCCCCCCTGCCCCACGTCGGCGACGTCGTTGCCGGAGAAAGTGATGCGGTGTGAGCTGTTAGATAGGTGCAACGCATAGCCGCCTATCCAGCGAAAATCGCATCTTGTAACAGAGCAATCGCGGGCCGCTTCGAACCTGAGAGCGCCGTCTTGCGGGGTGTAATAGTCGTCGAATAGGTTGTAGTCGCAGTCGCGGAATGCAAGGCCCTCGAAGTTGATGTGCTCGACGAATTTGCCCGTCTTCGCATCACCCGAAAGAACGATCAGCCTATCCATCCTCGGAGCCACAACCGGAAGCGCAAGCGAGCCATCCGGTGCGTCTGAGATGCAGGTAATTCGTCCACTATCTGCATCCAAATACCACTCACCAGGAGCGTCTAGTGCTTCCCTGACGTTTTCGATAAAGTAGCGATTGCCGGTACGAATATCCTGCCACGAGCCGGGCGGAGTAAAGACGATCCGATTCAGAGAGTAGTCTATGCTCTCCACCGGAATGATACCGTTTAGCCAGCCCCAGGCGGCAAATACGTGCACCTCGGCACCCTTGACGTCTTTCCACTCGGGAATCTCGCCTTTGGCGAAGGTGATACCGTCGTTCTTGCAGGTAATCTCCGGTCGCGGCATTTGTATGGCATCGCCCTGCACCTTATCCGCCGCCTCTGCCTGCACTATGAGCAGGTTCTTTCCCTCCGCAGGCCGCGCGATAGTACACGCACCCCACCAGGTGAAGTTGGTAATCGACTCGTTCGGGTTCCAAGTGTAGTCGTCGGTAATAGCGAAGGCATCAATGCTAAGGCCGCCTCCCTTTACGTTTTCCCATACCAGCTCACGCTCACCGGCTTTAAGATTGATCTCCGCTGTGGTTGTCCAGACGTAATTATTCCAGCCGTCCGTATCGGGAAGGTTGTCAAGCGGCACAGGATCGCCATCGTCAACCGTAAGGGTGGAACGACCGGACATATCTTCACAGCCAAACGCGCGCATATTGTGCGAGTAGCGTAACCAGACGCGATACTTTCCGTCGGCTGGAACTCGTATGCGCCAGGTGAGTTTGGAACCAATGTCGTGAAGGTTCATAGGAGCACAGTTAAATATGCCTCGCTCCCAAGGCTCACCACTCCACTTGGCAAAAAGCCATTTGCCTTTGAACTTGTCATTAGGGTCAAAGTTGGGATATCGAGCTCGTATGGCCCATTTATCTCCAACCCGCAGAGTTCGAAACCTCCATTTTCCGCCCTTAGCTTCACGAATGGGGGCTGAGTATGTGCCTGTCGCGTCCGAAGTCCAGCCTGTTATAGGTCTGCCGCCGCTGATTATGGCTTTGCCCAAGTTGACGGCCTTGTAGGTGATGGGATATTGCTTTGTGCCTGAGTCCGCCGGAGTAAGCACGAGAGGAGTATCTAAGTAGTAGGTTCCATCTTGGATGAGGACTTCGTATGGACCGCGCACGCCCTTGGCCTTTAGAGACCTTATGGTGTCGCGCGCTTTGGCAATGGTCGCAAGGGGGCCATTGGTTCGAGATTTGTTTGGTTTAGCCAAGGTTCCATACCATGCGTCGTTGCCGTTGGGCGATACGTGTATCTGGAGAGCTGTGGCAGGACACATAACCGCAGCAAAAACGCTGGCAAGCAATAGCATTTTCGATCTGAAAGCTAGATTCATCCGGTTAGCCACTTATTATATTTATTGCTTTGATACACCGTCTACCTTTTCCAGTTGCTACGCAGGTAGTCGATATAATATAGCGCGTTGTCGACCGGCACATTGCTGGGAATGTGATTTCCGACAGCAAACATAAAGCCTGGACAATCCTTGGCAAGGGCAAGCGTAGCGTCTATCTCACGCTTGATGTCTTCGGGTTTGCCAAAAGTGAGCGTTCTGCAATCGACTTTGCTTGATATGATGGCGTGCGTCTTGCCGTAACGCTCCACAATATACTCAAGGCTAGTCATCGACTCGAATATGAAGCCGTTAGCCCCAGCAGCGGCGATGTCATCGACAAATTCGGTAAAATTGCCATCGGAACAAAAGAGGACTATCTTTCCCGCATCTCGCAGCACTTCCCAGAGCTTCTTGTATCGTGGGAATATGACGCTTCGGTAGAAGTCCGGATGCAAAAAGGCGCCTTCGGTCCAGACCATATCATCGTGCTGAATAAACACCTCGATAGAGGTTTGAGCCTGCGCTTGGACGTAGTGCATCGTCAGCCTATAGAAGCTGTCGAGGACTTTTTCGAAGCGTTCTTTGTCCGAGGCAGCCATCAACAACATATCCCAGCCAAATGCCTGAATCGCACCTGAGACGATAGTCTTGTAGTAGCCACCGGTGTAGACCTGGTTTGGATTAGCAGCTTGGGCGTGCTGGTAGGACTTTTCATAGGCGGCGATCAACTCTTTCATATCGGGCAGGCCATATTCTTCGACCGCGTCAAACGCCCACACTTCCTCAACGCTTTTAAAAGGACACATGACGGTATCGCGACGATCAGACCCGTTTTCGAGGAACTCTGCATGGCCCATATCAGTTTGGCGGCCTTTGGCAAACGAGTCCGTGAGAGGGCCGTCGTTGGTAACCCAGATGAAGTCGATATCCCAGGCATCGTAGAAAGCGGTCCAAGCGCCGGGGTCGAGCGTCGGGTCCTGACCTGTCACAGCGCGCGCGAGGGCGTAGTTGCTGCAGTACTCAGTATGCGCAAGTCTTTCGGTAGGCTGAAGTCTGAGAGTATTTATGCCAATCTGATAGCTCATTCTGCTCCCCTATCTTGTCTCCTGTAGGTTGGTATTATTATTCGGCGATTATTCTTGGCTCGCCCCATATTGCCCAGTCGCAGTTATCGCTGCCAAGGCCCTCCGTAACAAACGTTAATACAACAGATTTTCCGGCGTACGCGGCTAGGGAGATGTCAAATTGGGTCCACTCGGTTCCAGCCTCAACGTTCCTAGTCCAAAGTGTTTCGCCATTTGCTAAAATACGAAATCCGACGCCGTTTGACTGTCCTTGCGCGCCGTCTCGTATTCCCACAAATCCCTTAAGCCTTGCTCGGCCAGGCGGCAATTTGAGCACGTAATTAACCTGAGCACTGCCCAATACCGGCGGATGTGCTTCAAATCCTTTTTTCGACACGCCCTTAACAACGCCTTCCCCTACACCAATTCCACTATGTTCCGACGGCGTTCTCTCGCTACCATCTAATGCCACAAGAGCGATGTCGGCAGGAATCCGTGTGAGATCGGCGGGCAATGATACTTCGGCAAGGTTCCTAAAGAGCAGGTAAACTGAGCCTGGAAAATCCGCCTCGAAACGATACTTGTTGTCTCCCATCGACACTGGTTTCCTGTTGTGCCTGCCGGAAATCACCTCGACCACTTTGCACGGACTAAACACCTCCACCATCTTTCGACGCGGCTTGGAAACGACTACCCGAGGCTTGGTCCATAATCCCCAGTCACAGTCTGTCGATCCCGCAGGTCCCGGGGCCGCTTCCAACCGAAGGTTGATGCGCTTGCCAAGTAGTTGAGCTAAGTCAAGTGATAGCGGCACGGGTATGTAATCTTTCGTATGCTTGGTTATGGTCAAAACGGGTGAAGCTCTTTCGTCTTTTGCGCGAGCGGTGACGGTGAATGTAACGCCATCACTCGTTAACGCTGGCTGACGACCGCGCAAGCCCACGCCGCTGACGAACTGGACCTCACGATCCGCGGGAAGTTGGATTTCATAGTCAACCCAGACTCTGCCTAACCCAGGAGGCTCGCCCTCAGTTCTCACAAAACCCTTAGGGGCAATAAACGGCGGATGCATGAATATATCCGGACCAAGTGGCTCTACCTTGCCTCCTGTAGACGAAATGAATGGCATTTTCCTCGAACAATTTGAACTGCCGTCAGCTAGCGTCTCGCCACAAATCACGCCGGATGAGAGCGCGGACAAGGTGGCAATAGTATCTGCCGTGTCGGAAAGCTTCAGCAACGCATAGTCTTGCCTTACGCTTGCACACTCGAGAACACCCGAAGGCGGCAAATAGCTGATGTGAAATACTGAGTGATTACGTGGAGTAGGCGTGTAGATGTACGACTGGGCCGGATGGAAGCCGAACAATCGCTTGGCATCGTAGGCTCTCCAGCCGGGTACACTCCCGGGTAAGTCGACAGAGCCAACACCGCGAATGCGGCCTGATACAACCTCCTCGGCGCCAGGTTTCCCCGTGACTAGCGCTGTTCCGAACGGTTTCGCCACAATCCTAGCATAGCGATTATTCGGCAGACGATAAGCAAAAATCGTGTCCGCGCTCCATCCCGGCGTGAAATCCGGAACCGGCGAGTTGCTCTGGAACCATTTAGCATTCTCTAGAAGAGCGGCTGTCGAGAAAGAAAGGTTATCAGGCCGCTCTACGTTAGGCCAAGAATGAGTCGGAATAACGCCATACCGATCATAAACATCAAGCCACGATAAGTAGAACGACCCAGCAGTGGGGTTAGGCATACTGAGCGCGCCGTAAAGCATGGTATGCGGAACGAAAATGGACGAGCTGATGGGATGCACTCGCCTGATGGAAGCCGTGTCAACCGTGTTGTCGAAATAGTTAACTCCAAACGGTTGGCGCTGGGCAAAGGCCTCGTAGCGAAAGGTGATCTCGTTTAGTCCCTCGCCTGAGAGCGCAACATCCGGGAGAGCGGCTCGCACGGCTTTGTGCAGCTCGATATTGCCCTGCATCGAGTTCAAGCCGTCGATGAGGCCGTTGTCGTCGTTTAGCACAACTAGAGTTTGATCGAGATGCAGCGCGTCCGGGCGAAGCTTGTTGCAGAGCTCGACCATTCGACCGACAAAGAACTCCCGCCATTTCTTGGAAGCCGGGTTGATGTAGGCGAACTTGATCGGCGGATTGGTGTAAGGCCAATCCCAGTACATAAGCTGCTTTGTGACGGGGTCGCGGAAATGATAAGCTTTCATCTCCTCATAGACGGGGCTATCCACGCTTACAGCGAAGTGGTTAACGTGGAGCATGATTCTGAAGCCAAGGTCCCGTGCCTGTTGCATACGTTGGGCGAAGTCAGGCGCGGGAGTGTAGTCAGGATAGTTTAAGTCGTAACCGGATCTGCGCCAACTTGGGACATAGAGAAGAGTCTTTCGAGCATCTACCCGGGCAGCCAAGGCTTTAATCGTGTCCATATCGTCGATGTTTGTGGTGACGACGAACCGAATGTCATCGATCCACTTCGGCTGTGTCTTTCGTATGCGCGATAGGCCAAAGCGTTTGTCAGCCCACTTGCGGTAGATAGCAGCACCGGTAAGCCAGTCGCCCTTATAAGGGCGTATCCGCCATCGCACCGATTCGATATTGCTGACTTGCTCAAAAGGGGCCGTGGCGCACGTTTCGAAGCCAAGCGTGAACCTTTTGTTAGCGTGTTTTATATGCAGCGCTTTAAAGTGCTCGGCGTCGTCCTCGGCATAGATCAGGAATCCGCCGCGCTTAGCCTGCAACAGCACAAATTGCGCTTCCCATACCATTGGGTATTC
>Ga0209018_1000983_pt1 | contig 24712 bp, 17 predicted proteins | sample YNPBryBLVA2012_FD_185814 | JGI IMG/M metagenome (GOLD analysis project Ga0209018, IMG submission 185814) | Anoxygenic and chlorotrophic microbial mat microbial communities from Yellowstone National Park, USA - YNP Bryant BLVA 2012 (SPAdes)... ...
TAAATATAGAGGTTTGGAAGAAGAGGTGGTAATGAAAAAAACAACACTAACTGGATATAGAAATGAATTGATTGATCTTGGTATTGACGGAGTATTAACAGAACTTGACAGGGGAGAGGCAGAAGTTGACTCATTACTTTCTAATTTAGGTCAGATTACTAATTTTCGAATATGGTAAGATTTGTTAAGATTTGTTTGTGAAATTTACAAGGTGTTGGTTATTTTTTCGATTCTATCTCTTAAAGACCTGCCTAAACTAGACTCGTCAAGGATTGGGATCCATAACCACGCCTGGGAGACTTTGAGCTGATCTAAGTCGTAAAGGCAACGGTAAAAGTTGTGGGAAATTTGAACTATAGTCTCACCCAAAAATAGCACTTGGTGGTTGGCTTGCAAAGTGTGATATTCGTCCACACTTCCTCCAAAGAGGATAGTCTGTTGAACAGGCAAATGCTTGAGTTCTTCGTAGTTACGTAGGTAAATTACAGGTGTTCTCGGAGCGTAGTGTTTATATTTACTACCAGGGGTTACCATAGTGATTTTCTGAGATTCGGGCAAGTAAATAGGTGTTTGAGCAAAAGGAGTAGTCGACAAGACAGCTTTCAGTTCTCTTGAACCAATCGCTCCTTGCCTGAGAATGACGAGGCTACTATTATTTCTAGCGTCTAAAATAGTTGACTCCAGGCCAATCTGGCATTGATCACCATCCAAAATACCATCAATTTTGTCACCTAAATCTTGCAAAATCATTTCGGGGTTAGTACCACTAAATTTGCCGGAAGTATTGGCTGAGGGGCCAGCCAGAGGCTCGTTTAGTTTGGCAATTAGCTCGAGGGTTAAGGGATGGTTGGGAATTCTGGCCACCATTGTAGGCCGGCCACAGGTGGCTGGTAGTAAAGGCGAATTTGCAGGAATATCTACTAATACACTTAGTGGGCCAGGAGCAAATTGTTGCAATAAAAACTTGGTTAACGGATTTAGCTGAGCGTACTGTTCGATTTGGTCTAAGCTAAAAAAATGGCAAATTAGCGGATTGTCTCGAGGTCGATTTTTAATTTGGTAAACTTTGTCTACGGCCTCAGAATTACTGGCTATGGCGCCTAATCCATAAACTGTTTCGGTAGGAAAAACTACAACCCCTCCAGCTTTTAGCTTGGCTACAGCTTGGTCTATGGTGACGAACATTATTTGAGTTAGTTAAACTTGGTTAGCAACTACTTGGGCAATAGTTTTGAATTTTTCCGGTTTGAGCGAAGCTCCACCAATTAAGAAACCATCTATTTGCTGAAGTTTAACTAGTTCTTGGATAGACACGTCGTCTACACTACCACCGTACAAAATGCCAACTTGCTTAGCTAGGCCCAGTTTGGCTAATTCTTGCTTGAGAAACTGGCCAACTTCTTCAATGATTGGGTTAGTGGCAGTTTTACCAGTGCCAATGGCCCACACAGGCTCGTAAGCTAAGTAAAATTCGGTTTGCCATTCGGTTGGCAGGTTTTGCAAGGCCGTAGTTACTTGTTCACTAAGCTCTGGATAGTTAATTTCCGTAATGGTTTTGTCGCTTTGGTGACCGACACACAAAATTGGAACTAGACCCGATTCCAGAGATTGAAGCAATTTTTGGTTGATTTGTTCGTGTGATAGTTGGTAGGCCTCACGGGTTTCCGAGTGCCCAATTAAAACGTATTGACAGCCCATGTTTTTAAGCATTTGGCCACTAATTTGACCAGTGTAAGCTCCAGCAGAATACCTAGCCAGGTCTTGAGCTCCTAGTTTTAGGTTGGTTACTCCGGAGGTTTGGAGTTGTTGGTTAAGCTCTGACAGATAAACATATGGTGGCAAAACCACCAAAGATATTTGGGGTTGAAATTGAGCCAGCGAAATAAACTCGGTAAACAAGCTACTAGCTTCGCTTGGGCTAGCTGGATTCATTTTCCAGTTAAAAAAAAGTTTTTTAAGCATAGTCGCGAACGATTAATTGGTTATTATTATTAGGGTCTAGGATGACTATCTAGTTTTTTGTCGTATCGATTTTATTTTGTTTTTTTAGTTATTTTAGGCTTGTCTATGTTTGTCTATAGTGTGTGTTGAGTGGGACAACGATAGACTGGTTACTTATAGCTCTAATTACAAAAACTAAACAAATAAATTAAAACTGGTGCGGTCGAGAGGACTTGAACCTCCACGCCAGAAACGGCACTACCACCTCAAAGTAGCGTGTCTACCAATTCCACCACGACCGCTTTGGCGAAAAAGCCAATTAACTAACCAATAAGCTTTGTCAAGTGTGTTTGGGTTTGTCCAGAACGGCGAAGACGTTAACTGGTTATATTTAAACAGTCTTTACCAAGTTCAACAGTTTTTCTATTGACTGGTTAACTGATTAATTGATTGATTAGAATCAAAACCTAACTTTGCTTAGTTTCAGGTTGCTTAGAATAAGCTAAATTTGGCTAAATTTTGTTTTTTTGCTTGATCTTAAAACCATTTCACAATCAAAAACCAAAATACATGGGTTGGTTTTTTTGGTCTTTAAATATCTAGCTAATTGTAAATTTGTTGTGTTTAATTGGTGCGGTCGAGAGGACTTGAACCTCCACACCAGAAATGGCACTACCTCCTGAAAGTAGCGTGTCTACCAATTCCACCACGACCGCTTTGAACAATGTTGGCTAACTGCACTTTGAATTACCGACAAATTGAGTTAACTAAAGGTAAATGGTTCTAGCACAATTAGAGCCAACAAAAGTTGCAAGCTTGCAAAAATACAACCCCAAACGGGGGCACTTATCTCTAGGCTAGTTAAGGTAAAATGTCAAGCTGGTAGGTATAGAGTTTGGTAATTGGGTTTAACCTTGAGCTTGTTTAAGAAAGTCAAGCACTTCTTGTGGGTTTTTGGTCGGATCAACTTCTTCAAAAACCTTTGCTATTTGGCCATTAGGATCGATAACATAAGTGTTTCGTCGAATACCTTGAAACACTCGGCCCATAAACTTTTTCTCTCCTACAGCGCCAAAAGCCTTGGCCACCGATTTGTCTTGGTCGGACAATAGGGTGAAGTTGAGGTTGTATTTTTCGGCAAATTTTTTATGGGAAGCTGGACTATCGGCCGAAATACCAATAACTTTGGCGTTTACCTCAGCAAACAATTTGTTTAAATCTCGGAAAGTGCAAGCTTCTTTAGTGCATCCAGGAGTGTCGTCTTTAGGGTAAAAATAAACTATCAGCCAACTACCTGTATAATCAGATAATTGATGAAACTGACCGTTTTGGTCTGGCAAAGAAAAATTTGGAGCTGGAGTCATACGTTTTTTGACTAAAACAAGAGAAATCTGCTGTCAACTATTTTTTAAACACTCTTACAAGAGTAAACTAGGTAAATGTGTCTATTAAAAGGTAATTTAGCACTGCAAAGACAGGTAATTTTTAGTTCACGGGGATGGTATTTTACGGGTAGACAGCTTCAAAAACCTATAATTTGAATGTACTCCGACCTTCATAGAGACAGGTGGCTGGTAGTTTAGTTAGGATAGTCTGGAAATTCTTACTAAGATGACTCATTATTGCTGATTTGTCTTGGCTGATTTGTCTGCGCTAAGACAAAGTCTTCCAATTCTCTAAGCAAAGTGCTGGTAACTGCAAATTGTTGTTTTTCGGTAAAACTCATTTCGGCAAAAGTCAGTTGTTGACCTTGAGGAATGAAAATGGTGTCCCAATCAAACCCGTTAGCCCCCCTTGGTTCTGGAGCAATTGACCCGTGAATAGTTTTGCTAAAAAAGTAAGTTTCCTGGCCGTCAAAATAACCAAGATAAGTAGTATAGTGGCAATTATAATTATTAAACAGTGAGCAAATTTGGCAGATTTTTTGGTCTCCAACTTGTTTAAAAAACCATCTAATCAAGGGTCCGGGAAAACCGTTTAGACAATCCAAATAAAAAGAAGTATCCATCACAAAACAGGGTTTGTTGGTTTGGGTAAAGGCTTGTTTGAGCTTGTGTGTGATAATTGCTTGGGGATCAAGGTTTTGAATTTCCACAAGCTCTATCGCCCAGTGTTCTAATTGCAAACGAGTTAAGAGTTTTTGGGCGTCTTGAACTTTGTGTGGATTGTTGGTTACGAAAGCAACGGTGGGCATAAATAAGATTGTTGGCTGGTAATTCAAAGTTGTTATTACTTTTAACGGTTGATAATTAGCTTTAGACAGGAGTAAGTTTCCGGTTAATCAGCTCAGATTGCTTTCAAGATCTAAAAATCAAATGGACAACTTGTTGAAGTTTGTCTGACAACTGGCGATCTGGCTAATTGGTAGAGTTTTGGCTAAAGCTATCTGTTAGTTGTTCAGACCATTCGGTAACTTTACGAATTTCGTTAGTGTATTTAGGATCGGCAATTAAAATACCTTCTTCAGTTTCCACAAATAACAGGTTGGAGACTCCGACAAAGGCAATTTTTTTGTGTGGATAAATAGTTTTGACCTTGTTGCCACTCCCGGCGAACTGTTTGTGATTTTGAAATTGGTCTAAGTCTGGTAAGTATTGAGCTAAAATTTCCCAAGTACCAATATCTTCCCAAACTTCAAAATTAATACCAATCACACCCAAATTACCTATTTTTTCCAAAACCGCATAATCAAAAGCTATTTTGGGTAGTTGTCGAAAATTCTCTAAATCAATTTGGCCGGCACTGTGAATGTTTTTCACTGCAGGTAAAATTTCTGGATAAAGTCCAGCTAAAATAGTTTCTAGCTTAGAAAAGCAGAAAGAAAACGAGCCAAAATTCCACAAGTAATTACCTTTTCGTAAGAATTCTTCGGCAGTTTCTTGATTTGGTTTTTCTTTGAAAGATAGAACTGGAACTACTTTGGTTAAGTATTGGTCTTTATCTTCTGGCCTAATTTGAATATATCCGTATTGAGTAGCCGGAAAGGTTGGTTGAATTCCAATAACTACGATATCAAACTCGTTGTGTAATAGGCTATGATTTATAATTTTTAGGGCTTGATTTTGTTTTCGGGTGGCTATTTCTTCTGGCAAAATTAGATGATCTGAGTTTAGAAAGATTATCGGCTCGTCAACACCAGCAAAATGACTAACTACGGCTGAATGAGCTACCACAGCGGCAAAAGTGTCACGTTTTTCCGGTTCGGTGAGGATGTGGCTGTCTGCAAATTCACCAGGTAAGATTTGTCTGGCAGTGTTATAGTGGCTTTGGTTGACATTTACCCAAATTTGTTCAGGGTTAAAACTTTGCCTTAACCGATTGTAAGTTTTTGAAAGCAAAGTTTGGTTATCAAACAGATCTACAAATTGTTTGGGAACATTTTTTGTAGAAATAGGCCAAAGGCGGGTTCCTGTGCCACCAGCATTGATTACAATTTGCATAAAATTAACATAAATAAAATTAAAAACCACTACCAAGCCATTGTCTTATGAAGACAGTTGCTTTTTTATAATAACGAATAAAACTAGGGTCACAAAAAATTTTCCTAAACCTGCTCGAATACTTGAAAAAGTTATACTAATTAACGTTTATTAATGTTTGGTTGATTTTGGCTTGTTTTATGTAGTGAGTCTGAAGAATCAACCTTTTTAAGTAAATGGTGCAATCGGCAGGACTCGAACCTGCGGCCTTCTGGACCGCAACCAGATGCTCTTCCAACTGAGCTACGACTGCTTGCTACGATAGTAGCCTGTAAGACTTGAACTGGAAATTGTCAACTCACACAACGTCTTGTTAAATTTCGAATGAAATCGGTAGCGGGTTAGTAGTCATTTATGGAAAACGGTATTAGATTCCGCATCGGTTTTTTATATATTTAGCTTATCTTTCTTGTCTTACCCTTGGTAAGAAATATTCTAAGACAAAAAATAACTTAGAAACCCAAACCAAAAATGTCTAAGGTAGAACTAAACCAATGTTTTTTGACAGTGCTTACATTAATATCTGGTAAAGCAATGGTACTAATAGCGTTAGTTTGAGATAAAACATGACTAGCAGTGCTTAAAAACAGATCTTTAGGGTATTTTTTCAGTTGTATAATTAACTCTTCTAGCAATTCCCATTTGTTTAGGAGTGTTTCCCAATTCAGTATTAGGTTAATTACTTCGCCACTGTCTATTAAAGATTCTACAAAAACCTTTATTTCGTCCCAGTTTTCTTGAAATAGGATATTCTCCAATTGAGTAGTGGCTGTTTCGTTATGAATTAACAATTTTAATTGTTCTTGCTTATCCCAATAAACAAAATTAGGATGCTGGTTAATTAGGGATAGCTGATTATAGTTAGTAACAAATACTCCTTGGAACGATAATCGGGTTAATTCTTGCAAAAGCTGATTACTGAGGTAGAAATTTTTGGCTAAGAACACTCTTGATTCAACTTGCAGTATGTTTTGAATCAAAGTTTGATAATGTTTGACTTGGTTGTAAAATTCAATTTCGGGAGAGAAAGTTTGTGGGTTAAATCCTGTATTGGGTTGGGCTAGATATTCAAGAGTAGAGCAGTTGGCTAGTTTTGTAATTACCTTCTTTAATGGTTCGCAGTGTTCGATTTGTCTCAATACAGATCCGGGAATGGCTAAATTTAAGCCAGTTAGGCTATAGGTATTTAATAATTCTAGAATAGCCTCAAAAAATATTAAATACTGCTGATTTTGACTGTCTAAGTTGACAGTGGCAAAATTGAACCAGTTTGGTTTGAACGAGTGCTTAAATTTAGTTGTTGGTGGATTAGCTTGTAGGTCAATGTATAAACAGATATACGTCATTGGTTAAAGTTTATTTTTTTTGTAAGAACAGTATAAGCTACAGAACGATTTTTGACAAAGCCTTGTATAAGTTTAGGTTGAAGTCCTTTTAGACCAAACTAAACTCGGTTTTGGCTATATTTATTTTATTTAAAACCTAGGTTAATGTAAGCTTGACAATTACAGTTAATTAATTTTCACAGACCACAATTTTTGGTCTTAAGTGGCCGACAGTAATAATCTGCAAGAGCTCTTGGTTAATTAAATTTTGACTAACTGTAGGGTTCTTGGGTTCGCTGTAAGCACCGTTTTGGTAGTAAGGTGTTTTTGGTCTTGGTATTTTTGTAATTTTAAATTATACTCAACGGTAAATTAGTAAATTTTTTTATGTCTCAGATCTTGCTTAAGTTGTCTCAAAACTGGAGACCTGGGTTGACTGTGGCTTTGGTATCCTTGCCATTGTCGATTGCGTTGTCGATAGCTTCAGGAGCTGGTCCAGTACCAGGAGTAATTACGGCCTTTTGGGCAGGAATGGTAGCTGCTATTTTTGGCGGTTCCGAGTTTAACATCGTCGGTCCGGCCGGGGCTTTGACTACTATTCTGTCGGGTTTTGCCCTCGTTTATGGTCCAGAAAACTTACCTTTTTTAAGTATTCTGGTAGGTTTGATTATTTTGTTAATCTACTTTTTTAATCTGGAGCGCTATTTGATTTTGGTTCCCAGCAGTGTAATTTATGGATTTGCCACCGGAGTAGCTATTTTAATAGCTTTTGGGCAAATTAACGATGCTTTGGGCTTACATATTAAAGCTAGTCCGCATTTTCTCGAAAATTTAGAACACCAAATTAATTCTTTAGCTAACAATGGTATCAATTTGGCTACTTTCATAGTTTTTTTGGTTAGTTTTACTATCTTGTTGACCCTAAAAAAAGTTTGGCCAAAGGTACCTGGGGTAATTATAGTGGCTATATTAGGCATTCTTTTTGGCTTAGCTCTAACTAGGTTTGGTTTGACCGAAAATATTAATTGGTTTGGCTTAACTGGTTCCGTGCAAACTTTAGAGCAAAAATTTGCCGGTCAAATTCAGGCTAGCTTGTTTAACTTACCCAATTTATCCACTTTCCAATTTGTATGGCAAGATTTTTCTAAGTTACTGTCTGTTTTGAACATTGCCATTATTACTGCAATAATTGGGGTTTTAGAAACTTTGATTACCGCCAAATTAGCCGATTCAATGACCAAGACTAAGTTTAACAGTCACAAAGAAGTTTTTGGTCTGGGTTTAGCTAATATCGCCTCTGGGATTATGGGAGGGTTGCCAGCCACTGGGGTATTTTTACGCACTGGACTGAATATTAAAAGCGGAGCTACGCATCGTTTTTCTGGTATTGTGGCTGCCTTCATTACCGTAGTTTTGGCTATGTTGTTTTTAGGCTATTTTAAATATATACCCATGGCCGTGATTGCCGCTATTTTAATGAACACTGCTATTGGTTTAATTGAAATACACAAATTACAGGAATTCTGGCAAGAGGACAAGAATAGTTTTCTAGTGATGTTGACAGTCGCGACTTTGACCGTGCTACAAGATGCTAGCATTGGAATTTTAGCGGGAGTAGCGTTGGCCTTGCTGTTCTTTGTTAACCACTTGAGTCAAGGTTGTTATGAAGCTAACTTTAATAAGAATCATCAACTTACTAAATGTGCTTATGGTTTAAAGTTTGAGATGTTAGACCAAGATGCGGATATGGTGGTTTATAGTATCCAAGGTATTTTGGCCTATTTAGACTGTCAATCTCACTTGGAACATATAGCTAAAATTGCCGATCAACCCAGTGTCAAAGCTGTGATCATTCGTATGAGAGATGTGTTTTATATTGATTCCGATGGTCGAGAAATATTGAGTGAGATAATTGAACTGTTGATGAGTAAGAATAAAACCGTATTGCTTAGTGGGGTTAACGCGATCCACGAAACTTTTTTGAGAAAAAATTCTTGTATTAATCGTGTTTATGAGCTAAATTTGGTGTTTCAAAAAACTAGCCAGGCTTTAAAGTTTTTAGGTTTTTCTGATCAAGAAGTAGCTGCTGAACACTTTAGATTGTCCAAAGTATTTGTTGGCTAATACTTAGACCAGGTGATTTGGTGTTACGGGTATAACTGAATTGGTTGTCAATCTTTTTGTTACCAAAACATCTAGCCTAATTATCTTCTCCTAAGATTAAGCATTCTTGTTTACGGTTCTAGTATTTTTGGTGCTAAGGACTGAAAGTTAGTCACGGTTTATTTCATACAGTCAATGTTGCCCTTGAGTGCCAGCTTATTTAGGTGGTAGAGATATGTCGAGATATAAAAGATATTTATAACCTAATTAGTTCAAATTCAGCTATTTCTAGAATCTACACTGAAACAAATCGAACACTACCATCCGTTAAAGAAGATAATTAGAAAATTTAGTTGATCACTATAATCCCATACAGGATTAACCAGTATTAGATCAAGTTATTTTTACTTAACACCATAAAATTCTGGACAAATTTACTTTCAAGACTGAGAGAACTCTCAATTCTGTTAGTTGAAAATTTAAAGCATTTGGTAGACTTATAAACTGAAAATGTTATTGTCTGTCTGCTTCTGTTTAACTCTGTCCAAATTACAAGTATAAATAAGCTAGAATTTATCTAGAATCTTTAGTATAGTTAATCTTTAAGAAACCTATCTTTCCTAACACCTCTTTTTTCTCTTAGATTTCCGGTATTGGCCAAAACTTTCTAACTTTGCCGATATTTTTGTATCAAAAACCTTCTAAGAAAACTTTTTTCGAAACCTCATAACCATTTCTTCCTTCGGGTGAAAACGACTGCTGTGCTTGTGATAATTTTACCAAATTCTTGCCTTATTTATTAAGCTGCTAACCCCTAGCATGAGTAGATTATCTTGAGTAGCGACCACCTTGAAGAATGATTTTACTCGAATTTTTAGCTAAAATTGCTGATAAAGTTTTTGAGTTCTGTAAGTTTAACTTTGATTTCTCCTTGTTCGTGGGTTCTAATACTAACTTCATTATTGTCTTTGTCCTTTGGGCCAATAATTAAAATAATAGGAATTTTTTGAATTTCTGCATCGCGAATTTTTTTATTTAAAGTTTCTGGCCGATCGTCCACACCAAACCTCAATTCGTTGTATTTCAGTGGTTCCATTAATACAATTTCGCTTAAAATGACTTTAATTTTTTCCACATAATCTAGCACTTGGTCGTTAATAGTTAAAATTCGTACTTGTTCTGGGGCTAACCAGAAAGGTAATCTACCTCCGGTCATTTCCAACATAAAGGCCATAAATCGATCAATACTTCCCATCAAGGCCATATGAATAATTACCGGAGTTTTGTCTTGCCCATCTTTGTCTTTATAGGTGATATTGAATTTGGGAGCTATGGAGTAGTCCACTTGGATGGTGCTTAAAGTGTCTTCCTTGCCGTTAACGTTTTTGACTTGAAAGTCAATTTTTGGCCCATAAAAAGCAGCTTCTCCAATAGCGTCGTAATAGTCTATTTGCAACTCGTCCAAGGCTCTACGCATAGCACTAATTGACTCTCGCCATTCTGGCGTTTCTTCACCATATTTTTCTTTGTCGTTTTCAAAGTCTGGCAAACTAAAACGGATTTTATAATCAGTAATACCAATATCTCTGTAAGCCCTAGTAAACCTATCTATAGCTTCACCAATAACTTCTTTAAGCTGTTCCGGAGTGCAATATACGTGAGCATCGTTTTGAGTGAAGCCGCGTACGCGAATCAAACCGGTTAAAACACCGCTATCTTCATAGCGATAAACTGTACCATATTCGTACAAACGAAAAGGTAAGTCTCGATAAGATCTGGGTTTGCTTAAGTAAATGTAATGGTGCATCGGACAGTTCATGGGTTTGAGATAAAACAATTCTCCTTTGCCAGTTTCGTCTTTACCTTCCCCTTTCAGATTAATCATTTCAATAGGAGCATACATGCCGTCTCTGTAGTGGTCTAAATGTCCGCTGCGAGCAAATAAAGTGCTTTTACCGATATGGGGTGTATAGACATATTGGTAACCAACTTTTTTGGCTTCTTGGTAGCAATACCGTTCTAGGGTTTGTCGAATTAGACCACCTCTAGGCAAATACATGGGCAGGCCAGCACCCACCTCATCGTTAATGATGAACAATTCCAGTTGTTGACCTAAAACTCGGTGATCTCGTTTTTTTGTTTCCTCTCGGTTGTCTAAAAACTCTTGCAATTCAGTTTGACTAGCCAACACTAGGGCATAAATGCGTTGCATTTGAATGTTTCTTTTTTGGTCTCCACGCCAATAACAGCCACTGAATTTGTCAAGCTTAAAGCCCAAGGTTCTCAATTCTTGTACACTAGCTACGTGAGGTCCGCGGCATAAATCAACAAACAAATCTTCACCCGTGTCTCCGTCTTCCAAACGGTAAACAGTGATTTTAACGTTGGCTGGGTCAATACCTAAACTTTCAGCCTCTTCTGGATGCATGCTAGTGGTGCCTTTAGTAGCTAAGTCGTTGAGTAGTTCTAGTTTAAGCGGTTGTTTAAGTTCAGTAAAAATTTGGACTGCTTTGTCCATAGTTACCTCTTGTAATTTAAACACTAGGTTGCGTTGCAATAGTTTCTGAATTTTAGCTTCTAGAATAGTTAGGTCTTCAGGAATTAAAGTCCTAGGCAAAATAAAGTCGTAGTAGCAACCGTTGTCGATTACCGGACCGATGCCAAATTGGGCTTCGGGGAACATGTCTTTAACAGCAGCTGCCAAAACGTGAGCAAAAGAATGGCGTTTAAGATGGAGATCCGAGTTGGCATGAACGTTGGTTAGCATAGGTAAATTGCTTAATTTAAGCCAAAATTTTTTAAACTTGCACAAAATTTGTCAACTATAACTTTAACTTTTTTGACAAAATTACACTTTTTTACTTTTAAATTTTAGGGGCTGTTTGTTGTTAGGCATAGGCATTCCGGCCCCTTTTTTATTGGTTTTTTAGGTTTTGTGAGCTTAAGCAGAAAGACTTTTCTGAAAAATTCGTAGAGGGATGAAAAAACAAATTATATTAAACCAAATCATTCAGACAGTTTTGCTTGTGTTGATTTAGTGTTTTAACTGTTTGGTTCCTCCTTAAAACTAGCTTAGTGAAAACTATCAGTTAAATTAGTATTGGTTTATTTTCGGTGTATTTTTGGCAATTTTGTACAACATTTCTGTTGGTCGCTTAAGTGAGGAAAAAGTTTGGTCTAAACTTAAAAAGTTTATTGGTTTTGCAGTCGTTTTTTGATTTCTGAATACATCAAAAGCTCATCGGTGTTAAGTTTTAGCAAACCAATTTTTTGGTCTAAATAAAAAAGTAGGCTTTTGGTAATTTGGACTATCAAATCAGTGGTAATTTCTTGATGTTTGTACTCCCAAATGAGTTCTAAATTAGCTTGATTAGCCTGTAAGTAAGCCTCTAGTGTGGGGTAATCTGACAAAGTATCAACAAATTTGTGCAGTAGAAAAAACAAACTAGTTAAGAATTGTTGATCAATTAAAGTTTGGTTCTTGGCGTATAGAAAGTAGCTACATAACATTTGCCAAGCTTGAAGAATTTGTTTGACTATGTTTTTTGCTCCCAAGTTTTCAGGCTCTTCAGCCCTCAGGGACTGAGGTTTTAGATCAAAGTTATTTTTGAGATTGTTAACTTCAGCAAGCAAGGTTGATTGACTAAAGTTAGTCAGTTGGCTTAGTTTACGAATGTATTGCTCCCCACTTAGTGGGTCTGTATAGGCTAGTAATTCTAAAATTTCCCAAGTGGCCTGACGTTGTCTAGAAAGATCGGTATTAGTTAGTTGATCCGACATTTGTTCGATTTTCCAGTCCAAAAAGTCAATTACCGATAGCTTGTCTAACAAAATTTGGTTAGAGATGGCTTGACCAAATTCAGCCCGCAAATATTCATCTAAATCTTTGTAGGGTTTGGGGATAATTAGTTTTTTAGTTTGAAAACCGAATTTAGTAGCTTGAATAAAAAGCTTTTGGCCGGCAATTTGGCCAGCATCGTCGTTGTCGAAGGCTAGCCATAAAGTTTGAGCATAGTTTTTGAGAAATTTTAACTGTAGCTCGGTAAAAGAGGTGCCTTGAGAGGCAATTGTATTGGTTAAACCAAAGCTGTGGGCTGTGATTACGTCTAAGTTGCCTTCTACCAAAATAGCAGTACGGTTTTGCACAATGGCTTTGCGAGCTAGGTCCCAACCGAACCAGATTTGGCTTTTGTTAAACCATTGGGTTTGGGGAGAATTGAGATATTTTGGTCTGTCAGCAGTATCATAATCTAAAACTCGTCCTGTAAAACCAACCACTCTACCAGCTTGGTCTTTAATTGGGATCATCAAACGGTCTACAAATTTGTCTTTATAGGTTTGTTGATCTGAAGACAGTTTTAAGACCCCTATGGCTACCAGTAGGTCCAAATTTAGTTGATGTTTTTTAGCTAAAGCCAACAAAAAATTGTCCTTAGGAGCATAACCTATTTGAAAATTCAAAATAGCAGTTTCAGCTAAACCTCGCTTTAAACAGTAAGCGGTAACTGGATGTTGGCGATTTTTCAGAATTTTTAGCAAAATTTGGTGATATAGCCTGGCTACCCAGGCTAACAGTTGCAGTCCCTGACTAAACTCATCCAGTTTGGACGGAAAACTATTTTCGATTGCTGTCGATTGTTTGGTTTTAGTTGTTTGGTCGATATGTAAACCCACTCTTTGAGCCAGTTTTTTGAGAGCTTCGAAGCGGCTAATATTTTCCATTCTAGCCACAAATTCAAACACGTCTCCACCCTCGCCCGAACCAAAATCGTGCCAAATTTTTTTGCTTGGACTGACAATCAAAGAAGGGGTTCGCTCTTGTCGAAAAGGTGATAGGCAGCGATAATTTTGACCTACCGGAGTGAGTTGTACGTACTCGCCGATTACTTCTTCAATAGCAATTCGATTTTTCACCTCTTCCCAAATGGACATACAATTGGATAAAGCGATTGTTGGGTTGCAAAATAAGAATTCTTAGAAATGAGTTAAGTTGAGCACGTCAATAAAGTTAATACATATTTTTTTCAGCTAGGCAAATGGGTGTCAAGAAGTGAGTTTTTTTGTTTTGGTCTGACAATGATGGGTAGTCTTTCCAAGACTTAAGCTCGACTTTTATTGCCTGATTTTGGTGTTTTAGGTTAAATAAGGTGTTTTTGGTTCTTTTTAGAATTACAAGCGGAATTATGATGTTTAAGTTTTTTCAGTTTTAGTAAAACTTGACGAAGAATGCAAGTTTTTAGTTTTTCATTTAAAAATTTCTGTAAACATGTTCCAAACTCTGGTCAAAACGCTTGTTATCACTTCGCTTCTTATCATTTCGGGCCTTTGTGGATTTGACATTTGAATAACCTCTAACTCTGGTTTAGAGTTCTTTACTTTTGTTGGATCTAAGTCGAATTTGTTATCTGAATTTGGATCTTGGTCAACAATTGGCCAGTTAACTCTTACAAGATATATTTCTATATACTTGAGTAAGCGTAGCACACTCCTCATGGCCATTACTCTTTTAAAATATTGCGAACTCATTAATTTGCTTAAACTTCTAAGTTCCTCAGGTATTTCGGTTTCAGCAAAAAGACTGGATAGGCGAGCAAAAAATTGAAACATAGCTAGTAAAGAATGACTAACATCTCGACTTTCTTCAGAGGATAAATCTGGTGCTTCAGGAGGTATTTTAAATTGTTGATTACGTTGTTTTCTTGGCAATTGCAGAGTATCTCTTTGAGGTGAATCTGATTCAGTAAGTTGGGTTTGCTTTCTTAAAAGAGCAATAACTTCTGGTCTAAAATAGCTTTTTATTTCGATGAAGACAACTCTGATTCTACCTTTGATTATTAAATTCAATAACTTAAAGATTAACTCTTTGTCTTCTGCTTGCAAAAGTCTATTGAAGTTCAGTAGTAAGTGATTTAAAGTTCCTTTTTCTTTAATAGAATTCAACAATTCTTGAGCCTCTTGGTCATCCTGATTAACCACTTTAAAACCTAACATATCTACTCTAGCTGAGGCAGAAGCAATGATTTTTTCCATTAAAAGTAGTTTCTCTAGTTTGGTAAGCTCGGTAAAGTCAAAGTAGTAATAGCTAATTATTCTTCTAAGAAACTCTCCTAATACCCCTTTTTTCTTTTCTGTTGTTTTGTTGTTGTGTTCTTGGTGATTTACTTTTTCTTCTAATTCTTTTAGATCTTGGCCAAGATTTTTTGGCGATTTAGTTTGATATAATAACTCTTCCAGAGTTAATTCTTGACCGTCAATAAATAATGTGCTTTTATTTTTTTCTGGACTAAAAAGTAGATCTCTAACAAACTCTATTGGATTGGTATAACCGTTTTCTGCGGCTATTTGGTGAAAAGTTTGACTACGGCAAAAGGCAGATATACGCTCAACCTGACTTTTGCTGGGAACAAAAGAAACTTCGGAAAACCAAGTGGTGTTTGGATTTTTATTCAAATATCTTGTAAGCTCGGTTCTTAATTGTTGCAGTTCTGATAAAATTGAATTTACTAGTCGTTCGCCAAACTTTCGGTTGAGGTATGCCAAAAATCTTGGCATAGGCCACTCTTTGCCTTGTAAAATATATCCAACTAAACTGCCAAGAAAAATCTCTATTTGTGGGTAACCTACTGTTGGATCAGTGCCTTCGTTAATTTCTTCTTCTACTACTCCTTCTGTAGGAGGCGGTTGACCTTTAGTGAAAGGTAGATGACATATAGCCATTCTTTCAACTTGTGTTATTCCCGAAATATTCTTTTGACTCATAGAAACGTTTTCCGAAAGTTTTGACTAACTTGGTTGTGGCAAACCCCCTGGCAAACGGATTTGCTTAATAATAAAGTATTCTTAATATTCCTTGAATTATCAACAATTAGTATTTTTAGTAACTAAAATGAGTTAATTTCCAAGAATACTACTAGTTCTTTTAGCGAATTCTAATTGTAGAAGAGCTTACCGTCTGAAAAGCCAAATTAACTCGAATTTTTATAGGTAACCCTGACCAATATTTTTTGATACTAGATGCAACGGAAGGTTGGAAAGTTTTAAACAAAAGTAAGTTTTGGCACAAGCAATTAAACTTCCAGCTATCCAATTGTAACAATTTCCAAGCTTTTTAGAGTCTTGCCATGATCAATAACCACAGCAGCAAGTTGACCCGGTGTTGTTAAGAAAACTCGTTGGAATTATAGTTTTTGTGAGCAAGAAAACCGATTTTAAGCTTAAAAATGTTACTTTTTGAACCTACCTTAGAACAAGCTTGACTCTGTTTCAGAAGATTTAGTGGTTTCTGGATTGCTAGATTCGGGAAGTAACTCTTGCAGCTCAAAAATAATTCTAATTCCCAGTCGTTGGGCTTTGGCAAGTTTACTGCCTGGGTTAGTTCCAGCTAGTAGAATAGTGGTTTTACCAGAAACGGTGTCAACCACTTTAGCTCCCAATTTTTCTAGTTGCTTTTTTAATATATTTCTGGGCTTATCAAAACTTCCAGTGATGCAAATAACTTCTTGGCTCAAAGGCTGAGCAGGTTGGTTTTGCGCTTGGCTAAGGGTAATGGTTAAGGCTTTGTGTGGATACTGCTGTTCTAGTTTGGCAAATTCCTGAATTAGCCGTTGGTATCTGGTTGAGTTAATGAACTCTAAATAATTATTAGCAATTATCTCTCCCACACCATTTATAGCAAGTAACTCTTGTTTGGTTAATTTAGCCAGTAATCTAAGAAATTCAGAGGCGGGTAGTTGAGGCATAAGCTTGAGTATCTGTCATTTGAATCGTTTTTAGTTGCAAACTTGGCTACTGAAAATAGCTTTTTAAGGAGTTTTCAAAATGAAATTAGCTAGACTGATTTAAGTTGGATTTGGAACGACAAATTGTCAAAACCGAAAATCCCAAACTTTTATACGAAGTCTAGATAAAGTAGACAAAAACCAGTTTCTCTGGCACAATCATACGACTAAAATTCATTTGATTTGTGCCGACTAAACCAAAAAGCATGGTTGTTATGGCTCCTAAATCAGGCCTAGTAACCAGCAAGCTAAAATATAAACGATTACAAAAACAAAGACTGGTAGCCAAACCCAAAATTCCAATTTGGGCGTGGTCAACTTGGTTAAAAACTCCTCTACCTAGTAAGCTTTTCAGTGTGGTTACCATAGCCTTATTACTAGCTGGTTTAGTGTTGAATTTTTTCTTGTCTTACCAGACAAGTGTTAGCCTAGCCAAAGCCAGATTGCCAGCAATTAAACAATCAGTAATTAGTTTATTCAGTTCACTAACTGACGAGTCTTACATTGATTCTACTTTAGAGAAGTTAGAGATGGAACTATTAACTGTTAGCGATAATTTAGTCAGTTTTTTGGGTGGACGAGCCAGATTGCAACAAGATTTAAAGCAAACTAAATTGGTGTTAAAAAAATGGCTACAAGCAGCAGCTCCCTTGAGCCAATATCGTTTTACAGATGTAGGTTTGGTTAAACTAGATAATCCTTACGCTGTCTTTACGGATGATTTGGAACAATTTTTACAAACTTTACAAAAAGAATTGTTACCAGAAACCAAAGCTTTGTGGCAAAATTTTTGGATTTATCGGCAATTGCTTGGCTTTCACAATCAGTTGTCTAACCTGTTTGAATTAGTCGAGCATTTAGTTAGATTTGGCGACTTACTAGTTAGTCAGCAATTAACGATTTTAAGTTTGTTAGGACATTTTCAGAAACAGCGCTGGTTGGTATTTAACCAAAATACAGGAGAAGCCAGGCCAACTGGCGGATTTATTGGCTCTTATTTGTCTATAGACGTATACAAAGGCAGAATTCACATTAACGAAAGTAACTCTATTTATCACCCAGATAATTCCACTAAAAACAAACTATACGCACATCCTACAACTAGTTATTATGGCTGGTTTCACGGTTCAGACAATTTGGAGGGGCATGGTATTCGTAATTTTAATTATATACCTTGTTTTGCTGATAGTTTAGGCATGTTTTATGAAGATTTTTTAACTAGTAAACACGCTTATCCAGTCGATTTATTTATGTTTATTACTCCTCAGTTGCTACTTGATATTTTGGGCGAAGCCACTTTTACAGTGCCAGGAGTAGGAGTGTTGAATGCTAATAATATTATGGATGAAATTGAAGTTTTGACCGCTTTACAATATGAAGACAAAACCAATCCTAAAAAGAAAATCAAGGATATTTTGCAAGCCTTATTGGCTCAAATTCCTACCATTACTCAGCAAAGAAGTGTTTTAGATTGGTTAAATTTGTTCTTACGAGCGATTCTGGCTAGGGATTTACAAATTTGGTCACCGCACGAAAATTACCAGAATTTTTTGCAGAGCTCCGGTTTGTCTCCTCAGGTTTTATGTAATCAGTCAGAAATTCCTGAAATTGGGATTCTCCTAGCCAATTTATCAGGTGACAAAAGGGGGTTAGTCACCAGTAATCAGTTTAACCTGTTTGCCGAAAAAACTTCTCAAGGAGTGTTAGTTAAACTAAAGTTTAAGCAGCTACTTCCGCAAAAATTTGAATTAGCTAGGGGTTTTACTGGTTTTAGGTCGATCAATTTTGTGGGTTTACAGTTGCCCCAAGAAGCAACCAAACTAGCAATTAGCAGTCCTCAAGCAGTGTATGTACCTTTCATTAAGCCTTATTACCAGACGATGTTTGAAAAGTATCGACAAGAAAAGCTAGCTGTTAATCCACAAATTGATTATATTATACGAAGTAGTTACAATCTATACGACGATCGAGGCAATCCTCCAGGGTTTGTGTATAAACATCTAAATGGATCGCAAGTTTTGGGAATTTATATTAGCGACTATCAGCCAGTTAGTGAAGTGGAGTTCAGTTTTGTCTTACCAGCAGAGACGAAGTTATTTAAATTCTATAGCCAACCAGGTTTGCGCCAGCCTTATTTAGGCTTGGGTAAAAATTTGGTGTTTGCTCAAAACGGACTCTACTCTCAGAAATATACGAATGATTATTACAAAATTCACGGAGGTCTGGTGATTAGGGTTACTTAAGTACGTGTTTGTAGTAGTGTGTACTTAGTATTTTAGGCAAAAGTTGGTTTACTAAAGACCAAAAAATCCAAGTGGATGGTGTTTTTCGTAAATTATTTCCTGGCAAATTAGAATATAATCATAAGCTAAGAACAATAAAATTGTTGTTTAAGTGGTTTCATTATTAAATCTATGACAAACGTAGTTTAGTTAAAATTAAGTTTTTGGGGTAAAAAAAGACCTTAAACTAAGGATTTTTCTGAAACAAACAAACTTTTGTCTAAATCTAAAGTAGCCAACAATTCGGTCAATACTTGATTGATTGTTTTAATAGCCAAACCAAGAAATAACTTGATCAAAAGGATTCCTTGGGTTTAATTTTTGAATAACTTCGGTTATTATTTGGCTGGTGATTGGTAGCTTGTTTGAGATTTGCTTAGCTTTCTCTAACATTACTTCAAACCAGTTAGTGATTATAATTCTATTTCTTCTTGGGTCAGAGCTGTTTCTATCGGTTCTAGCTAGTTGGGTGTTATATTGTTGATTTAGAAAATCTAGTATTTTTTTAAATAGATTTGTCAGGTGTGTTGTCAATACATTTTTATCAGAAAACCGTGGCATTAACTGTAATAGTTGGGCATATTGTTCCATAGCCAGTAAAAAACTTTCAATTGTTTTCATTAGATAGTTTGAATACCCTTGCTCGTAATATTGGTTCAAATCATTTGAGTCGTTTATATCTAAGACTGCCATGGCCATAACACTTACCAGAGAATTTAGTTTGTCTAAAATACGTAAGATTCTATGGACTCTGTCTAGTTCTGTGCACTCCCCATCTTTTTGTTCAAGTCTGTTTTCGTAGCCTTGATAAAGTTCTAGCAATCTTCGCCAGGGCTCTTGAGAGCCAAGTGAGCCAAGTAGTGTTTCTGGAACTGTGGCTTCTATTCTTTTGAACAAACTTCTTATTTTCTTAAAAATTTCTTCGTTACCATAATTTTCTCCTTGAGAGAAGTCCCCAATTACTACTTCGGGTAAGTCGTGTAAAATGATCAATTCTACCAAGTTAGTTAGATTTTCTTGATCTAATTCAAATGCTGGATACAAAAATTTAGCTAAAATCATCATTATAATCACGTGCATCAAGTCTGTTTCCTCAAAGTTTATTGTTAACAAACTTTCTGCATAATCTTCAGCAGTAACTCTCCACCGTCTCACTTGATTTAGTAGATGCAAAGCTATCAGGAGGGCTCGATCGTCGATGTCTGAGCAACCTGTTAAATTAAAAAAATCTCTAACAACTTCAACTAAACGATTGTCATTAAACTTGGTGCCTAAATTGTTGTATGGCTCTGGTAAGTGTATCAAGTTTGTTACACTCACAAAGGCTTGTCTAATAGTTGGTATAACCGTGCTTTCTAGATAGCTTTCGTTTTTAAAACAACTTGCAAGCACCTCCAAAAATTGGCGTATCATTTCATAGATTCTGTTTTTTAAATCTGATTTGTGTCCATCGTCTAAATTAGTAACCTCCTTTAAAATACTATTTATACGAGTTAACAGTTTAATAACACCATCCCCAAAAATTTTCTCTCCTACTGCAATTAGTTCAGCTGAAATTTCAGTTTTAGGCCTTATCAAGTTTTCGGGTAGTCTTCGACCTACTATTTCGGTCATAAATAATTATTAAATTAAAATTGAGCTAGCAAAATTTTTTTAAGTAGTCTAGTTGGGTGGGTTTTATTTTATAAAGAGTCTTTGGTAAACTTGACATTTATTCGGTTTTCGCTTCAGTGTTGAAGTAAATTTTATGTCTCAGCCTGGGTTGCCAAAAATGATCATGTTTTATGGACCTCCCGGAAGTGGTAAGGGTGTGCAAACTGACTTATTGATGGCAAAGTTTAACCTAACTCCCATTCCTTGGGGGGAATCGTTCAGGAATTTTGCTGCCAAATATGCTGATGACCCTAGCAGTCCTCACTATGCCAGAGCCAACAGAGTTAGAGACTTGCTTTTACAAGGATTACCCATTCTGACGGAAGATATGATGTTTATTTTGCAAGACAAAATTATTACTACTTTGGAAGATCCAAATACTACAGTGATTATGGATAAACCTGGCAGCTTGCCTCCAGAAGCTCAATGGATTTCGAATTTTTTGGTCCAAAGACAAATTCCTAATTGTTTAATTCACTTAAAAATTCCTTTTGAAGTTAGTGTTCAGCGAGTTACTAGTCGTTTTTACGTTCCTTCAGATCCCAGAGAAATTCCTTACAGCTCTTATCGTGAGGCTAAATCTAAGTGCCAACCTGACGAAGAACCCATTAGACGGCAAGATGACAGTAATTTAGAAGTTATTAAGCATCGCTATTATGATTTGTATTTAGCCAATTGCGAGCAGGTGATGGCTATTTATCGTCAAAATGGATTAACTAAAATTTTGGAAATTGATGCGCAGCAACCAATTGAGGACAACTTTCAACAAATTTTAACTTTTTTGCGAGAAAATTATTAAGTTTTATTGTATGTTTTCCAATTTACCTTCTTTAGTGATGTTTTTTGGGCCACCGACTGCTGGTAAGGGGACTCAATCACAAATTTTTTTAAGCAATCATCCAGAATATAGCAAACTTGATTTTGGATATGAACTGAGAACCTTTGTAAAAACCTACTTAAATAATTCAGAGTACCCGCAAAAAGCTCAATTGGCTGAAAAACTAAACCAAAGACTAAGTCAGAGACAACCAGTAGATGCTGAGGATCTGATGGTAGTCTTGCAAGAACGCATAGTCAATGCGTTATCTCACGGCGAAAAATTGGTTCTAGATGGAGCCGGTAGAACTGTCAGAGAAGTTGAATTGGAGTCGGAATTGTTTAATCAATTTCAGATTCAACCCTGTATTTTTAATTTATTTTTGCCCAAGGAGTACATTCTAGCTAGAGCCAAGAATAGATGGTTTGTGCCCAACAATCCTAACCCTTTTAAGTCTTTTGAAGAGGCTAAACAAGCTTGTGCCCCAGGAGAGCAGCCATACCAAAGAGAAGACGATTTAGATGAAGCTAAAGTGTTGGCTGGTTACGACAATTTGTATGGCAATTTTGCCAATATTTTACTTATTTTACAATTACGCACCAAAGCTAATATTTTCACCTTAGACGCCAGAAAATCTATTCCCGAGGTTACTGCCGATATCGAAGATTGTTTGCGGGTTTTCTATGGTCAATAACCATTCTTTGTTGAGAAAGTTAGTTTTGGTTTGTGTTTACCAATAAAGTTTGAATTAGGCTTATTTTCTTGAATCTTTTTTTGATTATCCAGGGCCTAAGCTGAGTCCAAATTGTTTTGTTTGTTATATTTGTCACAAGTTTTTTGATTTTCGTGGTATTTGTGGAAAGCAGTTTGTGAAAAATAAAGTATACGGTGTTATACTAAAATTTGCTTTTGTCGTTTGTATAACTCACAAAAACCGAATATTTACTTGCAGAAGCTAAAAGTCTAGCAGAGCAAGCAGAAGAATTAATGAAAACTCTGGAAGAAAAAAGATTATAAAGGCCATTGTACAAGTCATTCAAGAATTGAAAGTAGATACAGGGGGCCAGAAAACCAACTGCCGGTTCAGAATAGTAGTTAGAAGTCTTCTAAACCTAAGGTGTTTACTGAAATCCTCAAGATTTTGGACGAAGAGATTGCTGCAAATGAACAAACTGTTTTAGATCTCGAAAAACCAGCTAATCAATATTAGCAAGCAACAGGGGAAATTGCGGCTAAGATTGAAGAGTTTTTACGGGAAACTAATCTGAGAATGGGCAAATTTGCTACTTGGTTGGATGATCAAGACCATTTGCAGCAATGACAAAACTCTTTGAAGGGATAAGCTAGGGATTTTGGTAGTTTTTACCAACTGTCTTAACGATCACCTGGTGTTTTGCCAGGTCTTTTTGATGGTTTTGACTACAAAACTTTTACTAACATCTTGACAGAAGGGTGGAATTAGTTTTTGCCAAAACGGTTGTTTCAGATCTAATTGGTTAACACCACAAGAACTTATGTCTACAGGCAAAAGAGTGGCTATTATTGGCTCGGGTCCAGCTGGTCTAACGGCAGCTATCTATACGTCCAGGGCTCAATTACAAACTGTGGTTTACACAGGAATGCAACCGGGGGGCCAGCTAACAACTACCACCTTGGTAGAAAATTTTCCAGGCTTTCCGGAAGGTATTTTAGGTCCGGAGTTGATGGATAATATGCAAAAACAAGCTGAACGTTTTGGGGCTATGATAAAAATGGAACAAGTAGAGAAATTAGAAGTTTTAGATAATCACAAATTTAAGGTTATTAGTTTTTTTGGTGAGGATATTGTGGATGCTGTGATTATAGCTTCGGGGGCTTCAGCTAAGTATTTGGGTTTACCGGACGAAGAACGGTTTATTAGCAAGGGTTATCACAGTTGCGCTACTTGTGACGGAGCTTTTTATAAGGACAAAATTGTAGCTGTAGTTGGCGGTGGAGATAGCGCTATGGAGGAATCCAATTTTCTCACCAGGTTTGCCAAGAAAGTCTATCTTATTCATAGACGCGACACTTTTCGAGCTTCTAAAATTATGTTACAAAGAGCTCAGGAAAACCCAAAAATTGAATTTTTATTGAACCAACAAGTGGTTGAATTGGTAGGTACCGATAAACTAGAGTCTGTGAAGTTAGCAAACACGCAAACGCAAGAAGTGTCGACTTTAACTTTAGATGGCTTATTTGTAGCCATTGGTCACACACCCAATACCAAGTTTCTCCAAGGTCTTTTAACCACCGATGAAAACGGTTATCTAATTCCTAAAGTTAGGACCATGAGTGAAATAGAAGGGATTTTCATTGCAGGAGATATTGAAGACAAAATTTATCGACAAGCTGTTACTGCAGCTGGGGACGGCTGCAAAGCCGCTATTGATTGTATTCGTTGGTTAGAAAGTTAGTTTTTTTAAAAAATGAGTTGTTTTTGGTTCTGGTTGTCAGGAAAAAACTTGTGTCCTCATTTTATAATGAGGTTAGTTGGTCGATTCTTAGGGGGGTTTAGAGGCCCTACTAAAGAAGGTTTAGCCGAAACTAAAAAAGTGATAATTTTTGGTTACAACTTTTACAAGAACTACATTTAAGATCAACCATTCTTTGGCTTCAAAAAATTTATAAAAGCTCTGTAGAGTCTCCAGCTACTTTTTGGGAAACACACAAGAGCCAAATTAAAAAAGGTTTTAGAGGGGAATTATTTACTAGTTTTTGGGAGAAAGCTGATATCGTTCTATTCATCCCTTTTCATGAAAGTATCAAGAATGGTTTTTTAGGGTGTTTATATAGTCTTTCTCAATTAGAAGCTGGTGAGCATAATAAAAAAGTCAAAGTTCTAGTTATTTCTCATAACTCTGGAGAGGAAGAAAATAATTTTTTGAAAACAATAATTTCTGAAATTAGCGGTTCAGTAGAATTAATTGTTTACGACACTGAGTTAACAGGGCCTACATACTCAACTCAATTGGCTGTAAAACTTTTGGAAAGATATAATAATATCGAATTTTTTGGTATAGTTGATGCTGATACTTTGGTTTTTCCGGATTGGTTAAATTTAATGTTAGCAACTATTGATCAAGATCCTAATTGTGCGCCACCGTTGGTCCAAGAGCTTATTTAAATAAAAAAATCAAGAAATTTTGTACGGCAAAATTAAAGTAAGTCTGGAAAGGCTTTTTTCTTTTTTTGGCGGGAAAGTAAAATTAGTTTATGGAAATAGTTTTTTTAGGTTTTCAAAGCTCCGGGCAATTGTAGACAAGTATTTAGGTGAAATTTTAAACGAAGGTTTGGTGCAAGAAGAGATGGAAAA
>Ga0209018_1000987_pt1 | contig 24640 bp, 19 predicted proteins | sample YNPBryBLVA2012_FD_185814 | JGI IMG/M metagenome (GOLD analysis project Ga0209018, IMG submission 185814) | Anoxygenic and chlorotrophic microbial mat microbial communities from Yellowstone National Park, USA - YNP Bryant BLVA 2012 (SPAdes)... ...
TCTTCGGCCAGGTCGCCGCGAAAAGCCTTGGCAAGACCGAAATCCACCACTTTCACGTGCGCCTTGCGGGTGTCGCCGCACAACACGATGATGTTCTAGGGCTTGAGGTCACGGTGGATGAACCCGATGGAGTGCGCCTCCCGCAGCGACCTGCACACCTGCATCGCGATGTGCCGGACCCGGGCGGGATGAATGCGGCCATCGGTGCGCAGCATCTTGCGGAGGCTATCACCCTCCAGATACTCCATCGCAATGTAGTAGATGCTTCCCGAATTGCCGTAGTCGTAGATGGTGACCGAGTTCGGGTGCACCAGCTTCGCAGCCATGGCTGCCTCGAGGAAGAATCGCTTGTGGAACGACCCACGTTCCTGCTCGTCGCACGCCGGGCTGAGCACCTTCAAGGCGCATATCCTGCCCATGGGAGCCTGGACTGCCTTGTAGACCCTTCCCATGCCGCCCTGGCCGATCCGCTCAATGATCGTGAATCGGCGCTCGAGCCAGACTCCGAGCAGCGGGTCGTCGCGAACCGGCTCGCCGGACCGATCCCCTGCCGGCGACGACCGAGGGGCCGGTCCCGGCAGTGGGGCCGAAGCTCTTGCATCGCGGTCGTCGCTCATGTGTGCCTCACCGACCCGTCGTTCCGGCGGGCGGGGTGTGCCGGGCGCTGGCTTCGGTGTCAACGTCCCGCGCGATCCGATGTCCCGGCTCGTAGCGATCGTCCTCGACGCCCCAGTACGCGGTCGTGTATGGTGCCGCAGCGGTGCGTCGGTCCCATCCGGCACATGCTCCGACGATGGAGGGATGATCGTGCGACAGCGGTGGACAGCGGGAATCGTGGCGTCGGGTGTGGCGGCGACGGTGGTGGTCGTCTCGCCTGCTGCGCGGGCCACGAATGCGTTCGAGGTACCTGATACGGGGGTGGAGCAGCTTGGCCGCGGTGCGGCGTGGGTGGCGCGCGCAACGGGGCCACTTGCGGCGTTCATGAACCCGGCGGCGATGGCCACGCAGCCAAGCGGTGTGTCGATCGACGTGAATCTCATCTGGCAAAAGACTTGCCTGAGCACGTTCGACGCCACGGGCGCGCCCACCACGGCGGCATTCAGCGGCAATGGCTATCCGGGCACGTATCCCGCCGAGACCTGCAACACCAATTCCGGCACCCCTTTCCCCAATCCGGCGCTGGCCGCCGTCTGGCGAGCCAGCCCACGTCTCGCCCTCGGCTTCTCCTTGCGTGGTCCCAACTCGCCCGGCAAGACCACCTATCCCGATGTGGTCACCAGCCGCGAGGGACGGACCATGCCCGCGCCCACGCGCTACATGCTTCTCGAGCAGTCCGGCCTGGTTCTCCTTCCCACCCTGTCCGCCGGATACTCCGTCACGCCCGATTTCCAGGTGGGAGCAGGCTTCATCTGGGGCATCGCCTCGATGCAATTCTCCAACATATCCCAGGCCCTCGGCTCCAATCAGCAGTCCGACGACTGGTCCACCGACGTCAAGGCGACGCTGAAAGCCAAAGACCTCTTCTTCCCTGGCGCCATCGTGGCCGCCCTCTATGAGCCATCACCGCACGTCGATGTCGGCCTCTGGTACACGATCAGCGACGACATCAAGGCCAAGGGCGACGCCTACATCGAGGGGACGTACTACAACGATCCGGGCACCGCGAAGGATCCGTCACGCTACAACTGCGGCGACGGCAAGCAGTCCGCATGCACACAGACGCCCGCGGACTCGGTCTCGGTCAAGATTCGCCAGCCCATGCAGGCACGCTTCGGCGTGCGGTTCCACCAGCCTCGGTCGCCCGCAAGCTCCGACGACCGAACGTCGTCGGCCCACCGCTTCCGCGATCCGGTCGCCCACGACGTCTTCGACATCGAGGCCGACTTCACCTGGTCTCACAACAGCGTGTTCGAGAACCTCGAGATCAGGTTTCCAGACGACCCGCCCGTCAACATCGACTGGCTGGCCGGCGGCATCGCGCCACCGAACGCCGACGTGCCCCACCGTTTCCGAGACGTTCTCGGTGTGCGCCTGGGTTCCGACTACGTCGTCATCCCGTCGAAGCTCGCCGTGCGCGCTGGAGGATTCTTCGAGTCGCGCGGGCAAGACGACCGATACTTGAACATCGATTTCGTCCCGGCGACGCGCATCGGGGCCACCGCCGGAGTCACCTTCCGCGTCGGAGACTTCGACCTGATGGTCGCGGGCAGCCACATCTTCCCGGGCAAGCTCGACAACCGCGGCCATGGTGCCCTGCGCGGGCTTGCCGGCAGCCAGGCCACCACACCCGTCGTCAATCGCACGCAGTTCTTCATCAACAACGGCTCCGTTACGCAGCGCACAACCACCCTGGCGATCGGGTCCACCTGGCGCTTTTGAAGCCGCACCGGGCCTTGTGCGACGCGTTGTCACATTGCGTTGCAGCGCTGCCAGCGCTTTCCATCTTCGCACCGCCCTCGTATGATGGCACAGTGCCCTCATGTTTTTCTCGCGCACTTTCCTCCTTTCCGTGGCCTTTGCCGCCCCGGTGATGGTCGGCTGTTCGTTGAGCGAATCGTCACCCGAAGGGCCCCTTCCCACCAGCGGTGTGCCGGAAGGTTGCGACCCGCTGGTTCCCACGTACTGCGGATTTCCTTTCCCTTCCAACGCCCATCTCGTGGACGACCCGACCACGGCGACCGGCAAGCGCGTGAACTTCACCTCGGCGATGCTGCCGCGCTGGCAACACGGAGGCAGGCCCACCAATCCGGAGCCCTGGAACGACTCCGACGGCTTTTCGCCCGGAGCGAGCCTTCTCACGCATCTTCCGGATGCCACGATCACGGGACTGCCAACGCAAGACAACCTCGCGTTCTCGATCACGACGGATTCGCCCACCATCGTGATGGAAGCCGAAACCGGGGAGTTCGTACCGCACTTCTCCGAGTTGGACATGACGCCCACGACGCGCGATGACGAGCGCACGTTCATCATCCGGCCCGTGGTTCGTCTCAAGGATGCAACACGCTACATCGTGGCGATCCGCAAGGTGGTGGACAGCAACGGCAACGCGATCCCGCCGACGCCTGCCTTCCAGGCATTGCGGGACGGAACAGCCTTCGGCGACCCGGAGGTGGAACGTCGCCGCGCCGCCTACGCAGACATCTTCGGCAGACTGCATGCTGCCGGGATCGACACGGCGGACTTGCAACTAGCGTGGGACTTCTCGACCGCCAGCCGGGAGAACAACACGCGATGGCTGCTGCACATGCGCGATGAGGCCCTGGCGACGGTGGGCGAGCAGGGGCCTTCGTACACGATCGACTCGGTCGAGACGAACCCGAATCCGCACATCGCCAAGCGGATCCGCGGCCATGTCACCGTGCCGCTGTACCTCGATACGGGCGACGAGAACGGCACGTTGGTATTCGGCGACGACGGTATGCCGAAGCAGAACGGCTCGTATGCGTTCCCATTCGTGGTGCACGTTCCGAACAGCCTCACGGATGGGTCTTCCGGTCCACCGCTGCAGAATGGCCACGGCCTACTGGGAAGCATGGACGAGGGGCAGAACGGCTACCTGGCGAAGATCGCAGACATGAAAAAGATGGTCGCATTCTCGATGGACCTCACGGGCATGGCCGGTGGTGACAACGACATGGTCATCAACGCGATCACGTCCGACATCGGCGCGTTCAAGGCTGTCGTCGGGCGCCAGCACCAGGGCCTGATCAACGAGCTGCTCTTGATGCGCATGATGAGGGGCCGGTTCGTCAACGAGCCGGAGGTCCAGTTCGCGGGGCATAGCGCCATCGACCCGTCGGTCGGCTACTACCGAGGCGACAGCCAGGGAGGGATCTTCGGCACCACGTACATGGCGATCACCACGGACGTGACGCGTGGGGTGCTCGGAGAACCGGGCGCGCCGTACAGCATGCTGCTGTCGCGCAGCTCCGACTTCGGCCCGTTTTTCACCATCCTGTATTCGGGATACAGGACCGCGTTCGACCTGCAGATGTGCATCGGCCTCATCCAGATGTTCTGGGATCGCACGGAGCCGAACGGCTACATGCCCTACCTGCGCGGCAACACGCTACCCAATACGCCTTCGCACGACGTGCTGCTGCATGTGGCGCTGGGCGACCATCAGGTAACGCCCCTCGGCGCGCACATCATCGCCCGCGCTGTCGGCGCCAAGAACCTCAAGGCCGTCAACCGCGAGGTCTGGGGAATCGAGGACGTCGACGCGCCCTACGTGGGCTCGGCCATGGTCGAGGTGAGCTATGGCTTGCCCGATGCGCCCAAGACCAACACGCCCCCTGGCTTTGGCGGCATTCCCGACCCACACGACTGGGTCCGTGAAGAGATTCCGATGATCGACATGGCAGACGTGTTCCTGCGCACCGGTCAGGTCATCCAGACGTGCAACGAAGGCAAGGGGCCCTGCGTCTTCCCGCAACCCGACTAGGCTGGGAGAATTCGGCTTTCGGAAACCAGACCGTCGCGTCCGGTACTACTGGGCGTCACTGCAGTCGAACTTCGTGGCCGTGCCCTTGATCTTCACGGCGCTTGCGGCGAACTTCGCGACCAGGTGGAACGAGTCGCCTCCCTGCTTCGCCGTGTTGGTCGCCGAGTCCCAGTCACCCTTCAGCGTGATCTGGTTGTCGGCGTCACGCTTGCACTTGTTGGTCTCGACATCCTTGTATGTCGCCGGGTCGTCCGATAGCAGCACGCACAGGCTCTCCTTCAGATCCTGCACCCAGACCGTATCCGCCTCTTCCACCGTGATGTAGCCATCCAGTTCCGCGCCAGGCTCGAAGTACGAATAGTTGTCGTCGGGGAGACAGTAAACGTCGTTCGTGATGGGAAGGTCCGCGCCTCGGTACGCACCGATGCAGTTGCCTGTCGGCGACGCATGCCCGGCGTCGTCCATCAGCATCCCGGCCGGCGTGGTACGGACGTGCAGCTTGTGCAGCGGTAGGAGCACGTAGCTGGTGGCTTGAGGGTTGAGGAAGATGGGAATCACCACCACATCATCGAACGTGACGTCGAACTTGCCGTCGGTTCCCACGGCCGAGTCGACGGTCTTCGGTGCCACGGTGATCCCGGATTGCGGGTCCGTGAACTGAAGGAAGCAGGTGCCGGCCTTGGCAGCGGCCTCGTTGGGCAACAGCGCGCCGCCGCCCATCGTGAGCTTGCCGGTCGTGGTGTCCCAGTCGAACAGCCACGAGAACTCGCCCGTGCCGTACAGCGGGCAGCTGTCGTAGGCCACCCGCAAGTTCTTGTTGAGGATCGTGTCCTCGACGAACTGCTCGGTCAGGGCCGGGGGAGCGGTGGTCACGAGCTGCATCATCCGAAGCTGCACCCTCGTGGATCCGGTGTTGTCACCGATCGCGAGGCAAGCAGAGCTGGCGTACGCGCAGTCGGTCCCGGGGCAGGGGCCGCCCGACCCGCCACCTCCGGGGGTGGACGAATCGCTGGTGCTACACGCGGCAACCAGGGCGGCTCCGCATGTGGCGGACAGGGCCAGGGACATCTTGCGACGCGACTTCGAGATCATCAGGTGCCCTCCTTCGTGGGTACTGGCCCGAGCATATCGCGATTCGGCCCGGTTTGGGGGGCGCGAGAATGCCACGGGGTCGCATCGCGCCAGAAGGCCCCCTGCGCTCGCCCTGCCCGCCACCTCGACGCCCGCGCAGAAGGGCCATTTCTGAGCGGGGGTACACCTGTTGCGGTTGCTCCGCACTCTTCTGACGTTGGGTCAGCCATAACAACCGTGGAACATCCACAGGATACCCATTGCCAATCGACCGCCTGCGATGGTCTAGTAGTACCATCCATCGGAGGCCAGCCATGCCCACCAAGCAGCCAAGCGGCGGCGCCGGAGCCCGTGCTCCCACGAGATCGCCTTCGCGGGAAACGGTAGCCAACACCGCGATCGTCGACCAGGCGATCGACCACATCCGGCGCATTGTCACCCGCCGCGGAAGGCAAGGTCAGCAAGCCGTCGGCCAATGCGTGCTCGACCTTTTCTATGGGGGCGACGTCGATCGATACCGGTCGACCGGCGTGGCAAGAGCGGTCACGCTTCGAGTCCTGGAGGAACGCGCCGCGGCAGCAGGTCTGCCCTTGAAGCGCTCGTTCTTGTCCAATGCGGTGGGGGTCGCCGCCCTGGCGCGCCAGCTCGGACGAGACTCGGCATATCAGGCCATCTCGCCAAGCCATCAGGTCGAGCTGCTGCAAGCGGTCAGCCCGGAGCGCGCGGAGGCCCTGGCACGCGACTGCATCGAGCATCGATGGAGCGTCCGCGAGCTTCGCGCAAAGGTCCGCCAAGAACGCACCCGTGCCCGGCTGCGCGGCAAGGGCCGGCGCCCCTTGCCCAAGGCGTTGCAGGTCGTGCGCGCGTGCGCGCGCGCGCTGATCAAGAACGACAGCGGACAACTGTCCATCACCCGCACGGACATCTGGGAGCTGGAGCCCGGCGACCTGGCCGAAGCGCGACGCACCGTCCTGAAGCTCGCACGACGGCTTTCTGATCTTTCTCGCCTCCTGAGCGAACAAGCCTGACCTCCACGCTCCCGCCCTGCCGTCACCCATGCCCGCAAGCGAGCCCGCACTCACTCGCAGCCATGCTACGCTGTCGCTCATCCATGCTGCGTCCTTCTCTGTCCAAACACCTTCCTCGCGCCGTCGGGGCGCTCGCTGCAACCTTGGCCGCCGCGGTCGGGGCGCTCGCGGTCCTGGCGCAGCTCACTGCTTGGTTTCCCCCTCCGACCGAGTCGCTGGTTCCGTGTTCCGGCACTGCGCGGCAAACGGTCCCCGGACCTTCCCGCATTCGCGTGGTCACGTGGAACATCGGATATGCAGGACTCGACAAGGACACGGACTTCGTGATGGACGGGGGCACAAGGAGCCATCCCCGAAGCCGCCAGGCCGTGGAAGACAACCTCGCCGCCGCCATCGACACCTTGCAGCGCCTGGACCCCGATGTGGCCTTCCTCCAGGAGGTCGACCACGACTCGGCTCGCACCTGGCGCATCGACGAGCGCGCTGCGATCGCCGCCGCATTCCCATCCCATCAACTCTGGTACGCCGCCAACTTCAAGTCGCCGTTCGTGCCCTTCCCTGTCTTCTCGCCACTCGGGCAGGTGGATTCGGGCATCGTCACTCTCACGCGCCTGGCCTCGCACGGCGCAGTCCGCTACCAGCTCCCCGGCACACTGCCGTGGCCGGAGCGTCTTTTCCAACTCAAGCGCTGCGGACTGCTCATCCGCTTTCCATCGCCAACCGCCGGCCGCGACTGGTGCCTCCTCAACGTCCACCTTTCCGCTTTCGATGATGGATCCCAGCGCGCCCAGGAGCTTGCGTTCCTGCGCGATCTCGCCGTATCCCTCTTTGCCCAGGGGCACTACGTCCTCCTGGGCGGCGATTGGAACTCGGTGTTCCCCGGGGTAGCACTCGATCAGTTCAAGCCTTGGACAACGTCCGAAAAGGACCTGTTCTGGATTCGCCGGGTGCCGGACGACTGGACACCACCGCACTGGACGTGGGTTTTCGATCCTCGCGTTCCGACCGTGCGGACCAATGAGAAACCCTATCGCGTCAACGAGAACTACCGGACGATCATCGATGGATTCTTGCTGTCACCGAACCTCCGCGCGAGCGACGTCCACACGCTCGATCTCGGGTTCGAGCACGCCGACCACCAGCCCGTCGTGGCGACTGTCACGACAGCCCCTTGAACACTTGCGAGAGGACTGCCGCACAGCACCTCGTGCATGGTGTGCGGCCTTCCTCGTCGCCCCCCCACAATCCAGCCTTGCGGAGTAGACTCCTGCCGTGCCCAACGAACGTGATTCCTCGACGTCCGAACCGGTCTTGCCGCGCCGTGTGCGCGCTCCCGTGGAGCTTCCCTCCAGGGAACCCTTGCGCAAGCGCGCCGTGCCCTACGTCTTGTTCGCGGGATTCGCGGCGATCCTCGGGTTGAGCTCCGAAACCATCCGACCCGTCGAGTCCGTGGTGCTCGCCGCGACCTTCCCCCTCGCCATCCTCTACCTCGGCCTCGGCGCATCACGCATCATGCGATCCTTGCGAGTCGCACGTGCAACCAGCGCCGTCGCGCTGCTCTCTGGCATCACGGTCGAAGCCCTCCTGTACCGCGAATTCTTCCCGCCCGCACCGCTCGGCCACGTCACGATCGCCCCGGCCGAACCTGGTGCCACCCTCCCCTTGCCCGACGACACCCGCAGCTTCGAGGTGCTCGTTCACGGCAAGCTTCGCCGCGAATCGGGCAACGCCGCAGCGCGCTACACCATCGAGCTGAAGCGTGGAGACCGTCTGCACAGGCTAGAGGGAGAGATGGTGCGTCACGAAGGGCACGCGCCACGTCGCTCCGTGACCATGATGCGCGGCGCGGGCTCGACCGCGATCGAGTCCGGCCGGCACGGTGTGGTGCTCGACGCCGCCGGGCCGCTGACCGCACAGCTCCAATACCTCGGCAACGCCGCTCACCAGGCGATCGACGTCACGTTCTACCGCCGGCCCCTCGCGGAGGGCGTGGTGGCGGCGATGTTCGGTCTGCTGCTGCTCGCAGGATTCGCGTCGCAGGCAGCGGCGCTCCGGGCAGGTGTTACGACGCGATTGACGGCGAGCGTCGCCATCGCAGGCGTGTACACGATCTACCTGCGGCGGTATCTCGATGTGGACGATCCACTGGTGACCGCTTTCCCGGCGATGCTCGTGTCCTTCGTGGTCGGGGGTTTGGCGGGCCTGGTGTTGGGACGGATGGCTGCGTTCTTCAAGAAGCGTGAGACGCCGGACGCTTCGAGGTGAATCGGCGCTGGCATCCGCGGGTCAGCGGTCGTTGCGCCTTCGTCGTGCCAGGCCCGACAGCCCGATACCGATCGCGGCGACCAGGTCGGCCCAAGCCGGACGCGCGGATGCTCCAGCGCGCACGACGGCACAGCCCTCGTCATCATCCGCGGTAGAACCGGCAGGCTCCGCAGCGCCCCCGGCGTCGGGCGTGGCACCAGCCGCTCCTGCCGTGCCGGCGCTTCCGCCCGTGGCGCTTGGGCCTGCGTCGGCGCTCCCGCCGCTGCCCCCCTCGCCCGATGCCCCCCCGGCATCCGCACCGCCCGCATCGGCCGAACCGCCGTCTCCCCCGCTGCCTCCTGCACCAGCGTCCACGTAGTCCGGCACGCTCACATCGACGCGGACGACCCAGTTGCCTTTGGGGTCTGCTCCGTATCCGGCCAGATCCTCGAAGCTGTACCACCGCGCCCCCAACCCGAGGTCGCCGTAGATGAAATTCGCCGCCTTGTCCGCCGCGTTCGACGCATCATGCACGGGCGATGCGTTGTCTTGCACGAGCGTGTATGCCACGACGAAGGCCCCATCGTCGATCGTCAGGTTCGCCGCGCTCAAGTCGATCTCGTTGAGCACCGCAGCGCTCGAATACGCGTAACCGGAGAACGCCCCCAAGGGCGTTCCGGGCATGGCGGACGTGATGTGAAACACTTCCATGGGCATGTCGATCTGGGTGTCGACGTCGACTGTAGCGCACTGGTTCGGGCTGAGCGCCACGTTGCTGAGCAGGACGCGCACCTTGAGCAAGCGTGCGGGGTAGGACGGTGGGCTGAACCGGGCAGCGAACTTCTCGCCGACGGCGAAGCCGCAAACGGCGGAGGCGTCGCCGTTGTCCTGCAAGACGTCGTTGCGCAGTTCGACGGTTCTGGCGACTGCGGCGGTTTGGAGGAAGAAAGCGGTCGCGCCGGCAGCAACCGCCAGGCAACGAAGACAAACCGTCGGACGCATCATGATAAACCTCGGTGCGTCTGGCAGGATATCATGCTTCGCACGCGGACCGAGGCTGCGCGCGGCGCAACGTTGGCTGGTGTGCGCGCATCTTGTCAGGTGGTCGCACGCACCAGCGGGTGCATGGCCGATGTCTGAACACCGGGGCGGCCGAGCCCCAAGGACGTAAGGGATGGACCGACTCTGGATTGCGACGGGTGCAGCCTCGAGCTTCGTATCCGTGGCAGCGGGCGCTTTCGGCGCCCACGTGCTCCGTGCCAGGCTCGAAACCGACCTGCTTGCCGTCTTCGAAACCGGCGCGCGCTACCAGATGTACCACGCTCTTGCCTTGATCGCGGTCGGCCTGCTGTGCGCGCGTTCGCCGTCCACCGCGGGCACGGTGGCAGGGGTCGGCTTCGGTGCAGGCACCGTGCTGTTCTCGGGGAGCCTGTACCTGCTGGCGCTGACGGGCACGCGTTGGCTGGGCGCAGTCACGCCGGTCGGTGGCGTGGCATTCCTTGTGGGCTGGGTCGCGCTGGCCGTTGCCGCACTGCGATCCGCTTCCTGATCCGGGCATCGAAGAGCTGAGGCGCCAATGACCGTCGACCCCAACATCCCCACGCCGGAGTTCACCAACCTGTTCCTCGAGGATCCGCTCGCAGACGCGTTTGCATCGCTATGGATCGGGGATTCGAGCTACGAGTCGGTCCGCGGATACCTGGTCGAAATGGGCGAGCGTGCGGCTCGGGCTACGCCGCTGTCCGCGCGAGCGGACAGGCAGAGCCCCTCATTGCAGACCCATGATCGCGCCGGCCGGCGCGTCGACCGGATCGAATACCACCCCGACTACCAGAGTCTGGAGGAACTCGCCTTCGGCGGTGGCATCGTCGCCCTCAAGTACGAGCCTGGGTTTCTGGCTCTCCATCGGCGAAACAGGCACCTGGTGGGCTTCTTGATGGGGTATTCCTTCGCCCAGACGGAACCTGGCCTGTACTGCCCTGTGTGCATGACGGACGGTGTCGGCCGCGTGCTGGAGCGCCACGGCGTGGGGGACGTCGCGCGGGAGACCATCGCGCACCTTGCCTCGCGGTCGCGCGCGGATCGATGGCAGGGCGCGATGTTTCTCACCGAGAAGCAGGGCGGGTCCGACGTGGGCGCCAACGCAGTCGAGGCGGTTTACGACGGTAATGCCTGGCGGTTGCACGGCGACAAGTGGTTCTGCTCGAACGTGGACGCTGAAGCGATCCTGACGCTCGCACGCATGCCCGACGGTGCACCCGGGACGCGCGGTCTGGGGCTATTCCTCGTGCTGCGTCACCGCCCGGAGGGAAACGGGCAGAGCGTCCGTATTCACCGGCTCAAGGAAAAGCTCGGCGTGCGGTCCATGCCGAGCGGGGAAGTGACCTTCGAAGGCACCGTGGCCCACCTCATCGGCGGCGAGGGCCGGGGTTTCAAGCAGATGGCGGAGATGCTCAACCTGTCTCGCCTGTACAACGCCATCGCCAGCGTGGGGGGCATGCGCCGTGCGATCTTGGAGGCGGCCGCGTATGGGAGCGAGCGTCGTGCGTTCGGCCGCAAGCTGGTCGCGCTTCCGCTCTGGAGGGCGACGATGGCCGACCTGCAGGCGGAGTTCTTGGGGTCGTTCGCGCTGACGTTCGAGGCGGTGCGCGCGCTGGATCGCGCCGACAGCGGCGATGCGCAGGCGGCGCGGCTCGTGCGCCTCCTCACCCCGATGGCCAAAGCGTTGACGGGCAAGACCTGTATTTTCGCGGTGAGCGAGGCGATGGAGGCCATCGGAGGCAACGCCTACATCGAAGAGAGCATCCTGCCCCGCCTGCTGCGAGACTGCCAGGTTCTGCCCATCTGGGAGGGGACCACCAACATCCTGACCCTCGATGTGATGCGTGCGATTCGCAAAGAAGCCTGTCACGAAGCGTTGTTCGCCCGCCTGGACGAGGCGTTGAACGCTGCACCTGCGCAGGCGCGGTCTCACGTGGACCGGGTCCGCGGTCGGGCGTCGGCGAACCTGCGCGAGCTCGAGCGGTTGGCGACACTGGACGACGAGCGACAGCAGCGAGGCGCACGCGCGTGGCTCGAACACGCAGGGCGATTGGTCGGGACCGCGTCGTTGATCGAGGCGTCGGGCTGCGACACCTTGCGCGACGTATGCCTGGCTGCGGTGGACAGGCTGCTCGCCAGGCCGTTTGCGGTATCGCCGCTGGCGTCGTCGGGCACAGTCGATCAGGCGGAGACCGAAGAAGTGCTCCTATCGTCGATCTGGTCACGGATGAACCCGGTGTGAGTCACGGCGCACCGGCCGTGTCCACGGAGGCTGCACATCCTGCACCGTGGCTGTTCGACACGTGACAGGGCATGCGGCCAGTGCGCCGGGCGGGAAGGTAATGGGAGACGCCAGGCAACCGACGTGTTATTCGACGGCCATGGGTTCCCGAAACGTCCTCGTCGTCGGCGCAGGCGGACGAGAGCACGCGCTCTGTCTGGCCTTGCAGAAGTCACCATCGGTTTCGAACATCGTCGCGGTGCCCGGCAATGCAGGCATCGCGTCGGAATGGAAGTGCGAGCAGATCAAGTACGGAGATCGGGAAGCGTTCTGGCAGATCGTCCAGAACAACAAGATCGACTTCGTGGTGGTGGGACCTGAAGCGCCGCTGGTGGAAGGGATGGTGGACTTCCTCGACGAGCGCGGCGTACCGGCTTTTGGACCGACCGCGGCTGCGGCGCGTCTCGAAGGGTCGAAGGTGTTCACCAAGAAGTTTGCCCAGGAGCACGGCATCCCGACGGCGTCGTTCCAGGTGTTCACCAACCCCACGGCAGCGCGCGCCTACGTTCGGAAGCTCGACTACGTGCCTGTCATCAAGGCCGACGGTCTATGTGCGGGTAAAGGCGTTGTCGTGGCCGACGACATCGAAGGCGCGCTCAGCGCGATCGATGCGATTCTCGAACGCCGGGCGTTTGGAGAGGCTGGCGCGGCGATTGTCATCGAGGAGAAGCTTCAGGGCCAGGAGGTTTCGGTCCAGGCGATGTGCGACGGAGAGCGGTACGTGATGCTGCCCGCGGCACAGGACCACAAGCGCGTGGGCGAAGGTGACACGGGGCTGAACACGGGCGGCATGGGCGCGTATGCTCCGGCGCCGCTGCTCTCGCCTGAGCTGGCGTTGCGGGTGCGTAGGCAGATCATCGAACCCACACTGCGCGGGATGCGAGACCGGGGCTACCCGTTCCGGGGCGTGCTGTACGCGGGGTTGATGGTCGCGCCTGACGGCACGCCCAACTTGCTGGAGTTCAACGTCCGGTTCGGCGACCCCGAAGCGCAGGTCACCTTGCCGTTAATCGAGGGCGACTTCGCCGCCGCATGCTTTGCGTGCGCCACGGGCAAGCTCGACGAGAGCATGGTGAAGGTATCGAACCGGCATGCGCTCGCCGTGGTGCTGGCGGCGCATGGGTATCCGGGCAACGTGCGGACGGGGGACAAGATCTGGGGATTGGGCAAGGTGCAGGGGCGGCAAGACGTTCTGGTCCTGCACGCCGGAACGCGCATGCTGGCCGGCGACCTGGTGACGGCGAGCGGGCGTGTGTTGAGCGTCGTCGGGCTAGCGGACACGCTGGCCGGGGCGCGGGACCGGGCCTACGAGGCCGTCCAGGAGATCCGGTTCGAGGGCATGCACTTCCGGCGCGACATCGGCGCCAAGGCGCTTGGGCCGGTGCCCTAGCCGACGCCGGCAACATCTGGTCGATCGTTCGGAAACGACGGTTGCGTTGCGAGTCTGGACGGTGGAAAATGATGGATCGTGCCATCCACGTTTCCGCCGGCCCGTCGTGAGCCAACCCAGGTACCGCCCGAGCGGTGTCTCGCGGCGGTGGCAGAAGCGGAGCGAGCGTGGCAGCGAGGACGTGACGAGGATGCCGCAGCGCTTCTGATGGCGGCCCGCTATGGTGCGGCGCTGTCGCGGCGGACGGACCTGGTAGCGTGCACCGAGGTGGCGCTTGCCGAGTACAGCCTGGCGGTCGATGACGACGACCGCGCGCACGGTCACGTGTTGGCTGCAAGCGAGCACCTGAGCCTGCTCGATACGACGTGGTACACCCGGTGGTGGCTCGCTCGCAGCGCCTTGCAACGTCGGAGCGGACAATCGTTGGACGCGGACCTGACCTTGCCCGACGTGGACGCGCTAGCTGCCCAGGCTGAGACGAAGCACCTGGCAGCGCCGGTTGCCGTCGAGTTCGCCATCTGGGCGCGCGACCGAGGAGACGTCGCGGCGGCTGTGCGTCATGGTTCCCGCGCGCTGGAGCTGGCGGAAGAAGGTACCCGTGCACACGCGTTGGCGCTGTTGGAGCAGGGGGAGACGTCGATCGTACAGCAGGATTGGGAGCAGGCCCGGGCACGATTTCTCCGTGCGATCGCGGAGCTTCGGGCGCTGGGTCTGAGCCGCGACGAAGGCCGGGCGTTGAACCGCTACGCGCTCGCGATTGCACCCCATGCGCCCCCGGGGACCGACGACGCCCCGGCGGCGTGGCTGGGACGCGCGCAAAGCGTGCTGGGTGAGGCCGCGACATGGCGTGATGTCGCATCGACACGGTCCGGCTTCCGCACGCACGGACGCCGGATGCAGGACCGGGCAATCGGGGGCAGTTTGGCGTCGCGTGTCGACCAGCTCGACCAGGCCGTGGCGCAGATGCGCAACGCGGTTTCGGTGGCGGTGGACCAGGCGGACCGGGCGATCGGCCAGGCGCTGCAGGTGTTGCAGAACGACTTGCAGGGCGCGGCGCGCCATCGGATGAGCGAAGCGCGCGATGCGATCCTGCGCATCCAGGACGCCGCTGCGGTCCATTCGCGAGCGGTGTCGAAGCTTGGACGCGGCCTGGTGGACGTGATCGAAGCGGCGGTGGTGGAGCGCAACCGGATGCGCCTTCTGCTCGACATGCTGTCCGAGATCGACCGGGTCAGTGACAGCTCCGCGCTTGCGGAAACAGCGACCTTGGCCGGGATCAAGCTGCTCGAGGCAGACCAGGTGGTGATTGCGCGGCAGAGCGACGCAGGCGTCCTGGTCGAACTCGGGCGCGCAGGGCGATCACGCGATCCGGGCTCGGCGGACCTCTGGCGGGCCGCCGCCGAAGCCGCGCTGCGCGTCCCGGCGGTCAGCAGCTCGGAGCATCAGGTTTCCACGCGAGACGACGCACGGCCACGCGGGCCGGTGATGGTGGTTCCAATGCGAGCCGCAGGCATCACGGGCGCGGTGTACGCGGACAAGCTGACCAGGTCCGGGCAATTCAACGAGCAGGACTACCAGTTAGCCCGCCTGTTCTCCGACTACTTCGCCCTGGCCTTCAGCAGGCTCGCCGCCGTGCATGCCAAGCGTACGGCCTTCGACCAGCTCGCCATCACGCTCGACACCATCCGCGACGGTGTCTTGGCCGTCGACCAGCACGGTGTAGTGACTCACGTGAACACCGCGGCAGCGCGCATGCTCCGCGTGGAATCGAAGGCGCTCATCGGATCTCCGATCGATGCGCACGCAAGCCTCGGTCCCCTCGCCGACCTGTTCCGCACCGCCCGGCGAATCGACGGCTCGCTCGTTCGACTCCGCCATGGGTCGTTCATCGTCACCTCCAGACCCATCGAGTCCGAGTCGTCGTCCCGAGGCACGGTCGCCACGCTCGTCGAACTCGATCGCGCGCAGCGCCTCGCCCAGCGCGTGACGGCGGCTCGTCCTCGCTATCTGCTGAGCGACGTGATCGGCGACAGCGCACAGATACGGCAGGCGCTTCATGTCGCGAAGCAGGCTGCGGCGGTCGACGCCAGCGTGCTGATCACGGGCGAGAGCGGAACCGGCAAGGAGGTGTTCGCACAGGCCATTCACACGTCCGGCGCGCGCGCAAACGAGCCTTTCGTTGGCGTCAACTGCGCCGCCGTACCCCGCGAATTGCTCGAAGCCGAGCTCTTCGGCTACGAGCGCGGCGCGTTCACCGGCGCGCGCACCGAAGGCAACCTCGGCAAGTTCGAACTCGCCGGCGAAGGCACCATCCTGCTGGACGAGGTCGGCGACATGCCGATCGACATGCAGGCGAAGCTGCTGCGCGTGTTGCAGGAACGGGTCCTTGTCAGGCTCGGCGGCTCCGCGGAACGTTCGGTGCGCGCGCGAGTGATCGCCACCACGCACCGCGACCTCGACGCGCTGGTGCGCGCGGGCCGTTTCCGCCACGACTTGCTGTTCCGCCTGCGCGTGCTGCACATCCACCTGCCCCCGCTGTCGGCGCGCGAAGACGACGTCGTGTTGCTGGCAAGAACCTTCCTCGATCGGTTCGCCAGGCACCAGGGCAAGGCCCTCCGGGACTTCGCCCCCTCGGTTCTCGACCAGCTTCGCCGCCACTCCTGGCCGGGCAACGTGCGAGAGCTAGCCAACGTCGTCGAGCGCGAGGTGAGCCTCGCCCCACCCGACCAGCGCATCCTGACCTCTCTGCACACCCCGCTGGCCGACCACCGTGTGCCCGAGCAGCCGAGGCTCGACGAAGAGGCCGCGCTCGGCCCCGTCGGGACCATCCTGCCGATCGAGGAGGTCGAGAAGCGCGCTTTCCTCCGCGCGCTCGAGATCTGCGAAGGCAACGTGCAGAAGGCCTCGCGCGCCCTCGGCGTCTCCAAGGTCACCTTCTACGCCAAGCTTCGCGCCTGGGGCATGCACCCTCGCGATCAGCGTCTCAAGACCCTCCTGGACGCAGCACGCGCACACACGCGCAAGTAGACCCCACGCAACTCGCCCGAACGTCGGTGTCTACCGCGTCTTCTTCGGCGCCGGCTTGTCTCGCCTGCCGTCGTCCGCCTGCGCTTCCACGGGACGCGGGATGCGCAGCTCATCGCTGAACCGGAAGGGCCTGGTGTCCCCCGAGTCCTCTTGCTGCTCTTCCATGTCCCAACTGCTGCGCGGCGGCGGCTGGACGATCGGCCGCACCACGCTGCTCTTCGCGATCTGGTCCCGTATGTCGCGCAGATACGCAACCTGCAGGAACCGCAGCTTGCGATCGTCGACTTGCGCCGGACCCGATTGAACAACCTCCTCTTCGATCATCGTGACCAGTTCGTTCCACGCGCGTTTGGTCATGCGGACAGCCTCCTTCACGCAACGGTCTTGCCCCTGTGCGCGAACCGTCAGCCGCCGTCAAGCGTGAGCCGGTTCCCAATCGCTCTCGATCATACTAGGCTTCGCGAAGATCCTCATGCCGCTGCCTCCGCTCCCCGACCCTGACGACCGCGCTGCACGCGTCTCCGGGCTCGTTCGGGCCGTGCCCGTGTCCGCGTTCCTGTTCTCCACCCTGCTGGCCTTCAACGCGGCGCAAACCGCCAGCCTCGCCGTCCGCCCCATCTCGCCTCGCACGTTTCGCAAGTTCAACCGGTGGGCTGCCAACACTTGGTGGGGATGGTGTGTCACCGGTGCGGAGATGCTGCATGACATGCGGATCGTCGTGACCGGAAACCACGTGCCGCCGCGCGAGAACGCCCTCGTGCTTGCCAACCACCAGCAGATGCCGGACATCACGTTCTTGATGGCGTACGCGCGAAGCAAGGACCGCCTTGGCGATCTGAAGTGGTTCGCCAAAGACATCATCAAGTACGTGCCCGGCGTAGGCTGGGGAATGTGGTTCCTTGACTGTCCCTTCCTCAAGCGGGATTGGACCAAAGACCGCGAAGCCATCGACCAGACCTTCGCCCGGATCCGCCGGGATCGCATTCCGGTCTGGCTCATCACCTTCCCCGAAGGAACACGCATCACACCCGAAAAAGCCGAGCGAAGCCGCCAGTACGCCCGTGAGCACGGCCTGCCCAGGTGGGACCATGTGCTCGTCCCCAGGACCAAGGGCTTCGTCGCAACCGTGCATGGCTTGCGCGGCCACCTCGACGCCATCTACGACGTCACCATCGGGTACGAACGCGGCGTGCCCACGCTGTGGCAGTTCGTCAAGGGGTTCGCGCGTGTGGCGCACTTGCACGTTCGCCGCTATCCCATGGACGACATGCCCGATGATGACGAGGTCCTGACAGCCTGGCTGATCGACCGATTCGACGAGAAGAACCGATTGCTGGATGCTTTCTACCGCGACGGCAAGTTCCCCGACTGACACGTAGCTACAACATCATGACGATGGCGCACCGAACCGCTTGATCGCGACGAGGAAGCGGAGTTCGGTCACCACCTCGTCCTGCGGGTCCACCAAACGCAGGGGAATCCATGCCTCGACCTTTCCGCTATCGTTCGTACGAACCTCGTCCAGTGCCACGATCGTGCCGGCGTCGAGCTCGCACCGGCACCGGAGGTTTCCCTTTGCCTTGGCGACAAAGTCGGCCTGAACCGACTTGATGACGCCACCATAGGGTCCCATTGGATATCGCTGAAACAGCAGAACCCCGACGGTCAGGTCGGCAAGCGTCATCTGCGCCCCGAAGTACATGCTCCCGACGTGGTTCCGGGTTCGACGCGTCAGGGGCATGGCAAGCACGCAGCGCGTCGGCGTCCATTCCAACACCGTCACGTGGAGGCCGCCTGCCAGGGGGATGATTCTTGGAATCACACGCTGCAGCAAGACGTGCGCCGCAGTCGGCGAGACGTCTCGCACGCGGGCGAGGAGGTCGAACACCTGCATGGCGTGATGATACGCCCGGGCCGCACCGACCGGCAGCGATTCGGCATTCGCCCCCATTCGTGCCCTTGTCCTGCTCCCCTACTCTTGTCGCCCAGAACCCCCTTCTGCTGGCGCCAACACCTCCAGCAGCGCGGCCACCACGGCGGCGTCGAACGCCTGCCTCGTGGCGTCCTCTTCGAAGCGAGCTGCCTCGCGCCCATGAAGAGCGTTGTGCGTCTCGATGAGTACCGCAGGCATCGACGCATGCCGAAGCACATAGATGCGCTTGTCGGACGGATGCCGGTCGACGAACACGCCGAGACCGGACGGCGCCGGCGCGTACGACCTGGCATACTCGGCACCGTCGTATGCAGGAAAGCCCGCTGCGGACAGCTTCGCAGCGACGACGGTGGCCAGCCGCAAACGGCGGGCCACCGATTGCGGATCGGCCTCGTCCGAATACAACACAGCAAACCCAGGCGCCTGGTCGGTCCGGTAGCACACCACTCCTTCCCGCGGGCTCCATGGCTCCGACGCACCACGGACGTCGGAGTGCAAGCTGACGAATGCGTCGGCGCCCCACTCCTCCGCCTCTCGCACCCTCACCGGATAGGGAACGTCCGACGTTTGCCGCGTCAACCGAACCTCGAAATGTCCCGTCGCCCGCAGCGTCGCCGCCAGGTGCCGCGCGAGCGAAAGCGTGAAATCCTGCTCATCCTGACACCATGCCGACACGTTACCCTTGTTCCCAGGAGCCCCGTGCCCCGGATCCACCACGATCTTCCTGCGCCCGAATCCGTCGGGCACGCGGTACGGCACGACGGACACGGAGCTTCCCTCCTCCGGCCACACGCGGGGTCGGTCGCGAGAGCAGGCACCGCATGCCAACGCGACACCGATGGACAGCGCCAACGACGACCGGGCGAGCGGGCTCATGCCAGGATTGTAGTACCCTGGCGCAGGAGCCGGAAGAAAGCGTCGGGTACCTCCTGGCACCGAGCGCTGGCTGCCGACCGGGTCCGAAGGGCTACGCGCACGCCGCAAGCCAGCGTCCATTCGCCACGTGGCACGTGCGATCGCGTATCGTCCCAGTTCGCCGAAGAATTCGACCTATTCTTCGTATGCTCCACATCAGTTTTCCATCCTGACTCTCGTCTCCCAAACCGTAGCAGGTAGGAAGATCATGGTCCTTTCAGGCATCGGTGGTTCGCCGGAGGTCCCGCCTCCACGGCCCGGCCTCCCCGCCACACGGTGGGGACGTCGCGCCACACTTCCCCGAGAAGGTCGCAGTAGCCGCGCTCCAACACGGACAGGTCCAGCATGACGTGGTCGCCGAGGTCGCTGACCGCAACGACGCGGTCCTCCAAGACGTGGAGGCTGGTAACCCTACCATGCAAGCGGGTGGAGGCAATCCTTGCACCGTTGCCTGGCTCCCAGACGCCCACGGTACCATCGCCAAAGCCGGCGGCGACGGTGCCGTGCGGTCCAGGTTCCAGGCGAACCACTGCAGCGGAAACGCCTCCCGCGAGGCTCACGGACGCTTGCTCCCCGGCCGGGTCTGCGGGGACGAGATCGATGTCACCATCCGGGCGGCCGAGAGCGATCCATCGTCCAACTCTGGCAAGGGCGGTAACTGCTTCGGCCGCAAAGGCGAACCGATACGCAGGCGCGCTGGTGGTCAGGTCGACCTCCGAGATCCGCCCGGCGGCAGCGACCAGCAGCCGGCCCTGCTGGAGGGAAAACGCCGTCGCCTGCTCTTCGACCACCCGTTCCTGGCCTTCGCGGGTGACATACACGAGGTCACCGTCCGCACCGAGCACGATACATCCGCCTGCGGAGGCCATGACCAGCGCCGCCGTCTGACGCGGTTTGCTCCACAACCTCCGGTCTTCGCGCGTGTCCCACAAGTCCAGCGTGGATTGCCATGTGGACACGCAAAGCGTCCCGGACGACGGGTGTTCCTCGGCGCTGCGGCCGTCCGCCTGCAGAGCACTGCGCCAACGTTGCGTCGGTGCGTCCGGGGCCTGGCCCTCGCCGGCCAGCGGCTCCCACCCCCGGTGCGTGAGCACCTCGGCGGGCTCGGTCCTCAGTAGCACAGAATACCACGCTGGCCGCCCCGTTGCGCTGTCCCACAACCGCACCGTCGCATCGTCGCCAGCCGTGGCGATGAGCTTGCCATCGGGAGAAAACCGCGCATCGGTGACGTGGCCGACGTGCCCCTCGAGGCGGACGGGCGCACCCCCGGACAGGTTGGCGACGATAGCGTTTCCATCTGAGCATGGAACCGCGACGCGAGCCGAACCAGGGTCGAATGCAGCGTAGAACGCATATCCCTCGCAACGCACCACAACCCGCCCTCGACCGTCGAGCGCTCCCACGCGGACCGCGCCGTCCCATCCGCCGGAGACGATCTGACGGCCATCGGGGCTGAAGCGCGGACCGTACACGGCCGCCAGATGCGCTTCAATCACCTTCTTTGCGGCGCCGGTCCGGGCGTCCCACAGCCGAATCGATCCGTCGTCGCCCCCCGTCGCGATCGTCTTGCCATCAGGGCTGAACACTGCCTGATTCACACCCGAACCGTGTCCACGCAAAACGATCTCGTTGCCACCGTGCGCCACATCCCACACGCGCGCCGTCCCGTCGTTGCTGGCCGATACGACACGGCCACCGTCCGGCGAGAATGCAGCGCGCACGACGGCGTCGGCATGACCGTTCAATACTCGGAGCGTAGCCCCGGTCGATAGATCCCACACGCGAACGGTGTGGTCGTTGCCACCGGTGACGACCTGCCTGCCGTCAGGGCTGAAGCTGACGCCGAGCACGCCCGCCTCGTGTCCTCGAAGCACCGATTCCACCGTGCCGTCTCTCGTGCTCCACAGACGCACCGTACCATCCCGGCTCGCGGACGCCACGGTGGATCCATCGGGGCTGAAGTCGACGCCGAACAAGCTGCCTTCATGGCCCTGTCGACGCGCAGGAGTTGCGCTGGCATCCACGTTCCACAGCCGGATCACGCCGAGTCCATCGAGCGACAGGAGGGTCTTGCCGTCGGCGCTGAAGTCGACATCGAACACCTGGTCTGCGTGTCCACGCAGCGTTCGAATCAGGGTGCCCGAACGTGCGTCCCACACGCGCACGGTCTTGTCGCCGCTCACCGACGCCAACAGCTTGCCGTCTGGACTGAAGCGCGCGCGGAATACGGCACTGGTGTGGCCCACCAGCGAGTGCACGAGCCGTCCGGTCGCGACATCCCACAAGCGCACGGCGCCGTCCCACCCGCAAGACACGATCTGCCGCCCATCGGGGCTGAAAGCGACGTAGCCGACAAGCTTGTCGTGAGCATTCATGACGCGGATTGCGCGACCGGTCGGGACGTCCCACACGTGAATCGACCCGCCCGTGGCTCCCACGGCGATCACGGCTCCATCGGGGCTGAAGGCGGTGCGTGACGCGCCGAGGCGGTGGCCTGGCAGCACGCGCAGTTCCTGGCCGGACGGGACATCGAACAGGTGCACGGTGCCGTCGCCATGAGCAGAAGCGACGATTGCCCCGTTGGGAGAGAGGGAGAACCAATTGGCATCTTGCGGCGCCTTGGCAACACGCTTGAGGGTTTCGGTGCGCAGATCCCAGATGCGGATCTCTCCTGCTGCGTCGGCGGCAACGAGGCGAGCGCCATCGTCGGAAAACGACGCCTGGGCGACCTGGGCGACGCTCGGGCTCGCAATGCGGCGGTGACGCGTGTTGTCGGCGTCGATGACATGCACGTTGCCCTGGACGTCGAGGGCGGCGACCTTGCGGTGGTCCGGCATGAACGCGGCCGTCCAGGCGCGTGACGGGACCGAGACGATGCCGCGCAAGGGAGAGCTGGATATCTGCGACCAGAGCGCGCGGATCGACGGGGAATCCGCGGTCTCCAGGGCGAGTCGGATCTTGGCGCGCGCCTCGACGATGTCTTCCCGGTAGAGCGCGGCGGCGGCGCCCTCCCGCAGAGCTTCGGCCGCGTTGTGCTCGGCAAGGCGGCGGCCTTCCTCGGCCAGGGTGCGCTGCGCGTGAGCGGCATTGCGCTGGCGCCTGGCTTCAGTGCCCTGCCAGGCGAGCACCGCGGCCACACTGCCGAGTAGCAGGAAAGCGCCTACTGCAACGGTGTGCCGAAGGCGAGATCGACGGCGCTCGAGCCGCTCACCCGCAGCCAGGAACCGGCGCACCCGGTCCGGCAGCGTCCCGACGCGCGATGCTTTGGAGAGGGCCTGTTGCAGCGCCGGTCCGCGCCACACTTCTTCAGGCGGCTCTCCGCGTCTCTCCCAGAGCTCGGCGGCCTGCCCGATCTCTACCAGGAACGCCATCTCTTCCCGACTCATCGAGCCAGCGGGCGAGCCTGGACCAGTTGCGGATCAACGATTCGTGCACCAGCTCCACATCACCGCCCGCGCCGGATCCACGCCCGCGGCGTACCACGATCGCCCGGCCGGCCACCAACCGCGCCAACACGTCGGCGGCTTCTTCTCCCAACCCTTCGAGGAGTCGGTCCTGCGGCACGACCCGCCGCGTGCGTTCCGGGGTCACCAGACGCACGAACAGCTCCCTGGCCAGCCCGTACTGCGCCGGCGTCAAGCCCGCCAGCACGCCATCGACCTGCCGCGCCAACGCCCCTGCCACCCCCCCCATGGCGTCGTACGCATCCCGGCGCAGAATCCTGCGCGTTCGATCGCGCTCCTCCCACATTTGTGTGGCAGCGACCTGAATGAGCGGCAGCGATGCCAGCTCATGGCCGAGCGCCGAGATCATGTCGTCAACAATGCCTGGATCTTCGTAGCGATATCCGGCCCTGCTCACAGGCTTTTCCAAGATCTCCCGCAGGGCGTCAGGACCGGGCCCTCGCAGCACCGTCACGTTGCCTAGCGCTTCCCGCGCCTGTTCGGTCTCGGTCAACCTGACGATGAAATCGTCGCGAAGCGTCATCACCACGCGCACCCGTGTCTGCGGGTCGTCGGCCGCGGAGCACACCGCGCGCATGAATTGCCTGCGCAGCTCCGGGTCGCTCAGGAGGGTATACACCTACTCCATCTGGTCGACGACGAGCAGCACCCAGGCGTCTTCCTGCTCGGATAGCTGCCGGAGCTTCATGCCGAGGAGCGCGGGATTCGCGGCGATCTCGGCGCTCAGAAGCTTCTCGGCTTCGGCCGAGTCGGCGCGGCTGCTCGGCCGCTCGAGCGCAACGGGCGCCATCTGGGCCGACGTGATTCGCTTGCCACGGACCAGCCTGGCCGCCACCGCGTCAAAGGGCTGCCGGCCCGGCCGCACGTGCAACACAATCCAACGCCCCTGCTCCCGGAGTCTGGGAACGACACCCGCCTGCACGAACGACGTCTTGCCCGCCCCGGAGGGCCCCACGATCGGCAGCAGCGGTTGGACCCTCAACTTTTCGATGAACGATGCAACCTCGCCATCCCGACCGTAGAACACCTCGGCGTGCTCCTCGGAAAACGGCAGCAGTCCCCGGAACGGGCAATCCTCCCCCACCCCGCGGCCGCATGACGGATACAGCAGATCATGCAATCCGGATACGATCCCCTCCGCGCCGGGGCGAGCGTCCGCCTCCTTCTCGAGGCACTGGTGGACAAGACGCTCCAACTCCGTCGGCAACGGCTCGAAAGGATCCATCCGGGGGACCGGATCCGGGCTGCATACGCTGGTGAACGGCGCAAGATAGGACCCCGTGGGATGAGGGAGCCGCCCGGTGAGCAGCTCGTAAAGAATGAGACCGAGCGCCCAGACGTCCGTCGCCGGGGTGCATGGGAGTCCCTTCCACTGCTCCGGGGCCTGTAGTCCGGTGTCCCGACGATAAGCCCCTCGTCCGATGCCGCGCGGCCGGAATCCGGGGCGTCTCGCTCATCAGCTTCGTGGTCCGACATCGCCGGGGCGGTGTCTCGCGCCGACCAGCGCTGCGCCAGGCCAAAGTCCACCACGCGGACGCGACCGTCCCGCGGCAACAAAACGTTTTCGGGCTTGAGGTCGCGGTGCAGCACGTGGTTGCGGTGCGCCTCTGCCAATGATTCTGCGATGGCGAGCCCCACGCGCACGGTCTCCCGCATGCCGAGGCGCTGCTCCACCATCCGCGCGCGAAGCGTGTGACCCTCCAGCACGTAGGGGGACCTATGCGGCTACCTTGGCGACAGAGGGCCTTGCCGCGCGTTTGCGGGGTGCCCGCCGTCGCTTTCGTAGGTGCGTGAGTGGC
>Ga0209018_1000991_pt1 | contig 24491 bp, 21 predicted proteins | sample YNPBryBLVA2012_FD_185814 | JGI IMG/M metagenome (GOLD analysis project Ga0209018, IMG submission 185814) | Anoxygenic and chlorotrophic microbial mat microbial communities from Yellowstone National Park, USA - YNP Bryant BLVA 2012 (SPAdes)... ...
CAGACGCATTCTTGTTACCGGGGCCTGTGGCCAGATCGGCTCAGAGCTGACGCTGGCCCTGCGAGAGCGCTATGGCGGCGAGAACGTTGTCGCCGCCGGCCATCGCACTCAGCCCTCTGAGGCGTTGCGCAGCTCCGGCCCCTTCGAGTTCGTCGATGTGACGCGGCGCGAGAGCATCGAGACAGTGGTGGACCGCTACCAGATCGATACGATCTATCACATGGCTGCGATCCTCTCTGCGGCGGGCGAAAAGAACCCGCACCTGGCCTGGGACGTGAACATCAATGGCCTCTACAATGTCCTCGAACTGGCTCGTGAGCGGCAGATGGCGCGGGTTTTTTGCCCCAGCTCGATTGCCGCTTTTGGGCCGGAGACGCCGCGCGACAACACGCCGCAAGAAACTGTCCTGCGGCCGACGACGATGTACGGCGTGACCAAGGTGGCGGGCGAGCTGCTGTGCAACTATTACTTCCGCCGCTTTGGCGTCGACGTGCGCGGCGTGCGCTACCCCGGCATCATCAGCAGCGAGACGCTGCCCGGCGGCGGCACCACCGATTACGCCGTCGAGATCTTTTACGAGGCGATCAGGCACAAGCGCTATGTCTGCTTCCTGCGCCCCGACTCGGTGCTGCCGATGATGTACATGCCCGACTGCATCAAGGCGACGATCGACCTGATGGAGGCGGACCTGGCCCGGCTCCAGCATCACGCTGATTTCAACCTGGCGGCGTTTAGCTTCAGTCCCGCCGAGCTGGTTGCCGAGATCCAAAAGCACATCCCCGACTTTGTCTGCACCTACGAGCCCGATTTTCGCCAGCAGATCGCCGACTCGTGGCCGCGCTCGATCGACGACAGCGCGGCGCGCCAGGAGTGGGGCTGGCAGCCGTCGTATGATCTGCCGTCGATGGTGGCCGATATGCTGGATAAGCTGGGGCGGAGGTACGCGGAGGGGAAGCTGTAGGGGGTGGCAAGTTTGCAAGTGGGCAAGTTGAAAGGAGCCAGATGAGCGACAAGTACGAATTCATGCGCAGGGAGCTGGAAGCAGCAAAAGAGGAGAAACGTTACATCAACATCCGCACGATGGATTCGCCGCCTGGTGGTTGGATGGTCGTTGACGGCAAGGAGGTGCTCAATTTCTGCACCAACAACTACCTGGGCCTGGCAAATCATCCCAGGCTCAAGAAAGCGGCGCGGAAGGCGATCAAAAAATGGGGTGTGGGACCGGCGGCCGTGCGCACGATCGCTGGCACGCAGCGCCTGCACATCGAATGCGAGGAGCGGATCGCTGCCTTCAAGCACGTCGAAGCGGCCATGCTGGTGCAGAGCGGCTTTTGCGCCAACCAGGCTGCCATTCCCCCGCTGGTGGGCCGCGACAAGGACACGGGGCAGCAGGATGTGATCTTTTCCGACCGCCTCAACCATGCCTCGATCATCGACGGGGCGCGGCTGAGCGGGGCCAAGATCGTCGTCTATGAGCACTGCGACCCCGCCGACCTGGAACGCAAGATCGAGGAGAATCTGCCCAACTTCCGCCGTGGCATGATGATCACCGACGGCGTCTTTTCGATGGACGGCGACATCGCGCCGCTGGATAAGCTGTACGAGGTGGCCTCTCGATATGGGGTGCTGACGATGGTCGACGACGCCCACGGCGAGGGCGTGCTGGGCAAGGGACGGGGCATCGTGGCCCACTTTGGCCTGGAAGGCCAGTTCGATGTCGAGATCGGCACCATGTCCAAGGCCTTTGGCGTGATGGGCGGCGTCATCGCCGGCAAGGCGATCGTCGTCGATTACATCCGCCAAAAGGCGCGCCCCAACCTCTTCTCCAGCGCGCTGACCCCCGCCGACACGGCGGCCTGCATGGCGGCGATCGAGTATGTCGAGGAGCACCCCGAACTGGTGGAAAAACTGTGGGAGAACGCCGAGTATTTCAAGCGTGGCATCCAGAGCCTGGGCATCGACACGGGCCAGACCCAGACGCCCATTGTGCCGGTGATGCTGGGCGATGTCAAACTGGCCAAGGACTTTAGCGCCAAACTGTTCGAGTACGGCGTCTTTGCCATGGCTCTCGGTTTTCCGACCGTCCCGGAGGGCAAGGCGCGGGTGCGCGTGATGAACACCGCCGCCCATACCCGCGAGGACCTGGACAAGGCGCTGGAGATCTTTGAGCGGGTCGCCCGAGAACTGCATGTCATCTGACCGAACCGTGACGTCCAGTCCACGGCAGCACCGCCCCTGGGCAGCGATCCTGCTGACCATACTGGCGCTGGCGCTGCTGTGCTGCCTGAGCTTTTCCCTGCTCGGCAACGTCGGCCTGGGCCTGTGGGCCGCCGTGACGCAGTGGCAGCTTGCGCGCGCCCAGCAGCGCCTGGAAGTGTTGGAGGCGCGGGTCCAGCAGTTGCAGGATGTGCTGCGGGAAAACGGCCTGGAGCTGCCTCTTTCCCCGGCTGACCAGCAGTTGATGGACACGGTCGAGGCGCAGGTGGCAGCGCTGCGCGGCTTGCAGCCTCTCCAACCAGTAGAGCGGACGCTGATGAGCCGTGAGGAGCTCTATCAGGAGTACCGCCGCATGTTCGAGGAGGACTGGAGTCCAGCGGAGGCCCGCGACTATACACTCACCCTGCTCGCCTTTGACCTCCTCGATGACGAGATCGACGCCTACGACCTGCTCTTGCGCCTCTATACCGAGCAGGTTGCCGGTTATTACGACCCGGCGCGCGAGCAGATGGTTGTCATCTCGGACAGCGGGGAGATGGGGGCTTTGCAGCGCCTGGTCTATGCCCACGAGTTCAACCACGCCTTGCAAGATCAGCATTTCGACCTAGAAGCGCTGGGCATCCGCCCCGACGCCGACGCCGAGTTCGACAGCGAGTATCTGACTGCCATCCGCGCGCTGATCGAAGGGGACTCCAGCCTCCTGGAGCGCCAGTTCCTGGGGGCGTACTACACGCCCCAGGAACTGGCCGAGCTGACGCTGGAAGCCAGTGCGGTTGACAGCACCGTTCTCGACGCCACGCCGCCGGTTGTCCGCGCCCAGATGATGTTCCCTTACGACTATGGCCTGCCGTTCGTCGAAGCGCTCTATGCGGAGGGCGGCTGGGCGGCTGTGGACGCAGCCTATGCCAGCCCGCCCCGCTCGACAGAGCAGATCTTGCACCCCCAGCGCTATCGCAGCGGCGACGTGCCCCAGCTCATCTCGCTGCCGCCGTTGACCGATACCCTCGGCGTGGGCTGGCAGCAAGTCGACTCGGATATACTGGGCGAGTTCTTCCTGCGCCTCTATCTGGCGCGCTGGATCGACGAGGACGAAGCAGCGCAGGCCGCTGAGGGTTGGGACGGCGACCGCTATGCCGTCCACTACCGCCAGGCCGATGCCGCCTTTGTCGTGGCCGTTCACACGGTCTGGGACACTCCCGCTGATGCAGAAGAGTTTGTCGATGCCTCCGTCAACTATGGCACGGCCCGCTTTGGCGGCGCTGGCGAGCTGGCAGATGGCCACCTCTGCTGGACCGGCGCTGGCGAGACACTCTGCCTGGCCTGGGGACCTGCCGATGTGACTTTTGTGCTGGGGCCGGATCGGCCAACGGTCGATGCGGTGATGGGGGTGGTAGCTCTTCCTTGACGACCTGGCAGAAGCAGCTATAATGCTGCCCAGACAAGAGAACACCTTCGGGGCAGGGTGCAATTCCCGACCGGCGGTAGGGCGGACGAGTCCGCCAAGCCCGCGAGCCGCGAAAGCGGTTGATCCGGTGCAAGGCCGGGGCCGACGGTAAGAGTCCGGATGGGAGAAGGTGAATAGCAGCACCGCTGTGCGGCGGTGGCCGTTTGTGGCCGTTCTTTGCCCCGAAGGAGTATATTCCTTTGGGGCTTTTCTGTTGAGATAGAGAGTATCGCCAGGGGTTTTTGTATGGGCAGTTCAATGCAAAGGAAAAGCGTTGTGCAACGGCTGGGTCTGGCCCTGCTGAGCGCGGCAGTTTTTCTCGCTCTGTGGCAGGGGATCGTCTGGCTGGGCAGTTACCCGCCCTTTATCCTGCCGCCGCCGCTGCTTGTCCTGTGCCGCCTGGGTACCCTGCTGGCCAGCGGCTCGCTCTGGTTTCACACGGGCGTGACGCTGCGCGAGGTGCTGGCCGGCCTGGGGCTGGGCGCGCTGGCGGCGACGCTGCTGGGCTACCTGCTGGCCCATTCGCGCCTGGCCGAGCGGCTGCTGGCGCCCTACATCGTCGCCTCGCAGTCGGTGCCGACCGTCGCCATTGCCCCGCTGTTGGTGATCTGGTTCGGGACGGAGCTCTTGTCCAAGGTCCTCGTCTGTGCCCTGATCGTCTTTTTCCCCATCCTGGTCAACACCATCGTCGGCGTGCGCTCGGTGCGGCGCGAGCTGCGCGATGTGATGCGCTCGCTGGAGGCGACCCGCTGGCAGACCATCCGCATGCTGGAGCTGCCGGCTGCCCTGCCGATCCTGCTGGGCGGACTGAAGATAGGCGCAACGCTGGCGGTCATCGGCGCGGTGGTGGGCGAGTTTGTCGCCTCGGACCGCGGGCTGGGTTACCTGCTCAAGCAGGGCCAGCAGCTCTACGACACGCCCCTGGTCTTTGTCGGCATCGCTACGCTGGTGTTGCTGGCCCAGATGCTCTACGGCAGCGTGGCGCTGGCGGAGCGGTTATTGCTGCGCTATTCGACCGCAGAGCGTGCGGAGAGCGCAGAGAAATAAAAAACTGCGGGCGCGGTGCTCTCTACCCTCCCGCAGGTTAGAAAGTGGCCGCTAAGAGGGCAGGCAGCTCATTGCGGCGCACTCCAATGTGGAGATTGCGTCCAAACCGTTCGGCTGAGCTCACGGCGAAGCCTGCGGGAGGGTGGGCAGCGCTCGTCAACACTCTACAAAGGTATGGAGGGTAAACAATGAGAAAAGCATGGTGTCATCTGATTGTCCTGAGTGTTCTCGTCCTGGCCGGCTGCGGCCGCAGCGTGCAGCCGGAGGTAACCCATCTGCGCGTGCCAATGGGTTTTGTCGCCAATGTCCAGTTCGCGCCCTGGTACGTGGCGGTCGAACGGGGCTACTTTGCCGAGGAGGGCCTTGAGATCGAGTTCGACTATAGCTGGGAGACGGATGGCGTGCGGCTGGTTGGGGCGGGCGAGCTGCCCTTTGCCGTCGCCAGCGGCGACCAGGTGCTGCTGGCGCGCGCCCAGGGGCTGCCGGTGGTGATGATCGCCAACTGGTGGCAGCGCTTCCCCGTCGGCGTGGTGGCGCTGGCCGAGAGCGGCATCCGCACGCCGCAGGACCTGGCCGGCCGGCGCGTCGGCATCCCGGAGACCTTTGGCGCCAGCTACATCGGCTGGCGCGCCCTGGTGTCCGCCGCCCAGATCGACGAGTCGAACATCCAGTTGGAGGTGATCGGCTATACCCAACTGGCCAACCTCACCGAGAAGCGCGTCGACGCAGCGGTGGTCTATGCCAACAACGAGCCGGTGCAACTGACCCAGCAGGGCTATGAGGTTGTCCTCATCCCGGTGGCCGACTATGCCACGCTCGTTTCGAACGGCATCATCGCCAACGAGGCGCTGCTGGAGGAGAACCCGGAGCTGGTGCGCGCCTTCCTGCGCGCTTTCTTGCGCGGCCTGTCGGACACGCTGGCAGACCCCGATGCCGCTTTCGACATCTGCCGCCGCTATGTGGAAGGGCTGGACGAGAACGAGGCGGTGCAGCGGGCGGTGCTGGAGGCCAGCCTGACCTACTGGCAGGGCGAGCCATTGGGCGCTTCCGATCTGGCGGCCTGGCAGGAGACCGAGGAGGTCATGCGCGCGGCGGGCCTGCTCAGCGCGCCGGTGGAGCCCGAGGAGGCCTTCACGAACGGGTTTTTGCCCTGATGAATCCTCTGTTGCGCGTCCAGGATCTCTCGATGAGCTACCGTCGCAACGGCGAGCGGCTGCCGGTGCTGGCGGGCCTTTCCTTCGACGCCGGCGAGGGCGAGTTTCTCTGCCTGGTAGGTCCTTCGGGCTGCGGCAAGACGACGCTGCTGCGCCTCATCGCCGGGCTGGAGCGGCCGGATGAGGGACAGGTTCTGCTTGGCGGCGTCCCCGTTGACCGCCCGCGCCGTTCGGTGGGCATCGTCTTTCAGGAGCCGACGCTGATGGCCTGGCGCACGGTGGAGGACAACATCGCGCTGCCGTTGGAGGTGGCGGGTGTGCCGCGGGAGGAGGCCCGTCAGCATGCGCGGACGCTGGTCGAGCTGGTGGGCTTGAGCGGCTTTGAGCGCGTCTATCCGGCACAGCTCTCAGGGGGGATGGCTCAGCGGGTTGCCCTGGCGCGGGCGCTGGTTCACAGGCCGCAGCTCCTGCTGCTGGATGAGCCGTTCGGCGCCCTCGACGCGCTGACGCGGGAGCGCATGTCCCAGGAGCTCTTGCGCATCTGGCAATTCTATCGTAAAACAGTGGTCATGGTCACCCATTCGGTTTCCGAGGCCGTCCTGCTGGCCGACCGGGTGCTTGTGCTGGGGCCGCGGCCGGCCGTGGTGGTGGACGAAATCCCGATCGACCTGGAGCGCCCGCGCCTGCCAGCGATGATGGAGACGACGGCCTGCAACCTGCTGGTGCAGCGGGTGCGAGCGGCGCTGGGATAGGCCTGGCGGCTCTGGGTGAACGTCATGCGGATCGGCATCGATGCCCGGATCGTTGCTTATCGCCGGGGTGGGATTGCCAGCTACATTGTCCACCTCTTGCCCGCGCTGGCTGCGCTCGACGCGCAGAGCGTCTACTTTGCCCTGCGCAGCCCGCGCGACCGCACGCCGGGCGAGGCGGCGGCCAACGTGCGCCGCGCCAGGGTCTGGACGCCGCCCCATCATCGCCTGGAGCGCTGGACGCTGGGCCTGGAAGTGGCCCGCCTGCAGCTCGACTTGCTGCACAGCACGGACTCTATCCCGCCGGCGCGCGGCGCGCGGCGGTTCGTGGTCACGGTACACGACCTCAACTTTCTCTACTACCCCCAGTTCCTCACCGCCGAGAGCCGCCGCTACTACAACGATCAGATCGCCTGGGCGGTCGGACGGGCCGACCACATCCTGGCTGACTCGGAGGCGACCCGCCGTGACCTGCACCACCTGCTCGGCGTGCCGCTGGAAAAAGTGACCACGGTCTACCTGGCCGCCGACCCCGCTTTCCGCCCCTTGCCTGCCGCCGAGGTCGAGAGGGCGCTGGCCTCCTACGGCCTTACGCCGGGCTATCTGCTCTTTGTCGGCACGCTGGAGCCGCGCAAGAACCTGCCTGGCCTGCTCTCGGCTTACCGCATCCTGCTTGACCGCCGCCAGGTCGATGCGCCGCTGCTGCTGGTCGGCGGGCGGGGCTGGCTCTACGAGGAGACGTTCCAGCGCGTGGAAAAGCTGGGCCTGGCCGGGCGGGTGCGCTTCCTGGAAAACGTCGCCGATGCTGACCTGCCGGCGCTGATGAACGGCGCGGCGCTGCTGGCGACTCCCTCTTTCTACGAGGGTTTTGGCCTGCCAGCGTTGGAGGCCATGTCCTGCGGCACACCGGTGGTCGTCTCGAACCGCGGCTCGCTGCCCGAGGTGGTGGGCCAGGCCGCCGTCCAGGTCGACCCTGACGATCCGGCGTCGATTGCGGCGGGCATCGCGCGGCTCTTGCACGACGCCGAGTTGCGCGCCCGTCTGCGGGAGGAGGGGCTGGCCCAGGCTGCTCGCTTCACCTGGGAGGAAACTGCCCGCCAGACGCTGGCTGTTTACCAGACTCTGATGGAGGATGGGGAAGTATGCTGTCCGTGGTCAAAAACCAGCGCTTGACCGCGCTTTTCTGTGCCTTGTGGGTTCTTCTTCTGCTGGCGGCCTGCGTTCCGCAGGGGACGGTCGCGCCGGCTCCCTCTGCGCTCACCGTCACCGACGCGCTGGGTCGTCAGGTGACCCTGCCCGCGCCGCCGCAGCGCATCGTCTTTACGGGGCGGGCGCTTTTTATGCTGGCCGATGCGGCCTACATCTTCCCCGGTGCGGCGGAGAGGATTGTCGGTATGACCAGCACCGGACAGGGCTCGGCCAATTTTATCGCCCTGATCGACCCGGCCTATGCCCAAAAAGCCGTCCTGGACAGCCAGGCCGGCGCGGAGCAGGTGGCAGCTCTTCAGCCTGACCTGGTGATCATGAAGAGCTATCTGGCTGACGACATAGGGGCCTCCATCGAGGCGCTGGGCATCCCTGTCGTCTACCTGGACCTGGAGACGGTCGAGCAGTACAGCCGCGATCTGATGACGCTGGGGCGGATCTTGGGCGACGAAGCCCGCGCCGCCGAGGTGGTGGCCTTTTACCAGGGCAGGGTGGACGCCATCCGACAGGCGACTGCTGCCCTCGAAGGACCGCGCGTCCTCTTGCTGTACTACAACGACCGGGACGACAACGTGGCCTTCAACGTCCCGCCGCTGGGCTGGCTGCAGACCGAAATGGTGGAAATCGCCGGCGGCGAGCCTGTCTGGGCAGACGCCAACCCCGGTCAGGGCTGGGCCCAGGTGACGCTGGAGCAGATCGTCGCCTGGGATGCCGATCAGATATTCGTTATTTCCTATTTCAGAGACCCGGCCGAGGTTGTCGATGCGCTGAGGGCTGACCCGAACTGGCAGGCAGTGCGGGCGGTGCGGGACGGCGCGCTCTATGCCTTCCCCGGCGATTTTTACAGTTGGGATCAGCCCGACCCGCGCTGGATCCTGGGCCTTACCTGGCTGGCGAGCAAGATTCACCCCCAGCAATTTGCCGGTCTCGATATGGTCGCCGAGGTCAGGGTTTTTTATCAGACGCTCTACGGGCTGGACGCGGCTTTTGTCGAGCAGAACATCCTCCCTGCGCTTCGAGGTGATATAAGGCAAGGGGCAGAACCGTGAGCCAGCGCCAGGCGCTTCTCCTCTTGCTCGTGCTGCTGGTCGCCGTGGCGGTCTTTTCGGCGCTGGTTGGGCGTTACCCTGCTCCTGGCTGGATCGCGCCTGCCCGGATCGCCGACGACGAGCTGGCCCAGCGGCTGATTTTCAACCTGCGCCTGCCGCGCCTGCTGACGGCGTTGCTGTTGGGAATGACCCTGGCGGCGGCCGGCGTGGTCTTGCAGTTGTTGTTCGGCAACCCGCTGGTCGAGCCGGGCTTTTTGGGCGTCTCGCAGGGGGCGGCTTTTGGCGCGGCCTTTGCCATCATCTTCTTGGGCGGCGCGGGCCTGATCACTCGCCTCAGCGCTGCCTTCTTTGCCCTGTTGGGGTTGGGTTTTTCCTATCTGCTGGCCCGCCGGCTGCGGTTTGGCGGCTGGCTGTTGCGCCTCATTCTGGCCGGTATTGCCGTCTCGGCGCTCTTTTCAGCGGGGCTGGGGCTGCTCAAATACCTGGCCGACCCGCTCACCCAACTGCCCGAAATCACCTTCTGGCTGTTGGGCGGGCTGGCCAGCATCACCTGGCCCAGGCTTCTTGGTGTTTTGCCCTTTGCCCTTCTCGGCCTGTTGGTCGTTTTCCTCTACCGCTGGCGGCTCAACCTGCTCGCCCTGAACGAGCAGACATCCTTTTCGCTGGGCGTCGCGCCGGGGCGGGAGCGCTGGCTGCTCATTTTCGCCGCCGTCCTGCCGACGGCAGCGCTCATTTCGGTCAGCGGCATGATCGGTTGGGTGGGGCTGATCGTGCCGCATATCGCCCGCCGCCTTTTCCGCACCGACACGCGTTACAGCCTGCCGGCGGCCATGCTGATCGGTGGCATCTTTACCGTGCTGTGCGACGACCTGGCGCGGACCTTGTTTGCCGGCGAGATTCCGCTGGGCATTTTGACGTCGCTCTTTGGCGCGTTGATCTTTCTGGCCCTGATGAGTTTGCAACAACCCAGGCTACGACGATGAATCAGCCGATCCTTTCGCTGCGCAACGTTTCCTTTGGCTACAGCCCCCATCAGCCCATTCTGCGCGATGTGAACCTGGACCTGCGGGCCGGTCGCATCGCTGCCATCCTGGGGGCCAATGGGGCGGGCAAGACCACCCTGCTTTCGCTGGCTTTGGGCTGGCTCTCTCCCTGGCAGGGGGAGGTCTGGCTGATGGGCGCGCCGCTCAGAAAATGGTCCTCGCGGGAGCGCAGCCGGCGGATGGCGCTCGTGCCGCAGGGCGAGCACACGCCTTTCGATTACACCGTGATCGAATATGTGCTGCTGGGGCGCGCGCCATACCTGTCGCCGCTGGGAATGCCCACCGCTGCCGACGTCGAAATCGCCCGGCAGGCGCTGGAGCAGGTGGGCATCGCCGCGCTGGCAAGCCGTCCGCTCCCTCAGCTTTCCAGTGGCGAGCATCAGCTCATGCTGATGGCGCGTGCGCTGGCGCAGATCGCTTCGCCGGCCCTGCCGTCGGAGGAGGCGTCTGCTCGCCTGCTGCTGCTCGACGAGCCCACCGCCCATCTGGACCTGCGCAACAAGGCCCGCCTGATTGCCATCATGCGCGGCCTGCGCGAGCTGGGCGTCACGCTGCTGATGACCAGTCACGAGCCGGACGTCGCGCTGGCCCTTGCCGATGATGTCTTGCTGGTGGAAAAGGGCGTTCCGCCGCAGTTTGGGGCGGCCGAGGAGGTTTTCACGGCGGAGGCATTGAGCCGCCTCTACCAGCTTCCCATTCGCCTGGTCGACGTGGACGGCCGCAAGCGGGTTTTTTGGACGTGAGCCTGCACATGCTCGTTGCGCCGCGCGGCGCTGGCAAGACCACCTTTTGCCGCGCGCTGGTGGAGGAGGCGCGCGCCGCTGGTTGTGAGGTGGCCGGCCTGCTCTCGCCAGCCCTCTTCGAGGGCGGCGTCAAGACGGGCATCATGGCCCAGGACTTGCGCAGCGGCGAAGCGCGCGTGCTGGCGCGCGCCGTGGGGACCCTTCCCCTGCCGCCTTCTTTCGATCTCCCCCTGGGGGGCTGGCTTTTCGACCGCGCCGTGCTGGCGTGGGGGGACCAGCTTCTGGCGGGCGACCTGCGCTGCGACTTGCTGGTGGTAGACGAGCTGGGTCCGCTGGAGTTATTGCACGGTACGGGCTGGGTGAATGCGCTCCAAGCGCTGCGCCGGCCGGGTTATCGCTGGGCCGTGGTGGTTGTCCGCCCCGAACTGGCGGACCTCGCCCGGCGGACGCTGGCCGTGGCGGGGAACATCCCCTTTCAGCCAGCAGAAGACGCCACCTGCCAGGCTCGTGCGTGGTGGAAAGCAGTCGCCTTGCGTGGCTGTTGATCCCTGCCGATTTTCTGCCGCTCGGTTAGACCAACACTCAAGAGGGAGACTATCCAGACCGTGAAATCTGTGTAATCTGTGGCCAAAAAACGGCGGCCTCCCGCAAGCGGGAGAGGGGAGGGGGTAGGGGGTGGGGTGAGGTCCCCTTGTCCCCTTCTCCCCTTTGATGTACAATGCCCCCTATGACCTCCTTGAGGCGGATCGCGATACTGTGGCTGGCGCTGCTCCTGCTGCTGGCGGGGTGCGCCGGGCAGTCGCCTGCTGGTGAGACCGTTTTCGATGGCGAGGCAGCCTATGTCCACGTCCTGGCGCAGTGTGACCTGGGCCCTCGTCCTAGCGGCTCGCCAGCCTTGCAGCAGGCGGGGGATTACATCATCGCCTACCTGGAAAGGCAGGGCTGGGCGGTCGAGGAGCAGACCTTTGTCTACCGCGATACGCCGGTGCGCAACATCATTGGCCAGCGAGGAGAGGGGCCGGTGGTCATCGTTGGCGCGCACTATGACACCCGCCGCAGCGCCGACCAGGAAGACCCCAGCCAGCCTGTCCCCGGCGCCAACGACGGCGCCTCTGGTGTGGCTGTGCTGCTGGAGCTGGCCCGCGTCCTCGATCCGCAGCGGCTCGATCGCCAGGTCTGGCTGGCCTTTTTCGACGCTGAGGACAATGGATACCTGGACGACTGGGAATGGATCGTTGGCTCATCCTATATGGCTGAGCACCTGGAGGTGACGCCGGAAACGATGATCCTGGTGGACATGGTTGGCGACGCCGATCAGCAGTTCTACCTGGAGGGCAACTCGGATGCAACTTTACAGGCTCATCTGTGGGAGATCGCTGCCACGTTGGGCTACACGGAAACCTTTATCTCCGAGTACCGCTGGACGATGATCGACGATCACATCCCCTTTGTCTTGCGGGGCATCCCCGCTGTGGACATCATCGACTTTGACTACCCCTATTGGCACACGACCCAGGACACGCCCGACAAGGTCAGCGCGGAGAGCCTGGAGCGGGTGGGGCGGGTGCTGGAGGTCTACCTGGAGGGAGATTTTTCACCTGGACAGTGAACCCCCGTGTTGGGTGATGGCCTGCGCCTGACACGGATAACTGACTTGTAAGGAGAGGGATATGCAAACCGCAGAACGATTGAGCAAGCTACCGACCTATGTTTTCGCTGCCATTGGGCAGCGGGTGCGTGTCCTGCAGGACCAGGGCAGGGATGTGATCCGCTGCGACATCGGCAGCCCGGACCTGGCGCCGTCGGAGGCGGTGATCGAGGCGCTTTGCCGCTCGGCGCGCGACCCGCGCAAGCACGGCTACCCGTCCTTTTACGGCGCGCCAGCTTTTCGCGCGGCCATCGCTGACTATTACCGCCGCCGCTTTGGCGTCGAGCTGGACCCCGAGACCCAGGTGCTGGTCCTCATCGGCTCCAAAGAGGGCATCTTTCACCTGCCGACGGCCTTTGTCGACCGCGGCTCGGTCGTGCTGACGCCCGATCCGTGCTACGCCACCTACCGCAACGCCATCCCCCTCGTCGGCGGCGAGCGCTATGCGATGCCGATGAGCGAAGAGACGGGATGGCTGCCCGATCTGAGCGCTATCCCCGCCGATGTCCTGTCCCGCGCGCGGATGATGTGGCTCAACTATCCCAACAACCCCACCACCGCCGTGGCGCCGTTTTCTTTCCTGGTGGAAGCGGTCGAGTTTGCTCGCAAGCACGACATCCTGCTGGCCTATGACAACCCCTACTGCGACGTCACCTGGGACGGCTATGTCGCCCCCAGTATCCTCCAGGTGCCCGGCGCGATGGATGTCGCCATCGAGTTCAACTCCTTTTCCAAGTCGTTCAACATGGCTGGCTGGCGCATCGGCATGGCGGTGGGCAACCGCGAGATCATCGCCGCGCTGGCGCGGCTCAAGACGAACGCCGATACCGGCATCTTCCAGCCGCTGCAGGACGCGGCGGTCGTTGCCTTGCAGACGGACGATGCCTGGATCGCCACCCGCAACGAGATCTACCGCCAGCGCCGCCAGGTGGTGACCGAGGCGCTGGACCGCATGGGGCTTGCCTACACCCGCTCGCCGGCGACCCTCTACGTCTGGGTGCGGCTGCCGCAGGGGGAAAAGAGCCTCGATTTCTGCTCGGCGCTGCTGGAGGCGACGGGCGTCTCGCTTTCGCCGGGCGGCGCCTTTGGCGACTGCGGTGAGGGCTATGTCCGCATCACGCTCTGTCACCCCGCCGAACGGCTGGCGGAGGCGATGGAGCGCTGGGAGCACTGGATGGAAAGAAAATGAAGGAGATCGAGACAACAATTACGGCGGTCACGGTGTATCCGGACCGGGCGCGCCTGACCCGGCAGGGGACGGTTGCGCTGCAGCCCGGCAGCTACAGCCTGGTGCTTACCGAATTGCCGCTGACGCTCGACCCGGCCTCGGCGCGGGTGGCAGCCAGGGGCACGGCGCGCGCCCGCCTGTTGGGGCTGGACGTCCGGCGCGAGTTCTACGTCGAGACGCCCGACGCCCGCGTGCGCGAGCTGGAAAAGCAGGTCGAACGGCTCCAGGATGAGGTCCAGGCGCTGGAAGGACGGGCCGCGCTGCTCAAAGAAGACCGCGCGGCGATCCGTGGCCTGCTCGGGGCGACGGAGCAATACGCTCGCGGCCTGGCGCTGGGCAAGACCACGGCGGACGAGCAGATGAAGCTGCTCGATGGGCTGAGCGAGCGCGCCCGCCAGGTCGATGCGGCGCTGCTGGCGCTGGCAGCCGAGCAGCGCGAGGCCGGGCGCCGGCTGAAAAAGGCACAGGCGGAGCTGGAGCAACTGCGCAGCGCCCGCGGTCGGGAGCGCTACGCCGCCGTCGTTGAGGTCGAGGTCAGCCAGCCCGGCGACCTGACGGTGGAGCTGACCTATGTCGTCTCCCGCGCTGGCTGGACGCCGCTCTATGATGTCCGCATGCTGGAGGGCGAAAAGGCCGTGCTGGAGATCGGTTATCTGGCCCAGGTCACGCAGCAGACCGGCGAAGCGTGGAAAGACGTGGCGTTGACCCTGTCCACGGCCCGCCCGGCGCTGGCGGAAAAGGTGCCCGAGCTTGACCCGTGGTTCATCGACGTCTTTGTTCCGCCGCCGCCAGCCCCCTCGCGGATGGCGAAAATGGCGATGGCTGCGCCGCAAGGGGTGGGGGCGGCCGCAGATGTGGATTTTTCTGGGCGAGCGCCAGAGCCCGAAGCGGTGGAAGAAGAGGCCGACGTGGCGATGGCGGCGGTGGAAAGTTCAGGGACTGCGGTCACCTACGTCGTGCCGGGTACGGTCACGATTCCCCCTGACGGCGCGCCGCACAAGGTCGCTGTGGCCCGCCTGGAACTGACGCCGCAGGTTGACTATGTCACGGCCCCCAAACTGGTCGAGGCGGCTTACCGGCACGTGGAGGCCACGAACGACAGCCCGTACACGTTCCTCCCCGGCCCGGCCAGTCTCTTTGCCGGCGACGAGTTCATTGGCAGCACGACGTTGGAGCTGACTGCCCCCGGCGGCAGGATCGAGCTCTACCTGGGCGCCGATGACCGCATCAGGGTGAAGCGGGAGCTGAAGCGGCGCGAGGTCGACAAGAAACTGATCGGCGACCGGCGCACGCTGCGCTATGGCTACGAGATCGAGCTGGAGAACCTCCTGCCGGTCGAGGCCTTGGTCAACCTTCAGGACCAGATTCCGGTGGCAAGGCACGAGAGCATCAAAGTCAGGCTCGATTTTGCCGAACCCGGGCCGGAACAGCAGAGCGAACTGGGCCTGCTTGACTGGAAGCTCGCGCTGGCGGCGGGCAAAAAGCAGCTCGTCCGTTTCGACTTTACGGTGGAGCACCCGCGCGACAAGATAGTCAAAGGGCTGCCATAAGAGAGAGGGGAGTGACAGGTGAGGTGGCGGAGAGGGCGGATCTTGTTGATCTTTTGTGGCCTGGCTCTGTTGGCTGCCTGTTATCTTCCCGCTTCGCCGCAGGCGGCGCCGACAGGTGAGGCCTCTCCCTTGCCGCCGACAGTGACGGCGTCGCCTGTTGTGACGGTGACGGCGGTGCCTTCACCGACGCCGCCGCTGCCCACCATCGACCCTGGGGCCGTGCGGGCCAGCATCGCCGCGACCGAGGCGCGCCTGAGCCAACGCGGCCTGCAGATGGTCTGCCTGAGACAGGAGGACGTCGATCAGGACGGCGGGTTGGAGTGGCTGGGGCTGTACCTGTTGCCCTCCGACCCGCCGCAGCTTTTGGGCTTTGTGCTCGACGGCGACATCTGGCATGACCTGGCCCCGCCGGAGAACGAGGAGTATGCCGGCCTGGGTCAGTACCCGACCTGCCAGATGGAGGTGCGCGACGTCAATACCGATGGCCGGGTCGAAATCCTGATCTGGGGCCACGCTGACGCCAGGGACTATTTGCACATCTTTGCCTTTGCCGGCGATCATTATGCCTTGCTGGGGGCTTTCGAGGGCAAGGGGGGCATCCTCCTGGAAAACAGCGACGGCGACCTGGCCGATGAGGTGGTGGTGCGGTTACAGCCCCAGGCCGACCTGGTGCAGGAGATCGTCTATACCTGGGACGGCAGCCACTATGCCTGGACGTGGGACCGCTACGACTGGTTCTACCTGGATCGCCCGCACGCCTACCGCAGCGACACGCCCGAACGGGCCCTGATTTCCTTCTACCTGGCGCTGGACGATCGGGATTTGCCGGGGGCTTTTGGGCTGTTGTCGCCGGAGGCGCAGGCGGCGCAGCCTTACGAGAGCTGGGTCGATGGCTTTGCCACCACCCTGCAGGTCGAGGTGGGCGTGGTGCAGCTCGTGGGCCGCGAGGGCGGGCAGGCGACCGTGGCGGCGCAGGTGATCGCTATGGACAACGTGGCTGGCAGGGTCATCGCCGCCCTCTACGACGTGACGTGGCACCTGGTCGAGACGGAGAACGGCTGGCGGCTGGCAGATGGCCGGGCAGAGATGTTGGAGCAGTGGGAGGTGCGTTACTACCCTTCGCTTCGCTCAGGGTGACAACGGCTTCCCGCTGCGGCTGTCTCCAACCTGGCCGCCTGACGGGCATGGGGACTAGTCCAGGCTGAAGAGCCTGACCAGGTCGTCGTTGTCGTTCTCTTCGGGCCTGTCTCTGGCAGGGGGGGCTTGGGGGGAATCGTCCGCCGCAAAGAGGGCCACCATGCGGTCCTCTGCCGGTGCGGCAGCCCCGGCTGGTTCGAGGGGGGCGACGGTTTCCCTGGCAGGGGCTGGCTCTTCGATGGGCAGTTGGACGATAAAGCGGCTGCCGGGGCAGGTTTTCTCGTCATAGCCGGGGCTTTCGGCCCAGATGCGCCCGCCGTGGGCGACGATGATGCCCTGAGCGATGGCCAATCCCAGGCCAGGACCGCCCCCCTTGAACTCGGTCGTTCCAGAGGAGTGCAGGGCAACCTCGCCGGTGCGGTAAAACTTTTCAAAGATGAGGTCGATATCTTCCGCAGCGATGCCGATGCCGCTGTCTTCCACCGTCACCTGGACAACCGGCCCCAGCTCGGGCGACTGGACCACCTCGCCGGAAATGGCGATCCTTCCTCCGTCCGGCGTGTACTTGATGGCGTTGTTGACCAGGTGATGGAAGGCCTTGTAGAGCAGGTCCGGCTCGGCGGGGCAGAAGGGCAGCTCTTCCAGCCCTTTGATCTCCAGGTGCAGGCCGCGCGCTTCGATGGCCTTGCTGAACTCGTTGCAGACGCCGCGCAGCGTCAACGACAGGCTGACCGGGCTGCGGCGGACCACCAGGTTGGACGTCATCACCCGTGAGGTATCCAGAATGTTGTTAAAGATGCGCAGCAGCCGTTCTGTGCTGGTCATGATCCCCTCGCTCAGCGCCTTGATTTCGGGGATTTCTTGGACGGCGGGCAGGTTCTGCATCATCTGCGCGTAGCCTGTCAGCGCGGCGACGGGGGTGCGCAGTTCGTGGGCGGCGACCTGGATGAAATCGGACTTGGTGCGGTCGAGGCGTTCCAGGCGGTCGAGCGCCTTGCGCAACTCGGTATTGGCCGCGCTCAGCGCCTCGATGGCCTGCCGGTCCGAGTCGCGCAGGCGGTTGACGAGACGGAGCGTCAGGCGGATGCCCAGCGAGGGGCTGCGTCCCAGCACGGCCAGGAAGGGATCGCGGTAGATCTCGATGATCGTGCTCGGTTTGGTCGTGCGGACGGTGGCGGTGCGCGTCGTTTGCTGCAGGATGGCCATCTCGCCAAAGAACTCGCCCGGCTGCGTGTAGTGGAGATGGCGCTCCGAGCCGTCTTCGAGGCGTTGCAGAATCTCGACCTCGCCATTGACCAGCACATAAACTGACTCGCCGACGTCGCCCTCGTTGCAGATGGTGGTGTGCGCCGGCAGATGGCGAATCGCTGACGATTCGGTCAACGCCGCCAGGTCCTCTTCTGCGATGCCAAAGAGGAGCGGCCGGAGAAACTCTTCGACAGTTTCTTGCGGGGAACGGCTGTTCATTGTCGTTACTATAGCATGAATTGGAGAAATGTGCAATACAGCGAGGGCTTTGGGTGTTCGAAGCAAAAGGGTAGAGCGCCCCGCCCGCCCTGCTCCCGCCGGGTCTGTGACCTGGCGGCCCCTGGCGGGGGTCACAGACCCCCGCCGAGCAATGAATGTTCCTGCTCCCGCCGGGTCTGTGACCTGGCGGCCCCTGGCGGGGGTCACAGACCCCCGCCCGTCCTGCTCCCGCCGGGTCTGTGACCCGGCGGCCCCTGGCGGGGGTCACAGACCCCCGCCGAGCAATGAATGTTCCTGCGCCGAGCAATGAATGTTCCTGCGCCGAGCAATGAATGTTCCTGCGCCGAGCAATGGGGCGCCCCGCGCCGGCGTTCTGCTACGAACACCCCCTTCTCGCCCAGGTTTGCGCAGACTGTGACTTGAGGTACAATCATACCATTCCTGATTTTTCGCCACAGGAGGGAGCCATGCGCATTGTTGTCGATGCGATGGGGGCGGACCGCCGCCCCGAACCGGATGTCGCCGGGGCGGTGCTGGCGGCGCGCGAGTGGGGCGACCAGATTGTCCTGGTCGGACCGGAGGATGTGGTCAAAGCGGAACTGGCTCGACACGAGACAGCCGGTCTGTCCATCACCGTTGTCCACGCCCCGCAGACGATCGAGATGCACGAGCACACGGACGCGGTGAAGCAAAAGCGCGACGCCTCGATCCGCGTTGGCATGCGGCTGGTGCGGGATGGGCAGGCTGATGCCTTCGTCTCTGCCGGGAACACGGCTGCGGTGCTGGCCTCGGCCCTCTTCGACCTGGGCCGCCTCCGCCGTGGCCCGGCGCGCGTCCGCCGGCCGGCCCTGGCGACCATCTACCCCGTTGCCGAAAACCCCGTCCTCCTGCTCGACAACGGCGCCACCGCTGATTGCCGCGTCGAGGACCTCTATCAGTTTGCGCGGATGGGCGCTGCCTATGTCGAAAAGGTATGGGGCATCCCCAATCCCCGCGTGGCTCTGCTCTCCAATGGCGAGGAGGCGGACAAGGGCAACATGCTGGTGCGGGACGCGTTTGCCTTCCTGCAGCAGAGCGAGCTGAACTTTGTGGGCAACGTCGAGCCGAAAGAAGTGACCCGCGGGATGACGGATATCGTCCTGACCGACGGCTTTACCGGCAACATTATGCTCAAGACGACCGAGGCGACGGCCTCCTTCCTGATGCGCCATCTCAAGCGCGAGCTGACGGCTGGAGCGCTCAACAAGGTTGCCCTGGCGTTGTTGGTGCCGGGGCTGCTGGCGATGGTGCCGGGATTGCTGCTGCTCTCACCTGCCCTGCGGCGCATCGCCCGGCGGCTCGACTATGCCGAATACGGCGGGGCGTTGCTATTGGGCGTGAATGGTGTTGTCATTATCGGACATGGGCGCTCGAACGCCAAGGCGGTCAAGAACGCCGTGCGGCAGGCGCGCCGCGCCGTCGAGAACAATGTGCTGGAGGTCATTCGTTCCAGCATTGTCGAAGGATCAGAAAGGGGAGAGGATGAATCGTAGGCGTGTTGTGATCACGGGCGTGGGGGCGGTGACGCCGCTGGCCCTTACGGCGGAGGAGACGTGGCAGGGTCTGTTGGCAGGGCGTTCCGGCATTGCCCGCATCACCCAGTTCGATGCCTCTGGCTTGCCCGTGCAGATCGCGGGCGAAGTCAAGGGTTTCGACCCCAAGAACTATATGTCGTTCAAAGAAGCGCGGCGTATGTCGCGGGCCACGCATCTGGCGGTGGCCGCGGCGCAGGAAGCGGTCGCTGCCGCCGGACTGAAGCCGCCGCTGGGCGAACGGGCCGGCGTGCTGATCGGCACGGCGGTGGGCGGCATGGAATGGCTGCTCGAACAATATGTCGTCTATGCGGAACATGGCCTGTCGCGGGTCAATCCTTTTGCCATCCCGGCGGCGCTGCCCAACATGCCCTCGCACCACGTCAGTATGTGGGCGCAGGCGCTGGGGCCCATCAGCGCCATCTCTGTGGCCTGCGCCACGGGCACGCAGGCGGTGGGTGAGGCGGTCGAGTTCATTCGCCGCGGCGCTGCGGACGTGATGATCTCTGGCGGAGTAGAGGGGTTCATCCAACTGGTTGCCGTTGGCGGCTTTTGCGCCATGCGCGCCCTGGCGGTATGCAACGACGAGCCGGAACGGGCCAGCCGCCCCTTCGACGCCACGCGGGATGGCTTTGTCTACTCCGAGGGTTGTGGTATCGTGGTGCTGGAGAGCCTGGAGCACGCTCAGGCGCGCGGCGCGCCCATTCTGGCCGAGGTGCTGGGGCATGCTTCGTCGTCGGATGGCTTTCACGTGGCCCAGCCTGACCCGGAGGGGCGCGGCGCCAGCCGGGCGATGAGGTGGGCGCTGGAAGACGCCGCCGTCACGCCGCAGCAGATCGACTATGTCAACGCCCACGGCGCGGCAACCCCGCTGGGGGATGTTGCCGAGACGAAGGCGATCAAGAACGTGTTTGGCGAGTATGCCTACAAGGTGCCGATCAGCTCGACCAAGTCGATGATCGGCCACGCCATGGGCGGCGCTGGAGCGATCGAAGCGGTGGCATGTGTATTGACCATCCGCGACCAGGTGATCCACCCGACGATCAACCTGGAGCACCCCGACCCCGAGTGCGATCTGGATTACGTGCCAGGAAAGGCACGTCCGGCGCGGGTGCGGTTGACGCTGTCCAATTCCTTCGGCCTGGGTGGGCAGAACGCCTGCCTGGTGCTGGGTCAGTTCGAGGGCTGAGATGCGCATCGTTGCCAATGAAAAGGGAATCGCCTGGCGGGCGACGGTGGGCAAGTACGCCACCCTGGCCGGCCTGGGGGTGTTGCTGCTGGCCTTTATCCTCTCGCTCAGGCCAACCGCTTCGCTTCTGTTGATGCAGGTTGGGCTGATGGCGGCAATGATCCTGGGCGTTATGCTCTCGTTCATCGGCGGCTATTACGGCGAGCGTTTTGCCGGCCCGTTGGCCCATCACCTCAAGGTGCGCGAGGCGCTCAAGGGCGGCTTTGACCGGCGCTATGTGCTCTATCAATACGTCCTGCCTGCTCCCCATGTCCTGTTGGGCCCGGACGGCCTGACAGTGTTCCTGGTCAAGTCGCAGGGCGGCAAGATCGCCTATCGGGACGGCAGGTGGAGGCATCAGATGCGGGGGCTTTTTCTGCGCCGGCTGGCGGGGCAGGAGGCTCTCGGCGAGCCGCATCTCGACCTCCAGGTGTTTATGGATCGGATGAAGCGCTATCTGGCAAAGCGCCTGCCGGGGGTGGAAGTGCCGATCCAGGGGGCGATTCTGTTCGTCAATCCTGCCGCCGAACTGGATATTGACGAATCGCCGCTGCCGGCGTTCTATGGGAAAAAGGTGCGTAGCTGGCTGCGCGGCCCTGGCGAGCGCCGCAAGCTCCCTGGCGAGGTGTACCGGCAGTTGGAAAAGGTGCTGGGCGGCTCTTTTGCCGAAGCCAGCGAGGACGAATAGGCCTGACAGATTTGTAGGGCGGGCTTGAAAGCCCGCCCTACCATTTTCTTGCAGAGGCTTACCCGCCCATTTCCTTGAGCCTGGCTTCCCACTTGCTGTAGAGGCGGTTGTAGGCCTCTTCGCTGATCTCGCCCTTGGCCAGCCGCAGGTCCAGGTTGTCCAGCAGGGCCCGGATGTCGGCGGCGGTCTGCGGTGTGGCGGGGGCAGCCGCCGCTGGCGCTGCAGGCGCTTCCTGGGGCGGCCGCTGCTGCATGGCCTGGCTCATCATCTGGGCCATAGCTATGCCCATGCCCGCTCCAGCGCCCAGTCCTACGCCAGCGCCGGTCATCGTGCCGGCCTCGCCCTGCTGCTGAGCGGCGTCGCGCATGGCGCGGGCGGCCTGGAACTGCATGTAGGCGCTCATATCGCCGATGGCGCCCATCGCCGCTGCCTCGTCGATGGCCTTGGCCGTCTCTTCGGTCGGGCTGATCGACTCGACATAGACGCCGGTCAGGTTGATGCCGCGCGCCGTAAAGTCGTCGGCAGCCTTGGCCCGTACGCCAGAACCCAGCTCCTCGATCATCGCCGGGATGTCCAGGATCGAGCGGCCCATTTCGCCCAGCAGGTCGGTCAGCTTGCTGATGATGATGCTGCGCAGGAACTTTTCGACGTCGACAGTGCGGTACAGCCGCTGGGTGCCGACGATCTTGTTGACGAACAACTGCGGATCGGCGATCTGCATGGCGAACGTGCCAAAGGCGCGCAGGCGGGCCATGCGCAGCACCGGGTCGCGGACGGTGATCGGCTCCGGCGTGCCCCACTTCATGTCGAGGAACTCGCGCGTGGTGACAAAGTAGACCTCGGCTTTGAAGGGGGTCTGCTCCGAAAAGAGGTGCCTGCCAACGAATTCGATCAGGTAGGGAATGTTTGCGGTGGTAATGGTGTGGCGACCAGGGCCAAAGACATCGAGCGCCTTGCCGTCGCGGAAAAAGACCGCTGCCTGGCTCTCGCGGACGATGACCTGAGAACCGATGCGGAAATCACCAGCTCCGCGCTCGGGGAAACGATGGACGATCTCGAGCGCGCCCTCGTCCATGAACTCGATAATGTCAAAAATCCGTGCCATTTTTCTTCCTCCTCATACTGTCTGAGAGCCAGGGCTAAACTGCGCCCAGGATGACCTGCTCGCGCCCGTCAAAGGTCGTGTTGGCCTCGGCGCAGATGCTCAGCACCTGGCGGACGGCCTCGGCCAGTCCTTCGCCGCCGACGATGGAGGTCTCCAGGTTGTTCAGCGCGTCCGAGAGCCGCTCGGCATAGCTCAGCAACTGCTGGTCGAAATCGTACAGCCGGTCCAGATCGTCTTCCTTCACCCGCACGGCGTCGAAGAGGCCGGCGTAGCCGTAGGATGCCTTCTGCACGCGGTCGATAAAGGTCTGGAGCTTGACCGTGGCGTTGCCCATTTCGTCCAGATACTCGAAGCGGCCAGCGCTGATGAGCTGCTTCTGCAGGTCGTCCATGCGCTGACGCTGCGCGGCCATCTGGGTGGCGATCGTCTCGCGCAGGAGCTTGTCCGACTCGCGGCGCATCTCCTTTTCTTTGTAGCCCTTGTACCCTGGGATTTTGCCAATCAGCTTCTCCAACCAGGAGCGCTCATCGCTTACCCTATCGTATAGATCACTCATCGTATTCCCTCCTCTGATCGTTATACTCGCGGTTCCTTGCCCGCACGTCTGCATTATAAGGCAAGTTGACGGGAAAGGAAAGCGCCCAGGCGGACAACGAGCTGACGCATGACTGACGGTTTGACTGCCGAGAACGGCGGAGCCGCCGAGAAAACCCAAAAACTCTGCGTTCTCGGCAGTCCGGTGCCCCTGCGGTTCAATCCGCCAGGTCGTGGGCGATTTCCAGGTCGCCGCTCAGGCCAAAGTCAGACGGGGTTTTATGGATCTCTGGCGGCTGAACGTGCGCCTCGACCATATCGACCGAGTCGGTGACGGCCAACTGCTCGAAGAGGAAGCCGAACTGGGCTTCCAGATCCTGGCCGATGGCGGCGCGCACGTCCTCCGGCATCTCCCAGAGCGCCCGTTTGAAGGGCCCCAGCCCCCGCTTGCGGCTGTTGTAGTAGAACTGCTCCTCGGTCTGTCCCTCTTTCCACTCGTTGGCGTGGTGCTCTTTCAGATAGGCATAGATGGTGGCTTTGAGCCCGGCAGGGAAGAGCGGGTGGTCATAGACCAGGTTCTGGAAGCCGGTGGCCAGGTGTACCTCGCAGGCGTTGGCCTCGGCGAACTTGTGGAAGGCCTCGGGCGGGAGGGTGGAGGCGCCGTGTTGCACCGCGCCGGCCATGCCATACTCCTCGCGGCCGATGTAGCCCAGCCTTTGCAGCACGTCGAAATCGATCTTGACGCGGGCCAGCGTGCCGTCGGGCAGGACGACGCCGCCGTGCGAGGTGCCGGTCTGGATGCTCAGCTTGCTCAGGCCGGCCATGCCCGGCGGCAGGGAGGCGTTGTAGCCGTCCATAAAGGCGCGCAGCTCCTCCTCGGTCGAGTTCTTGCCGCCGACCTCGCCGATCTCCCCGCCGACGGAGATGGTCACAGCAGGCGGCTCCAGGCCGCGGATGAACTGGGTGAAGCGGGCGCAGAGGGTAAAGTTGGTGCGCTGCTGTTCGGTCACTGTGGGCTGGGTCAGATCGACCAGGGTGGAGGTGTCGATGTCGATGTTGAAAAAGCCAGCGGTGATGGCCTCGCGGATCAGCTCTTCGACGGCGGCAAGTTCGGGCGCGGGGTCTTTGGCGTATTTGCTGGCGCTGACCTGGAAGTGGTCGCCCTGGAGGAAGAGGGGGCCGCGGTATCCCTCGCGGATCGCCGCGCCGATGATCACAGTGGCGTACTCGGCCGGGCGCTGGTCGGTGTAGCCGATCTCGGAGCGGGCGATCTCAAAGATCATGGCGGCCGCGTTGCGCTGCAGGGCGGCGCGAAAGACGGCGCGGGCCATGTCATAGGTCAGCGTGCGCAGGTTCATCGCCGGCGTCGTCCAGTGGTCGCGCGTCTGGCCGCGGCCGCGGGCGATGTAGAGGTTGTGGATCGAGGCGGGACGGATGCCCAGCGCCTGGCCCAGTTCCCAGAGCAGGTAGCGGGCCATGGCGCGCGTTTCGCCCTCGGCAAAGACGGCGTTGGCAACCAGCGCGTCAACGACAGGGCCGTGCAGACGGTGCTCGTCTACAACGTGAATTTCGCCGTCTGTCACGGTTACGATGCCCTTGAGGGGCTTGAGCAGGGCGGTTGGGTTGGGGGCGATCATGGTTCCTCCTTAAAAGTATGCAAGTGTGCAAGTGTGCAAGTGTGCA
>Ga0209018_1000995_pt1 | contig 24423 bp, 26 predicted proteins | sample YNPBryBLVA2012_FD_185814 | JGI IMG/M metagenome (GOLD analysis project Ga0209018, IMG submission 185814) | Anoxygenic and chlorotrophic microbial mat microbial communities from Yellowstone National Park, USA - YNP Bryant BLVA 2012 (SPAdes)... ...
ACTTATTTAAAAAATTATTTCAAGTACAAAATGTTCATACCGAAGAAGTTTTGGAACAAAAAGTGAAAGTTGCTTTGTTCAAAGTTGGAGAAGTTTTGATTGAACTTACCCAAGCAACTGATGAATCTTCGCCTATTGCCAAGTTCATCGAAAAGAAAGGTGAAGGCATCCACCATATTGCTTTCGAAACCGATGACGTAAATTCGGAATTGAATAGACTCAAAGAGTTGAATTTCTCATTAATTAACGAAACCGCTGTCGATGGTGCTCACGATATGAAAATTGCTTTCTTGCATCCAAAATCGACAAATGGAGTTTTAACTGAACTTTGCCAACCAACTCACCGGAGTTAATTAAATGCATCGTATAATATTTTTCTTTTTGTTTTGCTCTTTTTATTTGAATGCACAACAAACCAAAATTCCAGCAATTATTCAAATTGCTGAACAAGAAATAAATAGAACTATTCAAGGATTGAAGGATAAACCAAATCCCCCCTATTTTATTTCTTATTACATCACCGAAACACAAAGTTACCGATTAGCTGCAACAAATGGTGTTATTGAAACCAAATCCCACGATAGCACCCGTCTGTTGGACATACAAGTTCGTATAGGTAACTACAAATTCGACAATACACATTTAATTCGAGGCAACCCATTGAACTTCAACACAAATATCGGGCGAATACAATTACCTTTTGCTGACGATGACCAAGCTATTGCCAACATTATGTGGTTCGCAACCGACAAAGCCTACAAAAATGCAATTGAACGCTACGAAAAAGCACTTACAAATTCCAAAGTTAAAGTTCAAGAAGAAGATACTTCAGCCGATTTTAGTATCGAAAAACCTGTAGTTTCGATCGAAAATGGTCAACTTTATCGACTGAACTTAGATAAATATCAAGATTTGGTAAAAAGATTGTCGGCAAAATTTATCAATCACAAATGGATTTTAAATTCCTCAGTTTCATTTTTTGGTAATTCGATAAGAAAAATAATTGTAACAAGCGAAGGAACAAAAATCCAGACCTACGAAAATTACTTTTACATTTTTGTAAATGCTAATACCAAAGCCGACGATGGGATGAGCTTACCTTTGTACCGAAGTTTTTACACCCGAGATCCGAATAATATGCCCAACGAAAAAGAAATCGAAATCGAGATAGATAAGCTAATTGATTTATTGTCAAAACTGAGAACTGCCCCATATGCTGATGTCTATTCCGGTCCTGCAATGCTTTCGGGAAGAGCTTCGGGCGTGTTTTTCCACGAAATATTCGGACACCGTGTGGAAGGTCATCGCGAAAAAGATCCTAATTCCAGTCAAACTTTCAAAAAATCAATTGGACAAAAGATCTTGCCAGATTTTATAAACATTGTATTCGACCCAACATTAGATAAATTGAACAATACACCCATTGCTGGTTATTATGTTTATGATGACGAAGGTGTGCCAGCCCAAAAAGTTGAAGTTGTTAAAAACGGAGTGTTCTCCAACTTTTTAATGTCCCGCACACCAATCGAAGGTTTTCCCAATTCGAACGGACACGGACGCAAATCAAGTGGCTATACTGCAGTAACTCGTCAATCCAACTTAATTGTACAGAGCACTAAGACTAAATCCATTGATGAACTAAAACAAGAGCTCCGACAAATAGCAAAAGAACAAGGCAAGGAATATGGATTGTTTTTCGATGAAGTTTCGGGCGGTTTTACCTTCACAAGTCGCTCAATTCCAAATGCATTTAATGTCACACCTCTGGTAGTATACAAAGTATTCGTCGATGGCAGACCAGACGAATTAGTTCGCGGAGTTGATTTGATTGGAACACCTTTGACTACATTTGCTAATATAGTTGCAGTTGGCAACGACCTTGGTATTTTTAATGGTATTTGTGGTGCCGAATCGGGTGGGGTTCCCGTATCGGCTTGTTCTCCTTCGTTGCTTGTAACGCGAATCGAAGTTCAGAAGAAATTAAAATCCCAAGCAAAACCACCAATTTTACCAGCACCATAATGGAGAAAAAATGAAAAAAGTAATATTGTTCCTCTCCTTTTTTGCACTTATGCTTTTCACTGGATATGCTCAATATCCAGACACAAAAGTAGTGATGAAAGCAATGCAAGACGAAATGACTCGCTCGATGAAAGATCTAAAATTGGAAAACCTTCCACGTCCCTACTACATAGAATATCAGCTAAAAGTAGTTGGCGAATATAATTCATCTGCATTTTTAGGAAATATAATCAACTCTAATTCGAACTTTAACTACATTCTAAACGTCTCGGTTCGGGTTGGTGATTATAAATTCGACAATTCAAACTTTGTAGATATAGGGTTCTCGTTTTTTGGGAGCACCGACGACGAAGAAAGATTCACCAACCGTTCAATTCCCGAAGAAATTAACTACGATATCCTAAGAAGACAATTGTGGTTAGCCACCGATGCAGCCTATAAGCAATCCTCAGAAGTTTATTCCAAAAAACTAGCAAGTATCCAAAACATTACCCGTAAAGACACAATTCCAGATTTTTCGATCGTTCAACCCCGAAAATCCTATGATACAACCACAATAACCGATTTCAAATTCGAAAATTACTTGAATTTAATAAAAAAACTAAGTAGCCAATTCAAAGGAATTTCTCAAATTTACACTTCAAAGGTGAATTTTGAATATTTACCCACACGCATTTATTACTTGAACAGTGAGGGAATGGAATTCGTCAAAGATGAGTTTTTTTCGGGTATCGAAGCAATTTGTTACACACAAACACCTGAAGGCACTCCAATAGCCGAGCATTACAGCGCCTATTCTAGAAATCCAAAAAATTTGCCATCACCAGATTCGCTCAGCAAAGCAGTTAATGAAATAATTTCAAAATTAGTATTATTAGCTAATCAACCAAGTTTGGAAGATAATTACAATGGTCCCGTAATATTCGAAGGGCAAGCAGCAGGCGAAATTATTTCTCGAGTTTTTGCTCCAAATTTAATTGCCCAACGAGAAAAGGTAAGCGAAGGTATGTTTTCCGGGTTTGGTGGTAGATTTTTCTCATTCCAAAAGAAAATTGGTGGACGAGTTCTACCAGAATTTATATCCGTAATCGATAATCCAAAAGAAACATATTTCAAGAAAACAGAATTATTAGGCTTCTATACAATTGATGATCAAGGGTTAGAGCCACAAAAAGTCACATTAGTCGAAAATGGATTTCTCAAAACATTACTCAACGACCGAACTCCAATCAAAAGAGTTACAGAAAGCAATGGTCATCGCCGAGGTGGTGTCCCAATGTTTAGCAACCTTTATCTCTTAATTGATCCAATGAAAGCACTATCTACAACAGATTTGAAGAAAAAACTTTTGGAATTGGTTAAGCAACGAGAATTACCCTATGGAATAATTATCCGAAAAGTAATGAATCTGAACATATTTTCCACATCACTTCTAAGTAATACTTTCGGAGCTATTACATATATGATGGACCAAAATTCTATACCATTAATCGAAGCATATAAGGTTTATCCCGATGGACGAGAAGAATTAATTAAAAATATTCAACTTAACTCTCTATCCCATCAATCATTTAAGGATATTTTATGGGGAAGTAAGGAATTGTTCGTGCATAATTTGCTAGCACAAAATCCTGGAGGAGGATTTGGTTCAGATGGTGCAGCCTGGATTCCAGCAAGCATTATCGCCCCCTCGTTATTATTTGAAGATTTAGAAATATCAGCAATAGATAAAGATACACCTAAACCACCATTTTTGTCGAACCCAATTAAGAACTGAAAATGAACGGTTTATGGTCAATTTTATTATTGATTGTTTCAAACACCTTTATGACTTTTGCTTGGTATGGTCATCTTAAATTCAAAGAAATGAAGTTTTTCAATTCACTCCCCCTTTTGTTAATTATTCTATTAAGTTGGGGAATTGCTTTGTTTGAATATATTTTTCAAGTGCCGGCAAATCGTTTAGGTTACAAAAACTATGGCGGACCTTACTCATTAGTTGAATTAAAAGTTATTCAAGAAGTCGTTTCTCTTACTGTATTCAGTTTATTCACCATTTTTGTTTTTAAAACCGAGACCTTTAAATTAAATCATTTGATAGGTTTTGGCTTTTTAATTCTTGCAGTTTATTTTATTTTTAAAAATTAATATTGGAGATTTAATTTATGGTATTTAATAAAACAGAAAAAATTCTTAAAAGCAAAAAAGCATATGACAATTTTGAATTCATCCATAGCAGTGATGGAAGAATAATTCGAATAATTGCTGAGTATTTATATCCCGACCAATATTTCCGCAAAAAAAGGGTGAATGGTGCAATCGTTTTTTATGGTTCAGCTCGAACTTTCTCGATGGAAGAATATAACCGAAGAATGAATGAGCTTTTGAATTCACTAAAAAAGGCAAAGGGAAAAGAAAAAACACAAATCCAAGAAGAAATAGATAAATTAAAGAAAATCGAGGATATGTGTCGCTATTTTGATGATACAACAACATTATCCAAGATGTTATCAGAATGGTTGGCAAGAGAACCTTTGGCAAAGGGTATTTTTGTTATGTCGGGTGGTGGTGGTGGAATGATGGAAGCTGCCAACAAAGGAGCAGCATTGGCAAATATGGATAATATTGGATTGAATATTAGTTTGCCATTCGAACAACAACCAAACCAATATATTAGCCCACATTTCAACTTTGAGTTTCATTACTTTTTTATGCGAAAATTTTGGTTTGTATATTTAGCAAAAGCGATTGTAACTATGCCTGGCGGATTTGGCACTTTGGATGAATTAATGGAAATTCTTACTTTACGCCAAACACTTAAGGTAACCAAACCATTGCCAATTGTTCTTTATGGCAGTAATTTTTGGAAAAAACTAATAGATTTCGATTTGCTCATCGAAAAACAATTAATCAGCCCCGAAGATTTAAATTTATTTAAATATGCAGATACTCCACAAGAAGCATTTGAATATTTAACAACAGAATTAGAAAAAAATCTAAAAAAGAAAGCAAAAAAACTTTCTTTAGAATAATTTTCATAAATTTGTGAATTAAATCTGATCAAGAGGATAAAATGCTTCAATGGTACAAATGCAAAGGCGATATTTGGTGTGATTTATTCAAAGTTGATTTAGATCACCCGTCAATCCGCAACACAAATGGGGTTTATATAATTTGGTATGGAAAAGACGATAATAGGAAAATATTAAGAGTAGGTATGGGAAATATTTATGCCGAAATAACGAAATTACAAAAAGATCTTACATTTAAAGCGTTCTCGGCTCATGGGGTGTATGTTACTTGGGCTGATGTCCCCATTCTAAAACGTGCAGCTGTAGCTACTTATCTTATCAACACTCTAAATCCAGCTATCTTGGGTGATCCTATCCCGCGAGCAATTCCTGTCAAAGAAAATTTACCTTGGGATGAATAATAATAAAAATTTTTTTTCGTCAGGTTTTTTGTAATATTAATTTAATCTAAAAGGTGAATTATGTTATCAAAGAATGTCGGAAGCATCGATAGAACTGTAAGGCTTATACTTGGCATAATTGCATTAGCCTATTCTATTTACTATGGGATTGGCAGCTTAATATCCTTAATTATATTAATTCTAGGAATTGTTCTGATAATAACAGCGGTTGTTTCCTATTGCCCAATCTATACAATATTAAAATTTGATACTATTTTCCAAAAAGAAAAACAATAAATCACTCTTTAATTTTAACTAATTTAAATACACCAGATTCGATACTTTCGAAAGTGTATTCTTTTATCAAATTTGTGTAAGTCCAAATTTCATTTAGTTTTTTCATTTTAAAAACTTCATCAATTCGATCAGGTGGACCATTTAGGATATAAACTTTGCCTTTATCTGTGAGTGCACCATTCCTTTCGGCAAAAGTTGAAAAAGCAAAATAAGCATAATCTGCTCGACGATAAAATTCAATCATTGCCTCGGGATAGTTATCTTCAATAGTTGTTTTGTCCAACTTTTTCCAAACCTCGAAGAGTGCCTTAAATTGATTTTTTCGGTTTGCAGAACGCACAGCCTCGATTTCATCAACATTTAAAAAAATCTCCGAAACTTTTAATGCAACATTTAAATTACTTAAAATTATTGGTTGTTCGTCCCAAATCACTTTAAATTTATTTGACCAAACAACACGCTCGCCCGAAATTAATTCCAATTGATAACTACCCGGCACAAATGGATTTGTAGGAAATTCGATGAAATATAAATTTTGCGAAAACTCTTCCTCTCCCTTTGATATTTTGGGGTTGAAATTAATTTCGATGTAATTTGATTTTATATGAATTTCTTCGGACTTGATTTTCTCGACTTTTCCATTAATCTCCTTGAAATCCAAATTATATTCATCTTCTGAATTAATTTTTGTTATTTTATATCTCAAATTAGAATAATCAACTTTTGATAAAAGATTAATCAACAACAATTTTGGTTGTGAATTATAATTAAAATTTCCGAAAAGATAAGATGGCATATAGCGATTGTCTTTGATTTTGGAAAGTGGCAAAATACTGGCACTTGATTTATTAATCGAATCAAGTGGAATATAGTTTAAACTCACCTTTTCGGATTTTTTTGAATTAAGATCATTAACCCTTGCCTCGAGTTGATATCTTTGATTTGGAACTATAAAAGAATTGTACCCCTCCTTAAACACAAATTCATTTGGTAAAAATTTGGATTTTGAGCTTAATATGGTATCATTGAACAATCGGTGGAAACGCACTACACCTTCAGAATCGGATAATGTTATTGTTATTGTCGCAATTGCTTGGAAATTACCCTCTGATATTTGTTTTAACAAATAATTATTCACAGGTAGTTTGTAAAATATGTTTAATTTTAGGGAGTCAGAATTTGTGTTTTCGGCAAAAGCTAATAAAACGATTAATTTGTTGCTATAATAGTGATAATTTATTTGTAACTCATTCCGATTTTGAGCAGAAGCACTCAATATAATTAATATAAATAAAATGCAAATTAATTTCAATTTTTTCATTTTATCCTTCGATTTCTTCAATAAAGTTTTTTAGAATTATCATAGCTGCAAATTTATCTAAATTTCTCTTAACTTGTCTTTTTTTTGGGGGAATTCCAACCGAGATCATATTTTGCCTGGCAGTCTTGGAACTTAGAGTTTCATCAAATAGATAACAAGGCAAACCAGAATTCAATTCCAACTCATCACGAAAAATTTTAATTTTTTGATGAATATTTGATTCCAAATTATTAGTTCGAACAGGAAAGCCAATAATGCAAATCTGAACACTCTCCTGCTTTAAAATAGAAATCAAATTATTCATCAATTTATCGTTATTATCTATTGTTGCTATTGGATTGAACGAGATGTGGAAAATATCGGTGGTCGCAATGCCTACTTTTTTTTCTCCATAATCGATTGCTGCAATTTTCTTGTTCTTAATATCATCTTTTGTTAAATTAGTATCTTTAATCATCACAACAAATGGAAAACAATCTAAAAAAACAAATAATCAACAAAGCTCGGGAGTTAGGCATTACAGATATTAGATTTACTGATGCTAATGTTGATGAACAAACCAAAGTTAATTTGCAAAAATGGATAGACGCTGGCTATTCGGCAAATATTAAATATATCCCTAACAATGTGGATAAACGTAATAATCCTAAATTAATTTTGGATAACGCAAAATCGATTATTGTTTGCTCTTTATTTTATTTTCCTGGGAATCATCCAACAATTGAAAATCAAAATTTTGCAAAAATTTCACGTTACGCACAAGGAATAGATTATCACTATGTTTTTTTAGATAAAATAAAACAATTAGATCAATATATCCACAAAATTTGCCCAACAATAAACACAAAATCTTATACGGATACAGGACATATTTTGGAAAAATACTTTGCTCAAAAATCGGGAATTGGATGGCAAGGTAAAAATTCTTTAATCATATCACCAAGATATGGTTCTTATATTTTTTTAGGAGTTATTCTAACGGATTATGAATTTACGAGCGATCCGCCAATACCCGATTTTTGTGGCACTTGCGTTCGATGCATAATGGCTTGTCCAACCAATGCATTGGTGGAACCAAAAGTTTTGGATTCACGTGCTTGCATTGCCTATTGGACAGTCGAAGCAAAACCCGACGAAGAAATTCCCAATTTGATTAGAGAACGAAATAATGAATGGATTTTTGGATGTGATATTTGCCAGGAAGTTTGTCCTTATAACAAAAAACTTGTTGATGTCACAGAAGTTGTTGAGTTCAGGAACCCAATGAATTTCTTTTTCGATTTGGATTTAATACCCAATTTAACTAAAGAAGTATTTAATCAAAAATTTCGTAAAAGTCCTATAAAACGAAGAAAATACGAAGGGTTTATCAAAAATGCGGAGTTACTGATTAACAAAGCCAAAAATAAAAGCAAAATATGATTTAAAAATCATCTCTTTGTCTGTTAATTCCACATCGAAATTTAATAATTCATCAATTTGTCCTACATCAATTGCATTGAGTTTTAATTTAAAGCAATTGGGGGAATAATTAACTAAAAGCATTGCCTTTTGAGCATTTTGTAAAATATCGATTTTTAAAATGCACTCTTCAATTATTGATACATTTGAAATGATAAAATTATGGCTGTCAATTAAATTATTGATTTTTCGAATTTCGTTAACAATATTACCATCTTTATTTAGCCAACTTAATTCACTATAATCAAATAGTGGAAGTGTGGAAAATTCGGTTAAGTCTTTCTCGGAGAAATCCAATCCAGTATTGACGGGAATTTGTTCCAACAATTCAAATCCATTATGGATAAACGGAACCGAATTCGATAACAGGTTAGAAAGCAAATAAGCAAAAATTGAGTAATTTTTGGTTTTTGTTCGCCAATATGCGCGAGGTGTATTGTGGGTTTCGGCAGTACCAAAATACTTTATTTTTAGATTAGGATCTTCCAATTCTTTTATTAATTTGGCTGTTTTGTCGATGCTGGTTAAATCGAATGGTAAATATCCAACAACTATATCAAATCCTCTATCTATCGACTCATTGGATATAACGAAATTTTCCTCAATTAATAATAAGTCGGGTTTTGCTTTTTTGGCATTATGCACTATGTGTTGCAACAATTTTCTTGGTAAAGCATGCCCCATATCAATCATCACACCATCTATATTAAATTCTTTGATGTAATGTGGTATTATATTTGCCAAATAATTCCATAATTCTTTGTTAATATATCTTTCATTCTCAAGTTGCGAGTCGTACATCCGAACTGTGTTGTAGGCAATATAGTTGAAATTGGGATGGGTGTGCAACTTAAGATAAGTAACATCGCTCCAAAGTGGCTGTTTGTCGTCGGGAGGCCAATCGGCAAAAGCTCCTGGAATTTCACACAGATGATTGTCTTTGGTCATTCCAAAAATCTTGTTCCCTTGTTTGAAAACTTTCTCTGGTGTTTCACAAAAAATGTTGGTATATTTTTGATTAGGAGGAATCAAACCTTCAAAGTCCTTATTTTCAACTTTGTGCTTGATGATTTTCAATTCCTCTTCGGAAAATTTAGGAGGCTTAAAACTCGATGTTGCATTACTGGAGGCAATCCAGTAAAACCAATCAGGATGTTCCAAAATTAAATCGCTATCTTTGCTTGCAGTTCGCAATGCAAATTCCAAAACAACTTTGATATCAAGCAAATGACAAGCCTCAATTAGTGCCTTAAATTGCTCGTCCACACTGATTTCAATGAGGTGTTCGGACAAACTTTCTTCAATTTGCATATGGTTTTTGATTGAATATGGGGAACCTAATTGCCCTTTTCGACCATCAATCCCAATTTGAGTAACTGGCAAAAAATATAAATGGGTTATTCCAAGTTCTTTTAAGTAAGGAAGCAAAGCAATTGTTTTTACAAAAGTACCATCATTTTTAAAAAATAAGTTATTAAGTTTATACCTTCCTACCTTACAATGATCGAATGCAGTTGTTAGCCTAATTAATGTATTATAAATTCGGATCTTTTTATGTGTTTTTACTGAATTTTTTGATATAAATAAAATTTCATCAATTTTGTTTACTAAAAATTGAGGGAAATTCACCGGAATTTCTGTTTGGTTGCTGCTCGAATTAATCCACAAACTGGGAATATAATGCCTTACATTATCATTTAGAAATTGTTTGCCAACAAGAATTTCACGTAATTTATTTAAATACATATATTTATCGATATTATTCTTTGATTAATTTTAAAAAATCTTTCTCGTAAATAATTTTCACACCAAGTGATTCTGCTTTTTTGAGTTTTGAACCGGGATTATGGCCAACAACAAGGTAAGAAAGTTTTTTGGAAACTGAAGAAACCACTTTGCCGCCCAATTCCTCCACTTTTCTTTCTGCCTCGGTTCGGGTGAATGATTCCAACTCACCAGTAAAAAGAAAAGTTAGACCTTGCAACTTGCTGGATAAATTTTGATTTTCTATTTCTTTGCTTTCAAAATTTAAGCCATATTTTTTTAACTTTTGTATTATTTCCAAATTATCCTTATTTTGGAAGAATTTAACAATAGATTTTGCTATTTTTTCTCCAATCTGATTAATTGATGTTAATTCATCCTCAGTCATCGTCATAAGTTTATCAATCGAACCAATTTCCTTGCTAATAACCTTTGCAACAAATTCGCCAACATATCTAATTCCTAACGCAAATAGAACATTTTCGAAAGGTTGCTTTTTGGATTCTTCGATACCAGCCAATAGCTTTTTTACGCTTTTGTCGCCCCATCCATCAAGTTTTTTGATTTCCTCAGCAAATTTGGATAATTCGTAAATATCTGCAATGTTTTTTAAGTAACCCAATTCAACAAATTGGTCTATTGTTTTTTCGCCTAATCCTTCGATGTTCATAGCATTGCGCGAAGCAAAATGCTCAATTTTTTTGCGAATTTGCCAAGGACAATCCAACGACAAGCAATAATAAGCCACTTCGTCCTCGGGTTTGAACAAAGGAGTGCGATGCTCGCAAGGACAAACCTGCGTAAAAACAAATGGAACAGAATTTGGATCTCGCTTTTCGAAATTCACCCCTACGACTTTTGGAATAATTTCGCCGCCTTTTTCGATAAAAACATAATCACCAACTCTTAAATCCAAAGACTTGATGTAATCTTCGTTGTGTAGAGTGGCTCTTTTTACAATCGTTTGGGACAATTCCACTGGTTCCAATTCGGCTATAGGCGAAACAATACCAGTTCGGCCAACTTGATAAGTTATATCCAATAATTTAGTTTCTGCTTGCTCGGCAGTGTATTTATAGGCAATTGCCCATCGTGGAAAACGACTAATAGTGCCCAATTCTCTCTGCTGTTGCAAAGAATTTACTTTAATTACTAACCCATCTATGTAAAAAGGCAAATCATCGCGCTTCGTTTCCCATTCGTTTATGTACTGCTCGATTTCTGTTATATTTTTACAAACTTTATGACTAGGGATTAAACTAAATCCTAAATCTTGCAAAATTTGTAAATTTCGATCCAATGTCGATTTTGCTGTGTCCTCGCAAATAAGATAATATGCAAAAAATCTAAGCGGACGGTTCCGAACCTCGGTGGGATCTAATAATTTCAATGTTCCAGAAGTTAAATTACGGGGATTTGCATAGGTTTTTTGGCCAGATTCAAGCATTTTATTGTTCAAATCAGCAAAATCTTTTTTGAACATTATCACTTCACCTCGAACTTCGAAATTTCCACTTGGAATTTGTTTGCTTTGTTTTGTAACTTTGGGTAAATTACTAATTTGCAAGGCATTCAGCGTTATATCGTCCCCAACTTCGCCATCGCCACGAGTTACGGCGTGTTTCAATCTATTTGCTAGATAAACGCAGCTAAGGGATACACCGTCTAATTTTAATTCAACCAAGTATTCAATTTGGTCGGTGCCTAATATTTCTTTGCATTTACGGTCGAATTCCTCGATTTCTGAAATCGAATATGTATTCTGAAGCGAAAGCATCCTTTCCCGATGTGGAATTTTTGAGAAAGACGATATTTTATCACTTGGCACTTTGTTGGTTGGAGAATTTGGATCGTACAACTCGGGAAACTCCTGCTCCAATGATTCAAGTTCCTTATATAACTGATCGTAAGTGTAGTCGTCCACTATACTTCGATGTTCCACATAGTAGGCATAATCGTACTCCGAAATTAGTTTCCTCAGCTCAATCAATCTTTGTTTTTTATAATTATCATCAAATAAATTCATTGTCGACTTTATTTTTAAGTATATTATTAACCAACTTTTTGGATTTCTTATAATTGGTGTTTAAGATAATTTCCTTGATTTCGAGAAATAGATTTGGAGCAACACTTAATTCATCGATACCAAGTCCGATAAGTATTTCTGTATAGGATGGATGGCTTGCCAATTCTCCACATATAGCAATTGTTTTTTTGTATTTCTTAGCTGCATCAACAATTAATCTAATCAATCTAAAAACGCTAATATGAATTGAATTGAAATAATCAGATAAGAATTCATTAGTTCGGTCGGCAGCAAGAACATATTGAATTAAGTCATTGGTGCCTATGCTAAAGAAATCAGCAATTTTTGCTAATTCGTCTGCGATTAAAGCAGCTGCTGGCGTTTCGATCATTATTCCAATTTTTATATCGTCGTCGTAAGGGATATTACTCAACTTTAATTCTTTTTTTACTTCATCTAATAATTGTTTGCTTTGATTTACTTCGGCTAAAGTGGTGATCATAGGCAACATAAAGCGTACGTTTTTATTAACAGATGCTCGCAATACACTACGTATTTGTGTTTTAAAAATATCAGGACGACTTAGTAAATATCGAATACCTCTTAAACCCAATGCTGGATTTTCCTCGCGTTTCGACAAGCTATCCACAAATTTATCGCTGCCAATGTCGAATGCACGAAAAGTAACAGGTATTGGATAACAAATATTAGCTATTTCCTTATAAATCTCGAATTGCTCTTCTTCATCTGGAATTTTATTTTGCTTTAAAACAAAACTTTCGGTTCTAACCAATCCAATTCCATCTGCTTTATTGATTAATGCAGTATTTAAATCTTCTTTAGAGTTGGCATTGCACCACAAATTAACTTTCACCTTATCTTTTGTAACCGTAGGTAAATCAATTAGTTTTCCCAATGATTCAATATGTTCACTTATTCTTGTTGTTTTTTCTTGGTAATTTATTATGATTTCTTGGCTTGGATTTATCAAAACCAAACCATCAAACGCATCAATAATTAAATAATCATTATCTTGGATAATTTTTGTTGCATTACTAACCCCAACGACTGCAGGTATTCTATAAGAGTTAGCTAAAATTGCTAAATGAGAAGTAATACCTCCAGCCTCGGTAACTATAGCTCTAATTCCTTTTTCCACATACCACAAAAAATCCGTTGGAGATATCGTCTGGGCAACAATAATGGCATCTTTATCAAAAATTAAGGAATTTTCTTTATTAGATAAATTTTGGAGAATTTTCTTTTCAATATTATCAAGTTCTGTAATTCTATCTCGCAAAATTTGATTATCAGCTTGCTTTAAAAGATTTTTATTCCTTTCAAATTCGTCAAAAACAGCCTTGGAAGCCGAAACACGACTTGATATCTGGTTTTTTATAACCGAAAGGAAATATTCGTCCTCCAAAATCATCATTTCGGCTTGTAAAATTGTTCTTAATTGCTGACTTGTTGTAGTTAGTTTTGCTATTGATTCTATATATTCTCGTTTCACTGACTCAATAGCAACCACAAACTTTTCTTTTTCTTCATCGGGATTAAAGACCTCATCACCATTTTCGACAATAAAAAACAAATCTGGTTTTATAACCAAAGCTATCCCCATTCCAATGCCCATCGATGCAGGAATTCCCTTTAATTCATTATTCGAAAGAATTATTTCTTCACTTGTTTGCATAATTTATGGTTCTCCAAATCCAGAACTAATTAATTCACTAAGTTCGTTAACTGCTTCTTGTTCATCCTCGCCATCGGCCGAAATAATTAGTTTTGTCCCTTTGGCTGCTCCCATTGTCATTATTCCAATGATACTTTTGGCATTGATTCCATATCCATCCTTGACTAAATATATTTCGCTTTTAAATTTTGCAGCAGTTTTAACAATTAACGACGCTGGACGAGTGTGTATACCGGCTCGATTAACGATTTCGACTTCTTTTTCAATCATTGCCTTTGATTAATTTTAATGCTCGATTACCTATGTCGGTTCTGTAATGTTTGTTTTCAAAGTGTATTTTGGGTATTTCCTCGTAAATATTAGTTAAACTTTCTTTCAAATTTGGTCCTTTAGACACTAAGCAAAGCACTCTTCCACCATTAGTGTGTAATTTGTTGTTGTCAAATTTTGTGCCAGCATGGTATATTTTCACCTTTTGATTGTCCAATTTGTCCAATCCAAATATTTCGTAACCAACTTGAAAATTGTCGGGATAACCACCCGAAGCAATCACAACACAGCTCGCAAATTTATTTTCCTCGATTGTAACAAAGCTTTTATCAAGTTTATGATTTGCAACCGACATCAATAATTTATCAAAATCACCGCTAATTAATTGCAATACTGCCTGAGTTTCGGGGTCGCCAAATCTACAGTTATATTCAATAACAAATGGCTTTCGGTTTTTATCTATCATTAAACCAATGTAGAGACATCCACGAAATGGTCTACCAATTTGTTCCATACCAGATATTGTTGGTTTGATGATAATTTCTTCGATTTCTGCTAAAAGTTCCTTTGTAATGATTGGAGCAGGGGAATATGATCCCATTCCACCGGTATTTGGACCTTTGTCTCCATCAAAAACCCGCTTGTGGTCCTGAGCAGATGGTAAAATAATATACTCTCTTCCGTCAGTTATAACAAATATGCTTGCTTCTTCTCCTTCCAAAAATTCTTCGATAACAACTTTGTTGCTAGCTGTGCCAAACTTTCCTTCAAAATATTCATTTAATGTTGTTTTAGCATCTTGATATGTTTGGCATATTGTTACTCCCTTTCCAGCAGCTAAACCATCGGCTTTAATAACTATTGGTCCATTTAATTTTTTGCAAAATTCCAATGCAAATTCTATTTGGTTTTTATCGAATACTCCAAAATCTGCTGTTGGTATATTAAATTGGTTCATCAATTGTTTGGCAAACGACTTTGAAGACTCGATTTCGCTTGCTAATTTTGATGGACCAAAAACCTTGATCTGCCTAGCTTCCAAATAATCTACTATTCCGTCAGCAAGTGGTTGTTCGGGACCAACGACAACCAAATCAATTTTATTTTGGTCACAAAATCTTGCAATTTCTTCGAAACTATTTGTTTGAATATCAGTTTTATTTGCAATTTGGAATATACCTGGATTTCCGGGAAATGCCCAAATATCATTGAAATTTGAATTTAATTTTTCGACAAGTGTATGCTCTCGTGCACCACTACCAATTACTAAAATCTTCATTTATTCAATTAATTTAAGATAATTTATAATTTACTAATTTACGAAAAAAATTGAATATTACTTGGATTGCCAACCCAACTTAAAATTTTTCGTATAATTAAGTGTCTTATAATAATCAAAATATTATTATTAAAAATTTAAATATATGAAAAAAATCATTTTTACTTTATCGATTTTATCTCTATTTTTTAATTCTAATTACATATATTCCCAAAATGTATGGTCAACTGGCGAAATATTAGAATACGAAGTATCATTTTTGGGTATCAAGCTAGGTACAATAAAAATTGAATCTATCAAAGAAGACCAATTGAATGGTAAGCCTGTTTATTATGCAAAAGCAACAATGCAATCCAATCCAGGAATACCCTTTGTATCTCTTTATGCAATATATAATTCGTGGATGGATAGGTCGTTGGGATATTCTTACCAATTTGTTGGCAACACAAAAACTTCTGATGGTTGGGATTACAACAAAATCGACTTTGACTACGATAAGAAAAAAATCACCAATCGTCACTGGATTAATGATAGTTTAATAACAAATGATGTATTCGATATTACCAGTAAAATTAACGATGGTTGTTCGCTTTTCTTTTTTGCAAGAAAATATACCGACATAAAGAAAACTGTAAAAGTTCCCACTTTCATTGATGGCAAGTTTATAACAACGATAAATTTTATCGGAAAAAGAGAACCAATAAAAATTGATGCAATTTCCTACCCAGTTCAAACAATATATTTTGATGGCAAAGCTGATTGGCAAGGAGTTTATGGTTTATCGGGACGATTCGAAGGATGGTTTTCCGACGATGATGCCCGTATCCCAATCAAAGCATATATGAATGTTTATGTTGGCAAAGTTCTTATTGAATTGACTAAATGGAAAAGAGATGGTTGGAAACCTCCAAAAGCATAACTTTGTTTGAATAATTGTAACTGAAAATGAAAAATATAGTGATCATCCCTGCAAGATTGCAATCCCAAAGATTACCAAATAAATTGCTAATGAAAATTCATAATCGCTATTTATTTCAAATTGTTTACGAGAATATAAGTAATTCCAAATTATTAGATGATGTGTTGATTGCAACCGATAGCAAAGAGATTATAAATATCTGTAAATCGCTAAATTATAAATTTATCGAAACTCCACATTATTTTCAAAGTGGTACCGACCGTATCTATTGGGCAAGCCAGCAACTCGAAGATAAATATGATTTATTAATCAATGTCCAAGCCGACGAACCAATGCTTATGGGCGATGATTTGGATGCTTTTATCGACTTTATTTCCGAAAAAGACTTCGATGTTTCTACAATTGTTACCAAAATAAAAACCATCGAAGATATAACCAATCCAAACACTGTCAAAGTAGTAATGGATAACCAAAATCGAGCAATGTATTTTTCGCGTGCCCCAATTCCTTACCCACGAGATGGGTTTAATTCTATCAATCTCAATGAACAAAATTATTTCAAGCATATTGGTATATACGCCTATAAACCCGAAATTTTAAATAAATTTGCAGAATTACCCCAATCAACCTACGAAAAAATCGAGAAATTGGAACAACTTCGTTTACTCTCGATGGGATATAAATATTTATGTTACGAAATTTGCAAAGATTTGATTTCGGTAGATACCATCGAAGATTACGAAAAAGTTCTGCATATGATTGTTTGAATGATAATTTTTTTGAATTTTCTTATTATTTTTTCTGAAACTTATGTTTGCTAATTTTTACTCAAAGAAACACATTTTTTTAAAATTTAACTTTGATTTTCATTTCAATAAATTTTTGTGTAAAGCAAAATTTGCAATTTGTTTGTCACTTTGCGAAATGTGGTTTATGAGCCAATTTTTAAGAAAATCAAGTAATTTTAGTGAAAGGGCAATTTCGCCTTTTTGATGTCGTTGGGCAAAATCTTCTACGATTTCGATGAAATATTGATGTTCATCTTTATGCTAGGAAATATGTGGATATTTTATCTCCTTCATAAGTTGTTCTTCTTCCGAAAAATGATACAAAGTGTAATCTCTGAGTTTCTCAATTGTATTATCAATCTCTTTGTAGCCCAATCCCACTTTCATTGATTCAAAGAGATGAGCCAATATTTGAATTAATTGCTTGTGTTGTTCATCGATTTTTTCGATGCCTATTTCATAATTATTGTTCCAACTAAAAATACTCATAAAGAATTTGATAATTTTTCAAAAATAACAAATTTATACAAATATTATAAATTTTGTCGAATTTTAATGTTATTTTTTAAAATAGAATGCAACAAATACAATTTTATCAAGTATCTATCGTCATTTACAATTAAATTCAGTGAAATGACCACAATACTTAAAGTCGAAAACCTTCAAAAATCCTTTGGTAATTTTCAAGTTTTGAACCAATTATCCTTCGAAGTTTATAAAGGTGATATTTATGGCTTTTTAGGTCCAAATGGTGCTGGCAAAAGCACAACTCTTAGAATTATACTTGGACTTGTTAAATCCGATAACGGAAAAATTACATTCTTGGGAAACACAATTAGTTTTTATGATAAATATTACTTAAAAGACATCGGTGCATTAATCGAAAGACCCGATTTTTATGGGAATTTATCAGCCTACGACAATTTGTGGATGATTGCAGAATTATCTAATCTAATAAATCCATCGAATAGAATAAATGAAGTATTAGATTTGGTAAACTTACTGCCAAGAAAGAAAAGTAAAGTGAAAACCTTTTCCCAGGGAATGAAACAGCGTTTGGGAATAGCCCAAGCTATTTTACACAAGCCTAAGTTTGTAATATTGGACGAGCCATCCAATGGACTGGATCCACAAGGTCAGGCGGATATACGCAATATCATACGAACTATTAATCAACACGATAATATCACAATATTGTTTTCATCTCATATTTTATCGGAAGTAGAAGAAATTTGCAACAGAATGTTAATTATTAACAATGGTCGAAAAATAAAAGAAGGTAAAGTTGATGAATTAATGAGTGAAGATAGGATGCAAGTATCGATTCGGGTTGATAATATGCAAAAATTAATCGATTTGCTTTCTTCCTTAGGTTATATCTTTTTTGTCGATACAAATCAAATTTTCACTGAAATTAAAGAGAACGAAATCCCCCAACTTGTCCAAAATATTGTCGCTAATAATATCAATATTTTCGAAGTCAATCAAAACAGAAGCTTAGAGAACTATTTCCTTAAACTAACAAAAAACTGACGAAAATGTTAAAATTAATTAAATTAGAATTATTTAAAATTTTCACACGACCACGCACATATATTGGTTTTGGTGCAGTTGTCTTTATTGTAATAGCATTCCAAATTTCAATGTATTTCCAAGGCAAAGCAATAGTATCCTTTATCCTTGATAATTTAGAAACTACTTTCCAGATGTCAGGTAATATCATAAATGCAAACTTAGCTACTTATATACTACTTAATGGGTTATTAATACATATACCTATTTTAATTTGTTTAGTAACTGGCGACATTATCTCGGGTGAATCGTCAAGTGGCACAATAAGGTTATGGCTCCAAAAACCTTTTAGTCGCTCAAAAGTCTACTTTTCCAAAGTAATATCCGGTATAATTTATACTTTGTTGCTTTTGATGATCTTAGGTCTATTTTCATATGTTTTGGGATATTTTCTATTTGGATTTGGAGATTTGGTTGTTGTTAAGCAAGGCATTACAATTTTCGACCAAGATGATTTGTTATGGCGCTTTTTCTATGCCTTTTTGGTCGGAACAATTTCAATGCTTGTTGTAACTTCGCTTTCTATTATGATTTCGGCTTTTGCAACAAACTCAATTGTACCTATTGTTGGCACAATTGCTATTATAATTGTATTAAATGTTCTCACCGTATTGGGATATAATGTTTTCGAACCTATTTTACCTTATGTTTTTACTACTCACTTCAATCGGTGGCAATTATTATTTGATTACAACTTGGATTATCACGAAATAGCAACAACAATTGTCGTTCAATCATTTTATATAATTTTATTCTTAACGATTGGTTTAATTCATTTTAAAAATAAGGATATCCTTTCATGAGAAATTCCCTAAATATATTTTTGATATTAATTCTAACTAACATACTTCATTCACAAAATATTACAAAAGAAGAACTTTTAACAAATTCAATTAAAAAACTCAGGACAATACCTAATTACACTTGTGATGTCGAACTGCATGTTGATGTGGACTTTATCAAAATTGGAGAAAGAAAAGGTAAATTAATCTTCATCAAGCCAGATAGCATTAAATATGAGATAGAAGGTTTCGCTTTATTGCCCAAAGAAGATCCTTTGTCGAAAATCAAAAATTTAAGTATCAAAGATTATGCTATCATCGAACTCGATCCCGAAACAATCAATAATGAATTATGTCGTAACCTGAAAATTATCCCTAATTACGAAAACAATGATATAATTCTTGGTCAACTTTGGATTGATAAAAAATCAAATATTCGAAAACTATCAATTTTCACCAAAGAACAAGGCAAATTTGAGTTTTTGATTGAATATATGAACTACAAATATCCCGTTCCCAAAATGATAACAGTGAATTTCGATATAAAAGATATGAAAATACCGCCTGGAATGACTGGGGAATTAAACAAATTTTATAAAAAAGAGAAGAATCAAAAAACTACCTTGGGTAGGATTTACATAAATTATTCGAACTATGTTTTTAAATAAACTAATTTGAAATATATTAAATTAATCTCGCTAATTCATTTGTTAAGCGTGTTACTGCATTACTTTCGTTAGTTGTGTTGAGGAAAATTCCATTAGTATGCAAAAAATAATCATCCTTCCGAGAATTATAAAGCTCGAGAGCGGATTGATAATCTTTGATTAATGGGCGATTGTTTTGGTTTTTCAAGCGATACAAGCAACTTTCAATGGGAGAATACATCCAAATGGAAAAACCCAATTGATGAATATATTTCAAATTATCTTGATTGGACAAAATTCCACCGCCGGCGGAAATTATGATCGTTTTGGAAGTTGAATTTGAACTTACTTCTTGACTAATTTTGGATAATATTTGGTTCTCGATTTGTCGAAAATAAGCTTCTCCTTCATTTTCGAATATTTCTTTGATAGATTTATTTAATTTTTGCTCTATCAACGAATCAATATCATAAAAATCAGCACCCAAATTTTTTGCAACTTGCTTACCAATTGTTGTTTTTCCGGAACCGGAAAAACCTAAAAGAATAAATGATTTGTGCTTTTCCTTTTTTACTTTTTGTAAATCTTGAACCAAGGGTAAATTTTTAGGTTTGTGACCAATAAAAATTTCGAAAGACAAACTAGCTTGATTTATCAACCATCTTTCCCCACTAATCAATTGATATCCAAATTGTGTTTGATTTTTTTGGAAAAATGAATTATGGTAGATTGTATCGAAGATTATATTTTTTTCGGAAAAGTTGAGTTGACTAAGAATTTCGGAATTTTGAGGAATAGTAGAAATGATGTAACGAAAATGTTCAAGATCTTTAATAACTTGTTCGGTTGTAATATATTGAATACCAACTTCCTGTGAAACTTTTTGCGATTTTGATAAATTCCTGTCCCAAATGTAGACGATAGAATTTAAATTTCGAATTGCAAAAGCAGCTGTTCTGCCCGCTGCTCCTGCACCTAAAATCAATACTTTTTGTTTATTAAAAATAAAATTATTATCCCAAATGGTTGATAGAATGCCAAAATAATCAGTATTAAATCCAGTAGATTGGTTTTCAACAAATTTTACAGTGTTGGCAGAATTCAAATTAGCAGCTTGATAGTCGATTTTATCCAATAACTCCAAGACATCTGTTTTGAAGGGACTTGTAACATTGAACCCAGTTAATCCAATTTCTTTAGCAAAGTTAAATGCATCATTTATCGATGGAGCTGATATTCTCAGGTATTTTATTTGATAATCGCTCTTCTGAGAAAATATATTGAAAACATAGGGACTTAAACTATGAAAAACTGGGTTGCCAACTACTGCTAATTTTATCATTAATTGTTTTATTTAATTTAAAAAAGAAGTCCCAAAAGCTTTTGTACTTTTGGGACTAAGATAACTCAAATTATTCAATAACTTTTGCTAAAATGTCGGACATTTGAATTAATTTGTACTCTTTGTTATTGAAGTTGATATCTTCACCACCGTATTTAGCAAAAATTACAGTATCACCAACAGCAAAGTTGGACTTAACTTCGTCGGATGTTCCTACTTCTATAACTTTGCCTAAAATTGGCTTTTCTTTTGCAGTATCGGGGATAATGATACCGCTTTCGGTCTTCTTTTGCATTTCGACTGGCTCGATTAGTAATCGATCGCCACAAGGTTTGATTTGCATAATTACTCCTATGATTAGTTTAACAAAACTTTTTAGAAATTGTTTTTTATTTGATATTTAATAATTGATTTATTTTTTGTTTGTCAAATCCTATGATTGGTCTGTTGTTAATTAGAGTAACTGGCACACCAGTATTGCCACCAGTACGTTTTTGCATATCTAAAAGTGCTGCTTGGTCCCGCGAAACATCTACGTCTTTAAATTTGATATTTTTTTCCCTCAAATATCGTTTTAATTGGTTGCAATAAGTGCAAGTTGGGGTCGAGAATACTATCACTTTTGCAGTTTGTTCCATTTTTGTTAATTTAGTTTTTTCAAATATATGAAAACGATTTTTTGGAATTTATATTTTATGAAATTTGAATCTCAATACTTTATCAACGAAAATAACATAGATTTAATTACAAAGAAATTTAAGATACTAAGCGAGGAATCTCGCTTGCGCATTCTTCAGGTTCTTCAAGATGGCGAGAAATCTGTATCCCAAATTGTAATCGAAACTGGTTTTTTGCAAGCAAATGTTTCGAAACAATTAAAAATACTTTTGGATGCAGATATCATAAAAAGAAGAACAGAAGGCAATCATCATTATTACAGTATTTTAGATACCAAAATACTTAAAATTTGTCAAATTATTTGTTCCCAAGAATAATTAGAATGCGTATAATCAGATTTTTTTTCCAAATAATTGCAATTATTTTATCGGTGTTTTACTATGGAGGTTTAACGCTATTATCCCCTAAACGCAAAAATGATGACTATTTTCATAATACTGCAAAAAAATGGGGTAATTCAATCCTTAAAATTGCAGGAGTTGAAATAAAAATTGAAGGTTTGAATAAGATAAATCCAAAAGAAACTTATGTATTTGTGTCCAATCACTCAAGTTTGTTCGACATACCAGTTCTGCAATCGGCATTGCCTTGCAATTTTCGCATAGTTTATAAAAAAGAATTAGAAAAAATTCCTTTTTTTGGATATGTATTACGCAAATCCCCTTATATAAGTATAATCCGTGAAGATAGCAAAGACGCTATGAAAGGCATAAAACAAGCTATCGAAGACTTTCAGAAAGGTGCTTCGGTGCTTTTATTTCCCGAAGGCACACGAAGCGTAGACGGAAATTTACAGAGCTTTAAAAGAGGTGCTTTCGTGCTTGCTGCTAAATCTCGCAAACCAATTGTCCCAATTACTTTGATAGGAACAAATAAAATTATGCCTAAAGGAAGACTTAAATTCGTTGGAGGCGAAGTGCGAGTGATAATCCACGAACCTATACCACCACCAGAAAGTCCAACCAAAATGCTTGAATTAGAAATCCAAAATAAAGTATATGAAATAATAAAACACACTCTGCAACAATATCAGGAGTCATTATGTTAAAAACAATAGACGAATTCGAAAACTTCCTATCTATTGAAGATAAGTATTCAAACCTAAAAGACTCGGCGATTGCTATAATTCAAGCACCATATGAACACACAGTAAGTTACGGTAAAGGTGCTTCGTTGGGTCCAAATGCAATAATCAGAGCATCAGCCCAAGTGGAATTCTATGATGATGAATTCGACCGAGAATTGTGCTTTGAAAAAGGTATTGCAACAATCGAACCGATTGATTTTACCAACAAGGTCGATCAAGATGCATTGAATTTAATATACGAACAAGTTAAAGAATTGTTAGATTTAAACAAATTTGTCGTAACATTGGGGGGTGAACATACAATTTCGACAGCACCAATCAAAGCACATTACGAAAAATACCAAAATATGAGTATTTTGCAATTCGATGCACACTCGGATTTAAGGGATTCTTACCAAAATTCAAAATACTCTCACGCTTCGGTTATGGCTCGTGTATGTGAGTTTTTCCCACCTCGAAGAATTACTCAAGTCGGGATCCGTGCTCAATGCATCGAGGAAGCCCTTTTTATCAAAGAAAATAAAATCAACACTTTCTACGCCTCTGGTATACGGAATGGAAAATATGGTGACAATTGGATTGAGAAACTTGTTGATACCCTTTCGGACGAAGTCTATATAACTTTTGATGTAGACGCTTTGGACCCATCGATTATGCCAACTACCGGCACTCCAGAACCCGATGGACTTTCGTATCGTGATGTTCTACACATCTTTGCTCAAATCAAAAAAAATAAGAAAAGAATTATAGGTTTTGATTTAGTGGAATTAGCTCCCATCGAAGGTATTCACCACACAAACCTTACTTGTGCAAGATTGGTCTATAAATTGTTGAATTTTGCTATTTAGAATATTTATTTAATATGTGATTTACAAATTTTATCTTAAGTCTATTTCTTCTACATCTTTGGGTTTTTTGAATTCAAATGTGCCCTTGTTGGTTTTTGGATTAAACTTTAGGTTTGATAATTTAATATGACCAGAGTTTTTACCTATATTGAATTTTATACTTAAAATATTATATTTATCATCATAATTCAATTCAATATTTTCGTTTGGAT
>Ga0209018_1000996_pt1 | contig 24385 bp, 20 predicted proteins | sample YNPBryBLVA2012_FD_185814 | JGI IMG/M metagenome (GOLD analysis project Ga0209018, IMG submission 185814) | Anoxygenic and chlorotrophic microbial mat microbial communities from Yellowstone National Park, USA - YNP Bryant BLVA 2012 (SPAdes)... ...
GTGAGGAATCTGTCAAAACACCAAATTCTGATAATTATTGATCTTCTTGCTTTAACCAGATTTCTCGTCGCTTCGCTCCTCGAAATGACACAAGTGAGAAATTCTTAATCGATACAACTCAAGATATATGAATAACCATGTCATTCCGAACGAAGTGAGGAATCTTTCAAAGCACCGAATTCTGATAATAATTGATCTTCTTGCTTTAACCAGATTTCTCGTCGCTTCGCTCCTCGAAATGACACAAGTGAGAAATTCTTAAAAAAAAATCGAAGACAGCACAACTGTCAGGAGGTTTGATATGAATAAATCAGGGAAATTATTAGTCCCCTTAATCATCATCATGTTGCTCATGGCCATGCCAGCCTTTGCGGGCGGGGTGAAAAAAATCGCCCAGACAGGCATGAAATGGCTGTCCATCCCCGTCGGCGCCAGGGCAACGGCATTGGGCGGCGCTTACACAGCTCTGGTCAACGATGCCAGCTCCATCTTCTGGAATCCAGCAGGCATGGCGCTGGCTGAAGGGCGACACATCTTTCTCAGCCAGAATAAATGGATTGCTGACATCACCATCAATGCAGGCGCTCTGGTTTACAATGCCGATGACTGGGGTGTGTTCGGCGCCAGTTTTTCGGCTGTGGACTGGGGCACCATCCATGGCACCCAGCGAGCCGCCACGGCCACAGGATTTGTGGAGACAGGCGATTTTTCGCCGACTGATTGGGCGCTGGGCCTCAGCTACGCCCGTCGCATGTCCAATCAGTTCTCCTTCGGTGGCAATATCAAGTTCCTCCATGAAAAATTGGGCGAAACGCTGGAGGGGACTTTTGACAGTCCCAGGACATTTTCGGCGGAGATGAGCCTGGTGGCGTTTGATATCGGCACGCTCTATTACACAGGCTTCAAAGACCTGCGCTTCGGCATGAGCCTGCAAAATTTTTCCCAGGAAAAAGCCTATCGTGCCGAATCGTTCCCCTTGCCGTTGACATTCAAATTTGGCCTTGCCATGAATGTCTTTAATTTGTGGATGGATCAGCAGGATCATAATTTCACCGTGGCCATCGATGCCATCCATCCTCGGGATTATTCGGAGCGGATCCACTTTGGCTGCGAGTACAGCTTTAAAAATCTCCTCTTTCTCAGAGGCGGTTATAAAACCAACTACGATGAAGAGGATTTCACCTTTGGCGCAGGCTTGCTGTTCAAGATCAGCGACATGGGCGTCGGCTTTGATTACAGCTATCTGCAATTCAAAAATTTCGACGCCGTGCATACGTTCTCGTTTGATTTCAAATTCTGATTATTTTGACAGGATGAACTGGATTGACTGGATAAAATTTTATAAACATCCCCCTAAATCCCCCTTCAAAGGGGGACTTGATAGTTGAATTCCACCCCTTTGAAGCGACCGAAGGAAGTACCCGCCAGGGCAGAGGGCCACAGGGGGGATGTTAGTGAGGTACATCAGAACCAGCTTGATGGTTTTCAATAAAATGAAATCCGTAAATTAAGTCATTCCTGTTCATATCATAACGAAGCTGAGGTATTCAAAATTAATCTAATGAAATGGAGGATTGGCAAATGAAATATAAATTCTTGTCGGTCATCCTCGGCGTGCCGTTGCTGGCCTGGTTGATTTTTTCTGCCTGCGAGGCGCCGAACCAGCCGACATTTACGGCAGCGAACGATCCCAACCCGACAGGATTGCCCGCAGCGCAGCTCACTGCCATCGATCCTGCGGAGGGGTATCTCAAGGACATTGTCACCATAACAGGGAGTGGCTTTAATACCAAGCCAGAATTTAACCTGGTGGCGTTTGGCACCAAGACGGGGACGATTATCTCTGCCACCCCAACTGAATTGAAAGTCCAGGCTCCGAACATCGCTGATGAAACCGTGCCCGTGAAGGTGGCCATCAAAGGCTCGGAGTTCTGGAGCAATGCGCTGGAATTTACTTTTAAACCGACTTTAGCGGTGATCGATGAAGAGATCGTCTGGCCCAATGGCGTCGATGTGGATGAAGCAGGCAATGTCTATGTTGGCTCAGCGGCGGATAGCGTCATTTATAAAATCAGCCCTGACGGCGTCAAGTCCGAATTTGTCACCAATATTCCTGTCAGCGGGGCGATTCGATTTGGCGCTCAAAATTACCTCTACGTCTGCTTGCACCATGAGAACAAGATCGTCCGCATCTCGGCCGACGGCTCAACGGTCGAGGATGTCGTCGAAGTGCCTGCGCCAGTTTATTTTGATTGGGATGCCAATGGCAATATGTACATCTGCGCCAATGATTCGGGCATCGTGCGATTCGATAAAAGCGGAGCATTGACAGCGGTCGCCGATTTGAATACGCCCAAGGGCTGTCGTGTGTTTGGCGATCATCTTTACGTCACTAATATCTGGGACGGCCAGATCGTGCGCTTCGAGATCACGGCGGATGGCCTGACCAACGAAGAAATCATCTACGAAGGCACCGCTCCTGTGGGCATCGAATTCGATGTGGAAGGCACCATGTATTACACCGAAGCCTGGGATGTCAGCCTGTACACCAGAAAACAGGACGGCACCGAGGAAGTTTTATATGAAGGGCAACTGTTGACGCCGATGCGCTACATTACCTTCAACAAGAAGACCATGTATATCGTGTATCCTGGCTGGGGTGACGTTGGCACCGTAATGAAAGCGTACATTGGTGTGGAGCAGGCGCCTCGTTATTAGGTAAATGGGTAATTGGGTAATTTGGTAATTGGGTAATTTAATAATTGGGGAACCTGGTGATTGGCTAATTGATTCAGTGGGATTAATATCTCCAGGAACATCATCAATTTTATTTTAAAAATTGTCATTCCGAACGAAGGAAGTGCCTGTGGTATGAGGAATCTGTTTTTTGTATTACTCCTGGCTTAATTTCTTCCTTCAATTGAAATGACAAGAAGTTTGATTCTCAGGGAATTGCGGATGCTATTTGAAAATAGCCATGTGGTTCTACGAATGAATTATGATGCCACATGGCTATTTTTCAAAATTTCAAATCCCAAAAGTCAAATTTCTAAAAAATTTCAATTTCCAATTTATTCAATTCCAAATCGAGAGATAGTGGCGGCTACAGGTCAGTAATTTTGAAAAACAAAAGTTACCTAACCTGGATAAGCCAGAACCAAAAAGAAAAGAATAGAACGCGGATCGAACGGATGGGACGGATCAACACGGATTTTTTAATAAGAATTTTCATCCGTTAACATCCGTTCGATCAGTTAAATCCGAGTTCTATAAAATCTTTGCCCATTGGGCAAGAAGTTTACTATTTAGTATCTAATATCCCTATTACCACTTATTACCCAATTACCTATTATCCCAATTACCCAATTTCCTGTTTTGATCCGTTGGAGAAAAAAATGAATCGAAAAATATTCTACGCATTGATATCTTGTTTCATGTTCCTGACGCTAATATCTAATCCACAATTACTATCCCAGAGCAAAGGCGGGCGTTGGCAATTTGAAAACAACGGCTTCGATACTGCTGATTGGGACGCAGCCAACGATGATGGCGAATTGCAGGGCGCTGCCGCATACAGCAATACAGAGCCGCTTCAAGAAGGCACCGCCTATCTGTGGCTGGACAGCGCCAACAAATATGATTTTTTCAAAATCAACGACAGCAATGATCTGGATTTCGACAATGAAAATATCGGCATCTCCGCCTGGATTTACCCGCTGATCCTGGGCGATGATGTCCACTGGATTTTGAATAAAGGCGACCAATTTCCCGCTATCAAAACGACCAATTATTCGCTGAGAATATCCAAAACCAAAAAATTGGAATTTCTCATCCGAGACGCCAATAATCAGGCCCAATCCGTGGCGTCCACTTTTGACATCCCAGTCAATCAATGGACGTTCGTGGCGGTATTCTATGATTTTAGCAACCACAAAATCTATATGTGGAACGAGCCGACCCCAAATCCAAAGGACACGCTGGATTTTAACCAGAATTTTTTCTCGAATAACGATCCCCTCGCCATCGGCTCGTGGTTCGCCAGCAATCCTGCCGCCCCATCGATCAAAGATTTTGAAGGCCGAATCGATGACGTCCGCATCAGCGGCAGGCTGGAGGATATTTTGCCCGCTCCCTCGGCTGTGGTGATTCATGATGACCAGCCCGAAAATCTGCTGCCGACTGAAATCGAAATCTATCCCAATCCAGTGAATCTTTCGCACGGGAATCTGACTTTCTCTATTAGTTCAAATCAATTCCGTGGCCGATCGATTCAGATTTTTGATTTGTTAGGCCGAGAAGTTTTTAGCAGATCGATCTCGAATCAGGAATCGGTTTTTAAATGGGATTTGAAAGATCGGACTGGCAATTATCTGAAGGCGGGAATATTTTTTGTGAGAATTGGAGATAAGGATCAATATCGTGTCAAAAAATTTCTGGTGATAAAGTAGTTTCCAACGGATAGAAACAACCCAACGGATTTTATTTTTTGGCTTTTATTACTACTTAGTCAGATTTAATCCAAACATCCCCCCTTGCCCCCCTTCAAAGGGGGGATTTAGGAAAGTCCCCCTTTGAAGGGGGATTTAGGGGGATGTTAAGTGGCTTGATTAGCGTAGATAGTATTGATATTCTTAATCTGACTAAGCAGTATTAACCGTTGGGCAAATTTATCTTTATTTATGAAATCATATTCTTTACACTCCCAACTGATAGATGAAGCCAACGGATGTTCTTTAGGATTTTTATCTGTAGTTTTCATCAATCCGTTGGCCAAAAATAATTAACTTTTGCCCAAAGATCATTATGTTGGAATTCTAAAATCTAAAATCTAAAATCAAAATCCGTTGGGAAAAAATAATTAACTTCTTTTATAAAACAACCATGAGGCAATGCATGAAAATTGGGCGAATATCGCTTTTGCTCTCGGCAGCGTTGATGATCTTGCTTGGCTGCGGCACCACTCAAAAAATGGTCTTTCAAGAGCCTGAAGCGGGCAAATCATTGCTCGTGGGCGCTGTGCTGGTGGAAAATGACGGCATCGATGATCTTTATGAATCCAAAACCGCCAACATCACGGTAGTAATCGTCAATAAATTTATTCAGGAGGGCAAAGAAGGATCCAAAGGCTATCGCATCAAGACCGATAAAAACGGCTATTTCATGATTCCCAATGTTGCGCCAGGCTCGTTTGTCCTGAAAGGCATCGAGGTCGATCTGGGCTTCACCGAACGATTCATCATCAGTTCAATGTGGGAAGGCAATCGCCAGATTTTCTTCGCTGGAGCGAACATGATCGATTACAACGTGAGAATCTGGCCGCCTGAACGCAACGAAAAAATCATCGACCTGGGAATCAACTATTTCAAATTGGACAACGCTGGCAGGATTTTGTTTGATAGCTTTAAATCGCTGAACAATAATGTTCTGGGACTGAAGGACAAGCGATATACCATGCCTGCGCCGATAGATTATTTTAAAGAGAAATATCCAGCATTAAAATAAATTCCAAATGACAAATTCTAGATAAATCTCAATTTTTGAAATATCAAAATTCTAAGCAAAATGAGCTAATAATTTTTGGTTCAATCAGAAAGTCTTAGCAAAACCCATTGGATGAATTTAAATTTTTTCAGCGATTGAATATTCGAATTTGTGAATTATTTGGGATTTGGTTATTGCCATTTGGAATTTGACTTCATTACCGTGGGAGAAAGAAATAATTTAAAAAACCATGAGGTGTTCAATGAATCCAGGAAAGCATCATATCATCTTTGCAGGAATTAATTTTTTGCTGTTCTTTTTCTTGATTATCATCGTGCACGCCCAAACGCCTCCAGATAGGCTTCTTCTCAAAAATTATCGTCCTAAATCGATCTACAAAATTCCGATCTCCAATATCCAGCGGGCAAAATACCCGATCATCGATCTGCACTCCCATCCGTACGCCGAAACACCAGAGCAGATCGCTCAATGGGTAAAAAATATGGACGAGGTCGGCATCGAGAAAACGATCATTCTGACGATGGCTGTCGGTGCAAAATTTGATTCGATTTACGCCGAGTATGCCAAATATCCCGACAGGTTCGATGTCTGGTGCGGCTTTGATTATACAGGGTATGATCAACCAGGATTTGGGCCAGCGGCAGTGGCTAAATTGGAGCGTTGCGTCAAAGTTGGCGCCAAAGGCGTGGGCGAGCTGGGCGATAAGGGCAAAGGGTTGGTCTATGGTCCAGTGAAAGCCTATGGCATGCACCCCGACGATCCCCGCATGGATCCGCTGTTCGAGAAATGCGCCGAGCTTCACCTCCCCGTCAGTCTGCATGTTGCCGATCCTATCTGGATGTACCAGCCCATGGATTCCACCAACGACGGCTTGATGAATGCCATGGAATGGCGACTGGACAATCAGCCTGATATTGTGGGACATGCGGGCATGATCGAGATTTTTGAACGTACCTTACAACGCCATCCCAACACGATTTTCATCGCCTGTCATTTTATGAACCTCTGCTATGATCTGAATCGCCTGGGCGAGCTGCTGGATAAATATCCCAACCTGTACGCTGATATTTCAGCCCGCTATGCCGAAACCGCCCCCATTCCTCGGTTCGTAGCAAAGTTCTATGAAAAATATCAGGACCGACTGGTCTATGGGACGGATATGGGATTCGACAAAGAAATGTATCGCATCACTTTTCGGATTCTGGAGAGCTTGGACGAACATTTTTATGAGACGGATCAGTTTGGCTATCACTGGGCGCTGAATGGGTTCGGGTTGTCGGATAAAATTCTCAAGAAAATCTATCGAAGCAATGCATTGAAAATTTTAGAAAAGTACGACTAAGCATTATAATGTCATTTCGAATGAAGCGCAGCCGAATGAGAAATCTGGCTGTTCAAATTGATTGGTGGATTATCCGATTCCTCACTCTGTTCGGAATGACGGCTGGTTTAATGTCATTCCGAACGAAACGCAATGGAGTGAGGAATCTGGTGTTCAATAGAATTTCTTTTTTAGTCAAATTCCTCACTCCGTTCGAAATGATAATTTGAATCATGTCATTTCGATCACGCCAGAGGCAGATTCGCCTAGGCGCACCGAAGGTAGAAATCTTCTGGTTGTAAACTGAAAAAGATCGGAGTACTTTCAAATGCAATCCAAACAGTATTATGTTTATATCCTCGCCAGTATTTCAGGGGTTCTTTATATCGGTTTCACCAATGATTTAAAGCGAAGGGTCTGGGAGCATAAACAGGGTTTGGTTGAGGGTTTTACAAAAAAATATAATGTGAAAAAGCTGGTATATTATGAAATCACCGAAGATGTTCGGGTAGCAATCGAACGTGAAAAGCAATTGAAAAAATGGCGTCGAGAAAAGAAAATTGCTTTAATCGAGAAAATGAATCCTCAGTGGAGAGATTTATACTTTGAAATTTAGCTGGTTATCATATTCCTAACTCCATTTAAGGTGACAGGTGATCTTATGTCATTCCGAACGGAGCGCAGCGGAGTGAGGGATATGGCTGTTCAAATTAATTTGTTCTTATCCAGATTCCTCACTTCGTTCGGAATGACATGCAACTCCGTGTCATTTTGATCATGCCAGAGGCAGATTCGCCTAGGCGAACCGAAGGGAGAAATCTAAATGTCCCAGCAAATCCGTGGATTAATGGATTCCTCGCTGCGTTCGGAATGACATAGGTGTCTTTTTAAAAGCGGATTTATCAATATTAAAAATCAGAAAGGAAAAACAATGAAAAGAAAATATTCAAAAAATTGGCTGTTATGATCGATGTCGTTAATCATCATAATGATATTAATTTCCTGTGGTCAGGTAGATAACTCTGCCGTACAGGTTATTGGCAAAAACATCCGCATCGAATTCAACCAGCAACTTCATAGTCGGGTCATCGCCAAATTCGACAATCAACCTAATGCCTTGGGCGATTTTTCAGCTTCTGAACTTGTCACTGTTGCAGGCAAAGCGGTGAACGATTTCGTTTTCAAGGCTCAAACATCAGCGCCAGTGACCGACCAAATTGGAACGGGGAAATTGTATCAGATTGTGGGCGAAGATTCCCTGCTGCGCAAAGAGATTTCGATTATCCTGTATGATGATTTCCCTGCCATGGCGGTGTTCCAGGTGAAGTACACCAACATCACCAATTCCGATTTGATTATCGATCAGTGGGCAAATAATCGTTATTCGATTCAGGCGAAAAGTGCGGGGAACGATGAGCCAGCGTTTTGGTCCTATCAAACTGGCTCGTATGAAAGCCGACCCGATTGGGTCTTGCCGCTGAAAGCGGGTTTTTCCCAGGATAATTTCATGGGCATGAACGCCTCAGACTATGGCGGTGGTACGCCTGTCTGCGATGTCTGGCGCAAAGATGTGGGGATCGGAGTCGGCCATCTGGAAATGGTGCCGAAGCTGGTCTCGCTGCCCGTAGCTATGCCCGACAGCAATCAGGCAACGGTGGGAATTTCTTATCGAGTGAACAAAAATCTGGCCCCAGGCGAAAGCCTGACGACGTTTCGGACTTTCGTGGCCGTGCATCAGGGCGATTATTTTCAGACGCTGGTGGATTATCGACGGATGATGGTCAAGCAGGGCATCGAATTCAAAGCGCCGCCTGCCTCGGCTTATGCGCCGAACTGGTGCGCCTGGGGCTATGAGCGTAATTTTACGATGGATCAAATTTACGGCACCCTGCCCATGGTCAAAAGACTGGGCTTCGAATGGGCCTGCCTCGATGATGGCTGGCAGACCTCGGAAGGCGATTGGTATCTGGTGAAAGATAAATATCCCAACGGCGATGCGGATATGAAAAAATTTGTCGATCGCATTCACGCCGAGGGATTGAAAGCCCAACTCTGGTGGGCGCCGCTGGCCGTCGATCCTAACACCGACTTGATGAAAAATCACCCCGAATATGTGCTGCTCAACCAGGACGGGTCGAAGCAAGCGATTAGCTGGTGGGATGCTTTTTATTTGTGCCCTGCCGACCCCAATGTTCAGGAGTACACGAAAAATCTGGTTATCAAAATTTTCAAGGACTGGGACTACGATGGGCTGAAGATCGATGGTCAGCATTTAAATGCGGCGCCGCCGTGTTACAATCCAGCCCACCATCACGCCTATCCCGAAGAATCGGTGGAAAAGGTGCCTGAATTTTTCAAGATCATTTATGAAACAGCACTCAGCATCAAGCCCGATGCGTTGATTCAGCTCTGTCCTTGCGGCACAGCCTATTCGTTCTTCACCATGCCGTATTTTAATCAATCCGTGGCATCAGATCCCGAAAGCTCCTGGCAAATTCGGCTCAAGGGCAAGACCTTCAAGGCATTGATGGGGCCATCGGCTGCTTATTACGGTGACCATGTCGAGCTGAGCGATGGGCACAATGACTTTGCCTCAACGGTCGGCATTGGCGGCGTGGTGGGCACCAAATTCACCTGGCCCGTCGGCGCCAAAAAGAAATCTCGAGTCGATCTCACCCCCGAGAAAGAGCAGTGGTGGCAGAAATGGGTTTCAATTTATAAAGAGAAGATGCTCTCGACGGGAACCTATCTGGGTCATTTGTACGACATCGGTTTTGATAGGCCCGAAGCCCATGCGATTCAAAAAGACGGGAAGATGTACTATGCGTTTTATGCGGATCAATGGCAGGGCGAGATTGAGTTGCGGGGTCTGGAAAAAAGGGCGTACCAGGTGGTGGATTATGTGAATGGAAAAGATTACGGGACGGTTCAGGGTCCAGTGGCGAAATTGAGGGTGGAGTTTGAGAAATTTTTGTTGCTGGAGGCGATGTAGGACAGGTTGGCAACCTGTCCTACAAGGCTAAGGAACGGCGATTTGATTTATTTTTCTCCAATCCGTCGAGGCGGAAAACAACCCAACGGATTTCATCTTTGGGTTTGCATCCGTTGGGCAAAAAATAGTTTTAAAAACAAATTCTCCCCAACTGATAGATGAATCCAACGGATGATTTTTGGCTTTTATCCGTTGGTTTCCTCCATCCGTTGGGCAAAAAATAGTCTTTAAAAAAAATCTCCCCAACTGATAGATGAATCCAACGGATGATTTTTGGGGCTTTTATCCGTTGGTTTCATCAATCCGTTGGTAAAAAAATGGTCTCAAAAAAATCTCCCCAACTGATAGATGAATCCAACGGATGATTTTTGGGGCTTTTATCCGTTGGTTTCATCCATCCGTTGGGCAAAATTAACGGCTGATTTACTAAATGCGCCAACGGATAGAAATAACCCAACGGATTTTATTTTTGAGTTTTTATCTGTTGGTTTCATCAATCCGTTGGGCAATAAGAATTTGTTTCTGTGTATGAAATATTATTTTCTATTAAAGCCTCCAATTCTAAAATCTAAATTCTAAAATCCAAAATCAAAGATCGCATCCGTTGGGTTGTTTCAATCCGTTGGAGAAGTTAGAATATAATTCAATAATTTTTGCCAACGGATTGATGACGCTAACCGATAAAACCTTTTATGGTATCCGTTGAAAAAAAATTCATTGTATTAAAAAGCATTATGGCAGAGGCGCAGAATTGTCGTCGCTTGGTGCGTTAGTAATTCATTTTATCCTTTTCGGGTCAGGGATTTTGAGCAAGGGGATTTATCACTTTTAAAAACTCATATTCATTAAAATCATCTACATTGACAGTATAAAGGCCTTTTACTTGATGATCTTTGAGGGTGGCGGCAAGAAAAACATCAAAAATTTTCTTCCTTGTGGTTGATAAATTTAGAAGGTTAAGGAATGTCTCTAATTGGGTGATTTTCGGATAGAGAATTGGTATTCCGAGGAAGTCTGAGTAGCGACGTATTTCTTTAACTGCATCGGATATTGATAATGGTTTTTCGATTGTTTGTCGTGTGCACACATTGATAAATTCGGCGCATACCTGTAATGGAATGCAAATTGTCGGATGCCCAAAATCATCCTCTTCTGCAATGATTTTTTCGACAAACAACTTGGCTTTTTGATGGAATGGAGAAGCAGCATTATGAGCATATACTAAAATATTGGTATCTAATGCGAACATTAAAGGCCTCTCTCAGCATAAATCTGATCTCGATCTACAGCGACATCTTCTCCAAGATCGAAAGGAATTATTTTGAAATTCCGTCGTCGCTGCCGAACTTCTTCAAGATGATTTAAAGTGACCTGATTTTTGGTCAGGTCATTTTTGATCAAATTGAATGTTGCCTCCAATATGGCAAAACGATCGCTGAGAGGCAGGGATTCTATATAAGCAATGATTTCTTTGGTGGACATGGCACATTTGCCCCGAGTTTGAAAAATTTGCCATTCAAAATAATGACACAGGTATTCAAGCCAATTAAATCTTCAACTAAAATACTAATTTTTTCTTTAGATGTCAATAAATATTTTAAGACTAATGGTGAATCATCAGGCTAACACATGGAAACATCCGCCGATTGGCGAATGCCAATCCAGAAGGGCGCTTTAGCAATCTTTCAGATCTTAGCTTTTTCGTTCACGGCACGGCGGACAGGATGCCATCCTGTCCTACAGTTCACGGCTTGGCAGCCGTTGGGTTGTTTCAATCCGTTGGAAAAATTATATTCTTCATCTCAATCAAAAAAATGAAGGAAATTATTATGAAAAAGAATCCATCATTATCCTTTTTCATCATTTCAATCCTTGCTATTTCAATTTGTTGTTCCTCTCCACAGCAAAAATCCCAACAAAACTGGACCCACTTTGTCCGCATCGGCGGACATGGCCTTGGCCTGGATCGGGTGGATCAAATTATCAAAAGTGCCACGGAAACCCATGTCTTCGGCATCGAAACGGACAATGATATTCCAGGCCGATATGAGAGCTTTCTCGATCCTGCTGAAAAATTGAAGGCCATCGAAGCTGTGGCCAAAAAGGCGCATGAAGTGGGCAATTTTGCTTTCGTTTACATCGCTGGGTTGGAATGTATCACGGCCAACGCCGACAAGACCGAGCATACGTTTTTCAAAGATCATCCCGATTGGGTGCAGCGGAAGATCACAGGCGAGCCTGCTATTTTCGGCGGCGGCACGGCCTTCTGGATCGATGAGGGCGACGAGGATGTCTGGATCAGCCCCTATGCCACTGAATGGCGAAAAATCTACATGGAACGGGTGCGCCAGATCGCTGCCACAGGCATCGACGGCGTGTATGTCGATATTCCCTACTGGATGACGCATTTCGATGGCTGGGAAGATAGCTGGGCCAGCTTCGATGATTACACGGTGGCGGCTTTCAAAGAGAAGACGGGCTTGAATGCCAAAACCGACGTGAAACTGGGCGATTTCAGCGATCCCAATTTCCGCCAATGGATTGATTTCCGCATCGAGACGCTCACCAATTTTATGAAAGAAATCGATGAGAATGTCAAGGCGACGAATCCCAACTGCATGACCATCGCCGAAATCTATCCTGGCATCGGCGAGGAAGCCGTGCGAGTGGGCGCCGATGTTTACGATATGTATCCTGTGGTGGATGCAATCGCCCACGAGTACAGCGCTGGCGGCTACACCTCAGCCGAACGGAATCCCTTCGATTGGTTCACCTACATGGTGGGGATGTATGCCTTTCGGGCGTTTGCGGGCGAGAAGGCGTCATGGATGTTGAGCTACTCCTGGGATGGCGAGAAAAACGTCGATCCGAAAGAGGCCATGAAAAATCTGGCATTGTCCCATGTCATGGCAGGCACCAACACCTGGGATGCCAGGGGACACGTCATGTCGGGCTCCAATGATTTTGAAACCCGCAAGCAAATTTTCAAGTGGATCGGCGATCATGAAAAGACATTTTATTTGCCTCGAAAGCCGCTTTCGCCCATCGGCGTCTATTTTTCTCCCAAGACCAGGGACTATTTTCCCGATGAGTTCATCAAATCGTTCACTGGCATGATGCACCTGCTCCTGCAATCGCATCTGGAATTTCAGATCCTAACGCCCCGAAATCTGTCCAATTTTACTGGCAGCGTATTGATTCTATCAGATGTCAAATGCCTTTCTGATGATGAACTGGCATTTCTGCGACACTACGTTGATTCAGGTAAGAGCCTGTTGATCACAGGCGAGACAGGCAGGTATGATTTAAGCAGGCAGGATCGAGCTGAAAATCCCATCCACCAATTGCTGGGAATCACCGATGCGGCGCAGCGCCAGGCGTCGAAACAGCCCACTCGCTTTATTTATTATCCTGATTGTCCTGGGAAACAATTTATGAAAGAAGCCAGACAGAGCTTTAATGTCAGCGCCTGGAGCGGGGAGTTGGAATCTGCGTCCTTCATGAATATGCTTGAAAATTTCAAGGCCGATATCACAGATGGCCTGGGCTACGAATCCGAAATTGAAATTCAGGCATCGCCGTTTGTCAGCACACAAATTGCCCGAGTGGATGATAAAGTCCACGTCTTCATGGCCAATTTCAAGGGATTGAAAGGCAACGAAATCGCCACGCAGATGCCTGAGCAAAATGTCACCATTACTTTTCCCGCCAGGCACGGAACGAAGGTTTTTGTTCTGCCGTTTTTGGGTGTGGTGCAGGAGCTATCAGGCGAATGGAGTGATGGAAAGATGAGGGTTCGGATTCCTGAAATTGATAAAGGGATGGTGGTTTGGTGGGAATAGCAACGGAAAGAAACGATGGACAGGAAATTATATGTGGCGGTGCTATTTTCAGCCAGGTTTTAAAACTGTTTCAATTTTCGAAAACGAATGTTTGCTTCGCTAATAACTGTAAAATGTCCTATTAACCGATCAGAGTAGTTGTTGATGAGGTAGGAGATGAATTTTGTTTTGACGGCAGCTCTTTCTGAATTAAATCTCATTAAGATTATGCCGATACTATTCTTCTTTTGCAAATAAACGAGTTCTCCAAAATCCTTATCATTGGTCAATAGAATTCGAGACTCGAGATTGGCCTGTTCGAGAAGCTGACTATCTATTGAGCGATTCGCTAATTCTGAAATGTAGAAAACATTGTGACCATGGTCTCGCAACATATCGACGATGGGTTTTTCTACATTTTCATCAGCCAGGAATTTCATATTGCAGCAGCCTCAAGAGGAAAAATGTCTTCTGTGCTGAGTGCGGCCGCAGCATAAGCAATGGCGGCCTGAATATCTTCTTCTTTTAATTTTGGATAATCGGCCAAAATTTCGGCGGGCGGAATATTTTGGGATAGCTTTTTTAATATAATTTCCACCGTAATTCGTGTTCCTTTAATGACAGGTTTACCCAACATGACGTCTGGATTAATTTCGATTCTATTTAATAATGTATCTTTCATTCTTTTAATCCTTTTTAAGCTTTAATATGGTTCTATCGGGTAGAATAGTTAGTAAAATATACTCAAAATTATTCTATTTGTCAACATGAGAATGAATAAATTTTTTCGCATGATAGTTCTTGATTGCATCTGACAGAAAAGCCCTATAGCAGCCAAATATAAACGCCAATTTTGGGGCAATGTTAATGAGGCAGATTCGCCTGCTGGAAAAGGAGAGAAGACGCTGGTTGATCAAACAAATTTGTGGTATTGTCAGATTCCTCCGCGACGATTGGCAGATTGGCGTCAACCTAAGAGTAATATTTAATTCCTTTGCTTAATTAATATTTTTATAGTTAAGAATGGAAATTAGCGCTTGGAATTTGACATCCCCCCTGGCCCCCCTTCAAAGGGGGGAATCGTTAAAAGTCCCCCTTTGAAGGGGGATTTAGGGGGATGTTAGTTTTCAATTATTAGAACAATTAAAAATAAACAATCTTAGGCTGAGGCCAATAACCGACTTGCAGATAGGAAAGACAGCTCAAATATATTTCGAAACATGCTCTCCCTAATAATTTAATCCAGCAGAATCTCTGCTGCCTGCGAAAACGCTCTTTAAAATTCGCCTATTCGCTGTTATGCAATTGATTTTATCATGCATCATTGTGAATAGGACGAATAGCCCGTTGTGGGAAATTCGCATGGCAGTTTATGCGAGGGGCACGGTTCTTGTTAGTTAAGAAAACTACACCTCTACTCGACAATTAGGTAATGGGGAAGGGTCGGTTCGTTGACAAAAATTTTTTATTGAATGTAATCGAAAAGTTTCGTATAATTGGTCAAAAATTAGTGCCAATTATTTTCAGGGGAACATGATGTCGAGCATTACAATTACCGCTGGTTACAGAACAGGCAAAAGGCAAATCAGTAGCCTTCTCGAGAACGCTCTGAATCGTGAGAAAAAAATTTTACAGACGGCGTTACAACGGACATTAGCAAAACTTCAAGATTTTGAAAAGCGATACAATCTTACGTCTGCCGAATTTTTTGAAAGATATCAAACAGGTAAGACGGATGATCGAAATGATTTCGTCGACTGGGCAGGTGAATATCAGATTTTTCAGAGCATAAATGAAAAAATCCAGGCTCTTGAGGAATTGACCATTGAATATCATTGATTATTTTTCCCAACACAAGCTAATCATTGCCTCTCATCCTTTTGTTCATTCCTGGGAATACCAAGAAGACATTCGAACTTCTGACGAAGGTTTTTTCAAAGGAAAAATTCACTTCATCGACGACTCAATCTTAGAGTTTCGAGAATATGTGAATATCCATGAAAGCATAGTAACTCGCTATACCTATTCCTTTCATTATCACAAAGCGCAAGCCATCATCTTTCGCTATGATAATACGCCTCATTATCCTGACGTTTCTTCATTTCCCCATCATAAGCATTTGGGTAACGAAAAGGTCATTGAATGTCTTGAACCAAGTTTAAAAGACGTTCTTGATGAAATTGGGAATTTACTTATTCATTTGAGCGAATAAAAATTAATTGACAATACCAAAATGGGAGATATTATGCAAGATATTTTTTGTAATCTGCGCTGGCATAAATTGATTTTCCTGTTGTTGATTCTTTTTTGCTCTTGTACCAGAGTCAATCATGAATGGCAACCCAACACCGACTGGGGGCACTGGCGATTGGGTCAGAAAGCGGAGCTGGCATTTTTGAAGCAGAACAACATGACCATCACCTTCGGCAGCGGCGCTCCGAATTTTGAGAACGTGACCCGAGCCGAATTCGACCAAAAGATGGCCGAGGCCAAAGCTTTCAATCAAAAATATCATGATCTGGGATATGTGGTGCTGCGGTATCTATCGACTTCGCTCAATGGCGAATCCGAATCGAATAAGGACATTCCGAAAAAGGAGCAGATTCATCTCCTCAAATTTTATCAGGAGAAATGGGACGATTTCCAGGATTATATTGGCGAGAAGCCGCCCCAGGATCCGACCACGTGGATCACCATCCGTCCCGATAGCAGCTTCCCATTTTATCGCTATGCGCCGTATGGACAGGAGACCGATGAGGGCTTTGAAACCTGGGGCTGTCCGAACAATCCGTACTATGTCCGCATGATGGAAGGGCGGGTTCGGGCGCAGGCGCAAACAGGCATCGATGGCTCGTATGTGGATTGGACGCACATCGCAGGTGGAACGTGCTATTGCCAATTTTGCAAGGAAAAATTTGTTGCATATCTCAAAAAGAATTTGCCAGCCGAGGTTTCGCAGGCAAAGTATGGCACGTCCGACTATGATCATATTCAATTGCCGCAACAGCGTGGCGATAAATTCTGGATGGAGTGGATTACCTTTCGCTGTCACACCGTGGCCGAATTTCATAAACGACTTAAGACCGTGGCTCGGCAGTACAATCCTCATTTCATGATCTCGGGCAATGTCTTCGGCGGCTTCGGCTATGGGCCCATTGCCTACGATGCCGCAGGCAATATGGAGATGTTGGCTCGAGAGGGCTATGATGATTTCATCTATTCCGAGATGCAAGAATTTTTGGATAGCGCCCCTCGCAAGGATGAGAACGGCACAAAGATCACCAACAGCCCTGCTTTGAAATTTCTAACAGCGGCAGCGCATGGCAAGCCAGCGATCATCTACGCCACTGAAATTACGCCGCCGATTTTCCCTGATCCAACCGAAAAATGCCTGAGCGCCATGGCGCAGATCAACATCGCCGAGGCGGTTGCCAACCATGCCATTTTCCGAGAGAAACGCCAGACGCCGCCAGGGGCGACGGAGATGTATCGCTTCCTCTCGGCGAATGAAAAATATCTGGTCGGCGCTCAGCTCCATAGCAATATTGCCGTGCCGGCATCGCTCAATCAATATCTGGCCGATGAGCAAAGCTTTGCCTTCAGCATGTCCCGAATTCTGGCTGATCAGGGCATAGCGCATGTGATGCTGGTTGAAGATGATCTGCTATCAAATGGCCTCGACCAATATGATCTTATCGTGGTTCCGTATATTCCCCTGTTGAGCGCAAAGAAACAGGAAGCGCTAAAGGCGTACGTCAAAAACGGCGGCAAGCTTATCCTGCTTGGCAACTGCGGGATGAAGAACGAATACAATGTGCCCCAGCAGTCAGTTGTTTTAGCCACGCTTTTCGAAGGCAATCAATATCCAGCTCAACTGACCGTCAACAACTTCGGTGAGGGGGCGGTTTGTTTCATGCCATTTACCATTCCAGAATCCAAGTTTTTGATCCCGCTGAAAGCCAGGGGCGAGGCCACGACCTTTGGTCCCGAGATGGCCGATGTCTTTGCCGATATTCCCGAGGGCTATACCCGCAATCGAATGGATCCCGCCCTGCGCCAGATGCTGGAGAAAGTTGCTCTCAAAACCATTGAACTGCTCAATGACAGGACAAATCGCATTCTGCCCGCCGCTCCGTACGTCGAACTTAGCACGATGCTGAATCTAAAAGCCAATTGCCTGCTGGTGCATCTGGTCAATTATGATGTGACTGTGGATGGGACGATTACGCCGTGCAGGAATTTGAAAATTCAAATTGCATTGCCAGAGGGGAAAAAAGCAAAAACGATTCGTTACAACGGGGCGTTGTCAGACCTGGTGCCTGTCGAATTTAGCTCGATGGATAAAGATGGATGTCAGGTGATTACCTTTGAGGTGGATGAGGTTCGGGTTTATGGACTGGGCATCCTTGAATTCTTTTAAATCAAGCCCAATAACTACCAGGAGCGAGGGATGAATTTTTTATCATTTAATATTTTCACGGTTTCACCGCTTTGCCCGATCACAAACAAGCCAGATTTGTAGGCATAACGGTCAGCGCCTTCGTCAATGACGATTCCTGCTACAGCGCCGATGACTTTGCGATCAGCGTATTCTGGGAAAAATGATTTGAACCGTGCTAACTTTTCTAAATGTTCATTGACATTTTCCACGGAGAGGGTGCTTTTCGCCTCGATGAGCACAACATATTCTCGGTTGATAACCATGATATCGATTTCCATGGTATCGCCGTTTTTGTGAATTTTGATCCGCTGGCTCACTTTTTCAACAGTTATTCCTCGTTCCTTGAAAAGTCGTTCCACCGCTGGCACGAGCAACCCTTCGACAAACCGCCCCCATTTGCTGCTCAGTCCATCGACCCGTTTGCAAATTTCCTTTACCTCACGGCTGGTCTCTTTAACCTGGCGATCGGTTTCTTCAAATCGGCGACTGGTCTCTTCAAATCGGCGGTTGGTCTCTTCAAATAATTTCAAGATTTTTTCATAGGTTAATTCAGACTCGACGGTTGCCATATTTTATCTCCCTAACTCACGTGGATCGCTTGTTAGATTAAATTTAATATTTTTTTCGTTGGTATGCAACTGAAAATTTTTTCTCACCAGGAATACTTTCGTGAGGAGAGGCCTGTTGGAGTCGTGCTGGAAGAAATTGTTCTTGATTAATTTCAATAAGCTGGCTATATTTATGACAGAATGGCCGAGGGTAATATTATTACTACTTAATCAAAATTATGCAAATTCATCAGCGCATGTCATTTCGATCCACCGACGGGCGAAAAAAAATCAATTTATCCCGAATCTATCGGCAAAGTCAATTTCCTCGCTTCGCTTCGATACGTTCGGAATGAAACATTTTCTTTAATTTGGCTGAATAGAGTTATCGAACAGGTGGATGAAGCCATGGATTTCATCCGCAAAAATATCAATGTCAAATTCGTGATGACGGGCCGACCTGAGCGAGAGCAGGTCTGGGACTACCCGCTGGAAGCTTTGCGGGAAGCGGTCATCAATGCCATTTGCCATCGAGATTATTCCATTCCATCGAATACCGAGATCAGAATCTATGATGACGAATTGATCGTCTGGAGCCCTGGCGGATTGCCCTTTGGCATTACCCTCAAGGAGCTGTATCAATCTCATCCCTCGGTGCTTCGGAATAAAGGGATCGCCAGCATCTTCTACGACATGGGCTGGATCGAGCAATGGGGCAGCGGCATCGACAAAATGCGCAGGATGTGTGCGAAGGCTGGCTTGCCAGAACCGAAGTTTGAGGAGCAGCAGGGTTTAAGGGTAATCTTTCGACTCGATATTTATAGTGAAGAGTATTTACAAAGTCTTGGCTTAAATGAAAGACAAATTAAAGCTGTTTTTTTTGTTAAAGAAAAAGGAAAAATTACAAATAAGGACTATCAAAGAATAGTTGAAGTTTCAAAACCCACCGCTTCACGTGAGCTTGCAAATCTTGTAGACTTAAAGATACTCAGACAGCAGGGCGTTACTGGTATAGGGACCTTTTATATTTTAGAGTCGAGTTCAAACGGCTCATAAAGGACTCACAAACGGCTCAAACGGCTCATAAACGCCTCAAAAGAATAAGATGAGGTTGAATGATTGGCAATTACTTGGCGATTAGTTGTCGATTTTGGCAAATATAAATGGGAAGATTACCAATAGTGAATATCTAAAACTTAATACCGCTACCCCAAAAACTGCCACCAGAGATCTTGTTGCCTTAGTTGGAAAATCAATTTTTAGCCAAATCGGAACTACTGGTAGGGGCACATATTATATTTTAAAAGAGGCAAAGGGAACATAAAGGGGACAAAGGAGTATAAAAAAAGAAATGACTTGATTGAGCTATGAATATTGATTAATGGGGCAGCGGCATCGACAAAATGCGCAGGATGTGTGCGAAGGCTGGCTTGCCAGAACCGAAGTTTGAGGAGCAACAGGGTTTCAGGGTGGTTTTCAGAAAGGATATTTATACAGAAGAATATCTCTATGAAGCGGGATTAAATGAAAGGCAGATTAAGGCGGTGATGTATGTGAAGGAGAAGGGAAAAATTTCGAATAAGGAATACCAGGGAATTTCTGGTGTAAAGGAACGACTTGCATCTATCGAACTTACTGATTTAGTAAATAAGGGTGTGTTTGTTAAGCTTGGCACAACTGGAAGAGGCACATTTTATGCCGTACCAAAGACGCAAAAGGCGCAGTAATGGCGCACCAAAGGCGCAAAATTGATGCAAAACAGAACCATAAAGAAATTCAAACATCTTCAGGATTTTGGCAAACGGCAAAATAATAAATAAGCTGTGACAATTAAGGGAAATGCTGATGTCTAAAGTTATTTTAAAAATCATATTAATTTTTTGTCTCACTACTTGTTTAACGTGTTCTAAAAAATCCCCCAACGAAGCAACTAACGCTGGTTTCCAGCTCGAAGAGATCGACGACGTCCTTCCCAATCCCCTCAAGGGCTTTGCCCCCTGGATTGGCGATGAAAATCCGATCTATGAGACCAAGTTGCAGCAAGCCACTTTCGCCTGGAGCGAGCTGGAACCGAGGAAGGGAGTTTACAACTGGGCTCGATTGGAAAAAGACTGGGGCAACGTTGCTGTGACGGGAAAAAGGGTCGGTTTCCGAATTGCCGCTGCCATTCCTGGCTCTGGCCAAATCCATACCCCACAATGGCTCATCGACCAGGGCGTGCGCATGCGCCCCTATTCCATCGATGGCGAGCAAGGCCTGGCGCCCGATTGGGATGATCCCAGATTCCTGGCCGCCCATCACGATTTTATCCTGGCGCTGGGTGCACGATATGATCGGGATCCCCGTGTTGCCTGGATCGATATTGGCTCGTACGGCTTCTGGGGCGAATGGCATGTCTGGCTGAATGATTCGCTCGCCGCAACTCAAGCGACCAAGCAGGCCATTCTGGATGATTATTTTGCCGCTTTTCCCACCAAGCTAAAAGTCATTGCCTTTGATGACGATTTTGCCACCAAATACGTCACCGACCGAGGTTGCGGCATTCGCAACGATTGTCTCGGCACCAAAGAATCGAATGATTGGTATCTGGAAAGCCTCAATCGGATCGATCCCACCATGAACGATCGAGTCTGGAAGACGGCGTTGATCACGGGCGAGTTTTGTGGTTCTGATCGTGGGGCAATTGAAGGCACGACAGAACGGTTTGATCTAAATTTTGAATTTATTAAGAAAACCCATTGGTCGTTCATCGGCTCGGCTGGTGGCGCCATTGCGCCGCAAAGCGAGCAACATCGAAGAAATCTGGATAAGCTGCATAAGACGCTGGGCTATCGATTCGTGTTGCGAGAGGCAATTTTCGAGAAAAGCATTCATCAAGGGGACACGCTTCGACTTACCGTCAAGGTCGAAAATAAAGGCGTCGCTCCATTCTATCTACCATGGCCTGTGGTCATTTACTTGGTGGATGGCAAGGGATCAGCTAAATGGGAGCAGGCGACGGATCTGAATATTACCAAATGGCTGCCTGGATTGCATACCGTTGCGACCGATATTGTCGTGCCCGAATCTGTTCCTCCAGGAACCTACGATCTAAAAATAGCGATTCCCGACCCTGACTTCAAGATCGTCGGAATATTATTTGCCAATAAAGACAAGGATGAATTGGGCCGCTTTTTGTTAGGTCGATTGCAAATTATTTAGTTGACCTAAAAAATTCAAACAACAGACTGAAATATCATGCCGTCAGCCAGCTATCGGACAAACATCCCTATTTTCATTTGACTGAGAAAGGGGCGTTTAAAGATATTCCTGAATTCGCGGAAATGATATAGCCTGTTTCAATTCTATATTTCGCCACAACATCGAAATAGCGAGATTTAGCCGATCATAAAATCACAACAGAATAACAGGTCGATTCGACCCGCTAATTTTCAGAGGAAAATCTATTTCTCGGGGCGATTAGACCACGGATAATTCCTGCCAACTCAGTTTGTTCTCATTCAAGAGAGAATTCCTGTTGTTGATGAAAAAAAAGAAAAAGAAGGAGAAGCGACGGAAAAATTTTCTCTCTAATTTTGCCAAACTCTTTCTTCTTAGCCTATAACCTTACCAACCCTTATGATGACTGACCATTCCCGCGCTTATTTCATTGTTCTCCAGTATAACTCTTCTCCAAAATAGGATTTCCCGCTTAGCATTTTGGACAGCAACATGCAACAATATGCGAATAAGGGGTTAAATCGTTAGTGCATTCAGCAAGTAACTAAGGTTAATCAAGTTTTCTGAAGTGGTCTTGTATGTCAGGCTGATGAATATTGTAGTATATAAAAATCCGTGATAGTGGAAGCTTTATTGCCTTATTGAATAATACTCTTGTCCAAGACAGGATTTCTCATTGAGGATTTGGGACAGCAATATATAATTCGTCAATTGGCGGAGAGGTGGAAATAGAGCCTCATTTTGAAGAACGAATAAATTTGCTTTCAACGGCCTATTTGACAAGGTGCAAACTTAGAAATTTAAATTATCTTGGACATCAATGCTCCAATATGAAGTCCAGTACAAGCGCCAAATCTTATAAACAATTGCTCCATTTTTGGGCAATGGTACCAAGCAGTGGCTTCTGGTTGAATTTATCTTCTTGGCTCATTGTGTCTCGCCATTGCTTAATTTCTATTTGACATTTCTAAAAAATTTTCTATATTTAGTTGGTAAAAAGCGAGAGAGGAATTAAACTTGAAAATCATTATTATCGGTGCGGGCGACATTGGCTATAATTTAGCCAAAATGCTTTCTTATGAAAACCATGATATCGCATTAATCGAAAAGGATTACGATCGGTACATTCATGCAGTCGAGACTTTAGATGCCCAAGTTTTACATGGCAGTGGCACTAGTTTTAGAGTGTTAGAGGAAGCGGGCATTCAAAAAGCGGATCTGGTGGTAGCGATAACCGACTCGGATGAGGTGAATCTATTGGTGGCCATAGCGGCGAAAGAATATGGGGTTCAGCGGACAGTGGCCCGAGTGAAAAATAGAGAATTTCTTCGCACCGATGCGCCCATCAACGCCCAGAAATTTAAGATTGATCTCATCATCCATCCCGAATCGGTAGCGGCGCACGGAGCAGTCCGTCTGTTGAAACAGGCTGCGGCGACCGATGTGATCGAATTTGCGAAAGGCAAGATCATAGTGATGGGGATTCAATTGGACCGTGACAATCCAATTCTAAATACCCCGCTCAGCGAGGTGTCAAAAAAATATCCGGATTTTATATTTCGAGTCATTGCTATTCATCGCAAAGATACGACCAAAATTCCACGAGGCAACGATGTGCTGATCAATAATGACCGGATATTCGTGGCCGTCGCGCGAGAAAATGTTCAAGACGTCGTCCGTATTACAGGCAAGGAGAATGTGAAAATCGAGAACGTGATGATTTTGGGCGGCGGGCAGACAGGATATATCATTGCACACGAACTGGAAAAAGAGTACAATGTCAAAATCATCGAGTCCAATGTGGAAAAGTCCTACGACCTGGCGGAGAAACTGAAGCGGGCTTTGGTGATTAAAGGTGATGGGTTGGATCTGGATTTGATGGCGATGGAAGGCATTGTGGACATGGATGCGTTTATTGCCGTGACAGGCGACGATGAGACCAACATCGTCTCCTGCCTCATGGCCAAACATTTGAAAGTGCCCAGGATCATCGCTCTGATTAATCGCACCGATTACTGGTCCATTATCCCCACTATCGGCATCAATGCCTATATCTCCAAGCAGTTGCTTACTGTCAATAGCATTTTGAAATTCATCCGACGTGGTTCGGTGGTGGATGTGGCATCGATTCCTGGCATTGCTGCGGAAGTGATCGAGCTTATTCCGAAGAAAGGCTCCAAAGTAACCCGAAACACCTTGCGGGAAATCGACTTCCCCGACGGCGCCATTGTCGGTGCCGTTATGCGAGATGATCAGGTATTTATTCCCGTAGGAGATACTCAGTTGAAAGCAGGGGACAAAGTGGTCGTGTGTTCCATGCCTGGGGCAATTCATGAAGTGGAGGAGTTTTTTAATTGAAGTAAGAGGTAAGCTGTCTGGAGTTAAGCCGTAAGGAGTTAAGCCGTAAGGAGTTAAGCCGTAAGGCTTTTATTGAAAAATTAAAAGGCTGACGCCTTAACTCCAATTGAAAGGCTAACGCCTTAACTCCAGTTAAAAGGCTGACGCCTTAACTCCAGTTAAAAGGCTGACGCCTTAACTCCA
>Ga0209018_1000998_pt1 | contig 24347 bp, 15 predicted proteins | sample YNPBryBLVA2012_FD_185814 | JGI IMG/M metagenome (GOLD analysis project Ga0209018, IMG submission 185814) | Anoxygenic and chlorotrophic microbial mat microbial communities from Yellowstone National Park, USA - YNP Bryant BLVA 2012 (SPAdes)... ...
GTGATGGAGGTAGACGCCGACCCGACCGGAAAGGGGGAAGGGACCTCCGCCGCGGGCAGCGCTCGCTCGCGCGGTCTGGTAGAGGTATCCGAGGGATGTGAACGTCTCCGGGTTGTTGCTCGTGACCACGGGCGGGCCGACACCCTCGCCTGGGAGGGGAAGCAGCGTGGACGACGCGGGCGGCGAGGAACCCAGCAAACCCGGCTCCCAATCCACGGTCGTGGCGGCACCATCGGCTTCCGCAGCCGTGTCTTCGCCGGCACCATCTTCGGCGTGGATCCCGTCTGGCTCGGCCGACGCATCGTCAGGCCCGATCGAACCGCCCGACCCGGTTTGTCCGGCGCCGCCGGCCAGTCCCCCACCGCCCGCAGGCCCGGTGTCCCTGCCGGCGTCCTCCGATCCCCCGCTTCCTGCCGTAGCGTCGGTGCCGCCGGGCGGTGGCTGGCTCGACGAGACGGATGTCTGGCAGGACAGCACCGCGATGACGGCGGGCAGGAGCACGGAACTCTTTCGGGCCATCGGAAAGGTGTGGTGCGACGGACACTCTCGGGCGGCGTGCATGGCAGGATGATACACCGCGGACGGGTCAGCAATACGGGGTCGCGGTGCTGGAGCGTGGAGGGGTGGCGGGCGCCACATTTCGGCGGCGGATCGCCAGGGCGTGTGGATCGCGTTGGTATTGTTTGGCATTTGTGCGGTGGCCGAGGCCGGATCGACGACAACGGGTGGCGGACCGCCACGGCGGCGGGAAGGACAACGACGAGGAAAAGGCTGAGATCTGGTTGGCACAGGGCGTGCTCCAGGGGAGGGCATGGAGGCGGAGGCGGGGGTGGAACCTCGCTCCTGCATCCTTCCACAAGCTCGCACGGTGACGTGAGCACGCCAGGCCTCGGCGATGAGCCGAGGCGGCACCTGCGCAGGGTGGCGGGCAGCGGCAGTGGCGAGCGACGAGAGTGCCCCGGGAAGGGGAAATCGTGATGGAAGGTGCCGACGGGCGCTCCGGCAGGAGAGCCCTGCCCATGACTCCGGGATGGTGGTGGCTTCTTGGGGGTGGGCCCGCCGGAGGCTTGTCCGGCGCGCTCTGCCCCCCGCCGGAGATTACTCCGTTCCAGTCTCCCCATCTCCGCCACGTGCGCTTCCGAATCCACCATCCGGTCCCGGTCACGGTGTGTTGGTACCGCGAACGGCAGACGGTTGCGGATTCGATGCGCCACGCGGTGCCCACAAGCCCGGTCTGTAGATGCCAAGAACTGGGCGCATTCGGCCGTGCCTGGTTGCAGACAAGCCGATGCTTGTCGTGTCGGTGGACCATGCACGCCCACCAGCCGCGGCCCGTCGTCAGACTCGCATGCCACGCCGCCCCGGCGGGCTGGCGGGCGCGTCGACACGGACAAGCTGGACGTTTCCCCATCGTCGATAGTTGGATATGCCGACGGGGTGGATGGCTCGGCTTCGGTCGACGCCTGCGCGTTGCGGCCATGGGTGTGCGCGTGCGGAGGAGAGGTGGAGCGTGGCTCGTGGTGCAGGGGGGCGGGCCGAGCGAAGCCTACGTGGAGCGAACCGACCGCAAGAACCTCGAAAAGCGGTCGGCCCGGGTACCTGGCGCGAACGGTTGACCGTTGCGGATGTCTTGTCTGAACGCGCCCACGCTGGCGAGAGCCGAGCGGCTGGACAGCGGCAACGATCGGATCGGAGAGTTGTGAGCCTCGCCGCACGTGCAGGGGCCAAGCCCCCCCATCTGTGGTCGTGTGCGGTATGACAGCGAGAGGCGTGGGGTGGGCCGTGAGCCGCATGTCTAGCCCGCCCAAGGCCGGTCCCCTTGCGGGGGCGGTGGCAGTTCACACCGTGCAATGCAGTTCCTCCACCGGGGGGATGCCATTTCACGCCTTGCAACGCCGTCTCCCCGCCTGGGGAGGTGCCATTTCACGCCTTGCAACGCCGTCTCCCCACCGGGGGGATCCATTTCACCCCTTGCAACGCCGTCTCCCCACCCGGGGAGGTGCCATTTCACGCCTTGCAATGCCGTCTCCCCACCCGGGGAGGTGCCATTTCACGCCTTGCAACGCCGTCTCCCCGCCTGGGGATGTGCCATTTCACGCCTTGCAATGCGGTCCCTCCGGTGGAAATAGGCGGATCGGCGCATCGGGTCACAGGAGCGTCCCTTCTCCGGGTCCACCTGACAGAACCGGAACGCGGTGCGCCTCGCCTGCTGCGCCATCGGGGCACCGTTGATGTAGTTGTGCGACCCGACGACGTCCGGGTCGATGCTCGACTGCACCACGCGAACGGTATCGACCCCACCACACCACCGTGGCTGGCGCTTCAGAAGGACCACCGCGACGGCCGGGGTGGTGGCGCGAGGGCACGGTACCGGGTCGCACGCATCCCCGAGCGCGTCACCCTTGCGGTCCAGCTCCGCGTCGAGGTTGCAGTTCTCCTGGCCCGGGTTGCTCACGCCAGGGCAATTGTCCGTCTCGTTGGGCACCCCGTCGCCGTCGATGTCCGCAATCACGCGCGCCAGCCACGTGCCGTTTCCTGCGTCGAACGTCGACGCCGCCACGTTGACGGGCACCCGGCAATGCGGGGTAGGGTGGTCGAACCTGCACGCGGCATTGTCCGGGCAATAGCCGTCGCCGGCACAAGGCAGCGCGCACACCCCAACCGTTCCCTGGTTGCCGTCGCCATCGACACACATCTGCCCTGGATCGCATGGTTGCAGCGGATTGCACGGCGTGCCCGGCCACGGTGGATCTCCCCCCAGCGAGTGCACGCCGATGATGTACCGGCGCTGCGCCAGATGAGCACTGTCAGGCAGCGACGTGGGCTCCAGCATCGCACCGTCCACGATCGCGCCCGGACCCACCAGCAGCGGTCCGCCCGAGTCACCGTTGCGCGTGTAGGCATCGCGGTGATCCACCGTGCCTGTCACGACCGCCGGGGTCTGTCCGCCGTCGGTCCGCACGCCATCACATCGGTCCCATCTGGTGGCGCCATTGCGCCGCCCTGTCACCACCGCCGTGCCGAAGTCTCGGCCACCGGCCCAACCGTTGGGATCCCAGTTCGTGGACCCGCCACCGTACCCTGCCAGCGTCACACGCGGCGAGGTGTCGAGAAACGCATCCAGCCCGGGGAAGCTGTACATGAACGGCCCGTTGTACTGCGACGCCGCCTGCGACACGATGACCGGGATGGGGTCGATCCCCACCGGCGCGTGCTCCAGATACAACAGCGCGACGTCGTGCTCCGCGTGGAAGTCGGCCCCCAAGGCTCGGTTGTGGCACTGAGTCAGGAGAGCGCACGACGGACCCAACGTGGCAAGCGTGGCATCATCGGGGCACCCGGCCAGCGGCGGCACGGGGTTGGAACACGACGTCACGCGGTTGCCCCATGCGTCCGGATGCACCGCGAACCCGATGGCCCGGATGACCTGCCGATCAGGCGCCAACGGGTCTCCATTCGCATTGGCGAAGTTGACGATGACCTCGTCGGGGAGCACCCCGGGCTCCGGACAGCCGGTTCCGAACGGCGCGATGCAGTGCGCCGCGGTCAGCACCACGCGATCCGCGACAGCGCACCGGTCCGGGCGACTTGGCGTACCTTGTTTGCAAGCCAGTGGGCGGCCGGGTTGAACGGACACGTCTCCCTGCCCGGGAAACGTTTCCTCCCCGGCCCGCCGGAGCCGTCCCGATCTGCGGCCCCAACCTCCAGCCTCTTGCGCACGACTACCATGCCCGGGGCGCTCGTCGCAGCCGTGCACAGCAGCCGCGCGCTCCAGCGGCGTCGCGGCGACTCGACGACCCGATGCCACGAGGCTGCGGCGATGCAGTCGATGGGGGTCAACCCAGAACCTCGTCGACGCAAGAGCTCGACACCGCCCGGCGAAGCCACCGATCGAGCTCGGCTACGTCCTGACATCTCACGATGCGCTTGCGCTGCTCCTCGGAGACGGACCAACCTCGTGCGTCGAGCGTTAGCAGCAGAGCTTCGGACTTGCCCTCCACCTTGCCTTCGGCTTTGCCCCTGGTTTCAGCCTCGTGAATTGCCGAGATGTAGTTGAGCTGCGCCAGCTCCCGCTGACGCGCAAGCTCCTGCACGTCGGGCTGTGCCGACAGAAAGTCCAGCGCTCCCTTCGCCCTCGCCATCACCGGGTTGCTCATCGCCAACGCCTCCAGCTCCTCATCGCTTCGAGCGGAAAAGAACCTTCCCCAATCCTCCAGCAGCGCTTCTTTGCCCTGCCGACCGCTGCATGCCGGCAGCTTCGGCAACTCCACGAAGTGCACCTGCATCCGGTCGCTCAGACGACCACCGCCGTGGACCTCCAATGCCTCGAACGTGGAATGAAACCTATCCGACGACAGCTCCGAATAGCCCAAGATGAGGATCGCCACGCATGCTTTCAGGTCGTCGTGCAGGATGCTCGGCCAAGGCTGTGCACCGTGCATCCGCGCCCAGTAGGAGAGCACCCGGCGTCGTGCGCTCGGCCAGGGCTGCGCCTGCATCTCGAGGTCGACCAGCCGACCGTCGGCAAGCTCGACGTGCAGGGGCAGCACCGCACCCTCGTTGGTCACCAACTCCTCGGGCAGCTCGGGGTTGAGCACCTTGACGGAGTCGATGGGCGACGCCGGCGCCAGCACCGCGGTCAGCAGTGAACAGAGCAGGTCGCGATGCTCGGGGGCCGAGAACAGGATCTTGAACACGACATCGAGCTTGGGGTCCAGGCGCTTTTGCATGACTCGCATCCCCCCTGTCGGACGCGAGGTGCCGAATGTTGCTTCCGTGTGTCCGGTTTTGATTTCTTCACGTTTCGATCGCGCAAGGTATCGTGGAACGGCGAGAGAACGTCGCTTCACGGGAGGGGCGCTGGCTCGACTGCACGGGGCTCGCATGCACCGCCAGGGATCTGGGCCGAGCGTGCGGTCTGCTAGAACACCACATCCGCGCTCAGGCTGGGACCGAGGAAATCTTCGTCGTGCCCATCGGAGTCGAGATGCCAAAGCACCAGTCCTGCGGTGATCCCGCCATGAACGCCTGCTTGGTCCGGGTCGCCCAGGGGCGCGCGCACGCCGGCCGAACCGCCCGCGCCCCAGGTGGTTTTCGGCGAATCGACGTGGGTGCCGGGAGGGTCCCCTGCCATGGTCACGTCGACCTTCTTGGGAGCCACGGGCACGCTGCCCATGCCATGCAGGGAGAAGAAAGGCACGACGTAGCGGTTGTCGTAGCCAAGGACCAGGCCGACATCGGGTGAGACGAAGGCACCACCGGCGGAGTCGCCGCCTCCCAGCCCCGCCGTCGCGGCGAGGTGGTGGCCGTACAGCTCGAGCTTGCCACCAGCGCGAGCCGCGATGATGAAGGGAGAGGTGCCGGCCGCGGAGTCACCCTGAACCCGCGCGACCGTGCCTTCCAGCGATGCCTCGACGCCATCGCCGAACCCGCGATGCACGCTTGCGGTGCCGGCAAGCAGGGCCGGCCCGAAAACGGCTGACGTCGCACCGCCCCCGATCCGGACGGCGGCGTCGCCTTGCGCGAGCGCGCGTGGCGCTTCGAGCGGGACCGGGTGGGCGGGAGGGGAGTACACCTCATAGGCACAGGCGCAAAGCGAAAGCGCTGCGGAACACGCGAGCAAGGAAGTACCAGAACGGAGGGTCGAGGTCACCATGACGTGGTTTGCCAGCAACCGTCGTGCCGGGGAGAACCGGGCCGGATGCCGCGCAAATCATGAAACCTGTTGTGCGCGCGCAACGGTCGGCCACGCCAAGCTGTTGCCGAAAGGCGACGGACATGGATCGGACGAGCGACGATCGCGCTGGCAACACAGAAGGCCTGACCCTCGTTGCGAGCCCAGGCGGGCAAGGTTCCTCCGTTGGCGCTTCGCGGGCTACCGGAGAGGCGAAGGTTCGACCCGTGGCGTGGTCGCTGGCGCAGCGAAATCGGAAGGCTCGAACCCTGGTGTCGTCGCTGGCGTAGCGAAATCAGAAGGCTCGAGCCTTGGTGTCGTCGCTGGCTTACCGAAATCCGAAGGCTCTACCCTTGCCGTTTCGCTGAACCAGCGAACGTGGGAGGGTTAACCCTTGCCGAGGCTGGACCGAGGCCAGGAAGGGTTAACCCTTGCCGACGCTGGACCGAGGCCAGGAAGGGTTAACCCTTGCCGACGCTGGACCGAGGCCAGGAAGGGTCAACCCTTGCCGACGTTCCAACGAAGCTGGGAGGCGGCAACCGTTGTTGGCGCCCAAGTAGCCCCAGGAGGGCGTCACCCGCTTGCCGAGGGTCGGGCGGGTTGGTTGCTTGCGACACTAGGGCAAGTCTCGGTGGGGCAGGATGGGCCGGGCGCATGGACGTGCCGCGGACGGAGCGCTACGCCAGGCGCTTGACACGCGTCTGGGTAGCGGCAGGATGAGCTCCTTCGCAGCACCGAACGAGGTCACCGGCATGAGGCTCTACTACCATCCCGTATCGTCGTACTCGCAGAAGGTACTGATCGCTTGCTACGAGAAGCAAGCTCCGTTCGAGCCATCGATTGTGGACCTGTTCGATCCTGCTGCCCGGGCCGAGTACGTCAAGGTGTACCCCATCGGCAAGGTACCCTGCCTGGTGCGCAACGACGGTGTGGTGATGGGCGAATCGAGCGTGATCATCGAGTACCTGGACACGCATGTGATCTCGGACGTGAGGCTGATTCCGGAGGAGCAGGACCAGGCGTTGCGCGTGCGAGCGCTCGACCGCTGGTTCGACCTGTATGTGAACGACCCGATGGCGACGCTGTTTTTCAACGGGCTGAAGCCGGAGTCGGAGCGGAACCTCAAGTCGATGGAAGAGGCGCGTGCGACGCTGGACAAGATGTACCCGATTCTGGACGCTTCGATGCGCGGCAAGGAGTGGGCGGCGGGAGACCGGTTCACGATGGCCGACTGTGCGGCGGCGCCTGCGTTGCACTACTGCCGCATGGTGTACGGCTTCGACCAGTTCGAGCATCTCGCGGCCTATGTGCGTCGGCTCGAGGCGCGACCGTCGTTCGCGAAGGTGCTGGCGGAGGCGGCACCGTACCTGGCGCGGCTGAAGCGGTAGGTCGGGCCGTCCGTTCATTTTCCCGGCGAAGGGGTCTTGCGTTCGGACCCCCAACGAAGGCAGGAAGGGGGCTGAGGAAAAAACGCTGATGCACGCCTCCAGCCTCGCCTTCGTCGAGGAGTTGTTCGCCGACTACCTCCGTGACCCTTCCACCGTGTCGCCCGAGTGGCGCGCGCACTTCGATGGACTGCGCAACCACGGCGACACCACCACCGGTCCTGCCGCGCGGGTTTCGGCCATGTACGAGCCGCCTGCGCCACCGGTTGCCGCCGCGACGCGCTCCGCGGCTCCCGCCTCCGACCCCGGGGTCTTGCAGCTCCGGGTCGAGGAGTTGATGCGCAACTACCGCGTGCGGGGCCATATCGTCGCCCAGCTCGATCCGCTGGGGTCGACGCACCCCACACCGCCCGAACTCGACCCGAGGCACGTTGGCATCCAGCCTGAAGACCTGGACCGCACGGTCGCCTTTCGAACCGCGTCAGGGGTGATCCCACAAACGGTGGGGCAGATCCTGCAGCGTCTTCGCAACACCTACTGCCGGTACATCGGTGTGCAGTTCATGCACATCGACGATCTCCATGTGCGCGACTGGCTGCAGAACCGCATGGAGAGCACGGAGAACCGGATCGACCTGTCGCGCGAGGCGCAGCTCCGCATCCTGACCCGGCTGACGGACGCCGTCATTTTCGAAGAGTTCCTGCAGAAGAAGTATGTGGGCGCCAAGAGCTTCTCGCTGGAGGGCGCCGAGACCCTGATCCCGTTGCTCGAGATGGCGATCGAGCGTGCGTCGGAGCTCGGTGCCGAAGAGATCGTGATGGGGATGCCACACCGTGGACGCCTCAACGTGCTCGCGAACATCATTGGCAAGAGCGCCCAGCAGATTTTCCGCGAGTTCGAGGACCTCGACCCGGTGGCCTACCTGGGCGGCGGCGACGTGAAGTATCACCTCGGCCACACGAACCGCCATTACCGGACGGCGTCGGGGCGCGAGATTCAGGTGGGTATGGCATTCAACCCGAGCCACCTGGAGTTCGTCAACCCGCTGGTGCTCGGGCGTGCGAGGGCCAAGCAGGACCGGATCGGCGACCGCGAGCACACGCGTCTGATGACCATCCTGATTCACGGCGATGCGGCGTTTGCGGGCGAGGGCGTGGTGCAGGAGACGCTCAACATGAGCGAGCTGTCGCCGTATGCGACCGGGGGCACGCTGCACATCGTGGTGAACAACCAGATAGGTTTCACGACGCCGCCCGAACAGGGCAGGTCCACGTTTTATGCGACGGACGTGGCGAAGATGCTGCAGATTCCCATCTTCCACGTCAACGGCGAGCATCCCGAGGCGGTGGCCCAGGTCGTCCATCTTGCCCTGGATTTTCGAGCGAAATTCAAACGCGACGTGGTCATCGACATGTACTGCTACCGCCGCCGCGGCCACAACGAAGGCGACGAGCCGTCGTTCACCCAGCCCTTGCTGTACAAGAAGATCGCGCAGCACAAGCCGGTTCGCGATGGCTACCTCGAGCATCTGTTGTCGTTGGGAGGCATCACTCGGGAGGAGGCCGACCGGATCGCGGAGCAGCGTCGGGCTCGTCTCGAGGCCGCCTTGTCCGAGGCGCGCAGCGACGACTACTACCGTCCCAGCAACGTGCTGACCGGGGTGTGGGAAGGTTTGTACGGCGGGCCCGAGCAGGCGGTCGACGATATTGCCACCGGGCTCGATGCGGAGCGCGCGACACGCTTGCTCATGCGGCTGACGGAGCTTCCCTCGGATTTCCATCTCCACCCCAAGCTCGATCGCTGGATGGCTGCCCGGCGTGACATGGCCGCAGGCAAGCGGCCGCTCGATTGGGCAGCGGCGGAAGCCCTCGCGTTCGCGAGCCTGCTGACCGAAGGGTTCAAGGTGCGCCTGACCGGTCAAGACTCGGAGCGAGGCACCTTCAGCCATCGGCACGCGGTGCTGCACGACGTGCAGGACGGCCGGCGGTACTGTCCGCTGGAGCATGTGGCAGATGGGCAGGCGCCGGTGCTGGTGGCCAACAGCCCCCTTTCAGAGGCGGCTGTACTGGGGTTCGAATTCGGTTACAGCCTTGGATGTCCCGACGCTTTCATCGGGTGGGAGGCGCAATTCGGCGACTTCGCGAACGTGGCGCAGGTGGTGTTCGACCAGTTCATCACGAGCGCGGAAGACAAGTGGCATCAATTCAGCGGTCTCGTGGTGCTGCTACCGCATGGATTCGAGGGGCAGGGGCCCGAGCACTCGAGCGCACGCCTCGAGCGGTTCCTGCTGCTGGCCGCGGAGGACAACATCCAGATCGTGCAGCCCACCACGCCGGCGCAGTATTTCCACGTGATTCGCCGCCAGGTGCTGCGTCCCTGGCGCAAGCCTCTCATCGTGCTCACGCCCAAGAGCCTGCTGCGCCATCCGGATTGCGTCTCCCCGCTGGCGGAGTTGACCACGGGGCGGTTCCAGCGTGTGATGGCAGACCCCTCCGTTCCTCCCGGGGCGACGATCGACCGTGTGCTGCTGTGCACCGGAAAGGTGTACTACGACCTTGTGAAACGTCGTGAGACGCTGGGGCGCAAGGATGTGGCGATCGTGCGGCTCGAGCAGCTCTACCCGTTCCCGCTGGAGCCGCTCCGGGCGGCGTTGGTACCGTATCCGGACGGCACCCCTGCGGTGTGGGTGCAAGACGAGCCGAGCAACATGGGGGCATGGCCGTATCTTCGCGCCCGGATGGGGAGCCACATGTTCGGCAGGCTTCCGTTGAGTTTGGCGAGCCGGGCCGAATCCGCGAGCCCTGCTACGGGCTCGAACAACGCCCACAAGCTGGAGCAGGAGCAGCTCCTCACGCAAGCGTTCGGCGGGCTGTGATAGAACGCGCCCAACACGTCGAGGTGTCGAATGGCGATCGAGCTCAGGATTCCGTCCGTTGGAGAGTCGGTGACCGAGGCCTTCATCGGCCGATGGCTGAAGAAGCCTGGGGATCAGGTGCGCAAGGACGAGCCTGTCGCCGAGCTGGAGACGGACAAGGCCAACTTCGAGCTGCTCGCGCCGGCCGCGGGCACGCTGACCCGGCTGCTCAAAAAGGAGGGCGAGTCCGCCGCAATCGGCGAGGTGGTTGCGTACGTCGAGGAGGGCGAGGGAGCGGCCGTGCCACCGCCGGATCCGTCCGCGGGCGAGCCTGCCCCCGCAGCCGTGCCTCGGGCGCCTTCCGCGCCTGCCGTGCCCGTGGTCACCCCGCCGCCGGTCTCGTCGACCACCCCCAGCCCGCCGCCGACCTATGACGTCAATCCCGTGCATGTCGCGCCCCTGCCCACGCCGGAGCCGTCGCCGCCGCCGGGAGGCGTCGACCTCAAGCCCCGGGTGATGCCCGCTGCCCGCCGTGTCCTCGAGGAGTACGGCTTGTCGGCGAGCGAGGTGCGAGCCACCGGCCCTGGCGGCAGGTTGCTGAAGGAAGACGTGCTGCGTCACATCGAGCAGTCGCATACGAGAGGACAAGGGGCCAGCGCGGCTGCGACGGCGGTGTCGGCGCAGGGCGATGGCGACGATGTGGAGGTGGTGCGGATGACGCCGATGCGTCGCACCATCGCGCGGCGCCTGGTGGAGGCGCAGCAAACGGCGGCGATCCTCACCACATTCAACGAAGTCGACATGCACGCGGTCTACGACTTGCGCACGCGCTACCGCGATGCATTCGAGAAGAAGCACGGTGTGCGCCTGGGCTTCATGTCGTTCTTCGTGAAGGCCGCCGTCGACGCCCTCAAGCAGTTTCCGTCCGTGAACGCGGAGATTCGAGGCGACGACATCGTGTACCACAAGCGCTATCACGTGGGGGTGGCGGTCAGCACCGACCGTGGCCTCGTGGTGCCTGTGGTGCGTGACGCCGACCGGCTGAGCTTTGCCGAACTGGAGAAGACCATCGCGGAGTTGGCGAAGCGTGCGCGCGACAAGAAGCTGGGGCTCGACGATCTGCAGGGAGGCACGTTCACGGTCACCAACGGTGGCCTGTTCGGATCGTTGATGTCCACCCCGATCCTCAATCCTCCCCAGACCGGCGTGCTTGGCATGCACGGCGTGCAGGATCGCCCGGTGGTTCGCGACGGCCAGATCGTCATCCGGCCGATGATGTATATCGCGTTGAGCTACGACCATCGGCTCATCGACGGGCGCGAGGCAGTCACGTTCCTGCGGCGCGTCAAGGAAGCGGTCGAGGATCCCGCGCGATTGCTCATCGATGTCTGAAACGCACGAGGTGAACCGATGACTCAGCACGACCTGGTGGTGATTGGTGCAGGTCCGGGCGGCTATGTTGCCGCCATTCGCGCAGCGCAGCTAGGCTTGAACGTCGCTTGCATCGACGACAACGAGATGCTGGGCGGCACGTGCCTTCGCGTGGGTTGTATTCCGAGCAAGGCAATGCTCGAGTCGAGCGAGCTGTTCTACGAGTCGTCGCGATCGTTGGCGGACCACGGGATCCGGCTGCAGGGCGTGACGCTCGACCTGGACAAGATGCATCAGCGCAAGAACCAGGTGGTCAAGGCGTTGACGTCGGGGATCGGCTCGTTGTTCAAGAAGAACAAGATCACACGCTACAAGGGCTTGGGCCGGATCGAGGGCCCCGGGCGGGTGGCGGTGCGAGGCGATGATGGTACGGTCGAGCTGACGGCCAAGCACATCCTGATCGCCACGGGGAGCGTGGCCGCGTCGTTGCCGGGGATCGAGATCGACGGCGACAGGGTCGGAACGAGCACGGACGCACTGGCGTACAAGGAGGTGCCCAAGCATCTGGTGGTGATTGGGGCAGGCTACATCGGCATGGAACTCGGGTCGGTGTGGCTGCGTCTCGGAGCGAAGGTGACCGTGCTCGAGTATCTCGACAGAATCCTGCCCGGCATGGACCGGGAGACGGCCGACGAAGCCCTCAAGCTCTTCAGGAAGCAGGGGTTCGAGATCCACCTCGGAGCACGCGTGACGAGCGCGAAAGCTCACGGGGACCAATGTGTCGTCGAGCGCGACGGCGGCGATTCCATCACGTGCGACCGGGTGCTCGTCAGCGTGGGGCGCAGACCTGCGACGTCGGACCTGGGGTTGGAGACCGTGGGCGTGGCGACGGACAACCGTGGCTTCATCCAAGTGGACGGCAGGTTTGCGACGTCCGCTCCGGGGGTGTACGCGATCGGGGACGTGATTGGCGGGATGATGCTGGCGCACAAGGCGGAAGAGGAAGGGATCGCGTGCGTGGAGGGGATCGTGACCGGGCATGGGCACGTGAACTACGATGCAATCCCCGGCGTGGTGTACACCAGTCCGGAGATCGCGACGGTGGGCAAGAGCGAAGAGTCTTTGAAGGAAGCGGGCGTGGAGTACCGCAAGGGGGTATTCCCGTTCCGGGGCAACGGGCGTGCGAGGGCGCTCGGGCAGGTGGACGGCAAGGTGAAGGTGCTGGCCGATGCGAAGACGGACCGGGTTCTGGGCGTGCACATTTTGGGGCCGAGGGCTGGCGACCTGATTGCTGAAGCCGCGGTAGCGATGGACTACGGTGCAAGCAGCGAAGACATCGCCAGGGCGTGCCACGCGCACCCCACGCTTGCGGAGGCCCTGAAAGAGGCCGCGCTCGCGGTCGACGGGCGCGCGATCCACATCTGAGAGCGCATCGGAAAAAACTCCCCCTTCGGGCTGTATGTACCGACAACATGGTATGTGAGGCGACCATTCGCGGCGCGGCTTGACGCCGCCGCGTGTCGAACCCCATGGTCGGCCCCGGCGCTGCGCAGCCACAGCGAGGTGATCATGACCCTGCAAGAGCGATTCAAGGAAGCCCAGGAACGCGTCAAGACGCTCACCACCCGGCCATCGAACGATACGCTTCTCGAGCTGTACGGCTTGTTCAAGCAAGGCACGGAGGGCGACGTGACGGGCAAGCGGCCCGGCATGCTGGACCTCAAGGGGCGCGCGAAGTACGACGCATGGGCCGCGCGCAAGGGCATGACCCGCGACAAGGCCATGGAGCAGTATGTCGCGCTCGTGGACCGCCTCCTGGCGAAGTAGGAGACGCCCATGACCGACTACGCTGGACTGCAAGTCGTCGTCACCGGTGGAACGGGCGCCCTCGGCTCTGCCGTTGTGGGAGAGCTCGTGGCCCGCGGTGCTGTCTGCCACGTGCCCGTCTTCCACGCGCAGGAACTCGACAGCTTCCCCCACCGCCAGCATGCGCGCGTCGTGCTCTACCCCGGCGTCAACCTCGAAGACGAAAAAGCTGTCGTCTCCTTCTACGAGAAGGTCGGCGTCCCGTGGGCCTCCATCCATGTCGCCGGAGGCTTCGCCATGTCGCCCCTCGTGGAGACGTCGCTCGAACAGTTCCGCTGCATGATGGACGTGAACGCGACGAGCTGCTTCCTTTGTTGTCGCGAAGCCGTGCGTCGTATGCGGTCCAGGCCATCGCCAGAAGGACGGATTGTGAATGTCGCCGCCCGTCCGGTGCTCGTGCCGTCGCCGGGCATGGTCGCCTATGCGGCAGCCAAGAGCGCGGTGGCCGCCATGACGCTCGCTCTCGCCGAAGAGCTGGCCGGAGACCGCATCTGGGTCAACGCCGTCGTCCCGTCGATCATCGACACGCCCATGAATCGCGCGGCCATGCCGGGCGTGGACTTCGACACATGGCCGAAGACGCAAGAGGTCGCCGCGACCATCGCCTTCCTCGCATCTCCCACGAATCGTGCAACCCGCGGCGCGCTCGTCCCGGTCTACGGACGAAGCTGATCTTCCGCGTCGCGGTTACTGGCGGCAAACGAAGTACCCGTCGGGAAGGATCATCGACGGCTGGCACGGCTCGTTGAAGCTGCAGGTCATGGAGGTGTCGAACGGGTCGCAGAAGAGAACCTCGTTATTACCGTCGCAGCTTGGTTTGCATCGGACATTGTCGTAGCGCCACGTGCCGTTGAACTCGGAGATGTGGCCGCAGCAGACCGTGTTGGGCGGACAATCATCAGGCGCGTGGCACGCGATGTCCGTCTCGCAGAACGGAGCCTGCGTGTCGTCGATACAGGTTCCGCTGTCGGTGTTGTCGAAAGCCAGGCAGCAAACCTGGCCCGGCACGGGACATACGTCCTCGGCTGACGGGTCGTCCGTGGGGCATGGCACTTCCCCCAGCGGAGGAGGAGCGCCGCCGGTGCCTCCGGTTTGCGGTGTCCCACCCGTACCACCATAGCCACCTGTCTGCGGCGTTCCGCCATAGCCACCTGTCTGCGGCGTTCCGCCATAGCCACCTGTCTGCGGCGTTCCACCATAGCCGCCCGTCTGAGGCGCACCGCCCGCCCCTCCGATGCCCGCGCCGCCGCCGCCTGTCTCGCCCGTGCCTGCCGTCCCGCCGGCGGAGGCGTCTTGCTCCCCACCACCACTGCCGGCAGCGGCACCAGCTTGGCCCTGGTTGAACAGGTCTTCCGCCATGGAGCTGTTGCCGCAGCCAGCCCACGCGGCCAGGGGAACAACGATCGATACAAGCCCAAGGGCTACGGATGAAGTTCGCATGCGCGTTCTCCGTCGAGCGTGCAGAAGGTCAACGATCTAGCGTAGACCGTGGCACGGGGCGCGGCAAGCGGGATGAGTGGAAGGGGGCCTCGACGAGGCCGTGCTGGAGCGCCGGCACGAGACGGTGGGCCATCGCGAGGGGCGAGAAGGGAAGGGCGCGGCATCACTCACCCGTCAGGGTGCCCGTGTCGCCGCGTCCTTCGATTACGTCGACCACCCGCTGTGCGAACAGAGGCGCCACGGCCTGGGCGAACGCGTCGTTCGGGTGCGAGTCGTCGCTGGCGTTCGCGGGGGTCAGGAAGTTTCCGCCCTCCGTTTCCAGCTCGAAGAAGTCCCACACGAAGATGTTGTCGCCAGGCTCGTCCCAGGTTGTCTTGACCCACGTGAAGAACTGCCGGGCCCGCTGCCCTTGCTCGGGTGTCGAGTCGGCTTCGCGCAGCGCGGCACCGGTCCAGACGATGAACCGGTTGTTGGGGAATCCGTGGAGCGTGGCCTTCAGAGCGTCGTACTGGAGCTTGTAGTTTTCGATGCTCTTCGTGTCCGACGTGATGTCCGGCGAACCCGTGTCCGCCTCGATTGCGCTCACCGGGAAGCAGTGCTTGAACACGATGACGTCGTACGCCGCCGCCATGCTTTCCAATGTGGGAACGCCTTCCTCCGATGCCTTGCCGTCGGTCCAGAGGTGCCAGTAGTCGTACGGGTAGTTTTGCCAGGGATACGGGTCGTCAGGGTAGGCGATCTCGCTTATCTCGTAGTTCGTTGCGTGCGTGCTGTTGTAGCTCGACATCCACGCTTCGACGCCCCCGTTCCAGATCACCCCGCCGGTGCTGTGGTGCAGGAAGCGAACCGTTGCGTCCTTGCCCATCGGAGTTCCTGCGCTCCCTCCGGTTCCGCCACCCGTGCCTCCTGTTGCGCCTCCGGTTCCGCCCGTTGCGCCTCCTGTCCCGCCTGCTGCGCCTCCTGTCCCGCCGGTGTTGGCGCCACCGGTGCTTCCGGTGCCCCCTGACGAACCGCCGATTCCCCCTGCGCTTGTGCCTCCACCCGCGCCGCTCGGGTCGCCATCGGACGAACACGCAGCGAACGCCAGGATGGCTACCGCACCGACCGACAACGCAATAAGCCTCATGTTGCACCTCACCCCGAATCTGTGTTTGCAGCGATGAGGTTCAGCCTACGCGCCTTGGCACCCTATGCAACCGTCGCGTGAGACGATCCGCGGAGGATCGCCAGCACGCTTGCCGTCTGCGCCCCGCTCGTGTAGCTACAACCAATGGCCGATACGCGCTGGCTCCGCCTCGTCGACGTCGTGCGGCAGCAGATGTCGGCTGTCGATGCGCGCGTCGAGGTCGGCGGCCGACCCCCGGACGATCCACGGGCCGTCTTCTACGCCTTGTCGGACGACGTGCGAGTCGTCGCCATCTTCGATGGTCCGCCTGCCGACCGCGACGAGGCGGTGGCCCGGCTCCGAGCCATCGTCGACAGCTTTCAGGTTATTGCGTCGTCGATCGTGCAACGAGCGTCGACCCCACCGGCACAGTCGGCGTCCTCGTTGCTCGACGAGGAGCTACAAGCTCTGTGTGCAAAGACCGGCGCCGTGGTTGCCATGATCTATGATGCGTCGTCGCCGGTGATCTGGGCCAGCTCGGAAACGCTGCCGGACGGCTTCGAAGATGTGCACGGCGCGGTGCGATTCACCACGTTGGCCGGCCAGGCAGCCATGGCCGGCGTCGACTTGCCGTCGTTGCTCGACACCGCAGGGACCGCCGCCAACGATGCCGCGCTTCCGGCGAGCGTGCCCGATGTGCTGGCCCATGCGGTGCGTGCCACACGTGCGCAATGCCCGGACGTGCCCCGCGAACGGTGGCGTCGATACGCGATGGCGGCGCGTGCGATCACCGAGGCGCGTCACGTCAGGTTCGACGCAGTCGCTCCCGGAGCAACGCCCGCCGACATGGTGCAGCAGGAACAGTTCGGCTGGCTGACCCGCCCATTTGCCGCCATCTACCGTCTGCTGCTCGTCTTCGACAAGCCGTACAGCGAGCTGGCTACCCGCGGGGCCATCGTGCGCGCGCTCCCGTGGATCGAGCGGCTCGTGCTGTCGTTGCCGCCTACCGACCCGGGCACGGCGGCAGGGCAGGTCGTCCGCATGCGTCGCCCGAAGAAGTGATATCTGCCTCTCACAGCGCGGACCGCAGGATCTCCGCCGCTGCGAAGAGGCCGGCGGTCCCGAGCGCAGCCAGACCCACCGAGGTTGCGCGCGACCGCAGGTCGTCGTGGCCCCAATAGTCCCACGCGAGCTTGATGCCGTGCAGGCCGAGCCCCATCGGAACCAGCATCATCGAGACCAGCACGCCAGGGGCCAACCCATCCGCAAAGACCCTCTGGTTTGCGAGCAGCATCCATGCCGCACGCAGCGCCGTCGGCAACGCCATCCCGTACAGACCGACGATCGTGGCGATGATGCTCCAGGGACGCGGAGGGCTACTCAGCATCCGCGCAGCCAGCGAGGCTCCGCCCGCCATCAGCAGCAACGAGATCATCAGGTCGAGCACCGCCGAGATCCCATGCAGTACCGGCCTCGTCCACATCGCGATCGGCCACCCATCCGTCCGGTGCAACAAGGTCATCAGCAGCGCAATGGTCACGAGCATCGTGACCGTGATGGCGGCGAACGCCCAGAAGCGCGACGGATCGAGGGCGTCGGCATCTTCGTGTTGCGCTTCAGGTTCGGGGGCCCTGGGAGGAACGGTCGCCAGCGCGATGCCCGAGTCTGCCGTCAAGGTCGGCGCGTCGAGCGCAGCGGCGACCGGGATGACCTGCGCATGCACACCGCGGCGCGATGAGACGGGGTTGTCGATGTCCGACCCGAAACGCTCCACGACGAGCGGGCTCGACGTGTGCGAGCCTGCGCGAGCGCTCGCGGCCGCAGGGGACATGCCCGCAGAACCAAGCTGGGCCCGCTGCGCCTGAAGGCTCGGAACCCGTGGCGGTAGCGGGGGCCCATGCGTGACCTCGACGGCGTCGGGAGCAACCTCGAACAGGGGCGCCTGCGGCGGCAGTGAACGCTTCTGCGTCGGCTCGACGTCCGCACCCGCCTGGATCAGCCTGAGATCCCGTGCAAGCTCGGTGGCCGTTGGATACCGCTCGTTCTTGTCGCGGCGCAGGCATCGAGCCACCACCCGGGCAAGGTCGCGCGGCACCTCGGGCGCCACCTCGTCGAGCCTCGGCGGCACGGCCCACGCAATCTGCGCAAAGAGCATCGCCGCCGAGTCGGCGTCGAACGGCAGACGCCCCGACAGCGCCTCGAACAGGATCACCCCCAAAGCCCATACGTCGCTCCGGGCGTCCACCGACTGCGTTCCACCGAGCTGCTCGGGTGACATGAACGCCGGCGTCCCGAGCGTCGTGCCGGTGGTCGTCATGCGAATCTCGCCCGGCGATGGACGTATGTACGAGATGCCGAAGTCCAGCAGTTTGGGCACCGTCTCGCCATTGACGTTCGCAAGAAACACGTTCTCCGGCTTGAGGTCGCGATGCACCACGCCGCGCGAGTGGGCATAGCCCACCGCCTCCACGACCGGGATCATGGTCGCCAGCACCCAATCGACCGGTAATCCTCCCTTGTGCGCCTTGACGATGCGCCCAAGATCCTGACCCTCGAGAAACTCCTGAACGATGAACGGCGCTCCGAACTCGTCCTGGTCGATGTCGAGCACGTCGACCACGTTCGGATGCCGCACGATGTTCGCTGCACGGGCTTCGCGCAGGAACCTTCCCACGATCTTCGGATCCGACACGTGCTCCTGGCGCATCAGCTTGATCGCGACGGTTCGTCCGACCAGCGTGTTCTGCGCACGATAGACCACGCCCACGCCGCCGCTGCCAAGCAAGGCCTCGAGCTGGTACTTGCCAGCCAGCACATCACCTATTCGCGACTGCTCGTCGGCCATTCAATGCATCATACGGTAGCACCGTCCGGGGGTTCAACGAAGTCACCTGCGGGCGAGCGTGGCTTCGGCCATCGACCGCAGCGACATGGGGCAACCAGCGCCTGCCCGGTCCTGTCGCGACCAGCTCGCCGCAGTGCCACGATCGCCTCGCGCCCGCTGCTGCTACACTGTCGCCTGGAACCATGTCGAGACGTTTCTCATGCCCGATCGGTGCGTGTGCTTCTCTGATCCTGGCCGGGACGGCCTGCTCGTCTGCTTCGGGATCCGGTGGCGGCTACACACCCGCCATCGACCACGATGCGGGCGACGCATCCGTCGATGTCCTGAACGTGGAAGCCGGTCCGGAAGCCGACGTCGACTTGATCCAGCCAGACACGAGCTATCCGGACGGGCATCTGGTGCAGGAGCCGCCTTGCGCCAACGCCGACCTCAACGGTGATCTGGACCACGATGGGTGGGCGGTCGCCGACGGAGATTGCAACGACTGCACGCCGCTGATGAACCCGGGCGCTTTCGACTACGTCGACGGAGTCGATGAGGACTGCGACGGTATCAAGGACAACGAGCCGATGGACTGCGATCAGGGGCTCGCCGTGGAAGCCACCGAGCCGATGGACGCCGCGAAGGCGCTCGGGCTGTGCCGGATCGCCCAGGAAAACGCTGTCGGAAAGGATCGCTCGTGGGGCGTCCTGTCGGCCCGCTATCTCTTCCCCGACGGCTCCTCGACATCGGGCACACCCAAGAACTTCGGCGTGGACTGCACCGGTACCGGAGGCCAGGGAGCGCCTCCCAACCCGCTCTCCCACGGCATCGTGCCCGCGTTCGGCCAGGCGATCGTGCCCCGGCAGGGCGGCGGCATCCTGCTGCTGTCGTCGGGGGTCGCGCGATCCGGTTTCAACGGCGACTCGCCGGGTGGAGCCCATATGTGCACCAAGAGCGGCATGCCATCCGGCTATCCCATCGCTTCCTCCGCTGCATGCCCTAACCAGGACATCGACGACCAGCCCATCGCCTACGACGGGATCGCCCTGGAACTGCGCATTCGCGCGCCGTCCAACGCCAAGTCGTTCGTCTTCGACTTCGACTTCTATACCTACGAGTACCCGGACTTCGTCTGCTCGCGATACAACGACTTCTTCGTTGCGCTCATGTCGCCTGCCCCGGCCGGGGCGGGTGTCGGCGGAAACGTGTGCTTCGATGCCCAGGGCAACCCGGTTTCCGTCAACAACGGCTTCCTCGAAGCCTGCATCCCCGGCACCCACGGTGGCAAGTCGTTCACTTGCCCATTGGGGATCTCCGAACTGGAGAAGACCGGCTTCGACGGACGAGGCGCAACCGGCTGGCTTCAGACCAGCGGACCCATCGCCGCGGGAGCCGAGTTCACCGTGCGATTCGCGATCTGGGACATGGGCGACGACGCCTACGACTCCACCGTGCTGCTCGACAACTTCCACTGGGAGCTCGACGAGCTGCCACCAGCCACGGTCCGCCCGCCGAAGTAGAGCCTCGCCCTGCCCGCATGCAGGGTGTGCTCCGTTGCCCTCGAACGGTGCGGGTGCGCCCTCGTCCACTGCGACCCTCGGGCTGGCTCACGACCCGACATCGCATGGCACGAGCATCGTGCGGGCCCGGTCACGTCCAGTCCGACCGCGGTGCAGCCGAATGCGACGTCCGTGGCCCGACCCCCGAACGGAGGTCCGTAGGGCGCGGCCACGCTGATGAGGCTGCCCTCGACCAACGGCAATGTTCTTCGCAGTTCCCCCCGTGCCGTGATGGGCGAGCCACCGCAAGCCAGCGGTCGTGGGGCGTGGGGCCGCCTCAGGCTGACGTGCTCGGCGTCTTGAGGGATTTCACCTCGTCCGGCAAGACCAGCGGACGTGTCAACGACAACCGCTCGCTGGCGAGGTCCACGATCTTCCTGCACTCTTCGAGCCGCGACAGGTAAGCGTCGCGGTGCGCCTTGTTGCTCATCCTCCGGCACCGGCCCATCACGCAGTCGTAGGCGTCGCGGACTGCCACGTCGGCGTCGTCTTCGCGCCCGAGCTCGATCAGCAGCTCGACCTGCATGAGCCGCAGCCGCTCCTCGCCTTCCTCCATCGTCCCGAGGATGCCGAGGCTCTCGATGGTCTCCTCGCACCGAGCCAGCGCCTCCTGCACGTTGCCCTGCACCCGATCCACCCACGCGCTCGCGAGGGTGGCCTCTGCCTCCGCAAACGGATGCATCGGCGCATCGGCCTTTGCCAGCTCCACCAGCAGCACCGCGCGGCTGAGGTCTTGCGGCTTGCGCCGCGTCGCCAGGTAGATGGCCTCGTACACACGGCTGAGCAGCACCAGACGGTGATGCCGCGTTTCCTCGGCGATGTCCGCCGCCTGGCGCTCCAGATCGATGGCGCGGTCCAGGTCGCCACGACGCGCGCTGATCCGTCCGAGGTTGTGCAGGGCGAAGCCCTCTCCTGCGCGCATCCTGACCATGCGTGCATCCGCCAGGGCATGCTGCAGCTCGGCCTCGCCCTCTTCGAAGAAGCCCACACGCGCCAGCGCAAAGCCGAGGTTCACGCGCGCCCGCGTCGCCAGGAACGTCTCCCCGATCTCGTCCGCCTTGGTCGTCGTCTCGCGCGCCGCCTCGACCGCCGCCGAGAAGTCCCCCAGGAAGCCCACCGCCATGCTCCGGGCGTCCAGCGCCCGCACCATCGCGTTGATCCCGGCGTCTCCTGCGGCTTCCGCCGCCTGCACCGCCTGCGACGCGACCTCGAAGCCCTCCCGCGCGCGACCCAGGTCCACGAGCGTGCGCGCCCACTCCGCCAGGATCCGCGATTGCGTCGCCGGCGAAAGCAACGTTGCCTGAGGCTGTTGCAGCGTGCTCGCCAGCAGCAGGTCCGCCTCGCTCGACCGCCCTTCTTCCCGCAGCGCCGCCGCCTCGAGCCGACGTGCCTCGCCCCACAGGTCACTGCCGGGCTGGCCGAGCGACCCCGCTGCCTTGGCCGCCGCCCGCTGCTCTTCGTAACGGCCCATCCACGACAGAATCTGCGCCTGCTGCAGCAGACACTGGGCCCTCGACGTCGCATCATCCGCCCCGGCCGCCCCGCGCATCGCAAAGTCCAGCGCTGTGGCAAGCTGCCCGCGCGCGTACGCCCTCGCCGCGGCCTTCGCGTACAGGGCCACCGCCCCCCGCCTGTCCTGGCCCGCCTCCGCGTGCATCGCCACAGCGCCCAGGTCCGGTTGCTCCGCCATCAGCAGCCACTGCGCCGCCTTGCGGTGCAGCGCCGCACGCTCGTCGTCCAGCAGTGACGCATACGCCGTCTCCCGCACCAACCCATGGCGGAACGCCCACTCGTGCTGCCCCTCGATGCTCGAAGACTCCCTGCGCACGACGACTTCCGCCTGCTCCAGCGCCTCCAGATCCGCCGCGCAGTCTCGCCCCAGCAGCATGCTCAAGCCTTCGCTCCAAAACACTTCGCCGAACACCGAAGCCGCTCGTACCGCCTTGCGCTGTTCCTCCGGCGCAGCGTCCAGACGGCTCTGCAGCACCGCCTGCACGGACACGGGCAGCTCCGCGCGCTCCGGGTCGAATACCCGCACCAGTTCCTCCAGGAACAAAGGGTTCCCCTGCGATCGGTCCACGAGCTGACGACGCTGATCCGGCGTCGCGTCCGGCAGTGCGATGTCGACGATCTGCTCGCAGGCCGCACGCGGCAGCGGTCCCAGCCGCAGCCTGGTCACCCGCTTGTCCTGAAAAGCCTGCGGAAACCGTGCCTCGTAGCTCGGACGCGAAAACGCATACACCGCCAGGCGCATGTCCTTGCACTGCAGCAGCCACTCCGTGAGCGCGAGCGACAAGTCGTCCAGGTGCTCGAAGTCCTCGAGCACGAGGATCTGGGGCACCGATGCGGCGTCATGGCGCAGCAGACACTCGACCGCGTAGAACATCCTGGCCGCCATGAGCTGGGGAGCGTCCCGGGCGGACCGCAGGATGTAGCTGTCTTCGGACGAAGAAACCCCGACGAATTCGCCGAGGAAGTCCACGGAGGCCTTGGGAAACTCATCGGTCTGCGCGACGTAGCGGACCAGCTTGATGGCCTGCGCGGCCTGCGCCTCGCCGTCGCGAATCCCCATGCGCACCCGCAAGGCTCGCCCGATGTCGCAGACACCACCCCGCGACAGCATCGGATCGCCCCGCGCGAGCAATACCTCCACCGCGGGCAGATCCGCCAGGATCCGCTTCAGGAACTCCTTGCGCAGCCGGCTCTTGCCCAGCCCCTCCTGCCCCACCACCAGACTCAGACGAGGAAGCCCGTCCGACATCACCTCGTCGAACAACCCAAGCATCATCTCCAATTCGCGCGTCCGCCCGATCATCGGAACGTCCTTGCCTCGCAGCGGACGGACCTCCGCGTCGCTCACCTGCTCCCTGATCAACGCGGCCCCGGTCTCGTCTTCGCGCGTCACGAAGCGTCCGTCGAGCAGCGCCTGCGCCCCGCGGTCCACCCGGATCCCGGCGCCTTCGATGCGCTCGAGATGGGCCGCGGCCAGGTCCAATGCCTCCCCGGCCAGACCCTTTGGTCCTGCTACCGCACGCCCCGTCGCCACGGCGATCTTCGCACCCGGTGCAATGCGCCGCAGATACAGAGCCGCTCGTGCCGCCCGCACCGCCTCGTCCCCAACCGTGCGCTCCAGCCCCAGCGCCACCACCAGGTCGCCCTGCCCCAGCAGCTCGAATCGCGCCTTGTCGCCCAGCAGTGCCGTCATCGCACCCGCTGCATCCGGCGGCAGCCCGTCCTGCGGGACCGACGCCAACAGCACAGCCACCACCCGTTTCTCCCGTGCCACACCCTCCGGCACCCGGGCCAGCAACTCCGCAAACGAACTCGGTCGCGCAGGCCCCGGCACCGTCGGCGGCGTCGGCATCTTGCTCACACGAACTCTGCCCTGCGGCGGCGGGTCGTTCGAAAGCGGCGGCAACCTCGCCAGCCGTCTCGCCAGATCGCCGGCGTCCTGCGGACGCTCGAGCGGCGACCTGCGCAAGCACGCCACCAGCAGGTCGTCGAGCTCCTGCGGCAGATCCTGGCGGAAGCTCGATGCCCGCGGCGCCTCCTCCAGCACCAGCCTGCCCAGGTATGCGATCAGATGACGCGACTCGAAGGCGTTTCGTCCCGTCACCAGCCGGAACAGCACCGCGCCCAACGCATAGACGTCCGCTCGCGCGTCGACCTCCGCCCCCCGCGCCTGCTCCGGCGCCATGAACCATGGCGTGCCCAGCAACGACCCCCGCTGCGTGGTGTGATCGTCCGGGTCCGACACCTTCACCATGCCAAAGTCGATCAGCTTGACCGACTTCACGTTGTCACGCACCTCGATGAAGAGGTTCGACGGCTTCAAATCACGATGCACGATGCCCCGCGCATGCACCGCGGCCAGCGCCTGCGACGCCCTCCTGACCAGCTCCACCGCGTCGGCCATCCCCACCGGACGCCGGGCAAGACGATGCGCAAGGTCTTCCCCGTTGAGCCACTCCATCACCAGGAATAGTCGGCCGTCCTTCGTCTGCCCATGGTCGATGTACCGGACCACCCCCGGATGACGCAACTCCGCAAGGATGCGGACCTCCCGCTTGAACCTCTTGCGGTCGATCGTGCGGGCTTCCTGCTTGAGCACCTTGATTGCCACAAGCTCGCCCGTGGTCTTGTCCACGGCGCGGTACACCTCGCCCATCCCGCCTGTGCCGACCAGCGCCTTGATTCGATACCGGGCAGGGGGAAGATCACCCACGACCAGCCCACAATAAGCGAATCGCAAGGGCGCGGCAAGCA
>Ga0209018_1001002_pt1 | contig 24321 bp, 20 predicted proteins | sample YNPBryBLVA2012_FD_185814 | JGI IMG/M metagenome (GOLD analysis project Ga0209018, IMG submission 185814) | Anoxygenic and chlorotrophic microbial mat microbial communities from Yellowstone National Park, USA - YNP Bryant BLVA 2012 (SPAdes)... ...
CGGCAGCGGCAGGTCGTAGTCGCGACAGGCGCGCCGCAGCGCCGCATGCACCAGGCCGACGAACATCGGGTGCGGCCGCAGCGGCCGGCTGGTCAGTTCCGGGTGGGCCTGCGTCCCGATGAAATACGGGTGCACCGAAGCCGGCAGCTCCAGGATGTTGTAGATCTCAGCCCGCGGCGACTTGCCCGAGAGCACCAGCCCGTGCTGCTCGAGCTGCGGGACGTAGCGCGGGTCGACCTCGTAGCGGTGCCGGAAGCGCATCCGCGTCCGCGGTCCGAACATGCGGTACGCCAGCGTGTCCGGCCGGACGACGATGTCGTGACCGCCCAGTCGCATCGTGCCGCCCAGCCCCTCGATCTTCTTCTGCTCCGGCAGGACGCTGATGACGGGGTAGCGGCACTCGTTGTCGATCTCGGTCGAGTTGGCGCCCTGCATGCCGCAGACGTTGCGCGCAAACTCGATCACCGCCATCTGGAAGCCGTAGCAGATCCCCAGGCAGGGCAGCCCGCTGGTGCGCGCGTACTGGAGGCAGGCGATCTTGCCCTCGGCACCGCGTGTGCCGAAAGCGCCGGGCACGACGATGCCGTGCAGGGCTGCCAGCGCCTGGCGGGCCTGCTCGGCATCAAGCTCGGAGGTGTCGATCCACTGGAGATTGACCTTGCACCCGAGCTGCACCCCCGCGTGCTCGAAGGCCTTGATGATGCTGGCGTAGGCGTCGCGCACCGCGGTGTACTTGCCCGTGATGCCGATCGTCACCTGGCGCGTCGCCTGGCGCAGGCGGGTCAGGTAGCCGCACCAGGCCTCGCGGGCGCGGCGCTCCGCCGCGTCGTCCACGCGGTCGGCCAGCTGGAGCCACTCGATGACCGCCGTGTCGCAGCCCGCCCCGCGCAGCATGTCGGGAATCTGGTACACGCTCTCGCAGTCGTGCATGCTGAAGACGCGCTCCGGTGGGACATTGGAGAACAGGGCAATCTTCTCGCGCACCTTCTGCGTCACCGGTCGGCTGGCGCGGCAGGCGATCAGGTGCGGCTGGATGCCCGACTCCAGCAGGCGGCGGATGCCGAGCTGCGCCGCCTTGCTCTTCTGTTCGCCGAGGCTGGGCGGCTCCAGGACGTAGGTGAGGGCGACGAAGCAGACGCTGCGCTGGCCCTCCTCGAAGGCAAGCTGGCGCATGGCCTCGATGTAGTAGGCGTTCTCGACGTCGCCCACCGTCCCGCCGATCTCGACGAACACGACGTCGGCCCGCGTAGCGACGGCCAGCTCGCGCAGGCGGTTCTTCACCTCGCCGGTCACGTGCGGGATCATCTGCACGTCGCGCCCCAGGTAGCCGCCGGTGCGCTCGCGTTCCAGGACGCGGCGGTAGATCTGACCGCTGGTGCAGAAGTTGAGGCGCGTGAGGTCCTGGTCGAGGGCGCGCTCGTAGGTGCCCAGGTCCATATCGCACTCGGTGCCGTCGTCCAGCACGAAGACCTCGCCGTGCCGGTAGGGGTTGAGCGTCCCGGAGTCGATGTTGAGGTAGCCTTCGAGCTTGATGGGGGCCACCTTCAGGCCCTTGTCCTGAAGGCAGCGGGCCAGGGAAGAGCTGAAAATGCCCTTGCCCAGGCCGCTCATCACCGTGCCCAGCACGATCACGTACTTCGTGGAGCCCGGCTTGTAGCCGCCCGGCAGCGGCAGATAGAACTCCGTGTCCACCGAGTGATCGCGGGTCGCGCTGAGCAGGCCGTCGCTGTCCATGGGCTCTCAACCGTCTGCGTCAGTTGCGGACGAACACCTCTCTCACAAGCGCCTCAACGCCCCGGCGTCGCGGGCGGCGCCACAGCCCCGCGGCGCTACGCGTGCCGCATCCGCGCCCGGCAGCGCGCCACGAAGCGCTCGTAGTCCGCGGGCGTGTCGATGCCGGCGAAAGCGTGTGGAACGACGGCGACGGCGATCGGGTGGCCGTGCTCCAGCACGCGCAGCTGCTCCAGGCCTTCGACCCGCTCCAGGGCGCTGGTCTCCCAGGTGGAGAAGTCGAGCAGGAAATCCCGGCGGTAGGCGTAGACACCCAGGTGCAGGAGCCATCGGGCATCCCCGGCCAACTGGCCGTCGCGCGGGTACGGTATCAGGGCCCGGGAGAAGTACAGGGCGCGCTCGCGGCGGTTGCAGACCACCTTGACGCAGTGCGGGTCGCGGGGATCGCTGCCCGGGGGGAACGGGCAGGCCAGCGTGGCCACCGGGCAGCCCGGGTCGGCCACCAGCCGCTCGACCAGCCGGTCGAGGTAGGCCGGCTCGATCTCGGGCTCGTCGCCCTGCACGTTCAGGATGATGTCGTCGGGCCGGCCATCCAGCCCGCGCACCACTTCGGCGATGCGGTCGGTGCCGCTGGGGTGGTCGGGACGCGTCAGCGTCGCCTGTCCGCCGAAGGAGCGCACGGCACTGAGGATGCGCTCGTCGTCGGTGGCGACGATGCAGCGTTTGACGCAGCGGGCGGCGACGACCTGCTCATATACGTGCTGGATCAGGAACTTGCCGGTCTGATTGGCGAGAGGTTTCCCCGGGAAGCGTGTCGAGCCAAAACGCGCCGGAATGATGGCGACGACCAGCATGTGGTGGTTCCGCTGCGAGCATGATAACCGGACCGGCAGCGGATGCAACGCCGAGGTCGGCCGGGTCGCGGGGTACGGGCCGGCCGCATGCGACCGGACGCGGCGCTGTGGCGACCGGGGGTGCGGCGCGGCTCCCGGCCGGCCGCCTCCGGGAGCGCCGGCGCCCCTCTCCTTTATATTCCTACTATTACCTCCACGAAGCCCGGCCGGCTGCCGCCGCGGTCGCCGGCTGCCAAACTGACCGGGCGGCGCCGGCAGCGGCGCGAAATATTTCCTCGTAACAGTCTGTCATCAAAGAACTTGCGCCTGCTGCGTCCGCCACCGGCTCTGGTACGCCGATTGCCAATGCCCCCGGCGCAGAACCGTGCAGGAACCACAACCAAAGTCCAGGACCAAGGTGCATCGGGAGGTGTAGCCATGTTCGCAAGCCCATTGTCGTGGATGACGCCGCTCAATGAGCTGCGGCGGGAAATGGACCGGCTGTTCGATACGTTCGGGCTGGGGCCGCCGCCCTGGCCGCTCCGCCCCCGGGCGGCCGCCTATCCGGCGCTGAACATCTGGGACGAGCGCGACGCCTTCTGCGTCGAAGCCGAGATTCCCGGCGTCAGCAAGGATGATCTCGAGATTCTCGCGGTCGGCAACGAGCTGACCATCAAGGGCCGCCGCCCGCCGCTGGAGGGGCAGAACCTCACCTATCACCGGCAGGAGCGCGGCAGCGGGGAGTTCACGCGCGTGGTGACCCTGCCGGCGGAGGTGGACCCCAATCAGGTGGAGGCGGTACTGAAGGATGGCGTGCTGACGGTGCGGCTGCCGAAGGCGGCCAGTGCCAAGCCGCGGCAGATCAAGGTGAAGGTCGGCTGATTCGAAGAACCGCTTGCCCGACACGCGAACGCGGGCCTGATCCTGAAGGGAGGTGTGTCATGGCTGAGCAGACCAGCATTGAGAAACGGCAAACGCAGGATGTGCAGACCGAGCGGCTGCGCGCCGGTCGCACCTACGTGCCGAACGTGGATATCGTGGAGCAGGAGGACAAGTTCCTGCTGCTGGCGGATATGCCCGGGGTGCGGCCCGATGATCTGGAGATCAACTACGAGCGCGGCGAGCTGACGCTGCGCGGCCGGGTCGCGCCGCGGCAGGACCCCGAGCGGACCGACTACCTGCTGCGCGAATACGGGGTCGGTGACTTCGACCGTTCGTTCCGGATCGGCGAGGGCATCGACGCCGACAAGATCGAGGCCGAGCTGCGCGACGGGGTGCTGACGCTGCACCTGCCCAAGACGCAGGAGCTCGTGCCGCGCAAGATCACGCTGAAGACGGAGTAAGTCCGGGCCGGCGCCGGGGCCGGTGAAAGGAGGTGTGTGATGAGCCTGATTCCCTGGAGACGGAAACGCGAGGAGCTGGACGTCGTGAGTCGGGCCGAGACATCGCTGGCCCGGCTGCGGCAGGAGATGGAGGCGCTGTTCGAGCGGTTCTTCCGCGAGCCGTGGGGGCTGGCCGGTCTGGAGGCCCGCTGGCCGAACCTGGCCGGCATCCCGCGCACGGACCTGGCCGATGCCGAGAACGAGGTCGTGGTCACCATGGAACTGCCGGGCGTCGACCCGCAGGACGTGGAGATCAGCCTCGCCGGCGACCTGCTGACCGTCCGCGGCGAGAAGAAGGCCCAGCGGGAGGACAAACAGCGCGACTACCACTTCGTGGAACGCCAGTTCGGCAGCTTCTCCCGGAGCGTGCAGTTGCCCAGCACGGTCGATCCCGAGCAGGTGAACGCAACCTACAGGGACGGCGTGCTGACGATCACCATCGGCAAGCAGCCCGGGGCCAAGCCCAGGAAGATCAAGGTCCGCAACGCGTAGCCCCCGGGACGCCCGGGGGCGGCGCGCCACTCCCGCGGGGTCCGGCGCGCGGACGTGCCGCACACGGTCTGGTGCCGTGCCAGCCGTCCGCACGCCGGCCCCCGCGTCATGGGTCCCGGGGTCCGGCGGACAGATTGACAGCGGCCCGGTCCGCAGTGCCGGACCGCCTGCCGGTGGCCGAACGACGGCCGGGGGCGTTGATTCAGCCGGCGGACGCTGCCCACAACGTCTGCCCTCACGCCCGGGGCGCATCGGGGGCGACGGCGCTGGCGTGCAGCGGGCGGTCCATCCCGACCACGTTGACCTGGTTCACGCGCCGCGGATCGAGCACGCCGTCGCGCAGATAGCGCAGTGTGTGGTAGATGCCCAGGTCCAGCCGGTGCTCGGCGCTGAGCGGCCGCAGGAGGCGCAGGCCGATCACCTGGTGCCCCCACCCCGACAGTCGCGCCTCGACGGCGCCGTCGTCGAACAGGTACTGCTGCATCTGTCGCACGTACGTAAGCTGATACACGCGTCCGCCAATCCGCCCGCGAATCCAGCCGCCCTCCGGCTTCTCCCGCAGCACGAAGCCATCGCGCGGCGCGGCGCGCGCCCAGGACTCCACGCTGCCGTGGAACGCCGGCTTGGCGTGCTGCGGCCCGCCGTACTCCGGGCAGAACGTCTCGCAGTTCCCGCATTGGTTGCAGAAGTCCGCGAAGCAGGCGATCTGCGTCTCCTGCCGGATCCCGTACCAGCGCTGCGGCCCGTGGCGCCAGCTTCCGTCCGGCGACACCAGAAGGTCGCAGTAGTCGAAGGCGACCACGGGCGTCGGGTAGGCGAAGAGGGCGGCGTCGGGGCAGACGCCGATACAGCGGAGGCACGTGACGCAATCGAAGAGCTTCAGGCGCGAGTCGATCCGCTGCGGGACGCGCCGGTTGCGGTAGACCTTGTAGCGCGGATGCGCGGACGCCAGTTGTGCTGCGATGGAGGTGTTCAGCAGCCCGGCCCAGGCCGCCAGCGACGGACCGGCGGATTGAAAAAGCGAGCGATCAACGAAGCGCGGGGCGGTGGGAGACGTGGCAGGAAGCTGATCCCCGTGAGCGCCGCCGCCGAGCTCCTCGCCTGCGCGGCGCCGGGCCTCGGCCGCCTGACCGCAGCGGTGGAGAATGAACTCGTCCAGGTTGACGGCATCGAGCCGCCGCACGTGGCGCGTCAGGTTCCGCAGATAGCGCGCCAGCCGGCCGTAGCCGCCGGGTTTCAGCAGGTCGGTGCAGGTGCTGACCGGGACGAAACCGCAGGCGACCGCGGCGGGAAAGTTGACGTGATCCACGCCGCCGACCAGCGCCAGCGGCACGTGCGGACCGAGGCGCTGCCGCAGCTCGTCGGCCAGCGCCAGGGCCAGCACGTGCAGCGGCCGGCCGGAAAGCCGCACGAACGGCACCTGCGGCGCAAGCGTGCTGCGGCGATTCTCCACTTCGAGCGTTTCGCAGAGTCGCAGGCCGAGGCTGCGGCCGCGCTGCCGCGCAAACGCCGTCAGCCGGCGGCACAGTTCGACGGCGCCGGCCAGCGTAAGGCCGCCGGCGAAAACGGCCGGACTGATCCGCAGTTGCGCGTAGCCGAGCACGTCGTAGAGCAGGTGCTCCAGGCGCTGGCGACCGAGCAGCCCCGGGCCGACCCGCAGCGTCACGTCGAAGTCCTGCTCGCCGATCAGGAACTCGGCGATGCGCTCCAGCTCCTCGGCCTCAGACGCAGGCCGCGTCGCGACGGTCACGCTGCCGGCCAGCCGCGCCGGATAGTACAGGCCGCGCGCCGCCGTCAGCTCGCGCGGGATCTCGCAGCGCAGGCGCTCGATCAGCGTGCCGGCGTTGCGCACGCCGGCGAGGAAGCGGCACACGTCGTCGCCGCGGATGGCGGCCAGGTCGAACCCCACATTGGCCTCATAGACGACGGCGCCGCTCACGCCGATCCAGCGACCGGCGCTCAGCTCCGCGCTGTGCCGGAACATCTGCACCAGCATGGCGCCGGCGACGTACTCGCGCAGGGCCGCGTCGGCGGTCAGCTCCTGCGGTCCTTCGATGTTGTAGCCGACGGTCGCGGCGTCGATCGAAGGCCGCGGAAGCGGCGGCGGCCGGCCGCCGGCCACGGTCCGCAGCTCGATGATCCGCGCGCCGGCGACGTAGCTCAGCAGGATGTTCTGGGCCAATTGCGTGTGCGGACCGGCAGCCACCCCGGCCGGATTGCCGGCGCGCTGGCCGTGGCAGGCGACACTCAGATCGGGATCATCCGGAGCCGGGTGGTACCAGCGCCGGCGCGGGAGCTCGAAGAGCGTGCCCTGCGTGACAGGTTCGCGGTACAGGCGGGTAACCAGGTCTCGAAATGGCGCCGGAGTCAGCCCTGCCATCGGGCTACAGCGTAGCCGAACGCCCGCCCGCCGTGCAAAGTCCGGACGGTCCGTTCCGCAGAGGAGCCTACGCGCGGGCGGCGGCGGTCGCGGGCGGCCCGCTGCGCCGTCTGGACGCCGCCAGCCGCTGGCAGAAATAATCCAGCGCCAGCAGCGCGATCAGCACGATATTCAGCACGATCCCCCAGATCCCGTGGAACACCTTTTCCATCCAGGCGCTGCCGAAGCAGCCGCAGTCGATATTCAGGCCGCGCACCTCGACGCTGATCTTGCCGAACGTGAAGCCCAGCATCATCAGCAGGATCAGCAGGCGCGCCTCCGGCCGCCACAGGCCCGCGACCAGCAGCACGCCGGCCAGCAGCTCGAGCCACGGCAGCACGATGGCCACCGCGTTGGTGACGACCAGCGGCAGCAGCTCGTAAGCGCGCACCTCGTCGGCAAACTTCATCGGGTCCAGGATCTTGCTGGAGGCGGCATAGATGAACAGCCCGCCGACCAGCGCCCGCGCGAGGATACCGGCGACGCTCCATGCGGTCCGCGCGTGCCTGTTTGCAGACAGCTCCGCGTTGCCTGCATTCACTGTCTCACCTCGTGGGTTCCGCTGCCCGCACGCAGGCGTCCTCATCCGCTCCGCCCCGCCCCGCTCCAGGAGAACAGACGGTTGGTTCGGCGGGGTCGAAGCCGCGCGGCTACGGCTCGGGCGGCGCCGGACGCGAGCCTAAGGCCCGCCGCGTCGGGTCGAGCACCTCGCTGCGCGTTGCCGGTTGCGTCTGCGCCTGCCGAGCGGGTCGTTTCGTGACCGGAACAACAAGCTGCGGATAGTCGGGGTCGTCCGTCGCGATAGTGATCTGCGCGCCCCCGCTGGGCAGCTCGCTGGCCGGCGGCAGCGTAACCCGGACGCGCGCCACCACCCTCGTGATGTTCGCCTCGGCGCCGGAGGTGTCCGGCGGCGGCAGGACCACGGCCTGAATCGTGGGAACGCTGGCGCTGACGCCGGTGACGCTGAGCTGCCGGTCGCGGCGGGTGCTCACCTGGAGCGTGCGCTCCGACGGCTTGTCCGTCCCCTCGGTCACGTAAAGCGTGCCGGGAATCGCCGCCACCAGCGGCTGGACAGACGCCCAGGCGTGCACGGTCACGTCCGGCAGCAGCGCCAGGCCGGTCCGCAGCCGCACCTCGGCACGCAGCGAGCCGTCCGGCAGGGGCGGCTTGGTTGTCACGTGCAGGCGATAGCGCCGCCCGGCCTCCAGCTCCTCCAGGCGCGCTTCGAAGGCGTCGGAACGCAACGCCTCCAGTTCCAGCCGCACCGGCTCCGTGTAGGTGCATTCCAGATCGACCGTCCTGGCGACCTGCTCGGTGCGCGTGATCGGGCCGAAGTTGAGCGCGCGGGGGGGGTTCATCCTGACCACCGGCCTGACCACGCCGGTAACGGTGATGGCGGTCACGGGACTGGCCGGATCGTTGGAATGAATCTCGACCTTCTGCGAGACGGTCTCTTTCTGCGTCCGGGTGTCGTAGCTGATCCTCAGTTCTTCCGCCTCGCCCGGTTCAAGCACTTTCTTCTGGAGCGCGGCCACCGTGCAGCCGCAACTCGACTTCACCCGGTCGATCTTCAGCGGCGCGTCGCCGGCGTTGCGCAGCGTGACCGTGGTCTCGGCCTTCTCCCCCGACCACTTCTCGCCGAAGTTCCAGTTGCTGGTGCTGACCTCCAGTCGCGGGGTGCCGGCAAGCTGGGGCGGTGCCTCCTGCGCCAGCACCCGGGCGGGCACGGCGCTGGTCGCCCCCGCCAGGGCGACCAGCGCGGTCAAAAGGAGCAATCGATTCGGCACACGCCCGGTGAAAAGCGGCTTATCGCGGTACAAGCGGCATCCTCCGGCGGCGCGGCGGGCAGGGCTGCTGCCTGCACCCTCCGCCATCCGTCGCCCTGTTGTGCCCCGGCGGCGCTCGGCGTCGGCCGCCGGCGCTGCGTTTGTCTGTTTATTCTCCGCCCGGGCCGGGGCGCTCGGCAACCTGAGTAAAAACGCCGGCGCGGTCCGAGCCGGGCGGCGCAGTGGCCGATGGATTTCCAGCCCGCGCCTGCGTAGATTCCCATCCATGCCGCACACGCCGCCCCCCGGTCCGCCCGCCGCCCTGCACCAGCTCGCCGACCGGGCGCAGCGTGGCGAGCGTCCGGCGTTTGAGGAGCTGGTGCGGCGGCTCGAACAGGGATTGAAGCGTGTGCTGCTGCGACGGACGGGGGGGCAGTTTGCGCTGGTCGAAGAGCTGGCGCAGAGCACGTGGGTTGCCGTCTGGGACGCTCTGCGTCAGGGGCGTTACGATGCGGGCCGGGCCGCCATCTCGACCTTCGTCTACGCGGTAGCCCACAAGTTGTGGCTGCGACATCTGCGCGACCGGCGCGGACCGGCCGCCGAATCCTCCGCCCTGGAGTCTGTGCTGATAGGTCGGGCGACGGAGGCGGACGACCCGGCCGCGGCGCTTGAGAGCGCCGAGCTGCTGGAAGCGATGCGCGGCTGTTTGCGCTCCGACGGCGACGCCTTCAGCCTGACGCCCGAGGAGCGGCGGGTGGTGATCGGGCTGGCGGCGGGGGAGTCGGAGCGCTCGCTGTCGGCGGAGCTGGGCCTGGCCGCCAGCACCATCCATGCCCGCAAGCAGGCCGCTTATGAGAAGCTGCGCCGCTGTCTGGCGGCCAAGGGTTTCCGACTGGAACCGGCTGAGCGCCGGGCGGGTTGAGACGAATAACACTACAGAAGAGACGCAGCGTGGCGCCATGAACGACAAGCAGCTCGAGAACCTGGTGCGCATGGCCCTCGAAGTGGACGAGCTCGAGCGGCCCGCCAGCGATGCGACGCCCCTTTGTCGCGGCAGCCGACGCGCGCCGCGCGCGCTGTTGTGGGCAGGCCTGGCCGGCGCGGCGGCGGCGGCTTGCGCTCTGCCACTGTTGTTGCGGAGCAGCCCGCGCCCGGTAACAGTCGGCCCTGCCGTGCAGTACGCGGCTGCCACGGCGCTCGACATCGCCTACTGCCCGGGCGAGCGGACGGAGGATGGCCGCCGGGTAGCGCGCTTCGAGCCCAGCGCGGCACAGTACTGTGCCGTGCTGGCGATCTTCTACACCTGGCACAACGGTTGCCGGTGCCTTTCGTGGAAGCTGCACGAATGGGACGACGGCAGCACGGTGGCGGAAATCACGCCGGGTCAGGAGCCGGAAATCACACTGGACGTGACCGACACGCCGGCGGTGGAGCAGGTGCTGCTGGTGGCCATCTCGGATGACCCCGGCGATCTGCCGAGCAGCGAAGAGGAGACGTGCGGCCTGATCGACTGCCTCAACGAAGTCACGCCCAGCGAGCCGGCCAGTGCCGCCGCCGCTTACGCCTCCGCAGTGAAATCCTGCCTGCCGGCCAGCGTGCGCGTCGTCCCGCGCTCGTTCATGGTCGAATAGGTTCGGCGGCTGTCCGGCGGCGAAGAAGGGCGTAGGGGCCGCAGCGCTTTGCGGGCAGCGGGCGGCTGAGCGCACAGGGCGCAGCGCATCCGGAACGACGGCTAACCGGTCCGCCGCTCGCGCTTGGCCTGGCACTTCATGCAGCGGCGCGCGGTGGGGGCGGCTTCCAGCCGGTTGGCGGGAATCGGTTCGCCGCAATCCTCGCACAACCCGTAGCGTCCCTGGTTCAGGCGCTCGAAGGCCTCGTCGATATCGCGGATCTGCCAGCGCAGGTGCGACAGGATATCGGCCGTGGAAGCGAAGGCGCGCTCGGTGATGTCTTCGTCGTCGGCGTGGCGGGTCGCGTCCGGCTCCAGCTCGGCGCGGCACTGCTCGTACTCGGCCAGCAGTTCATTGCGCAGCGCGCGCAGCCGCGCTGCGATCTTCTCCCGGTCGCGCGAACGGCCTGCGCCTTCGTGCTTGGCCACGTCCGTTCTCCGATGCGGCTCATGCCGCTTGACGGCCAGCCGCGCCGGCTCCACCCAAAAAGCCGAATGCGAGGGGTGCCGCGTGGCGTCCCTCGCGCGCCCTCAGCACAGCGTTCCCATCGTACGCAGCCGCCGGCAGGTAGAGTAATGGGTGCCCGGGCTTGCCGCAAGGCCGCAAGCGCCCCGGCCCTGCGTTGAGCAGCGCGGGTAATGCGGATCCGCCACATGCCCACTCGCGCGCCGGACGCGGGGACTGCCGAGCCTGCTCACCAGGGGGCGACGCCCCGGGGCCGGCTCGCGGTCACGCTCCGGCCAGCCCGGTAGCCAGACGCGTGAATTCGTCGCCCCGCTGCCGGTAGTCGACGTACATGTCCCACGACGCGCAGGCGGGCGCCAGCAGAATGGCGTCGCCCGGGCGGGCGCGGGCGCGGCAGGCGCCGAACGCGTCGGCAAGGGTCGCAAACAGCTCCGCGCTTCCGCCGGCGGCGCGGATGGCAGCCCGCAGCGCCGGTCCCGTCTGACCGATACAGGCGGCGAACCTGGCCCGTCGGGCGGCCGTCACTGCCGCCGCCGTCAGGTCGCTGCCCTTGTCGTAGCCCCCCAGGATGACCAGCAGCGGTGCGTCGATGGCGTTCATCGCGGTGACAGCCGCCTCGGGCGTGGTGGCTTTCGAGTCGTTGTAATACGTGATCCCGTCGCGGACCGCGACGCGCTGGAGGCGGTGCGGCAGACCGGCGAACGACTCCAGCGTGGCGGCTGCCTCCTCGTCGCTCACACCCAGCAGATGGGCCACCGTCAGGGCGGCGGCGGCGTTCTGCCGATTGTGCCGGCCCGGTACGGCCAGCCGCAGCCCAGGCCAGCGCAGCGCGGTGGGATGGGCGGCGGAACCTGCAGGTTGCTCTCCCGGACCGGGACCGCTCTCCCCTCCACCGCCCACCTTGCTCGCCGCCGGCACTTCGCCATCGAGTCCGCAGCGCCAGACGCCGCCCGTGTCGCCGAACGCTGCCGCGTACCGCCGCCAGAGTTCGTCACACTCGCCCAGGATGACGGTATCGCGGGCGCGATCCTGGAAGCGCACGATTTCGAGCTTGGCCGCGACGTAGGCGTCGAACGTGCCGTGCCAGTCCAGATGGTTGGGCGACAGGTTGGTGATGACGGCGATGTGCGGGCTCCAGCGGACCGCCGGCGTGCGCGCGAGCTGGAAGCTCGACAGCTCCAGCACGACCAGGTCGTCGGTCCCGATCGCCGGCAGGTCCTCCAGCAGCGAGCAGCCGACGTTGCCGCCGACCCACACGCGGCGCGCCGCTCCCGCGCCCTCCAGGATGTGCCCGATCATGGCGGTGATCGTGCTCTTGCCGACCGAGCCGGTGACGCCGATGCAGCGCGCCGGGCAGCGTTCGACAAACAGGTTGATCTCGGTCGTGATCGGGACGCCGGCGGCGCGGGCGGCTTGCAGGAAAGGCGACGAATCGGGGACGGCGGGACTGACGACGACCAGGTCGGTGTGGCGGAAATCGCGCTCCACGTGCTCGCCGAGGCGCAGCTCCAGTTCCAGGCCGGCGATCCGGTCTACCGAATCGCGGAGTGTCACCGCGGGCGCTTTGTCGGTGACGATGACCCGGGCGCCGTTGCGCGCCAGCCAGCGGGTTACTCCGACACCGCCCCCGAACCGCCCCAGACCCATCACCGTGACGCGTTTCCCGTGCCAGTCGCGTATCATGGTTTCCTAAAGCGCCGCTTGCCGTCGCCCCGGCTGCCGGGCCGCGAGCACAGCACAGAAGTCGCCGCCGCGCAGCGCGGCCGGATCGCCCGGTCGGCCGCCTGCACCGGACCGGGGCGCAATGACCGCAGTGCGCCGCCGATGACAGACCGCGCCGCAACGACCCCGCTGTCTGTGGTCGGCGGGCCGACCGGGACGACGGCCACAGTGGCGGGCGGATGAGAAGCTCATGAGCGCTATCGTCATTCGCATCGGCACAATCGACGACCTGGAAAGCGTCGCCGCCGGCAATGCCGCCCTGGCGCTGGAGGCCGAGGGCCGGCAACTCGCTCCCGACGCGGTTCGAGCCGGCGTGCGCCGCGTCCTCGCGGATCCCACGCGGGGAGTGTACTACCTGGCCGAGCGCGACGGGAAGGTGGTCGGGCAGCTCCTGATCACCCGCGAGTGGAGCGACTGGCGCGACGGGTGGTTCTGGTGGATCCAGAGCGTCTACGTGACGCCCGCAGCACGCCGACAAGGGGTGTTCCGCGCGCTCTACGAGCATGTGTGCGCGGCGGCCCGCCGGGCGGGCGAAGTATGCGGCGTACGGCTGTATGTCGACGCGCGGAACGTCCGGGCGCAGCAGGTCTACGAGCGGCTGGGGATGCAGCGGACGGAGTACTGCCTCTACGAGCTGGACTGGAGCGGTCCGCAGCGCGGCTGCTAGGCGCAAGCCCCAAGACACGCGGGCGCGCGGCCACCAGGGACCGAGGCCGGGGCGGGCGGGGCGGCAGGCGCCCTGTCGGCTCGGCCGGGGCCGGGCTGAGCGTATGGTGCCGAACGAACACGACCGCGCTTCGCCGTCACCGGCGCCGGCAACCGCCGACGCCGATCTTTATTGTCTGAGCTGTGGGTACAACCTGCGGGGGTTGGCGGGTGATCCGATCCGCTGTCCCGAGTGCGGCCGCTCGAATCCGGTTGCGACGCTGGTCGGCACGGATGCGGACGCCGAGGGCCGGGGGCGTGAGCTGCGGGCGGCGCTGGACGTGAGCGTGGTGGCTGAGCTGCTGCTGGCAGGGGCGGTGGTCGCTGTCCCGCTCTTGCCCTGCGCCGTGCTCCTGCTGTTGTCTGGCACAGTGCTGTTCGTACCGGCCTGGCTGGAGCTGCGGCGGCTGTGTCAGCCGCGGCGGGAATGGCGTCGGGCGGCACGCGCATTCCTGCTGTGGTCGCTGCTAATCGCGCTCACGGTCCCAGGCCTCTGGGCGGCAGGCAGCTTCCTGTCCTGGGGCGTTCTGACCGTGAGCGGCGCGGGCTCAGGCGCCCGGCTGGCGCACGTCGGCGTCGGCGCCGGCTTGTGCGCGGCGGTGCTGGCCACGCGCAATCCGTTCCCGTCGCTCAGGAAACGGCAGGCAGCCGCGTTCGAAGAGCTGCTGAGATGCGCCCGCGCTGCGCCTCCCGGCCGTTAGCCCTCTTGCTTGCCACTCGGCGCGCCTACCGATAGCCTGAACTCCGCGATGCAACACGGAGGTGTGATCCACATTCTGCGCGGACGCTTCGCCGCCGCCGTGGCCCGGGTGACCGGTGCCGCGCCGGCGGAGGTCGATCCGCAGGTGCGGCCGGCGGGCGACCCGAAGTTCGGCGACTACCAGTGCAACGCCGCCATGTCACTGGCGCGGACGCTGGGGGCCAGGCCGCGTGAAGTGGCCCAGCGGATCGTGGACGCCGTCGATCTGGAGGGCATCGCCGAACCGCCCCAGATCGCCGGGCCGGGATTCATCAATATCCGACTGTCGGCGGACTTCCTGGCGCGCTACCTGAGCGCGATTCCGGGGCCAGCGCGCCCGAACGGCGGAAGCGGGAAAGAGACCGAGAGACGGGAAGACGGCGAGTCCCTTTGCGGGCGCTCCGGGCAGGCTACGCAGCCAGCAGACGCAGGGGCGGCGGCGCTGGAGCCGGATCGGCTGGGAATGCCGCCGGTCCCGACGCCGCGGCGGGTGGTGATCGATTACTCTTCGCCCAACATCGCCAAGCAGATGCACGTCGGGCACCTGCGGAGCACGATCATCGGCGACGTGTTCGCGCGCGTGCTGGAGTTCGAGGGCCACGAGGTCATCCGGCAGAACCACGTCGGCGACTGGGGCACGCAGTTCGGCCTGCTCATCGCCTACTACGCGGATCATCCGCTCCCCACGCCCCAGACGCACGCCGACGTGCTCGACGCCATCGAGGAAGACTACCGGGCGGCAGTGGAACGCGACCGGACGGACGCGGCCTTCCACGAGGCGGCCCGCGCCGCGGTGGGCCGGCTTCAGGCCGGCGACGCCGACGCCCGCCGCGTCTGGGAGCGGCTGTGCGCGCAAAGCCGTCAGGCCTTTCTGGACAGCTACCGGCGGCTGAACGTGCGGCTGACGGACGAGGACGTACGGGGCGAGAGCTTTTACAACGACCGGCTGGCAGCGGTGGTCGCGGAGCTGCGCGCCAGGCTGCCGCCGCGCGACAAACGCCGCCCCGCCGACGGTCCGTACGCCGAGCTGCGCCGGGACGCCGGCGCGGTGTGCCTGTTCTTCTACGACGAGCGGCACGCGCCGCGGTTTCGGCGGCCCGACGGTGGCGAGCTGCCGATGATCATTCAGAAGTCGGACGGGGCGTACTTGTACGCGACGACCGACCTGGCGGCTTTGCGCTACCGGATTCTGGAGCTGGGGGCGACGCGCGTGATTTACGTGACCGACGCGCGGCAGAAGCTGCATTTCGAGATGCTGTTTGCCGCCGCCCGGGCGGCCGGCTGGGCCGGCGCCGACGTGCTGCTGGAGCATGCGACGTTCGGCAGCGTGCTGGGGGAGGATCGGCGGCCGCTGAAGACGCGCGAAGGGAAGAACGTCAAGCTGCGCGAGCTGCTGGATGAGGCGGAGCGGCGGGCGCTGGCGGTGCTGGAGGCCAGAAGCGACGAAGAGGCGGAGCTGACCGCTGCCGCGCTCAGCGAGCGCGAGAAACGGGAGATCGCGCGACGGGTAGGGGTGGCGGCGGTCAAGTACGCCGACCTGCGCAACGACCGCGTCAGCGATTACGTCTTCGACTGGGACAAGCTGCTGGCGCTCCAGGGCAACACGGCCCCGTACATGCTGTACGCCTACGCGCGCGTGCGCTCGATCTACCGCAGAGCCGCGGAGCGCATCGGCCGGCCCGACGCGTACGTCCCCGGTACGCGGATCGTGCCAGAACAGCCGGCGGAACGGGCGCTGGCGCTGCGGCTGGCGCGGCTGCGCGAGACGATCGACACGGTTTCGGCCGAGCTGGCGCCGCACGCGCTGTGCACGTATCTCTATGAACTGGCGGCGGATTTCATGCGCTTCTACGAGACCTGTCCGGTGCTCCAGGCGCCCGACGCGCAGACGCGGCTGAGCCGCCTGCGGCTGTGCGACCTGACGGCGCGCACGCTGAAGCTCGGCCTGGGGCTGCTGGGCATCGAGACGATCGAGCGCATGTAGCTTGCCCGACGGCGGCGCCCGGGCGGCGCCGGGGCTGGCAGCGGCTAGCGTGTCCCGCCGCCGACCTGCCCGCGGATCCTTCCGCTGCGGATGGTGTTGGTGTCGAGGTTGATGGTGAGTTCCGGTCCGCGGGCGGGCATGTTCAGCCGCCCGGTCGCCGGGTTCTCATCGTAGACGCGGGCGTCGATGCCTCTTTCGGGCAGCCCGAGCACGCGGATCACGCCGCCCGGGCGGTCGAACTCCAACTGATGCGCGTAGACCTCGCGGACGTTCTGATCCTGCTGGTCGCGCAGGTAGACATCCTCGACGGCGTTCAGCAGCGACAGTTGCAGCGCCGCGCCCGGACGCAGCGCGGCCTGGGAACGCTGCGGGTCGTCCTCGACGACGAACATCACTTCCAGCCGGCCGCACTCCAGGTACGTGTTGCGGCTTTTCAGCGTGTGGCGCAGCCGCGGGTCGGCGGCCAGATCCGGCAGCATCTGTTCCAGACTGGCCATCTCCGCGCCGGTGACGCGCCGGAACACGACCCCGCCCTCCAGCAGCACGGAATCGCGCCGCTGCGGCCCCTCCGCGCCCAGGGCATACAACAGCCCCCGGCCGCAGCGCATCACCGTCTGACTCGGCCCGCGGTCGATCAGGGCCGAGGGCAGCCCGAGGGCCACGTCGGCCTCTTCGGCCGCGCCGCGCAGACGCCGGTCCGTCATCCCCAGCACGGTCTGTCCCACGGTGCGGATCCAGCGGCCGGAAACGTCGATCTCCACCTCGGGCGCCGCCACGCTCTGGTAGACCAGAGGTTGCGGGTCGCCAGCGACGCGCGTCACGCTGCGCATCTCGGCGTTCCTGGCCAGCACGCGTGCCAGCTCCTTGCGCTCCCCGTCGCGCGAGGCCGTCGCCAGCGCATAGGCGGGCCGGTCCCGGCGGGCCTCCGCAGCGGCCGGCAGCGCCCCGCGCAGCGCGCGCAGCAGGCTGCGCGCCTCCGACCAGACGCCGCCCCTCCGGCCGGAACGGACATCCTCCAGCAGCAGCGTGAGCGTGTCGGCCAGCAGTTCCTCGTCGCCGGTGCTGGCGACGACGTTGCCGGCGAAGCGGATCGTGTTCTTCGGCTCGTCGATGCGCAGGCCCTTTTCGCTGGTCACCGTGATCCGCTCGGGCCGGCTGCGCGTCAGACCCTGGAGACTGCGCCGCGAGCGAAACACCAGGCGGCTGGGCCCGTCGATGCTCAGCGTGCGCGTACCGTTGTCGGCGCGAATGATCGCGCCGCGCAGCGCGTAGTCCCGCGCCCGCACCAGCGCCGGACTGGCGGGCGTCCCGACGACGCTGGCCTGGTCCAGGTCGCGGCTGGCCAGAAACCCGGCCGTGACCCGCTGACCCCGGGCGGCAAAGCGGCTGCCGCGGTCGAAGACCTCGACGGCGCCGGCGCCCTGCATGCGGCGGACATAGACCTCCTGCTCGGCCTGGTCGAACTCCAGCCGCAGGCTGGCGCAGGTGAGCGTGCGATCCGCGTCGCGCGCGGGCGCCGCTCCCGCCGCCGATCTGTGCGGCACGAGCGCCTGCCGCAGGGCATCCCCGACGATACGCGAGCTGCGCTCGAAGACGCGGCGCCAGCTCCGGCGCGCCGGCGGATCGGCGACGACGAGGTGCACGTCTCCCGTGGCGACGGCCGACTCGAGCAACGACTGCATGACCGCGGCGCTGTCGCCCGGGGCGGCGGCCGCCTCCGGGCGGGACGCCGGACCGGGAACGCGCTCCTGCCGGAAGAAGGCCTCCAGGCGCTGGGCACGCAGCGTCTGCTCCTGATAGTCCACCCGCACGTCGCCGACGAACACCGCCGACCGCGGCGCCCGGGTCGTCAGCGGATTATCGAACACGCCGGCGGGTGCCGCCGGCGCGCCGCGCTCCGCCAGATGCAGTTCGGCCCACAGGTTGCAGTCGATCGCCAGCACCCGCTGCTGGCGGGGCGACGTTTCCCGCGAGCAAAAGCGCACGTCCCCTATGAGCTTGACGAGGTTGCGCCGCAGGTCGGCGTACACGGTGGCGGCGTCGACCGCGAGCCGGTCACCCGAGCGGAGCGCGACGCGCCCCTCGCGCGTCGGATACAGCCAGAGGCGCTGCGTTTCCGCGTGCAGCACCATGCGCGAGCCGCATACCGACCCGCTGGGCAGATCGACACGCACAGGATCCCCGCTGGCCTCGAAGTGGCGCCGCGGCTGCCCGGCGTCGGGCGGCCCTGCGTCCGGTCCCAGCTCCAGGCGGCCGCCCCAGCGCACGACGATGCGCTGCGACGGCTCAGCTTCGGGCTGGCTGGCGGGGGCCGTCGCTGGGGCGCGCGGCGCCAGCTCCTCCCCCCGGGCGCCGACGTCGAAGGTCAGGACCAGCCGGTCAGCCACCAGACCCGCCGCCCGGTCCGCAGCGACGAACTGGTCTACGGTCACGCCGCCCGAAAACTCGCAGCGATAGGCGGTCATCGGGCGCGGGCGGGGGCCGGGCGGGGAAGCGGGAGCGGACGCGGGCGCGAGCGGCGCGGGCTGCTCAGCGCGGTTCTGGCGTTCCAGCGCGCCGCCCAGCGCGGTCAGCAGGGCGCCTCGCAGCACCATCTCGCCGGCGCTGTCGATCAGCAGCTTCTCCACGCGGTTGTCGCTCTCGTTCCAGAGCAGGTGCAGGCCGGTGCCGCTGACCTCGAAGTCCGGACTGGTGACGCGGAGCGGCTGGTCCGTCTTCAGCTCACCGATTTCCAGATCGAATTGCAGCCGCTCCATCTCGATGGTGATCTGGTCTTCCGGGCGCTGGCTGAGGGGCGTGCGCTCCAGGCCGGTCGCGCGGTCGATCACGATGCGGGCGTCACCGGCCAGCCAGCCCAGCTTCGGTTGCACGTTCCGGCCGTCCAGGCGCGCGGCGCTGATCTGACCGCGGGCGGCGGTAATGGTGGCGATCATGCCGCTGGGCAGGCGCATGACCAGCTCAGGCGCCACGACCAGCACCTCGTCGCGCGTGCCGGGGACCTTTTCCCAGTTCTCGCAGCGGAAGTAGTCGGTGGGGCGACCGAATTCGTCGTAGCGGATCACCCCCATCTTCTCGCCGGGCTCGATCCCCACCCCCTGCACCTCCAGCTTGCGCTCCTCGGCGACCTGCGTCGTCTGCGGCAGGGCGGCCACGCCGGACACAGGCCGGTCGGCGGGGCCGGGAGTGCGGCCCAGGAACAGCAGATACCCGACGAACAGCAGCGCCAGCACCGCCAGCGTCGAGATGATCAGGACCACGTTGCGCAGCATGAGGCTCGCCTCGCCTAGCGTGTTTCGGCCCCCGCCGCCGCGGCGTAGTGCGCGACGACCTCGTCCCAGCGGCCGGCGGCCGCCAGCAGGTGCTCGATCGCCTCGCGCACCGCACCGTCGCCGCCGGCGCGCCTCGTCACGTAGCGCGCCGCCGCCCTGACCTCCGGGGCGGCATTGGCGACGGCGATCGGGTAGCCGCAGGCCTGCATCGCCGGCAGGTCCGGCAGGTCATCGCCGATCACTGCCGTCTCCTCCGCTCCCACGCCGATCTTCTCCAGCAGCGCCAGCAGGTCGTGGCGCTTGTTGCGGCTGCCCTGGACCACGTGGCGGATGCCGAGCTCGGCGGCGCGGGCGGCGATGGCGCGGCCCGACTTGCCGGTGAGGATGACGGCGATCCCCCCGAGACGTTGAAACCACTCGATCGCCAGACCGTCGTGGACATGGAACGCGCGCAGCGCCTCGCCGCTGTCGCCATACAGCAGGCGGCCATCGGTCAGCACGCCGTCCACGTCCATTACCAGGCAGCGTAGTCCCGGCATCGGTCACCAGCCCCGTATCCGTCGCCAGCCGTACACAGCTCAACGGTCCTGAGAGCGGACCCGCGCCGGGGTCGGACGCATGGTCCGCGCTGTTCCGCCGCCGCCCGCCGCCCGGTCACGACGCACCCGCCGGCCGGCGGCAGGCACCGCAGCGAAAGTTCTGCGTCAGCGGTGGCGTCGCACCGCGGCGCACTACACGCCGGCGGGCCGCCGCTATCATAATCCGCCCGGACGGAATTGCGACTGTGGCCCGGTGCGGCGCGACTATGACCCAGACGTCTGACAGTCCCCGGCGCTTCGATCTCGGCGCCTGCCGCGTCACGCTGCTCGATGGCGGGCGCTTCAAACTCGATGGCGGGGCGATGTTCGGCATCATCCCCAAGGCGCTCTGGTCGCGCAGCGTGCCGGCCGACCAGGAGAACCGCATCGTGCTGGCGTGCAATTGCCTGCTGGTCGAATGGCCCGGGCGGACGGATCGCCGCGTCATCATCGAAACCGGGCACGGCGCCAAATACGGGCAGAAGGAGTGCGGGTTCTTCGACATCGACCCGCAGCGCTGGCTGCTGACGGGCCTGCGGGCGGCGGGAGTGGCCCCGGAAACGATCAGCGACGTGATCGTCACGCACCTGCACTTCGACCACGCAGGCGGACTGACGCGCGCCGACGGCGACCGGATCGTGCCGGCGTTCCCCAACGCGCGCGTCCACGTGCAGCGGCGCGAGTACGACGACGCCCAGGCCAACTTCGGCACCATGAAAACCACGTACCGCCAGGAGAATCTCAGACCGCTCGACGAAGCCCGCGCCTGGCGGCTGCTGGATGGCGAGGCGGAGTGCGTCCCGGGCATCTGCGCCCTGCCGACCCCCGGCCACACGCGCGGCCACCAGTCAGTGCTGATCCGGGGCCGCGACCGCTGCGCCGTCTTCCCCGGCGACCTGCTGCCGACCGCAGCCCACGTCGGGGCGCCGTACAACATGGCCTACGACCTGTTCCCGCTGGAGAACCGCCAGTCCAAGCAGACGCTGCTGCGCCGCGCCGCCGACGAGCACTGGCTGATCTTCATCGACCACGAGCCGCGCGTGCCGGTGGTGACGGCGACGGTGGAGAAGGACTGGTTCACGCTGCGGCCGGCGCTCGACTAGCGGCCGGCCCGCCCGGGCCTGCTGCCCGGTGAGGCATGCTGACGCCCTGTCGACCGGCGGTGACCGGGAGCTGGCGCAGGCGAACGGAGAGCTGGCGTGAGCGATCTGGAAGACGTCGTACCGAACTCCGAGACGCCCGATTTCTACGACGTGCGCAGCCTGCTGACCGATGAGGAGCGCAGCGTCCAGGACACGGTGGCGCGCTTCGTAGACCAGCGCGTCCTGCCGATCGTCGGCGAGTGTTTCGAGCACGGCCGCTTCCCGCTCGAGCTGGTCCCCGAGATCGGCCGGCTGGGGCTGCTGGGGGCCACGCTGACCGACTACGGCTGCGCCGGGCTGAGCCACGTCGCTTCGGGGCTGATCATGCAGGAGCTGGAGCGCGGCGACAGCGGGCTGCGCAGCTTCGTTTCCGTACAGAGCGGGCTGGTCATGTACCCCATCCAGCGCTACGGGTCCGACGAGCAGAAGCAGCGCTGGCTGCCGGCCCTGGCCCGCGCCGCGGCCATCGGCTGTTTCGGTCTCACCGAGCCGGACGGCGGCTCGGACGCCGGTGCGATGAAGACGCACGCGCGCCGCGCCAACGGCGACTGGGTCATCAACGGGGCCAAGCTGTGGATCACCAACGGCACGCTGGCGGACGTGGCCGTCGTCTGGGCGGTGACCGAAGACGGGGTGGGCGGTTTTCTGGTGGAGAAGGGCACGCCCGGGTTCAGCGCGCACGACATCCAGCACAAGTTCTCCCTGCGGGCGTCGGTCACCTCGGCCCTGTTCTTCGACGACGTCCGTGTGCCGGAGCGCAACCGGCTGCCCGGCGCGCGGGGGCTGGCGGCGCCGCTGAGCTGCCTGACGCAGGCGCGGTACGGGATCGCCTGGGGCGCCATCGGCGCCGCCCAGGCCTGCTACCAGGAGGCGCTGCGCTTCGCGCGCCAGCGCGTGCTCTTCGGCCAGCCGCTGATCAACAAGCAGATCACGCAGCAGCGGCTGGCGGAGATGCTGCGGCAGATCACGACCGCCCAGATGCTGGCGCTACAGCTCGGAAGGCTGAAGGACGCCGGCCGGGCGCATCACGCGCAGGTGTCGCTGGCCAAGTGGAACAACGTGCGGATGGCCATCAGCGTGGCGCGCGAGGCCCGCGACATGCTCGGGGCCGGCGGCATCAGTGTCGAATGCTGCCCCGTCCGTCACCTGCTGAATCTGGAAAGCGTGGTCACCTACGAAGGGACGGAGACGATTCACCAGCTCATTATCGGCCGCGAAATCGCGGGTGTCGGGGCGTTCTGAAGATGGCGCGGCGCTGGACGCGCCGCCAACTGCCGATAACCGTGACCCGGGGCACTGCCTGCGGCCCGGTCCAGCCAGTGCGCGTCTCCGCGCGCCCCTGACGGCGCCGCCCGCCGCCGTGGGGCACCAGTGCTGCCAGTGGCAAATCCTGTTGACACCGGCATCCACTCGCAGATATCATAGCGATGGGCTGGAGGTAGTGGGAGAGAGAAGCACTTCCTCCCGCGTGTCCAGGACGGCTTGAGGAGCGGCGGCTTCAGGCGCGGGCGGCAAGTGCGCCGGCTGCGCGGCTGCCGGTCTGGGGGCCAGACGCCGCTGCTGGAGGTGCGTCCGGTCAGCAAAGGTCGCTTGACCTTCTCGAGAGGTTGTCGGTCACATGTAACAATCGGTTCCCTGTACAGGAGGAGGAGGTTTACATGCGAGTACTGTTTGCAGCACTGGTTGCGGTGATCGTGCCGCTGGCCGCCGCCGACATCCTGCCGGCCGGCTACGGCACGGTCGAGAACGTGCGCTACGGCGGCTGGATCAAGCCGTCGCTGGAGCGCGGGCCGGTCAACGCCGTCATCGAGTTCCGCGACGGCACGGTGGGCGGCAACGGCAGCCGCGGGACCGTCGTCGCCTCGTTCCCGCTGGCGGACCTGCCGGGTAATGGCGCGTGGATCGTGGGCGTGGACCTCACGGGCCAGGAGTTCACCATCAGCATGGTGGACTTCGGCTACAGCTACCACTTCTGGAACGGCTCGTCCTACGAGGGCGTCGAGGGCGGCGGTCCGCTGCTCGCTTCCGGCGGATTGGGCAACGAGAACCAGTTCTACGGCGACGGCCCACCCGACTGGCCGGGCTGGTATTGGTTCGGTGGCGACCCGTGGGCCGGGTTCTACATGAAGATGTGGGACACGGCCGGGAACGTCGTTTACGACAACACGACGCTGAGCAACTACTACTTCAGCCTGCCGGCGCTGGACTGGGGCGACATGGCCGGTGTCCCGGTCACGATCGGGGCCTTCGAGATCGGCTATGTCACGACGGCCATTCCCGAGCCGGCTTCGGTCGGCCTGCTGGCGCTGGGCGCCGTGGCGCTGATCCGCCGCCGCTAGCATCGTTTCATAAGAGCGCACGAAAACGCTCCCCGGCGGGCTTTCGCAGTCCGCCGGGTTTTTTTTCGCGCCGCCCCGATCGTACCAGGGGCGCGCGGTCCGCAATCAACGCGTTCGCTTCCCGCCCACGCGACGCGCTGCGCCCCAGGCTTCGAGCAGAGCCCGGGCGCAGGGCGCCGGACAGGGCCGGCCCGCCGGAGCGGAGCCGCCCCGCACGGCGCAGCGCATGCGGACGGCCGTGCGTATTCGACACGGCCGCGGGCTTCAGCCCGTGGCAAGTGTCGGCGTGCTGCTTAGAGGTACGGCGCCGGAAGCAAAAAAAGCCGGCGCGGTGAGGCGCGCCGGCTGCGTCGCTGTCGCTGCTCAGATTCGGCGATCGACCTCAGCGGTCGATGTACGGCTCCCACATCGTGCCGCGCCATTCCTCGCGGCTGGGCCAGGTGGTCCAGCCCTCGCCGTCGATGTAGCGCGTGTCGAAATAGCGGTACTCGGCGTGACCGTCGAGGAACGCCGCCGAGTGGTAGTTCTCCTGCTTGTGCCAGCCGGTGACCATCTTCAGGATGTCGGTCGTGTTGTACCCGCGGGGGCGCGCCGCTTCCAGGGCGTAGTTCAGGTGGTTCTCGTAGAAATAGATCCACTCCGCGGCGCCGCGGTTGTCCTTACCCTGGAGCATGCGCTTGTGGAAGGCCCCGTCCAGCACGCCCGGGTTGTTGGTTGTGCCGATCAGGTTAACGCCCGGCCAGGTGCTGTCGTCCAGATCGTAAAAGTACGCCCAGTACCAGTTGATCGGATAGCTCGTGCCCCAGAAACGCCACGTCTGGAGCGGCGTGTCGGACTCGACCTCCGGGTCGGCAGCCCCCGCCATGGGGACGGCGATCGTCCGGTCGGAGGGGCACTTGAAGTAGTCGGGCAACTGCATGGTGCGCAAGTAGCGGGCGTTGTTGCCCTTGATGCGGTCGGGATCGTTCCACGTGACCTCGGGATCGAGGTACTTGTTCATCGGCCGGTCGATCGGCCGGATCACATACACGTCCGTGTTCATCGTAATCGGGTTGTAAGGACCGCCGGAGATCTCGTCCCATTCC
>Ga0209018_1001005_pt1 | contig 24256 bp, 18 predicted proteins | sample YNPBryBLVA2012_FD_185814 | JGI IMG/M metagenome (GOLD analysis project Ga0209018, IMG submission 185814) | Anoxygenic and chlorotrophic microbial mat microbial communities from Yellowstone National Park, USA - YNP Bryant BLVA 2012 (SPAdes)... ...
GCACCGGCCCGCAAGGGCGGGAAGCCCCGCGCGCGTCGCTTCCGCGCCGGGACGGACGCGTGCGACGATCGGTCACGGCGCGCCCCAGATGGAGTCCAGGTATTCCTGGGCCTCCCGGGCCTCCTGCGTGCCGGGGAAGTCGCGCACGATCTCCTCGAAAAGCCGCCTGGCGTCCGTCCGCTTCCCGGTCTTCAAATAGGTCCGCGCCAGTTGCAGCTTCTGAAGCGCTTCCGGATTGCTGGGCAGCGGACCGGCGGGCTTGTCCCCGGCTTCTTCTTTCTCCCTCGTCTCCGGCGCCGCCCCCCCACGCTGCGCCTGCTGCCCCGCCCGCGTCCGCGGCATGACCAGCTCGTATTGGCCCTGCGCCTCGGCCACCGCCGCCCGCACCGCGTACACGAAGCCCGGCTCGCTCGCCGCCCCGATCGCCCGGATGTACCCGAAGGTGTCGATCAGCACCTGCCAGGGCGGCGTGCCCGCGTGGAACGCCTGGTGCGTAATTGGTGCCTCCTGCGCCTGGGCCTCGTACCGCTGCTTCCACACCAGCCCGTTCTGCTTCGCGAACGCCTGCGCCTCCGCGATCCGCGACTCGGCATCAGCGTTCACACCCACAAACTCTATGTAAAGATTGTGCCGGTACTCGCCGTACAGCTCACGCAGGGCCCGCATGGTCGCCTCGTCCGGCGGCGTGAGCACATTCCAGAAGTCGATCAGCAGCACACGCTCACCGCGGCGCGTGGTGGAGAACTCGGTCAGGTCTTCCGTACGGATGGTGACGTCCGGCGCCTTTTCGCCCACGCCGCGGACCCAGCGCCGGCGGAGCGAAAGCAGGCGGCGCTGCTGGCCGGTGGCCGTCTTGCCGAGCTGCTCCAGCACCTGGGTGGCGAGCTGGGCATCGCCGGCGGCGCATGCCGACAGATAAGCGGCCTCCAGCGCCGCCTGGTCCTCCGGCTGTTCGGCCAGCAGCCCCCGGGCCAGTTCCAGCGCGCGGGCGGCGTCGCCCCGCGCCAGGGCGATGTAAAGCTCCACCTGACGCAGCCGCCCGCGGTCGTCCGCCGAAAGCCGCTCCGGCTCCAGCCCCCACTCCGCCAGACGGTCGGCGGCCCGCTGCGCCTCGGCAGCCGAGAGCACCGCCCCGGGGTTGGCGATCCGGCCATGCAGCGTCTTGAGCTCGTTGAGCACGCCCTGCGGCTGAGCACCCGCGCGCTGGGCCGCGAGCTGCCCGATACCGACGAGCACCACGAACGCGGCCAGTCGCTTCGCTCTGGACGCTGGAAACATGCGTATACCCACCGCAATGTGTGTCGGCACCATATCGTACCGCGCTCCCGCCGCAGCAGACTCAGGCGCCGGCCGCGTGCCGCTCATTCCGCGCGTGCCTCCCGGGGCCGGCAGTGGTCAACGTACCAGTGAATCTGCTGGGCCATCCCGATCAGAACGTCCACCTCCTTGGCCGTCAGGCCAGCACGACCGAACACCCGCCGCAACGCCAGCTTCAGGTGCACTGGCCGCTGCTGCCCCCCGAAAAACCCGATCCGCTCCAGCGCCGCCAGCAGCCGGTCGTAGAAGATGCGCTTCTGCTGGTCGGTGGCCGGCGGCTCGGCCAACGGCGGCCAGGGTGGCTGTCCCGCGGCCCGCAGACAGGCCTGCCGCAGTTCGTAGCAGACCACCATCACCGCCGCCGCGAGGTTCAATACCGGGTAGCGCGGGTCGGCCGGAATCTCCACCACGCGGTCGAAGTGCAGCAGCTCGCGCAGCAGCAGCCCGCGGTCCTCCGGACCGAAGGCGAAGGCGACGTTACCCGCCGCGGCCGCATCCGCCGCCAGTTCCGCCGCCTGCGCCGCCGTCACCCCCGCCTGCCGCCGGTACATCCCCGCCTTCGCGGACGCGGCGAAGGTAGCCACGCATCCGTCCAGCGCCGCCGGCAGCGCGTCCACGATCCGCGCCCGCGCCAGCAGCGGTCTGGCCCGGGCCGCATACCCCAGGGCGTCGGGGTGGGTCGGATCGCACCGCGGCGCGACCAGCACCAGGTCGCTCAGACCCATGTTGGCCATGGCGCGGCAGGTGGCGCCGAGGTTGCCCGGGCGCGCCGGTCGCACAAGCACGATTCGCATACGCTCCAGCATTCCGCGATTCTACTTGGCCCTGCCGGCCGAAACAGCACCCTTCCGGCTGCGGCCCGCACCCGGTGCCGACCGGCCGCCGCAGGTCACAGCGGTCTGCGTTCCGGCCGGCCGGGCGGCCGCGGCAGATTCTCCGGCGTGGGGCGGCGCTTGTGATAGATGAGGACCACCCGTGCGGGACCGTCGGGCACGCGGAAGCCGTGGCTGCCGACGTACTCCAGCCCGCACCGGTCCGCCGCCGCCTGCGCGCCGGCCACCTCGCGCTCGACTGCGGCGGGGGGTTTGGCGAACCAGCACTGGCCGCCGAGGCGCACGAAGGCGGCGCCGTATTCGACGACCACCGGCAGCGCGGCGACGGCGCGCGCTGTGACAGCGTCGAAAACCTCGCGGTACTGCGGCTCGTGGGCCAGCGTTTCCGCCCGGCCCCACAGCGTGCGGACATTGGCCAGCTCGAGTCGGGCAACCATCCGCTCGATCGCCTCGACCTTCTTGCGGATCGCGTCCAGCAGCACAAGCTCCATCCCCTCCGTCACGCACGCCAGCGGCAGCCCGGGAATGCCGCCGCCAGTGCCCAGGTCCAGCAGCCGCCGCGGCCGCTGCGCCGCCACCAGCGGCAGCAGCGCCAGGCTTTCGCAGACGTGCAGCCGCCACACCTGCTCGCTGTCGCGGAGCGCCGTCAGATTCAGACGCCGGTTTTCGAGCAGCAGAAGTTCGACGAAGCGCGCCAGCCGGGCGTAGGCCGCGGGCCCGACGGCGAAGCCGGCCGCTGCCAGTTCCTCGCAGGTCATGTCAGTAGCGTAAGCGCGCGCCGCCGCAGAGTGCGAGCGGCCACGGCCGCCCCGGCTTGCGCCCGCTACGAATCTGCCGCCCGCCGCGGCTTTCGCTTGGCGCGGACGAAGGCTTCGATCTGCCGGGCCGTGCGCGTATTGAGCACCTCGCCGCGCAGCGTGCCGGCCCGCCGGGCCGTCATCACCCCGAAGCGCATCTGCTCGAATCCGTCCGGCCCGTGCGCATCGCAGCCGATGCACAGCATCGCGCCGCAGCGGCGCGCGATCTGGATGTGCTGGTCGCGCAGATCCAGGCGGTAGTGGTTGGCATTGATCTCCAGCGCCGTTCCGGTGCGGGCGGCCTCGCGGCAGATAGCCTCGATGTCCAGCCCCATGGCCTCGCGCACCTGGATCATCCGCCCCGTGGGATGGCCGATCATGTTGACGTAGGGATTACGCATCGCCGCCAGCGTCCGCCGCGTGTTGGTCTCCGGATCCTTCCCCAGCCCGGCGTGAATGGAGGCGATCACGAAGTCCAGCTCGGCCAGCACCTCATCGCTGTAATCCAGCGCACCATCCGCCAGAATGTCCACTTCCGCCCCCGCCCAGATCGTGATGCCCCTGGTCCGCTCGGCCGCCCTGCGGATGTCCCTGACGTGCCGCCGCAGGCGCTGCTCATCCAGACCGTTGGCGATCGTGCTGCTCTGGGAATGGTCGGTGATGCAGATGTACTTCCAGCCCAGGCGCCTGGCCGCGAGGGCCATCTCCTCGATCGTGTTGCGCCCGTCGCTGGCGACCGTGTGCACGTGCAGATCCCCGCGAATGTCGTCCAGCGTCAGCAGATCCGCGGGTATCTCCTCCAGCTCCAGCTCCCCGCGGTCCTCACGCAGCTCGGGCGGAATCCACGGCAGCCCGAGCGCTGCGTAAATCTCCTCCTCCGTGCGCGACGCGACCACCCGCCCGCTCTTCGCGTCCGCCAGCCCGTACTCGTTCAGCGTCCGCCCGCGCTTCACCGCCCGCTCACGCAGCCGCACGTTGTGCTCCTTGCTGCCGGTGAAGTACTGCCAGGCGCTGCCGAACGACTCCGGCGGCACGACGCGCAGGTCGATCTGAATCTCCCTGCCGGCGCTCCATTCGACCAGCACCGACGCTTTGGTGTCGCCGGCCGCCAGCACCTTCTTGACGCCCGCCAGCCTGGTGAAGCCCCGGATCGCGCCCGGCCCGTCGTCGGCGATGCACAGCAGGTCCAGATCGCCCACCGTTTCCCTGCCCCGCCGCAGCGAACCGGCGTGCTCCACGCGCCGCACTCCCGGCATCCCGGCAACCGCCTGGCGGAACGTCTCGGCGACGGGCCACGCGTCACCGAGCCGCGTGCGCCCGGCGCTGCGCTGGATGAAATCCAGGCCTTCGCGAAGCTGTTCGACCGTCTTCCTGCCGAAACCCTTCAGCTCTTCCAGTCCGCCCGCTTCCAGCGCCGTCTTCAGACGCTCCAGCGAGTCGATGCCGCGCTCGCGCCACAGCGTGGCGGCCTTCTTCGGCCCCAGACCGGGGATCTCCAGCAGACGCAGCAGGGACTGGGGCACTTCCCGCGCCAGCTCCTCGCGCAGCGTCAGTTTGCCCGTGTCGAGCAGCTCCCGGATTTTCGCCGCCGATCCCTTGCCGACGCCCGGCAACGACTCCAGCTCGCCGCGCGCCGCCAGCAGCGCCGCGTCCGTCGACAGCTCGCCAATCGTGCGCGCCACCCGCCGGTACGAGTTCACCCGGAACGGGTCTTCGCCCTTGATTTCGAGCATGTCGGCAACTTCCTCGAAAACCCGGGCGATGTCGGCGTTGGTCATGAGACGCGCTCCCGACGGCGTGCAACTGCACCAAGGGTTATAGACCCGGCGCCGGGCAGGGACAAGAGCGGCGGCACGGCGCGGCGCTGTTCAGACCACCCCACCCGACGGCGCCCCGCAGGTTGTCGGACGCCGGCGCCACAGCTATCCTTGCGGGCTGCTGCGGCGAGCCGCATTCTGGCCCCGCGGGCAGGGGAGCGACATGGCCGCGCCGAAACACGGAACCCAGCCGATTCGCGTGGAGGAAACACCGGGCAAGAAGGCTTACTGCACCTGCGGCTGGTCCGAAAGGCTGCCGTATTGCGATGGCGCACACAACCGGCTGAACACGGGGTGCAAGCCGGTCAAGCTGGTTCTGGGCGAGCAGGAGGCGGGCACCAGGTGGATCTGCCAGTGCCACCGGACCGCCACTCCGCCCTGGTGCGACGGAACGCACAAGCAGCTCAAGGATGGTTGAACCGCCGGCACAGGCGCCCTGCCTGCCCGCGCGAGACGCAGGCACGGCGCGTTCCGCTTGCCTGCCCCTGCACCCCGGTTTGGCAAGAGGCGACAGGGCTTCGGCCGCCGCGTCTGGACAACCCTTCACGCAGACGATGCTGCCCCCCGGCCAGAAGCGCGCCGCGCCACACCCGGAACGTGACCGAACCGCTCCGATCCCCTACTCCCGCGATCGCTGGAGCCTTGCGCCCTCAACCGACCGGGCCCTGCGTGTCGCCGGGCGCGGTGCGTCGGGCCTCGGCGGTGGGCAGGCGGATGACGAACTCGGCCCCGCCCTCCGGCGCATCACGCAGCTCGATGCTGCCGCCGAGCTCCTGCACGTTCTTCCGGGCCACGGCCAGACCCAGACCGGTCCCGCCCTGGCCCTTGGTGGAGTAGAAGGGCTGGAAGAGCCTGGCGCGCTGCTCGCGCGGTATGCCCGGCCCGTTGTCCGCAACTGAGACGATCACGCGGCGCTCCACCGCATCGAAGCTGGTGCTGACGCGGACGCGGCCGCTGCCCCGCGGCACCGCGTCCAGGGCGTTCGAAACGAGATTCAACAGCGCCTGGTGCAGCCCTTCGTAGTCGACGGGGATGGGCGGCGACTGCTCGTCCAGCTCGGTGCACAGCTCGATCTGGTTCTCCTCCGCCTGCTCGCGGACCAGCTCCACCACGTCGGCGACGATCTTCTGCACCCGCAGCATCTCCAGTTGCGGCTCGCGCGGCTTGCTGAACGCCAGCATGTTCAGCATCATCGTGTACACGCGGTCGAGGTTGCGGTCGAGAATCCGCCAGCCCTTGGTGGTCAGCGCGAAGTCGCGCTGGTCGATCCCGCGCTGGAGTATGTCCCCGCCCGCCCGCAGCCCCTGAAGCAGGTTCTTGATCGCGTGCGACAGGTAGGCCACCGTCTCCCCCGTCGCCGCCAGCCGCTCGCGCTCCACGTGCGACTGCATCAGCCGCGCATGCTCGATCGCCAGCCCGGTCTGATACCCCAGGGCCGTAACCAGCCGCAGCTCGTGCTCGTTGTACGTGTGCTCGGCCACCGGGCAGTCCAGGTGGATGACGCCCAGGATGTGCTCGCGCGCGGTGATCGGCGCGCAGATCACCGAGCGCTTCCCCAGGCTCTCACCGCCCCGAAACCGCGTGTCGCTGATGGCGTTCGTGCACAACAGACCCTGCCGCGTCTGCACGACGTGCTCGACGATCGCCCGCGAGGCCAGTATCACGCTGCGCTTCGCCTCGGCCCGGGCCTTGCGGCTGCGGAAGCGCACCACCTCCGGCAACAGCTCGCGGGTCTCATCGTCGTACATGAAGATCACGCCGCGGTCCGCCGGTACCTCCTCGAAGATGATGTCCATCACGCGCCGCAAAAGCTGATCCGGTGCCAGCGGGCTGCCGATCACCTCCGCCAGCTCCCGCACCGCTTTCCAGGAGCGGACGGCGTAGGCCGCGTCCGGCGTGGCCAGGACCACGCTGTCGTCGACGGCCGGGACGGCGGCGACGACTGCCGAGTCCGCCCCCTCACCCGCATCCAGCGTGACCATGTCGCGCGGTATGTTGTCGCCGGAGAGCCGTTCGAGCGTGTCGTCGCTGCTGTAGACGAGCACCGTGCTGCCGAGCTTGATCCGGTCGCCGTCCTTGAGGCGTGTCGGCTGCTGGAGGCGCACGCCGTTGACGTAGGTTCCGTTGGCGCTGTTCAGGTCGCGCAGCGTCCAGGCGCCGTTTTCGCGGCGGAGTTCGGCGTGGCGGCGGCTGACGGTCTGGTCGGTCAGCGGGAGCTGGTCGCTGCTGCGACCGATGAGCACGCTGTCGTCGTCGGTCTTCAGCTTGCGGCCCTTGTCGGGCCCCTGGAGTACGTAGAGCGTCGCCACGCTGCACCTCGCCGGGTGGGAGCGCGGGCATCGCGCGGGCGTCCCGTCCGCACGCAGGTCTTCCCGGCCAGGTCACCCGTAGGAGTTTAGGCGGCGCGGACCGCTGCGTCGCGGGCCGGGGCGCGCCCGGTCTGGCGGCAGCCTTCGCCGTCCAGGTCGCGTGAACAGCGTTCGCGCCTGAATGCGGCGGCTAACGCCGGGCCTGCGCCTCTTCGCGCAGGGCCGCCTTGCGCGACAGCTTCACCCGGCCCTGCTCGTCGATCGAGATCACCTTGACCCGGACCTCGTCCCCGATCTTGACCACGTCGCTGACCGAACGCACGTAGGCGTCATCCAGCTCACTGATATGGCACAGGCCGTCCTGCCCGTCCTGAATCTCGATGAAGGCGCCGAAGTCCTTGATGCTGGCGACACGCCCGGTATAGATGCGCCCGACCTGGATGTCCTCGGTGATCCGCTGCACCATGTCGTAGGCCTGCTGGGCCTTGGCGGCATCGGTGCAGGAGATGAACACCGTGCCGTCGTCCTCGATGTCGATCTGCGCCCCCGTCTCGGCCTGTATCGCCCGCACCGAACGCCCGCCCGGCCCGATCAGCTTGCCGATCTTCTCCGGATTGATCTTGAGCATCAGCAGCCGCGGCGCGTAGCGGCTGATCTCGGGGCGCGGCCTGGCGATCACCTTCTCCATGATGTCCAGAAGCTGCAACCGCGCCCGGCGCGCCATCTCCAGAGCCTGCTCCAGCGCCTCGTCGCGCAGCCCCTCCGTCTTGATATCCAGTTGCACGCCGGTGATCCCCTGCCGCGTCCCGGCCACCTTGAAGTCCATGTCGCCGAACGCATCCTCCTCGCCCAGGATGTCGGTCAGCAGCACGTAGCGGTCGCCCTCCGTGACCATCCCGATCGAGATTCCCGCCACCGGCCGGGAGATCGGCACGCCCGCGTCCATCAGCGCCAGTGTCGCGCCGCACACCGTCGCCATCGAGCTGGAGCCGTTGGACTCGAAGATGTCGCTGACGACGCGAATGGTGTACGGGAAGTCTTCCGGACGGGGCAGCACCGCCTCCAGACTGCGCTCGGCCAGCGCCCCGTGGCCGATCTCGCGCCGCCCCGGCGGCCCGATGCGCCGCACTTCACCCACCGCGAAGGGCGGGAAGTTGTAGTGCAGCATGAACTTCTTGCTGTATTCCTCCACCAGATCGTCGATGATCTGCTCGTCGGAAGCCGTTCCCAGCGTCGTCGTCACCACCGCCTGGGTCTCGCCGCGCTGAAACAGCGCCGAACCGTGCACGCGCGGCAACCAGTTGACTTCGGCCGTCACGGGGCGCATCTCGTCCGGCCGCCGCCCATCGGAGCGCACGCCTTCGCGCAGAATGCGCTCGCGCACCACGGCCTTCTCGACCAGCCGCACCGCCTCGGTCACGTCGGCCGGGTTGTGCGCCGGGTGCTCCTCCCCCTGCGGGCAGAAATGCTCCAGGACCTTGTCGTAGACGGCCTCCACTGCCGCCGCCCGCTCCAGCTTGCCCGGGAGCTGCTTGGCCGCGACCAGTTCGTCCCAACTGAGCCGGCGCACCTCGTCGAGAAAGGCCGCGTCGGGCTCGGGCGCCTGCCAGGTACAGGGCTGCCCCCCGTGGTGCCGGAGCTCCTCGAGCATCTCGCAGATCGGGACTACCCCGTGCTGGTGTCCGAAGCCGATCGCCTCCAGAATGACCTTTTCCGGCAGTTCGCGGGCGCCGATCTCGATCATGCTGACCGCCCCCGTGGTGCCCGCCACGACCAGGTCCAGATCGGAATACTCCAGGCGCGCCCGGCTGGGATTGAGCACAAACTCCCCGTCGACGCGCCCCACGCGGACAGCCGCCACCGGACCGCGGAACGGCAGCGGCGAGACGGCCAGCGCCGCCCCGGCCGACACCAGACCGATTACGTCCGGATCCGTCTGGGCGTCCGCCGCCAGGACCAGCACCTGGACCTGCACTTCGTCCTTGAAACCCTTGGGGAAGAGCGGCCGGATCGGGCGGTCGATCATCCGCATGGTCAGGATTTCTTTCTGCGTCGGCCGCCCCTCGCGCTTGAAGAAGCCGCCGGGGAACTTGCCGGCGGCCGACATCTTCTCGCGGTAATCCACCTGCAAGGGGAAGAAATCGATGCCCTCGCGTGGCGGTCCGGTGACCACCGTGCCCAATACCACCGTGTCTCCGTACCGTACGAGGGCCGCGCCGTGCGCCTGGCGCGCCAGCTTCCCGGTCTCGATCGAAAGCATCTCGCTTCCGATCTGTCGCTCAACCTTGAACGTCATCTCGTTCCTCAAACCTCGTCTCTACCCATCCAGACCTGACACACCGCCGCCGCATGCCGGCGCTGCGGACGGATCCCGCCCGCCGGCCGCTGCTCGCGTCGCCGGCCGTTCTTCCCCCCCCCCGTCCGCTCCCCAGGCGTCCGGTCGGTAATGCGCCGGCGGTCCTACTTGCGGAGCCCAAGTTTCTGAATCGTCTCCAGATAACGCTGGCGGTTCGTGCGGGCGAGATACTTCAGCAGCGCGGAGCGCTTCCCGACCATCTTCAGCAGGCCCCGCCGCGACGAATGATCCTTCTTGTGCGTCTTCAGGTGCTCAGTCAGCGCGGTGATGCGTTCCGTCAGGAGTGCCACCTGAACTTCCGCCGAGCCCGTATCGCCTTCGTGGCGCCGGTGCCTGCTCACAATCTCGGATTTCCGCTCCGCCGTCAGTGACATGGCCCTGCACTCCTCGTCACACTCGGGTTCTGCCGCAGCCCGCCCCGCTGGCCACAGGCGGGTCCGGCCGCGACGACCTGCATCGTATCTGGTCAGTATAGGTGCCCCGCCCGCCCCTGGCAACCACCCGCCGCTCCGCTCACGCGCCTGGCAGCTTCACCACGTGCGCCACGATCCGCACGCAGATCAGCACCACCGGAACCAGAACCGTCAGCAGGCCGCAGATCCACGCCGCCCGGGCCCGCCCCTCCCCGCCCCACACCCCGGGCACGGTCCGTATCCGGCGGCGCACCGCCCGCCCCCAGAAGATGCCGGCGAACCCGGCTATCAGCGCCAGCAGAAAACACAGCGCCGTCACCAGCGTCAGAACGATCAGCACCGGGGGCGGGGGCCGATGCGGACCGAACTGCTGCGGACCCATCCGCCCGACCACGAACCCCACCAGGCCCGTCGCCAGCAGCAGAAAGGGGCCCGCAATCCCGCAGGCCAGTGCGCCGTTGGCGCCGGCCGCCAGCCGGCGCGGCAGCGCAGCAGGCAGCAGGTGCACCGCAGCCGGCTCCCGACCCTGCGCCGCGCTCCCGACCACGACCGCTGCGCGCTGCGCGGCGCCTGCTGCGGGCATGTCCGGCGGCCCGCCGGCCGCGGGCAGGTCTCCGCTGCCCACGCCCGGCGCGGCCACCGGCCGATCGAGAACGATCTTCCCGTCGCGCATCTGCACGATGCGCTTGGCCTGCACCGCCACATCGTGCTCGTGGGTCACCAGCACGATCGTCACCCCCTGCTCGTTGAGGGCGCGGAAAATCTCCATGATCTGCTGACCGGTGCGCGAATCCAGGTTCCCGGTCGGCTCGTCGGCCAGCACCAGCAGCGGATCATTGACGATCGCCCGGGCGATGGCCACCCGCTGGCGCTCGCCGCCCGAAAGTTCTACCGGCGTATGCAGCGCCCGCTCGCTCAGCCCCACGCGCTCCAGCGCCCGCCGCGACGGTCCCCGCGTGTTCGCCCGTCGGGCGTAGAACAGCGGCACGGCCACGTTCTCCAGGGCCGTGGTGCGGTTGAGCAGGTTGAAGGTCTGGAAGACGAAGCCGATGGACCTGTTCCGCACCCGCGCCAGCTCGCGGTCGGACATCTCGCTGACGTTGCGTCCGGCCAGCAGATACGTGCCGGCCGTCGGCCGGTCCAGGCACCCCAGCAGGTGCATCATCGTGCTCTTGCCGCTGCCCGACGGCCCGGTGATCGCCAGAAACTCGCCGGCCTCGATGTCCAGATCCACCCCGTCCAGGGCGCGGACGATCGTGTCCCCCATGCGGTAGAGCTTGGTCAGCCCTCGAACCTGGATCAGCGGCACGGCGGGCGCTCCCCGTTCGGCGCTCAGTCTTCCCCACGCTCCCGCGGCAGCTTGGTGAACACCTCCTGGCCCTCGTGCAGCGTCGCCCCGCCTTCCACCGCCACCACCTGCGTGTGCGCGCCATCTGTGATGCCGAAGCGGCAGCAGACGAACTTCTTGCCGAACTCCTCGCCCGGGCCTGCCGGCGGCGTCTTCACCCACACGCCGCGCTCATCCTCGAAGGTCATGACGGCGTCGGCCGGGACCAGCAGCGCATCGGCGACGCTCTCGATCGTGAACTCCACCTGGGCCTGCGTACCCAGCGGCAGCAGGTAGCGCCGCTCGTCGGTGACCTCGACATGCACGTCGAACTGGATGATCGCCGAGCCGGTGTTCAGCCTGCCCTGCGGCTCGGCGCGGATGATGCGGCCCTCAAAGCTCTGATCGGGGAACGCGTCCACAGTCAGCCGCACGCGCCCGCTGCGCTGCTCCAGCAGCCGGGCATTCTCCAGCGCCGCCTCCTTCAGCCCCGGCAGCTCGGGCAGCGCCTCCACAGGCGCAATCTTCAGCACGCGGCCGATGTCGGCCTCGTCGACACGCGCGATGACCTTCAGCTTCGACACGTCCGCCAGCATCATCACCGGCGTGCCGCCGGTGAAGCTCTGCGTCGCCGACTGCACCAGGTCGCCCTCGGCGACGAACACCTCCGTGACGATGCCGTCCTGCGGCGCCAGGATGGTCGTTTCCGCCAGGCGTTCCTCGGCGTCCTCGACCGCCTTGGTCGCCTCTTCGACCGCGGCCTGCTGGATGACGACGTTCTGCCGGGCGTCCTCCAGCGCGCTGCGGGCGATGAGGACGTTGGCCTCGGCCAGCCGCAGTTGCGCGGCGTTGATCTGCGCGTTGGCCCGGGCCGCGATCAGCTCCTTCTCGGCGGTATAGTCCCGTTGCGCCAGCTCTTCGGCGCGCTTCAGTTCGAAGGCGACGAGCTCGCCGTTGCCCCTGATCTCGTCGACGCGGGCTTCCGCGGTGATGATATTCTGAGTCGCCTGCTCGACGGCGACCTCCGCTTTGGCCAGCGCCGCCCGGGCGCGGACCAGCGCTGCCTGCGCCTGCGCCAGCCGGCGCTCCTCATCGTCCTGCTTGAGCACCACCAGCACGTCGCCCTTCCTGACGTAGTCACCCTCCACGACCGCGATGGTGCGCACCTGCCCGGAGGCCTCGGACTTGATGTTGACGCGCTCGCGCGGCTCGATCAGGCCCGCGGCCGTGATCGGCACGCTGATCTCCCCGCGTGTCACCTTTCCGAACTTGGCTCTGTCCCACTCCGGCCGGTAGCGCACGTAGGTGCGCAGGTAATACCAGACTCCCGCGACCACCACCGCGGCCGCCAGCAGCAGCAGCCATTTCTTCACCGTCGTTCTCCCTGCGCCACGCCCGGCCCGGTCGCACCTCCCCAGCCACGCCCCCGCCAGGCGCCCGGCTGCGCGCCGGCACGCCGGCGGTCAGCGCTGCGGCGTGTAGGGTACATAGGGCAGGCCGAAGGCTTCGGCGACGGGCTTGTTCGTGATCTTCCCGTGCACCATGTTGAGTCCCAGCGCCAGGCCGGGGTCCTCGGCGACAGCGCGTTCCCACCCCAGCGTCGCCAGCTTCAGCAGATAGGGAAGCGTGGCGTTGGTCAGCCCGAATGTGCTGGTGCGCCCCACCGCGCCGGGCATGTTGGCCACAGCATAGTGCACCACCCCATCCACGACGTAGGTCGGGTCGCCGTGCGTCGTCGGTCGGGTGGTCTCGCAGCAGCCCCCCTGATCGACGGCCACATCCACGATCACCGAGCCCTGCTGCATGAGCGACAGATAGTCGCGCGGGATGAGCATCGGGCAGCGCGCCCCGGGGTTCAGCACCGCGCCGATCACCAGGTCCGCCTCGGCCAGATGGCGCCGAATGGCTTCGGGCGTGCTGTACACGCAGCGCACGTTGGCCGGCATCACCTCCGCCAGGTAGCGCAGCCGGTACAGATCGATGTCCAGAATCGTCACGTCGGCGCCGAAGCCGGCGGCCAGCTTGGCGGCATTGCTGCCCACGATCCCGCCGCCCAGCACCAGCACCTTGGCCGGCTCCACGCCCGGAATCCCGCCCAGCAGAATGCCGCGGCCCATCATCGGCTTCTCAAGGTACTTGGCCCCCTCCTGCACGCTCATCTTGCCCGCCACCTCGCTCATCGGCGCCAGCAGCGGCAGCCGCCCCTCGCGATCCTCGATGGTCTCGTAGGCGATCGCCACGCACCCGCTGTTGCGCACACCCTCGGTCAGCTCGCGGCTGGCCGCAAAGTGAAAGTACGTGAACATCACATGACGCTCGCGCAACAGCTTGAACTCCTGCGGCAGCGGCTCCTTCACCTTGCAGATCAGCTCCGCCGTGCCGTACACCTCGGCGGCGGTGTCGACGATCTCCGCCCCGTATGCCTGATAATCCTCATCCGGCAGGCCGGAGCCCGCCCCCGCGCCGCGCTCCACCAGCACCTTGTGTCCCTGCCGCCGGAGCTGCTCCACGCCCGCCGGAGTGACCGCCACCCGATACTCGTCCGGCTTGATCTCCTTGGGGACGCCGATAACCATCCCTTAACTCCTGCCAGTGACCGGTTGCGCCGATGTACACGCCGGGTCTGCCCCACAAACGCCAGCGGAAAACCGGAGACTAAGGTTGCCGAGCAGCCTTTGCAAGCGGCTGCGCCGGCCCGGCTGCCAGTTGAAGCCGATCAGCTGTCAGCCGGCAGCGGGCGCCGCAGCTCGCCCCAGGCCAGCCCTCACCCGCCGCGCGCCGCTTGCGTGGCGCCTGGCGACCCGGGGCGCCCTGCTCGCGCTGCCGGCGGCGCTGACTTGGGTCTCAGCCTGCGGACCCCGCGCCCGCCCGGCGGCTGTGACCGTACGCATGCTGGAGAACGGCCAGCCCGCGCCGCTTGCCGACAACCGGCGCGCGATCCTCTCGGACGCCACGCACCTGGACCGGCTGGCGCGTCCCCTCTGCGAACGGCTCAGCCTGCTGGAGATCCGCTCTGCCGCGGACTGGGAGCAGCTTCGGCGTCGGGCGCCGGAGCTGGGGCCGGCCCCGGATTTCCGCCGCGGAGCCGTGTTCGGACTGGCCAGCCACGCCGGCCTGCCCCTGAGCGACACCTGGCCGATCGCGATCGAAGCCGTCCGCACCCACGATGGAGCGGGCTTCGCCATCGCGCGCTTCCATGGCGGCAGTTTCCTGCCCGACGGAACGTGCTATCTGGAACTGGTGCAGGCGGAAGGCTTGCGCACCGTGCTGATGGTCGAGGTCAATGGCGTACGGTTCTTTCCACAGTAGCGCCGGCTTGCTCCGGGCAGTCGCTGCCCCCCCGTAGCCGGGCTGCTTCGCCACGGCGTCTTGCGCCCTGCCCGCCAACGCCGAAAGCCGGCCCGCCCCGGCTTAGCCGCTGACCAGCCACGCGCGAAGTCGCGACGCAACGAGCGCCGGCCCCCCGCGGCTCAGCTTGGCTGGATCGCCCCCAGTGCCGCGACGATCTCGTCGTCCGTCACGTCCGTGACGCACGTCGGTACGCCCAGGTCCTGTGGCAGTACAAACTGCACCGCCCCGCCGCGCACCTTCTTGTCCATCTGACAGGCCGCAATCACGTCCGCGGGCGCCAGCGGGCGGGGCAGGCGCTCCGGCAGACCCAAACGGCGTATGACATCGCGGATGCGCTCGGCGACGGCACCCGGGAGCAGGCCGCGTGCCCGGGCCAGTTCGTTCTCGGCCAGACTGCCGAGTGCCACGCACTCGCCGTGCCGCAGCTCGTACCCGAGCACATGCTCGATGGCGTGACCCAGCGTGTGGCCGTAATTCAGGATCATGCGCAGGTCGGCCTCGCGCTCGTCGCGGGCGACGACATCGGCCTTGATTTCGCAGTTCCGCGCGATCAGCTCTTCCAGCACGTCCGGCGCGCGCCCGGTAATCTTCTCCGCCTCCCGCTCGTGCCACTCCAGAAACTCAGCGTCGCGGATCACGGCGTGCTTGACGCTTTCGCCCAGCCCGGCCACATAGTCGCGTTGCGGGAGGGTTTCCAGAAACCCGATGTCGACGATCACGGCCGCCGGCTGATGAAACACGCCGATGAGGTTCTTGCCCGTCGGGTGATTCACCGCCGTCTTGCCGCCGATCGAGGCGTCGATGGCGGCTTGCAGCGTCGTCGGCATCTGCACGAAGCGCACGCCCCGCAACCAGGTGGCCGCGACGAATCCGCCCAGATCGCCGGCGACTCCGCCGCCCAGCGTGATCACCAGGTCCCGTCGGCCGATGCGGGCGCGCGCCAGGCCGTCGTAGAGCGACTCGGCTTGCCGCAGCGTCTTGCTCTGCTCGCCCGGAGGAAAGGTCAGCGTTTCGACCGGCAACTTGAGGTGCTGCAAGGCGCGGTCGAGGTGCAGGCCGGCGACGCGCTCATCGACGATGAGAGCGACGCGCGACACGCCGGGCAGCTCGCGAATGACGTTCGCGAGCTGGTCGCACGCAGCCGCCCCGATGTATATGGGGTAGGCCCGCTCGCCGAGCTGTACGTTCACAATGCGCATGGCCTAGCCTCCGCAACTCCGCGTATCTTACTCAGAGGCCGATCCCAAACACCGCGCTCGCCAGTCCCTGTCTATCGTCATGTTCGTGCCTGACGCGTCACCCCATGGCCCGGTTTAACCGCCGTCAAGAATGCCGTAACTTACCGCGCTGTGGCCGCTTGCGCGGCGTGGGCCGCATCGCTGAGCACGGATCGGCGTGGCCGGGAGGGTTGACGCCATGCAAGTTTTTGGTATGCTGTCTTTTATGGGAAGGACCGCAGCGAAGACGCGCGTGCCGGACAAGCCGGTTCGGAGGTCACGCGCCGCACAACGGACTGGGCGTCGGACGGCCGGCATCTCGATTCGTAACTACCCTTCCGCACTGGACTTCCTCACGACCCGGACCAACTACGAGCTGATGAGCCGGGTCGGCTATAACACCTCTAACTTCAACCTTTCCAGGATGTTAAGGATACTGAACGCCCTGGGGAACCCCCACCGGGCGTTCAAGAGCGCGCATATCGCCGGAACCAAGGGCAAAGGCTCGACCTCGCACATGCTCGCGGCGATGCTCCAGCGTGCAGGTTATCGGACCGGACTCTACACCTCTCCGCATTTTGTCGACATGCGCGAGCGCATCCGCGTCAATGGCGAGATGGTCAGTGAAGCCGATTTCACCAGGCTCATCGCCAGGATCGCACCTATCGCCATCCGCCTGGCCAAGGAAAAACCGACCTTCTTCGAGCTGATCACCGCTGCCGGCTTCCTCCATTTCGCCCACTGCAAGGTGGACATCGCCGTGATCGAGACCGGTCTGGGCGGCCGGCTCGATGCGACGAATGTCATCAAGCCCGAGGTCTGCGGGATCACGAACATCAGCTACGACCACACCGCGCAGCTCGGCTCCACCCTCGAGGCCATCGCCGAGGAGAAAGCTGGAATCTTCAAGCCCGGCGTGCCGGTCATCTGCGCCCCGCAGCGGCCGGGTGTCAAGCGCGTGCTCCGCGAGCGCGCCGCCAAGGTGGGCTGCGAGCTGCGTTTCGTCGGCTATGACCTGGAGTTCAGCTACCGCTTCGAGTGCTCGCGCGCCACCGGACCCCACAGCCGCGTTTGCATGGCGACCCCCACCACGCGCTTCGACCACGTGCGCGTGCCGCTGCTGGGCGAGCACCAGGCCTACAACTGCGCCGTGGCCCTGGGGATGATCGATGCGCTGCGCCAGCGCGGCATGGCGGTCAATCCGCAGGACGCCATCGACGGACTGGCCGAGGTGAAGGTCCAGGGCCGGCTGGAGACCATCCGCACCATGCCGCACACCATCGTCGACGCCGCGCACAACGCCGCCAGCGTCGCCGCCCTGATGCGCGCCATCGGCCAGAACATTCCCTACGACTCGATGGTGGTGATCTTCGGGTGCTCGGCCGACAAGGACATCGACGGCATGCTCGACGAGCTCCAGCTCGGTGCCGACAAGGTGATCTTCACGAGCACCGGCACCCCGCGCTCGGCCGACCCCTATGAGCTGCTGGCGCGCTTCCAGGAAAAGTCGCAGAAGATGGCTCAGGTGGAGCCCGAGCTGCGGGACGCATACGCGACCGCCTGCCGCTGCGTCAGCCGGGAAGATTTGATCTGCATCACCGGTTCGGTGCATCTGGTCGGTCACGCCAAGAAAACGCTGGCTGCTCCCGGCGCCGCGTACTGATATGCCCGGCGCGGAAATCTCCAGTCCCTTCCAATTGCATCCGGGCCTGCCCGCGCAGCCGGCGGCACACGCCTGACGCGCCGCGACACCCACCAACCTCGAGCGCGGCCCCCGGCGGCCCTGTGATCGTGCCAACCGAAGGGCAGCTCCCGCCGGAGCGTGGGTTGGCCGTCCGGCGGGAGCCTCTGAAACCGGCGCGGAACGTGCGGGGCTGTACAGTGCCCGCAGCCGCCGGCTAGCGTCTGCGCAACACCGCCAGCGCTCCGAGCGCCAGCGCGATCAGGCTGGCCGGCTCGGGGATGTTGTGGAACACCGAGACGTCGCTGGACAACGACGGCGGGAGGGGGTACGGAACGCCCGGGTCGAAGGACAGCGCGTCAAAGTAATCGCTGATCTTCAATGACGTCGTCCGGTTCAGCAGAACGTCGGCCTGGGTCTGATGGGCGTCCATCAAGAACCCGTACAGCGGATCCCCAAATTCCAGCGGGACATACAGACCGAAGTTGAGCACCCGGGTGACGGAGCCGTTCAGCGGTATGTTGCCGAAATCCCAGGTCGGCACCATGTATGAACCCCAGGGGCGCAGGTCGTCGGGGTTCACGGGTGTCCAGCAGTACCAGGCAAGCTCGTCGTAGTTCATCGCGTAGATGTTCTGGGAATACTCGTCGCCGGAATACGGACCGGACGGCCCCGGGAAGTTCCCCAGCACGCCGTCGTCGGCGAAGGAGGCGGTCAGCTTCGTGTCAAACAGCGTGCCGCTATATGACGGCGCCACGTCTGGGGGAAGAAATTCGCCGTGGCTGTTGCTGCCCGGCTCCCACGGTCCTTCAGGGCCGTCGTCGTTCGTGATCGTGGCCGTGATGTCGAACGCGGCGATGTTGCCGAAGGGATCGAAAAAAAGCGCGCTCACCCAGCCGTCGATCGCGTTGGAGCCGGCGAAGCCGCCGCCGAAACCCCGGACGTTGTCGTAGAACTCGTGCGTGCGATAGGTCTCGATACCGGCAGGATTGACAAACCACTGGCCGCTGACCGCGTGCGGATCGACGGGCGGGCCCGACCAGCTCGGCACCGGTTGAACCGGCGGTTTGGTCACCGGCAGCGACGGGCCGGCGAGCGCGACCCCGACGCCCAATACTGCCAGACCGCACAGGCATGATACGCTCTTCATGGTAAACCTCCTCTTGTAACAAGGTGTCGATTCGTCCGACGTCGGACGAAAGTCACTACCCATCTTGAATCACGGCGCCTGGTGCCACAGCCGCCGATCGGATCTCAGTCGGCGACCGGGTGCCGCTGGCGGCCCGGCCCAGCGGCGCGCCTCGCTGCCCGCGCCGTTCCACGCGGCGCAGCACGCAGGTACGACAGCGCCGAACGCCGTCTTCCGGACGAACGCCGACGCGCACATTCCGCTGCGCCGCGTGTGCCATGCACGCTCCGCCGCAGCAGCTCACACCGGTCTAGTTGCGCTTCTATTCCGGCCCGAACTTGGCCTCTCTACAGAACGCAGCGCAGAAGTGGCCTTTGGCGCCCGAAACCGAGCAAAGTATAGTCGCGCGACGCGCCCTGTCAAGAGCAATCCGCACCGAATCGCAACTATTTCTCGCTCAGCGGCACCCACGGCGATGGGCACCTGCGGCTGCCGCCGGCGCGCTCCTCGCCACGCTGCGCTCGTTGTCCCCGGAGATGTCAGTAGGCGATGCGTTTACGGCGTAAGGCGGGCGTCAGGCGCAGTCGGGCCAGAATGCGGGCGATCCGCTCGCCCGCATGCCCGTCGCCGTACACGCTGCGCGCGACGCGCCGGCGCGGCCGATCGAGTGCGCTGCGGATGGCGGCGCGGATTGCGGATAGCGATTCGGCGGCGTGAACGATCACCGGGCCGCCCGGCTGTCGCCAGGCCTGTCGCTGGCCGACGTTGACCGCCGGCGTACCGGCGAACGGAGCTTCGATGAAAGCGCTGGACGAGTTGCCCACCAGCACGTCGGCCCGGATCAATGCCCGCAGGTAGTCGTCCCGCGGCAGCGAGCGGAAGACCCGCACCTGATCGGCGGGGCAGGTGCGCGCGTGCCGCTCGATGGCGCGCAGAACCCCGTCATGCCCGCGGTCGCTGTTGGGATAGACGATCAGGCGTTTCAGGCCGGCCTCCGCCACCGCCCGCAGCACCAGCGACGCCACCTGCTCCTCGCGGGCGGCGGGCCGGCCATAGGCGTGCTGGACCACCAGCGCCACGCCCGAGGGGCGACGCCCGGCCCGTCCCTCCGCGCCCTCCTCCAGCAGTTCGCGCAGCCGGTCCAGCCCGGGCGCGCCCACCAGAAAAACCCGGCGCGGGTCTTCGCCCAGACGCAGCACGCGGCGGCGGGATTGGCGCGTGGCCGTGAAATGCACGTGAGCCAGCTTGGTGATCGCGTGCCGCAACGACTCGTCGAAGTCTCCCAGCGCCACGTCCCCGCCGTGCACGTGCGCCAGCACCCGGCCGGTGGTCACGGCCGCCAGCGCTCCGGCCATGGCTTCGATGCGATCGCCGAGAACCAGCACGATCTGGGTAGCGGCGCGTTCGAAGAAGCGCGCCATGCCCGCCACGCCGCGCGCCAGCCCCAGGGCCTGCTCCCCGGGCCGGTCGCGGCCGCTCTGCATCGGGACGCGGGCGGCGATCTGCCAGCCGTCGGCGCGGATTTCGTCGACCGTGCGGCCGAACTTCGGCAGCAGGTGCATGCCGGTGACGACGAGCTGCAACTCCAGGCGGGGGTGGGCGGCGATGGCTGCGATGGAGGAGCGCAGCAGCCCGTACTCGGCGCGTGATCCGGTGACGACCGCGACGCGTCGTCGTCCGCGTCGCCTGCCCGCGGCGCTCATTGCAGCAGGTCCCAGGTGAGCAGCGTGTCGCGCTTCACGTCGCTGCCCACGCGGCGCCCGATTACCGCCTCGAAGTGCTCCGGCTCGATGCCCCCGGCCGGGCGCTTGATTGCCACCATCTCCGGCCGCAGCACAGTCCCGGCGGCCAGGTCGCAGGCCGCCACCAGGCTCTTGCGGGCCAGCGCGCGCACCTCGGCCTCCAGGGCCGTCATCCCCAGCCGCCCGCTGCCCAGGGCGGTTTCGGCTTCGCGCACCGCCGCGATGTAGGCGCGCAGCCCGGCCGGGTCGAGCGACATGGCGTGGTCCGGACCGGGCGCGTCACGATCGAGCGTGAAGTGCTTCTCCAGCACGCAGGCGCCGCACGCCACCGCCCAGGCCCCGGTGTGCGTCGAGGTCGTGTGGTCGCTGAACCCCGCCGGCACGCCGAAGAGCCGCTCCAGAGCGCCGATCGCCCGCAGGTTCGCCGCGGCCGGCGGCGTCGGATAGCTGCTCACGCAATGCAGCAGAATCAGACGCGTGCTGAGGCCCCAGGCGCACAGGCGGCCGATATGCCCGCGCAGCTCGCCCTCTGTCGCCGCACCGGTGGAGACGATCAGCGGCAGACCCGTGTCCGCGGCGCGGCGCAGCAGCGGCACGTTGTTCAGATCGGTGGAGGCGATCTTGATGGCGCGTACGTCGAGCTGCATGAGCCGGTCCACGTCGCCGGGGCTGAACGGAGTGGCCAGGAAGCGGATGCCGCGCTGCGCGCAGTGCGCCCGGATGCGCGCGAAGTCGTCCGGGGAGAGCTCCAGCGCTGCCAGCAGCTCCCGCTGCGAGCACACCCCCCCGGCGCGCTGGTACGCCGCCGTGGCGGCTGTCGGCGTGGTCAGCTCCGTGGCGCAGAAGACCTGGAACTTGACGGCGTCGGCGCCGGCCTCGGCCGCCACGTCCACCAGCCGCAGCGCCCGGTCGACCGAGCCGTCGTGGTTCACGCCCGCCTCGGCGATGACGAAGGTCGGCTGGCCGGGCCCGACCAGGCGCTGGTCGATGACGACCGGGGGCGGAGTGCGGCGCGGCGCATAGCTCTGCGTCGCGGTGCACAGGGGGGCGACGCCGCCGTGCCGCTCGGCTGGCGGCTGGTTGTCCGGTCGGGCGCCGGTCTGGTCCTCTGGCTCCGCCACTGCCGCGCCCGACGCCTCGGACCGGGCGCGCAGCAGCGCTTCGGCCAGGTACAGATCGCTGAGCCCGTCCACGTCCACCGTGTCCTCCGGCCGCTGCACGATTGCCCGGCGATCGGAACCGAAGAAGGCGTGGGCGTCGTGCGGCGTGCGCAGCGCGTCAAACAGCGCCTGCCGCGTGACGGCGACCACGGCGCCGTCGTGGTAGTAGAGCGGCTGGAGGTCCTGGCGGCGGTAAATGCTGTTGGGTCGGAACTGGATCAGGCGGTCGCCGTCGAGGCGATGCAGCCAGTCCGGGTGGAACTTGCCGACGGGGGCTACGGTGCGGACGGAGCTGGCGCCGCTGGCTGCGAGGTGTTCGATGACCCGGTCGATCACGCCGGGCGCGCGGACCGGCACATTGGCGTAGAGCAGCACAACGATGGCAGCGCGCCGCCGGTGTCGTTCTTCCCACACCTGCACCGCGTGCCGCGCCGCGGCATCCACGGTTGCCGTGTCGCTGGCCAGCTCCGGCGGACGGTCGATGACCTCGACCCCGCGCCGGCGTGCGATTGCGGCGGCCGGGGTGGAGTCGGTGGTAAGGACGACTGCGGTCAGGCGCCTGCTGGCCAGGGCGTGGTCCAGCGTGTACTCGATGAGCGGGCGGCCCAGCAGCGGGCGCACGCACTTGTCGCGCAGTCCGCGGCTCCCCGCGCGGGCCAGGATGATCCCCAGCGCAACCATTGCGCTGGTTGCTATCGGCCGACGCGCGGAGCGCACTTGACAGGGAATGGCCGACAGCCGGCGGCAAGCAGCAAATGGAAAAGCGGAAGCATCGCGGCCGACAGCTACTCATTCGCCGTCGGCGGCTTGCCGTCGGCAGCGCCCAGCCGGTACACAATCACCAGCGGCAACATGCGGCCGGCCAGCATCGCGAGCATGAGCCACGCCATCCCATACTGAAACTGGCTGCTCGCCTGGCGGATGCCGCTCAGCAGGTTGCGGCTGGTAACCGCTTCGGTCAGGCCGCCGGTCAGGTTGCCACCGGCGACGATGGAGCTGGCGTCCAGCAGAGCATCCGCCAGGCCGGGTGGCGACTGAAAGTGGGAGGCGGTCCAGGTCTCCAGCAGCAGCAGACCCAGGGCGACGACCAGCGCCAGGAGAGCCAGCAGGAAGACGGCTGCCAGACCGGCGAGCATGCAGCGCAGCGCGGCCGGCCTGCCGCCGGCGCCCCGCTTCCAGCCGACGGCCGCAGCACCCCCGACCAAAGCCCACAGCAGCAGCGGCCACTGGACCCCGCCGGTCGGCGACCCGCCCAGCCCGCCGATCAGCAGCAGCGCCGCCAGCACGACCTTCGTGCCGGGGGTCGCGTCGCGGCCGGCCAGCGGTTCGGTCGGGGCACCGGCGCCGGATGCGGCGACCACCTGCACCAGGCTCCGCGCGTAGCGCCTCGCCCAGCGTTGTTCCGACAGCGTCCGGCGGGCATCGCCGGCAGACGCGCCCGGGTCGATCCCACTGCGTGCGCCACGCGGCGATTCCAGGGCGCTGACGAGCAGTGCCGCCAGCATGAGCACCAGCGTGTAGACGCCTGCCGGGGTCGCCACCCGGCGTGCTCGAAAACAGCGTGGGCGCCGGCGTGGAAGCAGCAGGAACCACGCCGGCCAGCCCAGCGCTGTCACCCACATCAGCAGTGCGAACGGCCAGGCCGCCGCATTCTGCTCCGACCCGGCGGCCCAGCCCAGAGAGCAGGCCGCCGCCACGCTGCGCCAGACGTATTCAGACGCGCCGCCGGCACCATCCTGCGCCAGCCGCACCGCCAGTCCGACAGCGACGGCCAGGCCCTGCAATCCGGCGAACAGCGCCACCACCGTCAGCGGATGCGGCACGTGCAGCGGCGCGTCGCCGGCGGCCTGTGTCCCGGCTGCGGCATCGGCGCTGAGCGCGCCGCCCGCGGGCAGGACGAAGCCGCTGCCACGTGCGCGGCGCAGCACCTGCGCGGCCGCAGCCAGGTAGAGCGCCGCCCCCAGCCACCCCACGGCGCTGAGAACCCAGCGGCCAGCCGGCGTGTAGTCGTCGCGGAAGTCGTACGTCAGCAGACCGGCGCCGCACGCCGCGCTGAGCGCATCGAACGCCGCCTGCCAGTAGTGCCGCCAATAGGCCAGGTGCCGGGAATCGGCGGCCACCGTGTCGCCGGCGCCCAGCAGGACGGCGCCGCCGCCCCAGACGGCGAGCAGCGCCAGCAGGAAGCAGAGAGGCGGGGCGGCCAGCAGCCGAGGAAACGAGGACGAGCGGCTCATGGGCTGATCGGCGAAGGATTAGAAGGTGGCGACAGCCTGCGCAACAAGCGACGGCGAGCGGGCCGCGGCGCGGGAAGGCGGCGCGGCGGGGAAGCGCCCATGTGAGCGGCAAGCACCGACCAGCGAGTGGCCGACTGCCGGCCGTGCGCGACCTGGGCCGCACATTCGCTACGCGCTGCTGCCGGGTTGCGGTTTGTCATCCGGCACCGTCCGACCGGCTCACGCGCTGCCCTGGAGCATGTGCTTCCACTTGCGGATGAGCGTCAGCGCGGCGTCGGGAGTCAGGCTCTCCGCGGGCAGCTCGCGCAGCTCGCGCACCAGCGCTTCTTCCGGCTCTTCGAACAGGCGGAGCTGCCGCTGCCGGCGCCGCTGCGTAGCAGCCAGCACCGGCCGCTGCGACTCGCGCGCGAAGGACTTCTCCAGCTCGTTGAGGACGGCGTTGGCCCGTTCGAGCACCGCCGGCGGCACTCCGGCCAGCTTGGCCACATGCAGGCCGTAGCTGCGGTCGGCGGCCCCGGGCACGATGCGGTGCAGGAAGACCACGTGGTCCTCGTATTCGCGCACCGCGACGTT
>Ga0209018_1001006_pt1 | contig 24253 bp, 23 predicted proteins | sample YNPBryBLVA2012_FD_185814 | JGI IMG/M metagenome (GOLD analysis project Ga0209018, IMG submission 185814) | Anoxygenic and chlorotrophic microbial mat microbial communities from Yellowstone National Park, USA - YNP Bryant BLVA 2012 (SPAdes)... ...
TATCTTATTGGCAGGATTAGGAGCAGGGTTAGGAATAATTGGATTAGGAGCAGTAGGAGCAAAACTAAGAGGAAGAAAACCTGATAAACCAGAAAAAGAAACAGAAGGGGAAAGACCTTCAGACATAAAAGACATAGAAGACATCGAAGCACTTGAACAAGATCGAGGAAAAGTTTCCGAAATTAAGGAAAATGTGGAAAAGATATTAACAATATCTACAAGTCTAACACAAAATGTTCAACAACTACTAGGACTATTAAACGAAATAGACCAATTAGAACAACAACAAAACCTAGAAGATATTGTTAGAAATCTGCTTGATTCACTACAAGATCCAATAGACAATACTCTTGAAATAATAACAGAATTAGAAAAATCAACTAATTTGTCGGAAACTTTAAAGAAGGCATTATCAACCACAAAGGATGTATTATCCGAAGAAAAAACTAAGGCTCTTCTTCTGCAAGAGATAATTAAAACAAGTGATATAGAATCTATAAAAGCAGCAAGAAATGAAATAGAAGGAATAAACCAAACATTACAAGGCATACTTCCTGAACTTCAAAAAGCCTTAGAAGCTTTAGCTAAAGCCCAAACAGACTTAGAACTTCAAATAGAGAAAGCAAAAACACCCATTTTGATGATTGAGTTTGCCAGAGATTGGGGCAATAATAGGCTTGATGATGCAACAAAAGACTGGGGCACAGTTGAATCGATATTACCAAAATCGCCACAAGAATCAAATGATCTCCCAACTCTTCAAGAACTCAGAAGGATTGCTGGACCAATGGGGGCGACTATTATAATCATTGCTGCTCAAAACCCAGATCTTGACCCTTCCAACCCAAAAACTTTAGAACTTTTACAACAAAGATTTAAACCAGAACTAGATAAACTATTCGGCTTCGCTGACAAAATTGCCAAAGCTCTCGAAAACAAATCAGGTTGGGACGAAAATCAACATGTTAGCAATGTCGTTGCAGTTCTCAGAGCAATCTGGTTAGACACCACCAATAGGTGGAAAGAAGCGAAACTACCGCAAGTAGTAACTGGTCTACAAGAAGTACAAAACAGTGGTAAATTCGATGAAAACGTAATTAAAGATGCTGCGACGATTAAGAGTTTAATTGAAACTCAAACAACTGGATTTAATCCAACCGAGATAGAATCAATTCAGGAATTTTCAGGTTTTGTATCAAGCGTAGATCCGTCAAATATGGAACCATCTTTAGAAAACTTAGAGACATTGGCACAGCTAACCAATATTGCACTAAACATCGCTGAGATTTTAGAAAATCATAATGGTTGGGATCCAAATCAGCGCTCAGACAACCTGATAGCTATAGTTAAAGCTATAGGGTATATAATACTAGAAAAAACACAGGCACAACCTACAAATACAGAAAACGGCGCATCAGTGGAACCAGAACCTTAGTATCAAGAAGCTATTAATATGTTACAATAAATTTTCGGTGCTTATCAAGTAAATTTTCTAGGCAAAGTAGAAATAGATAAGGCAGAAACCATTGCCTTTGGTGATGCTCATGGCAACCCTATACAAGTAATACACCAAATGCTTCGCACTGGCATTGGTTATATGCCACTAGAAAAATTGCAAAGATTGGCTGAAATATACGCAAAAATAGACCGAGCAACATCAAACTCATTTAGAAGAGAAGTCACAGAAGAAGAATGGCAACCAGTAGAGTTTTCCAAACTAATAAACTTAGATGAGATTAAGGAAGCTTGTGAATTAATTGATAAATATTTTAAATATACTGGAGGTTCAAAAACTTTTATCCACTTAGGAGACTTATTTGCTGACCGTGGTGTATGCGATGAGATTATGTTAGCACTACTAAACGCGATTAAAAAACAAGCGGGAGAAGAATTAATAATTTTAGCCTCAAATCACGGGACTTTTTTAGAAGACCTTGGTTATGAATACCATGGTGATGATGATTATAAAGACGCTGAGTATTACATGCAGACAAGATCTGCTCGTGTTGGTTTAGTATGTAATCCTGATTATATAAGAAAGTTAGGCGAGTTTTTAGAAAACAATACACAATTGTTTCATTTTGATAAAAGAACAAACACTTTCTTTACTCACTGTCCCATAACTAGAACAAACTTAGAAGAATTTGTTCGTAAAGCAAATCAGGTAATAGAAAATCCTGGCCAATATGGACTCGATCGTAACAAGTTTAACTTTAGACCGCTTGAAATACCACAAAACAATGATCCAGAAGAAATATCAAAATTTGTTGAACATGCTAATCAATACTATAAAGCCGTAATGTCTTGGTTCTTTGAGGGCTGTCAAGATTTTAAGGGTTTTGATAGCAAAAGAGGCACTCTTCCAGTCCAAAGCTTAATAGCAGTAGTAGGTACGGAAATTAGATTTTCTGATTATGGGGTTAGGTTAGATAAAGATAAAAAACCTTTCAATGTAACTATGGTTCACGGACATGAAGGAACAGGTTTTTATAATAAAATTGATAATGAGGTTTACAACCTGAATGGTACCGGTGGTAAATCCCCAGCATTTGTGGATGTTGGATATTTGCCGTTTATAAATAAACAAAAATCACAAGATTTATACATTGCACTTTTTTAAAGCAAAAGTAGCTTATACTTTATACCAACTAATCTACCAAAATTGACCAACAAATTCAAAGTTTATTCAGGTCTCAAAAAACCATAACTGAATTCTATTAACCTTTCAACTCCCTGGCCATCTCTCGATCCAAAGCCCGTCGTTTGAGAGCCTCGCGTTTGTCGCGTTTGGTCTTGCCTTTGGCTAGGGCAATTTCGGCTTTGATCCACCGCCCAACTGTCTTGAAATTTAGCACAATACACGTCAAACCTCGTTGCCTAATTTGTCCAGCAATTTCGTTTATTTCTTTCTTTTTCAGCAACAAAGGAACGTTTTCCTTAACTCCTCTACCCTCTAAGCCGATAATTTCCAAGCGGTTGTTTTGGTAAACCACAAACGCTCCTTCAGGCTTAACTTGTCTATTTCGAATAGCTTTTACCATTTTACCAGATAACACCAATCCAGCCTGAAAAGACTCTAAAATTTCGTACTCAAATCGAGCTTGGCGATTACTTGCTAAAATTGCCATAAGCCAACTAGAAAGCAAAAATTCAAAGTTGACAAGCTTAATTTGAACGCTTAGCCTTAAGCTTATTTAACTTATGGCATAACATGCCACAGAAAACCCAACAAAATCAAACTACCCTAACCATAAACTTGTTTAAACTAACTGAAGGGCTGTTTAGTCTAAGTATTTTGGTAGGTCTAGCCTTTAGCTTGGCGGGTAATAGTTTACTAAACTATTATTTTCTCACGGCCTGGTGGCTGATTCCTTTAAGCATAGCCAACCTAGCTTTAAGCGCCATTAGCCAAGCTGACACTTTTAAAAAACATTTGCTAGTGTTTGTGCTAAGCCTAAGTTCTTTAATTCCTTCGATCAATTTCTTCAATCTGTTGCTGGCTAGTTTGGTGGTTTTGTTAAACTTAAAAAGTATCCTCAGTGAAATAATTGTTTCGTCTGTTGAAAACAAAGACAGTTGACAAATTTGTTTTTTCTAAGTTTAAAAATAACGTCAAACGTTAACCATTGTTTGTAGTTGGTTAAAAATTGATGACTCATGTCTAATTATCGTCGTAAGCGTAAAGCTCCACCAAAAGATACTTTTAAAAAATATGTTATTAATGATGATATTCAAGGAGACAAGTTTCGAGTAATCGACGCCGATGGTGCTATGATTGGCATTTTGTCCAGAGATGAAACTATGGCCTTGGCCGAAGAAAAAGGAGTGGATGTAGTAGAAATTAATCCCAAAGCTGATCCAAAAGTAGTTAAACTAATTGACTTTAACAAATTTAAATACCAACTTTCCAAAAACACCACTAAAACTAAGAGCGACGAGCTAAAAACTATTCGCGTGTCAGTGCGCATTTCCTTAAATGATCTTAAAGTCAGAGCCAACAAAATTAACGAATTTTTGGCCGAAGGTAAACGCGTAAAAATTCAAGTGCAAATGCGTGGTCGAGAAAAATCTTATCCAGAAATTGCCAAACAAACCCTGAACACTTTTGTGGGTTTAATTACTCAAAAATACACTTTTGAAAACGAACCAGCTTTATCGGGAGACAGTTATTTGGTAACTTTAATTCCTAAAAAATAACCATCTAAAATTGGTTTGGCAAACTGGTTGACAGCTCACCAACTAAATCTTGGTAAAACCAGTTAGTTTTAACAAATTTATAAACTTTAATAAAATTTGGCCACTAACCAGTTATAGTTAGCTAAAATTCTTTTAATTAGCTCAATTTGCCGATTACAACGCTCTGTAACTCTTTAATTACTGCCGACATTAAGCTTTCTAACTTACCCCACCCACAGATACATCCCAAACTTCATCCACACTTAAGACCAACAAACCTTTTAGTACCCTTTCTGGATAGTGCTTAGCTACATATTGCTTGGCCTGTTCAAAGTCAGTACCCGCCGTCTGATAGTTTACTCTACCTTTAATTTGATAACCTTGTAAACCAGACCAAAAAGCTAGGCTAACTTGAGAGTTAACCTGAATATTGGCCACAGTTTTGTGCATAAAAAAATCAAACAACCAAATCTGATAGTCATGCACTTGTATCACAGACACTGGCACTACGTTCAAACCTTTAGGCCCATAGGTAGCCAAGGCTTTGGCGCTAGCGTTAAGCAAAAAACTTTTTATGGTATCACTAAAAGTTAGCATACAGCAAAAATTTGGAATGAATTTGTAGATTTTTTGAAGTTCTGGTAGAAACCTCCTCGGACAAGCTAAACCACAATTCACATTTACAATTGATTTACAAATCAACCAAAAGCCTAGCGTCGCTTAACTTGAACTCAAGTGTGTTAAATCAAAACAAGTCTTAAATACTATCAGCAACCAAACTTGTTTAAGCCTGACAAGATTCGCAAGTTTCTTGAACTTTCATTCGACCGAATTCTTGCGCAGCGTTCACACTGTGTTGATAGTACAGAGTTTTAATACCCAAGCGCCAAGCATAAATGTATAACTCATTTAAATCCTTAGCTTTAATTTTCGGGTTAATGGCCAAATTTAACGACTGGCTTTGATCAATAAATTCCTGTCTAGCAGCCGCTTGTTCTAGCAAGATTCTTTGGTTAATTTCTTGAAAAGTTTTAAACACGGCTTGTTCTTGATCACTTAGAAAATCTAAATGTTGCACTGAACCGTCATTGTCGCGAATGCTGTTCCAGACTTCTTTAGTATTTTTACCTTTCTGCTCTAAAATCTCTTCCAGTTTTTTGTTCTTAATTGTAACCTTCATCTTATCAATATCCTTAATATAGCAATTCGACCAAATCGGCTCAATACTCTGAGACACTTGGCCCAAGATAAAAGCTGATGAGGTAGTGGGGGCGACAGCTAATAAAGTGGTGTTACGTCTACCATAACCCTCTAAAATAGGAGGTTCGCCATATTCCTGAGCCAACTTCTCCGAAGCGGCGTAAGCTTGCTCTTTTATGTTACGAAAAATTTGTACATTCAGTTTAGCAGCTTCAGTGCTTTCCAAAGGAATCATTTTAGATTGCAAATAAGAATGCCAGCCCAAAACACCCACACCCAAAGCTCGATTGGCTACCGCGAAATTGTAAGCTCGACGCATAAAGTGAAACACTTCTTTTTGTCTGGGATCTGAACTATCTCGATACTCTTCCAAACGACGAATAAATTCGGTCATTACTGCATCCAAGAAGTAAACCAAAGTTTCTACAGCGTCCGTATCTTTCCATTCGTCATAGTGCAACAAGTTCATGGAAGACAAATCACACACAAATGACCACTCTTCATTGGACGGCAGAACAATTTCACTACACAAATTGCTAGCCAAAATCTTGAGACCCTTGTCCTTGTAAACATCGACTGTATTACGGTTCACCGTGTCAACAAACATTATGTAAGGATAGCCAATTTCTACCCGACGCTGTAAAATTTTTGCCCAAATGTTTCTTTTTTCTCGGTTACCAGCAATCATATCTTCCATCCAAGCATCAGTAATAGTCACAGCATAGGTCATTTCTTGAATGGGGTTACCTTCGGTACCAATTTCCAAAAATTCCTCAATGTCTGGATGTTCCACTGGTAAATAAGGGGTAAAGTGCCCCCGGCGTACCGATCCTTGGCTAACCACATTAATCAAAGTCTCAAATAGTCTCATAAAGTGAACTGACCCCGAAGAATAACCATTGTCCTTAATTGGAGCACCCCTAGGTCGCAAATCTCCAAAATATCCAGCTGTACCTCCGCCAAACTTACTCATCATACCTACCTCTGCGTGAGTAAATAAAATTTGCCCCATGTCGTCACCAATATAGGAGGAAAAACAGCTAATAGGTAAACCTTTTCTTAAGCCAAAATTGGACCAGATAGGTGAGGACAAAGAATACCACCCTCGACTCATATAATCTAGAAATTTGTCAGCAAAACCGGGTTTTTGTAAGAGGTTCTCAGCATAGTGAGCAATATAGTCTAACCGTTGCTCGGGGGTAACCCCTTCAGTTAAGTAACCTTTTGACAAAAACGACCGAGAATAGTCAGTAAGCCAATAATAACGCGGATAATTGGACATAGAAATTTTTAGACTTTTAAAATTAGAAAATTAGAAAATAGTTGTCAGTGGCCAAATTAAACTGGAGGTTTAGAATAAATCGTCAGGAGTTAAACTTTGAACTCGTTTACTGTAGTTAATTGATCTTTTAACAAAGAAATCTACGTGCTTAGTGGTAATTACCTCTTGCTCAAACCAATCAGTTTTTTCCAGTAGTTTTTCGTCGACCATAAACAGTTTGGGCAACTGAATACTAGTCAAAGAGCGATTTAAGCGATACTTAATAAACTCTAAAATCACAGCCTTGGGCAAAAAGTCCAGCTCTCCAGCTTCTAAAATCCAGTCTACTACTTGTTTTTCGCTTTCAAAGGCTTCTTGGCAAGCAGACAACAATAAATCTTCAAAGTCCTTACCAAACCATTCTGGATGTTCTTTCCTCATCAGATTAATTACATCAATACCAAACAAACCATGAATTTGTTCTTCTTTGGAAGTAGCTTCTACAGCGTTGGCAATGCCTTTAAACAAATTGCGATATTTATTGAAAGATAAAATGATCAAGAACTGAGAAAACAAAGACACATGTTCAATAAACAAGGAAAACAAAGCAATTGACCGAGCATACTCTTGGTTGTCTTCACTACGAGCTCGTTTGATAGCTGAGTCAAGGTAGACTACGCGTTGCATTAGCGCCGGAATTTCTTTAATTTTAGCAAACTCTTCGTTTAGTCCTAAAATTTCTAGTAAATGCGAATAAGCATCCATGTGACGAACTTCACTTTCAGCAAAAGTAAATCCAACAGCAGCTATTTCGGGCTTAGGTAGTCGCTTATACAAATCCCCCCAAAAAGTTTTTACAGCCACCTCAATTTGGGCAATAGCGATCATCGAATTTTTAATGACACTACGTTCAACGTCGTTAACGTTTACCTTAAAATCTTGTACGTCGCTAGTGTAATTAAACTCGGTATGTAGCCAGTAAGAATGGCGAATAGCGTTGGTATATTCGTATAAATCAGGGTATTCATAAGGTTTAAGATGTAATCTTTTCTTAAATAGACTTCTCTGCCTTAATTTAGCTCTTTCAACCCGATACAAAATGTAGGCTTTAGCCACATCGCGAAAACTACTCGACATCAATTCGTCCTCTACCAGATCTTGAATCTGCTCTACTGAAGGTGCATAGGCTAGTTTTTGCACTTTAGCTTCTAAATACTCTTGCTTAATTCGTTCTAAAACTTTCAAACTTATGGCTTGAGCGTCTTCTCGAGTACCGTGGTTTACGGCTTGCATAGCCTTAAAAATAGCATTCTCGATTTTTTTTAAATTAAAAGTATCGCGTGAACCATCTCGCTTGATTACTTCCAATTCGGGAATAGTAGTAATCGGTAAACCAAAACCCAATGGCTGCCGATTTTCTGCCAAAGCAGAGTTAGTAGCAGACTGACTGAGAACGTTAAACTGGCTAGTAGTGGGCATAAATAAAAGACTTATAAGTTATTGTTAACAACAAGTGGCTTAAAAATCAAAAAAAGTGGTTAACCTTGTGTAAACTGGGTTAAATAACCACTATATATTGTATTTTAGCCAAAAGCTAAATACAGGTAGTAGTATGTAAAAACAAAAGTTCAGTCCTGTCAAGAACCGAATTGATCCCAATACCTAATTAGTTAGTTTTAAAACTGGATTTATTATTGAAAATAATGACACTAAAATTAGGATAACAATCTAGATTGCTTACCTTCTTTTTCGTGTGTTTGGTTTTTGTTTGTTGGCTTTTGGGTTTCGGTTCTTCCACTCTTGGAGTACTTTTCTTGCAGCTTCTATTGCCATTTGATCATGGTATTTTCCAGGAGAAAGCTTCAATCTTTCATAGACTAACAAACCATTAAAATAAACCTTAATATGATAATGATAATTATCTTTCCCTTTAGGCAATACAGCGACAATCAATACACCATCTGGGGGATATGTTAATTCACGCAATTTATTCATGTCTTCAATTATTTTATGCTCAACAACTAATTTGTATCTTTTTAATTGTGTCCGAACAATTCCGCAAAACTTGCTAAAATCTTGTTCAAATTGACTCAATAATAAAGTCTCAACAACTAGCCAAATAACCGTCTGAGTTGCGATTACAAAGCTAATTTCTCGAAAAAATGAATGGTTGCAAACCATTCACCAAAACGTCGAGTTAATGCTTGTATCTTTTCTCTTACTCTTGTTATACCATACCTGAAAGCTTGAATAAATCCTTCATTATTTCTTAACCTTGCCTCATCTACCCGTGCAGGTGTTAACTGCTGTGTTGGTTGCCTTAATTGTTCTCTTGAGATTCTCTCAGACATAAACAAAAAATTGCTACCCATATACTATATTAACCACCTTTTGTCAAAAATTAAATTTTTACATAGTTTTTGGTGCCTTCTATAAGCTAGTTTATGGTTTTGAAGCAAACCATTTAACGTTTTCACCTAGAAAGCAAAACCCAAAATGAAACCCTCACAAATTACTTACCCGCTAGACAAAACCCAGATAATTTTCTTGGTTAAACTTATGTTTAACAAACATTTTCGCCTGGCGCTGATTGTTGTAGTCAGCTTATTAACTGCCGGAGGTATATTGGGTTATTTGTACCATCTAAACAAAACCGAAAACAGTTACCTAGCCCACTTGTCAGCCGTTTTCATAGAAATTGCCATTAGCATTAGTTTAATTGAAATCTTTTTTGAGTATACTCGCCGTCAGGCTTCCTTAAAAATTTATTCACTCACTCGTAGTTACATTTTTGAAAGAGTGTTTAACTCACTTAACCAAGTAATCATTAAAAATCAACGAGATTTTGGTTACATCGATCAGCTTGGCCACTATCCATCGTTTCACAAAAAAATGAAGCAAAACAAGGTTCTGGGCAAATTGGCCGAGAAGATTTTGAACAATTTAAGTGACAATTGCCTAATAGAAATGGCCAGAGTGATTCAACGAGATTTTGAGCAAATTGAAAAAAGCTCCCACGCTCATATCATCGAGATGAACGAAGATTTGTTTATTTCGATCTTTCGCTTTATTGATAGCTGCGACCAAATTACCAAAATTGAACTGAACGAAGCTAACCAGCAATTCATTATTCGCTCAGTCAGAGAAAATCTAAAACTACCAAACTATGACCTAAGTTGGCGCGACATTTACCTGCGAGTGATTTTCAGTTGGCTGTATATCATTAATAATTACATCTACTTCTCAGAAAAAGACAGTAATTTACTAAGGTCCCAGTTTAAAACCTTACAGCAATCCTAAATGTGTTTAGGACCAACTAAATTATATGCTTCAAGCTCATATTTTTTTAACTCAGACTTTTGTCAACCAACTAAAGCTAAAAAGGCTAATAGCCAAAGCTTGGCTACAAAACTCGACCAAAACTTGGGATAATCTGGCAACTTTTCTGGAAGATTCAGATCTAGACAGCTTTTGGAACCAGCAATTGGTCAAGGGTACAGTCCTAGAGCCTAATTTAGACACTAAAAAAGAATTCACAGATAACTTGCTAGAGTTTTACGTTCGCTACACCAAACCCACACTTCTATTTTTAGGTAATCTAGATAGTTTTTCTTTGCCAATGCAAGAAGGGATGCTGAAGTTTTTAGAAGAGCCACCACAAAACCTAATAATCATTTTGTTTGCTCAAGAAAGAGCAAATATTCTACCCACCATTAGCTCTAGATGTCAGTTACATCGCTTACCAAATCAACTAGTACTTGGCTTGCTTGACCAAAAATTGCTAGAACAAACCAAAAACAAGCTACCTGCAGCTGATTCTGTGTGTAAACACTTGGTTTTGCACAAACCACTCAGTTTACCAGACTTAAAAAACCTAGAACGCGAGGAAATTGATTTTTGGCTATGGCAAGTGCAAGTGTATTTAGAAAATTTCTACAAACACCAACCACACTGGAGCTATCTTCACCAGCTAGCCAAGGTAATTAAGGCTCGCCAGCTAAACCAACAGAACCTACAAAAAAAATTTGTGCTAGCTTGGCTTAATACTTAGATGATTTTAAGAAGTTTGATCACTTTCTAAACCAAAAGCTTGCTTAAGCTGAGCAACTACATCGGTAGTTTTGATATCGTATACTGAAAGTGTAGTTAATAGTTAATCAATAAACTAAGGATCTTTACAGCAAAAAGACCCAATAAATAACCAGAGTCTTGGTGAGATCTCTCAGGTTTAGACACTAAAACTAACTGACTCAACTCCGAACTAATGGCCTAGTTAAGGCAATTTTTTGATTGAAATTAGCTCAAGCTAACTCAATTAGGTTAATCAACAACCAACGATTTTAACTAAACTTAGTTTAACCAGACTCCTTGACAGTCACCAAAAACTCAACCTAAAAACCTTTAAATATGCACTTGTTAATCGATATTCGCTTTTACCGTCCAGAACCCTTTGGCTTAGCTATACACATTCGAGATCTATTCACTGAACTAACGCCTTTATTAGCACAAAATCCAATTTACCAAAAAGTTACTTTAATTTTAGACCAACAAAACCAAAACCTAGATTTACACAAACATCTTTCGTGGTGGCCAACAGTAACCACCAATCCTAAGTTTAAAATTTACTACAGCACCTGCCGCTATTATTCCCTAGCCGAACAAACCAAATTCGTATGGGAACTGTATCGCCTGAAACCAGGCTTGGTTTGCTTTTTCAATTTCAACTACCCTATTCTTTACCGAAAACCTTTTGTCTATCAAGTGTTAGACTTAACTATCGTCAAAACCAAACCTCCTAGCCTAAAAAAATGGCTAGCTGAACTAGTTTTACAAACTGGCTTAAGACAAGCCAAACACATCTTCTTTTTGGGTCCACAAACCAAAGTGGAATGTGAACAATTTAGTCGGTGTAATTTTTCCAACCCAAATCAACTTGGCTTTAAGCCTAACACTTGTTTGTATTTAGGGGTTAACCCTTTATATCTTACTCAACCATCAGCTAACCCTAAGAAAAGTCAAATAATAGGTATCAACTTCAGCCCAACTCAACAAACCAAAGCAGAAGAACTAAAAACCGAATTAAACATCACTAAACCCTACTTTTTGTTTGTCTCGGTGTGGCGTAAATACAAAAACCTAGAACGCTTGATTCAAGCTTTCGCCGATTTCAACAACCAACACAATAACCAATACCAATTAGTTATTGCCGGTAAACCAGATCCTGAATATCCAGAAATTTTGGAACAAATTTTAATCAATGAACAACACCGCCTGGGTAACCTAATTTTAGCTATCGAAAGACCAGACTCAGACCTAATTCTACTACAAGATCAAGCGTTAGCATATATATTTCCTTCTCTAAGCGAGGGTTTTGGTTTGACTTTGCTAGAAGCAGCCAGTCGAGGTACTTTGATAGCTTGTAGCAACATTCCTATCTTTCGCGATATCTTGCCGGCTTCAGGAGTGATTTTTTTTGATCCCTATGACACAGCTGCCATTACCCAAGCTTTACACCAAATTGTCAGTTTGGAACCAGAACAAGTTGAGCAAATGACCAAAACTAGCTTTCTCAACAGCCAGCAATATACTTGGGCCAAAACAGCCATTGAAATGGAGAAAGTCTTTGCTAGTTTTGCTAAGCAAGCATAAATTCAGTTGCCTAATTAATCTCAAGTAAACCAAACTTAAAAGGTAAAATAAACTTTTTTAAGAATCACAATTTTTGCCGTTAAACCAAAAAGCCTTAGTCACGCCATACAAAAAACCAAAGTCAATCCAAAACAGCAGTCAACCTTAAATTTAGCTCAGTCTTAAATTGATAAAAACACTTAGTAAATCAAGTCCCATCTTTGGGAAATCTTGTCACAAAATAGCAAAAAGTAAAGTTTTATACCAGTTTTTAGTTTAAAAATTACTGATTGGGTTTGATTTAAAGTCAAGTAGTTCTAGGTCTTTAACTCACATCTGTATGTGTTTAATTGTTAACCAATCAAGCTTAATTAGACTATAACCCACTCAAACATCCTATATCCAACCCCCAAGAACATTGTCAGCGTATACCAAACTCACACAGTCTCAGAAGTCACTAAATTTATCTGGAATCTATCCAAAGAGTCATCAATAAATTAAACAACTCAAGCTAGAATTCAACAATCTCAAATGGCTTAGCCAAGACATAAAAAACTTTTCGGTCAAATTGCTTGGTTGACTTATTAAGTTATGTAAATTTGGTTCTAACCAACTCGGACTTATGTCCATGATGCACCAAACACTAAATCCACTTACTAACCCTCTCAAGCCCAAGCTTGATTTGAAATTAAACGAATTAATAGCCAATCTACAAAATCGTGGCAAGCATTTTCGTTACACAGAAATTTTGGCTTATAGCCAACTCAACTTAACCCAACAACCTGTGCCAGACCCCTTGTGGCCATTAACCCAAATGAAAAAAAATTACTACCACCCCTACACTCAGCTAATTTTCCAAGCTTATTTGGACCAGAGTTTTTTTGCCTTAAAACCAGATTCTTGGGGTATTGGTAACCGTTTGATCAATTTGGCCAACCAACCAGTATGGGCCACTTACGTAGTTAACAACAATTGGTTTTGGAAGCAACTTAAGGCTATTGATAGCACCAATTGGCTCACTGCTTTACCAGGAGTAAAAAAAGTATATGTGTGCGGCTCAAGTTTCTTGGAAATCAGTCACCCCAACAGTGATATTGATTTAGCTATTGAATGCTACAAACACCAAGTACTCTTAGCTAGGTTTTGGGTAAAAATAGCTCTGAAGTTGACTAATTCAGACACTCATAGCCTACGCGAGGCCTGGCAACAGCTATTATTCAAGTTTGGTCTAGTTAGTCAGTCAACAATCGCGCAAATTGATCAAAAGATCAAACCAAATAAGCTAGACTGTGGAGTGTTTTTCGAAAAACAAGAGCAGATTAATGAATATTTTGGCCCGTACGAACGCCAACTATTCATTTTGGCTAGAGGTCTAATTATGCAAGATTACTCAGACCAAGAAAATTGGCCTGCAACTGTGGTCAACAGCTTATTTTTTCTAAAACAATCAAAATTCAAACAACTTTACCAAATCTGGCTAAAACTTGGCCTCAAATTAGGTTTATATCTGATCAGTTTGCCATTATTACCTTTAATTCTTAGCCAACTGTTATGGTACCATCTCAAAAAAGCCGCCGCCGAAGATCACTGGTTAAGTTATAATTTTGTAGCTTTTTATCGACGTTGGTTTTAGTGTGGTACTAGTTTAGCTAGTTTCAATTGCTCAGATAATTTATTTGGTTGATGTGAATTAGCTAATAAAAACTAATTACTAAACATACTTTCGTACAGTTAGAAAGACTAGTTTACCAAAAAACCTCATAGTTTAGATTACATCTAACTAACCAAACCGGTTATACCAAGGTTAAACTCTAACTATTTTAGTGAAGTTAGACTTTGCGCCTTGTAACCGATTAAGTTCAGACCAACTAAAACCTCAACGTTTTATAAACAAATCTAACTAGTAACAGTAAGCTTTTTACTGCAACCAAATTTAACTAGTTGGCTGGATTTTTAGCTATTTTAGCTATCAGTGTTAACTTTAACTTAATGATCCTGGATCGTTTTTTAATTAGCCAAGTTTAGTCATTCGATAGGTTTGGCTTACCGAGCAATACCATTTTACCAATTGCCGCAAAGAAAATTTTACATCCTGAAACATAATTCAACCAACCCTTTATCACTGGAAAAGCCTGATTAAACAAAAATACCAATGCCTTTTCTAACTCAAAGCAATAATATTTAACTTGCTAAAAATTGAATCTCTAAACATAAGCACAACAATTATGTTTTTTACCAAAAAAAACCAAACTACACGGAGCATAGACCAACCAACTAATTACGACTGGTGGCTAATAGGAGCAGTCATATTACAATGTATTCTAGGTTTAGCTTTCTTGGCTAGTGCTATGGCTAATAGAAATAGCTTTTTAGGAGATTTTTTAAAACAGTTGGTGGTTGGTGGTTGGGTTGGTGGATTACTGGCCATAACCTTGGCTAACCTAGACTATCACTGGCTGTTGAAAATGCGATCTTGGATTATTGGTTTTGTGTTAACCAGTTTATTATATATTGCTATACCTTTATTAATTGCCGACACATTTGGGCTAAACCGCTTGCAGGTAATTAATTCGCTGGATTTTTTACAAATTTCTCCCTACATGGCCAACAACGCTGTGCGTTGGATTTACATTTCTGGAATAACTAACTTTCAACCAAGTGAGCTAGCCAAACTAGGACTGTTAATCTACGTAGTTTCATACATTGTTGATAACAAAGATAAACCCTTTACTTGGGATAACTACAAAAAGCCAATTTATGCTGTTATTCTAGTTACTAGCTCAATTCTCATTCAACCAGATTTGGGTAGTGTAGTGATTATTAGTTGTATTTTACTCTCAGTTTTGTGGGTAGCCAAAGTACCCATTAAATATCTTTTGGGTGGTTTACTTATCTTTGTTTTAATTGCTAGCTTAACAATTTTTGGCAGCCGATCCCAATGGCGAGAAGATAGAATTTTTGTTTGGTTATCTAAGTCAATATGCCAGAACTATTCACCTGGATCTTGGAACTATGACTTATGTACCAACCTGGCTGTTAGCCAAAGAGTTACTCGAGACCAAAGTCTACAAATTCAGCAAATCCGCCAAGCCATAGCTAGTGGTAGTCTGTTTGGAGTGGGCTACAGTCGTAGCGACTTAAAAAACTATATTCCCGAAGTGTCCACTGATGGAATTATTGGTGTTATTGGGGCTGAAGGTGGTTTTGTTACTTTATTCTTAGTCATTTTTTTATACCTACTAATTTTCCTAAGAGGAATGAAAATCGCCACCGAAGCTAAAGACGAAGCTGGCAAGATGCTAGCCACGGGTATCTCTATTTGGATAATTTTACAAGCTTTTTGGAATATTGCTGGGATGCTTGGTTTATTTCCTTTAAAAGGAATCCCTCTACCTTTTATTTCTGAAGGAGGTAGTGCTATGGTGGTTAATCTATTAAGTATTGGTATCTTACTTAATATCAGTACCCAAAAAGATCCTGATTACTTAAAGCTTAGAAAAACTTCGCTGACCAACCAAGTCAAAAGAGCAATGACTAAAAAACCTTTGACAAAAATGTGCGACTAATTTGTTACTGTGCACACTTAAAAACATTGATTATGTCAAACAAACAATTTTTCTCCGGTCTAGAAGAAGCTCTAGCTCGCTTAGTAGGAGTAATTTTAACTTTAACTTTTTTTCTAATTTACATATGGGCCGTCAACGGTGTTAGCCTAAGCTGGCTCCAGGCCTTTTTTGCTTTTGGCTTATTTTGGCTAGTCTACGAGGCTATTGCTTTTGGTTTATTCATTTTGTTTGACTTTTTTGCTAAAAAATCCGAGTCCGAAACCTCTACTAAAAACCCAAATGGCCAAGACACTGGGACTGGGACTGGGCCGGTTTTTACTGGAGATTCTGGCTCTAATTCTGCTTGTGACAGCGGTGGTGGTGACTGTGGTAGTGACGGTGGTGGTGACTTTTAAATTAACAACTTTTAGTGTTTAGTTTTTTAACTAAAAAAGATTGGTTTGATTTGTTTCTCTCTGGTTAACGTCTTAAAACCAAATATTTAACCGTTTGAATAAGGAATTTGTTGGCTATTTTTGTTGTATTACTACCTAAAACCAACTTGCTAAACAATTATTTATTTGTTTTTTAAACACACAGTTTTTACAAAACTTGCTTTAATTTTGCTCAACTATATCAAATATAACCATCAACCAATAGTCGAACAATCTATATATGTAAAGCTTACTTGATTACAATGTTGAAATTGGTTGTATTCAAGTCTTCATTTAAGTTTGGGTTTGCTTGAAACTTTCGAAGAAACGCCTGAGAAAAACCAAACATCTTTGAGAAATTATCTATAACTTAAACTTCAAGCACTCTCTGCAATAGAAGATTGCAATCTCCAACTAAATTGAAATTTAAAAGTTGTCAGGCTTTTTAAAGGTGATACAGAACAATAAGTATCTAGTTTAGAATCTTCTAAGACAGATACTTTTCGGCTAAATAATCTAACAAATACTGAGCATTCAAACTTTCCCCAGTAAGTTGTTCGACTAATTCCAAACCGCTTAACAAAGTACCAGGTTTGTGCACTTTGGTTTGTAGCCAAGCTAAAATGTGTTGGTAATTCTGATTGCTTAAAATTTCAGAAAAATCAGAATTTTCTCTTTGAAACTGAACCCAAATTTGAGCGGCTAGAATATTACCTAAGGCATAAGTTGGAAAATACCCAAAATTACCCATCGACCAGTGTACGTCTTGCAAACACCCTTCCGCATCATTTTTGGGTCGTATTCCTAGATATTGTTCGTATTTTTCAGCCCACATGATAGGCACTTGAGTTACTGGTAAATTGTCTTCCACGAGCATTTTTTCAATTTCATAGCGAATAATAATGTGTAAATTATAAGTCACTTCATCTGCCTGCACTCGAATTAAGCTTGGTTGAACCAAATTAACCATTTTCATATAGTCAGCAAACTCCATTGAGCCAAATACAGTTGGCAACTCAATTTGCATCTGAGGCCACAAAGGAGACCAAAAAGTCTTGGTACGACCAATAAAATTCTCCCAAAACCGAGACTGACTTTCGTGTAGCACCAAAGAACGCTCATAATCATTCAATAAAACTATATAATTACTGTCCATTCCCTGTTCGTATAATGCGTGTCCCCCTTCGTGCAAAGCCGAAAAAAAACTAGATACATCATTTTCGTGAAAAGTATTAGTCACCCGAATGTCCTGATCACCTACTCTAGTCATAAACGGATGAGCCACCTCGTCTTGTCGTCCAGTTTGATAATTGTAGCCAATTAAAGACAGCACTTTTTTGGTAAACTGTTTTTGCCAACTAATAGGCGCTTCTATAGACCTAGTTGGTCCAATCTGAGGTAAAGACGATAAAATTTGTTTTATTCCCGTTTTTAGTACTGTAAACAACGAATCAACCTGCTTTTTAGTTAATCCAGGTTCATAATAATCCAGTAAAACATCATAGTTGTTGGGTTTACCTAAAAGACTAGTTTTGGTCCTCACTAAAGCTACAAGTTGTTCCAAAAATGGAGCAAACAGATGAAAATCTTTTTTTTGCTTAGCAGTTTTCCAAGCTTCGATGGCTTGACTGGTCAGACTTGACCAAGTTGCTACAAATTCAGGAGTCAGTTGGTTTTGTTTTTGCCAAGTACGATATTTAATTTCTATAAACTTTCGGTCCTCGACAGACAACTCATGTCTATTTTGGTAAACTTCGTATAATAAATCAGATAACTCAAGCGAAGTACTTTTGTCGTGAATAATTTTAGCCAAAATAGCCAGTTGTTCGGCCCTACCCTCAGCCGCCAGCGGAGGCATATAGGTTTCTTGGTCCCAACTGAGCAAACAACTAATTTGATCTAACTTAGTTAAGTCTCGATAAATTTGCTTTAATTTGTTTAATTTTTCGTTCAAAGTCATAATTTTATGTTTACGTTTTAGTTTTGACACTTTAGTATAAGTCGAAAAACTGGTTTTGACAAATTCAGGGTTAATCTATCCAATAAGGCTGGTTAAGCCTTTTGGTTTTATATCACTCAGGTAAAAACTGTCCTTTAATGGTTTTCTTTTTCGGTGGGTTTTCGCCAGAAACTACCTTTCTTTCAAGAAAAACCAAACCACTAAACCAGCAAAAAATCAGAATCTAACTAACCAAAAACCTAACGCTAGGCCAATTCTAAAGTGTTAGTTCTTCCAGATAACTTCTTAGTTCAGCCAAATAAACTTTATTTGCCAAAATTTGAGGATATTGTGTTTCTCAAAAACATAGGACAAAAACTTCTCTATAAAAATCATTTTGCAGTTAAATAGATAAATTGACAAAAATACCATCTTTAATTTAAGCCAACAAGTAAACTTGTTTCTACAATTTACCTCTAACAAACACAAACATGACTAACTTAATTGAAGCTCACAATTTAGTAAAAGAATATCAATTAGATAAAAAAACTACTCTTAAAGCCCTGGGTCCAGTTAGTTTTACTATTCCTAAAGGAAGTTTTACGATAATTGTTGGACGCAGTGGCAGTGGCAAATCCACGCTGTTAAACTTACTTACTGGCCTAGATAAACCCTCGTCTGGGCAACTAAAAGTCTTGGGTAAAGACATATCTAAACTCAATCGTAAAGCTTTAGCTAAATACCGCTCTCAAATTGGAATCATCTTTCAACAATACAATTTAATACCAGATTTAACAGCTATCGAAAATGTGATACTAGGTTCTTGGGCTGGTGGAAGCAACACTAAACTAACTACTGCTTTGGAACTACTCGATAAATTTCAATTACGTCACCGTGCTTGGGCCAATGTTGTCACTTTATCTGGTGGGGAAAAACAAAGAGTAGCTGTTTGTAGAGCTTTAATTAACCAACCACAAATTTTGTTTTGTGACGAACCTACCGGAGCTCTAGATCGTAAAAATGAAGAAAATGTCAAAACTATTTTGCAACAACTGCACCAAGAAGGAATGACTATTGTGCTAGTTACTCACAACCTAGATTTTTTAGGTTTAGGTACCCAAATTTTAGAATTAGACGACGGTTTATTAGTTACTAGTCGGCAACAAACTAACTCAGCTATAGTGCCAAAAAATTACCAAAAAACCACTCACGAAGAGACTGACCTGTGGTTATTTAAAGAATTCTTAGCAAAACCAGAAATACACACCTATCTTACCAGTCAGCTACCTGTTATTGATACGCCTTTTCCCCAAGCCACTTTGTGGTCTTTAAAAAGTATAATTAATCAAGTTAGTAACCATACTGTAAGTAAAAAAATTCTTGATTTTGGGTTCTTACCTATTGCTAGCGACCTGGAAGATAACTTGCTTGCTTGTTATGTGGACGATCAGTCAGTTTATTTGTTTGATAAACAAATTTTTGCCGAAGATTACATTCGAGTTACTAACGACTCTGAGCATCTTTTACAACGCTACGAAACCTCTCTTATTTTAGCTCATGCTGTCAAAGTGTTTACTAGTCTGAATGAGTTTATTAAAACAGTTACTTATCAATCTTAAATATACACAAACGAATATGACTTTCCGAGCTTTTACTTTATTAATTCGCAAACAAATTCGCTCAAAATTTGGACGTTTATTGTTAGCTTCTGGTGGTATAGTTATTGCTGTGTGGGCCATTACCTTATCTAACGGATTATCTTTAAGTCTCAATCAAGCCATCGTGACGGCCATCAATAGTCAACCTTTAGCCAAAGAAATTCAAGTTAACAAACCCAAAGATGGTAAACTAAACTTTGGTGAAGCCCCCACTTTGGTGGCTATAGGTTGGGAGGAATTTGACCAAATTAGTAAACTTAAAGGAGTACAAACAGTCTCTCCTAGAGAACGTCTAACTATCTTTGTGAAAAACCAAACTAATCAAAACTACGCTTGTAACCAACAAGCCGAAGCTTTAGCCCAAACCAAATTAGAGAATTTAAATTTCAACCAAACTGCAACTAACCCGCCTCAGGCAACTATTGATATTGAACAAAAACAACAAGAATTTGAACAAAATTGTAAGTCTGTCACTACTTTTGCCAATACTTTTCAAAACTTTTACGAAACTCATAAAAATCATTGGCTAGGTCAAACTACGGCTCCTGCTCGAGGAGAGATAGTAGTCTGTTTCGAGTGTGGCAGTCTCAGTTTTAATAAACACTTGGGTGTAGATAAGCCAGAAGATATGCTGGGTAAAACCATCTATATGGAACTAGCAGTAGCTCCAATTAGTTTACAAGCGGGAGATCAGGTAAATGTACTTGGATTTAATAATTTGGCTAGAAACAAGATTACCAAAACCCAAAGTATACCAATGACCATTGTGTCGGTAATTGACGATAGAGAAAACAGCAACTTTAGTTTAACTGGCGGAGCTAACAATAATTTCTTCCTGGATTTTAGTTACTACTTAGAAGCTTTGCAATTAGGTAACCCTACCGTCGATTTGAAAAAAGTCGGTTTTTTAGAGGTTATAGTCTTTTTAGAGGATTATAGCTCTCTTGACCAAGTGCTCACTACTCTCAAAGAGAAAGGGTATTTTGCTGTTTCCATAGCCAAAATTTTAATCGATAGTATCGACACAGTGTTGACTATCCTTAGAGTGGTTTTGTTTGGTTTTGGGGTGATTATTCTAATCGCATCTCTATTCGGCATAGTGGCCATTATGACTATTTCGGTTTTGGAAAGAAGAAAAGAAATTGGTATTTTAAAAGCCATGGGAGCCACAGATGGCTCGATTTTTCTGTTATTTTTAGCTGAAAGTATCTTTCTAGGATTATTTGGCTGGGTACTAGGTACGCTAGCCTTTTATGCTTCCAGTTGGTTAATTCAACAAGCTTTTGCTAAATTCGTTTTCAGCAATGCCGAATGGAAAGCTAATCTAGCAAACTTTAATCTTTACGATTTTTATCCAGTTGCACCCTGGTGGTTACTGGTCTCAACCTTAACAGTAGCTGTATTTTTCACCACTCTTTCAGGAATATATCCAGCTCTAAAAGCAGCTAGGCAAAATCCAGTAGAAGTACTAAGAACTGAGTAGTTTACCGTACAAATCGGTAACAAACCAGCTATTGTTCAAATCTAATTTAACTCAATTCAATCAATAGCTAACTTAAAGATTATATTAGCTACAGTTGGCTAATCTAAACTATCTAGCTGTTTTAAGAGAAAAAACCTAGACAAATCTGATGCGTCAAAACCAATAGTCGATAGTAATTTTAAGATTATAAAGATTGCAACCTATACTAACAATGGCCACAACAACTTTTTTATCAACTACACTAAACAAATAGCTACCGTTAGCAAGCATTGTTTATAATTAACACGCTTTAATCGTTCTCAACTAATTAAACTTTAAACTAAGGCTAACCAATTTATACCAATTGTCTTTAAAGAATTTAATTAGAGCGTCTATGTTTTTCGGGACGTCTACTTTAAACAAGTCGGTTTAAATAGTTGTAAAGAACGTGTTGATTTAATTCTCTCGTAGAGGTGTTTTATCTATCACCAAAAACAACTGTAAGGTTTGTTGTTACTAGTAATTTGCATCTAAAATAGCATTGCAAACTGACTATTTATTGCATAAGCAAGATTTTTTAACGACTAAAAGAAGCTCGCTTCAAATAAAACATGCCCTGCAACCGCCTTACATCCAAAGAATCAAAAATTAAACCTCATTTAAAACACTTGACAAAAAAGCAATTCTCGTACTACATATAGTTACTAATTTGCTTATAGCATTTATGGCTACTAGAACTAAGAAAAAAACTCAAGAGACTCTCGATTTAAGTAAAGAACACTACTTCTATGGCGTTGGTAGAAGAAAAACTTCTACAACCAGAGCTAAATATTATCCAATTAACGAACCTTTGAAAATTTTTGTTAATAAAAAAGCTTTAGAAACCTATTTTCCTGAAATTTTTCGTAAGCACATTGAGTCTATAATTTCTTCTGTTAATCTGAAAACTGGAATAATTTATTTATTTATCAACGGTGGAGGTTTGTCTGCTCAAGCCCAGGCAGCCAGATTAGCTATTGCTAAAGCTTTGCTTAAAAAAGACGAAGCATATCGTCCACTTTTGCGCTCTCTTGACTGTCTTACTACCGACATCCGCATTGTAGAACCCAAAAAAGCTGGTTTACGCAAAGCCAGAAAAAGAGAACAATGGTCCAAACGTTAAATTTAGTTATAAAACTGTATCAAATTTTAAATTATTTGATTTCTTATGGCTAAGAAAAAAGCAGCAGGTGCCGTTAAAATTTCTAAAGATTCGATTTCCAAAAGAAGAGGAGTAAAAATTTTTGGTAATCAATATATACATACTGGGCAAATTATTGTCAGACAGTTGGGAACTAAGTTTCACCCAGGATTAAATGTTAAAAGAACCTCCGATGATACTTTAATTGCCTTGACTGAAGGCATGGTTACTTTCACGAGAAAAAAGGTTAGAGCTTTTACTGGTAATTTAATTAAACGTACTTTTGTAAATGTAATCCCATTGTCAAAGCAAGAAGCTTAAACAGTTTAAAGCATTAACAAATCTTAAAACAGATAACTCGTTCTATTGAAACAATATAAGAGTTTTTGCTAACTAGTGACCAACTAATGAACGCTTTTAATAGTTTTCAAGCTGGTATTAACCCGGAAACAAGTGTTCAGAATTTAGGCACAGCTTCTATTTTTTCCCGTCTACTGGCTAGGATAATTGATTTTTTCATCGTTTACCTAGTGGTTTTTAGTTTAGGAATTTTGTTATTAAGTTTTTTAGCAATTAGCCAGCCAGAAAAAACAAAAATATATCAAGATTACCTAAGACACAACAATCTTACCTCTTGGGAAAGCTTACAACAAAATCCGGCTAGTCCTAATTTAATTTTAGATTGCTCCAACTCAAACGACCAATCGTGTTTCGTAGCTAGAGAATATTTATATAACCAAATGCTGATTTTGTTTGCTAGCTTACTTGTAGTACATATTTTTTATTTCTGTGTACTAACTAAAAGTAGATTATTCAAGACTATAGGTAAACATTTGTTAAGTATACAAGTGGTTGATCAAACAGGCAAAGATCCTAGTTTAATTCAGTTGCTTACTAGAGAAATATTCTTTATTTTATGGTATATCAGTATGATATTCTCAATATTTTGGTTACAGTTGACTATAGTTGAAAACCTATTGACATTTTTAATTTTAATTAGTGTAGTCAAGGGTCTTTTGTCTAAAGACAAAATCACTTTACACGATCAACTAGCCTGTACTAAAGTTGTAAAAATTTAATTTTGTAGTCTTATGGGTGTACCAAAAAAACGCTTAACTCACAAAAGAGTTCGCGATAGACGAAGCCAAGGTCACGGAAAAGTTAAGCTTACACAATTAGCCGTGTGTGCCTATTCTGGCCTCAAAGTTAAGCCACATGTAGTCTGTCCAATCTCTGGCTACTATAAGGGTAAAAAAGTTATTTCTAAGCTAGTTTAGAGCAATGTGGACAAAGGATTTTACTATTTGTCTGTGCATTGCTGTGTATCAAAAATTAACTTTGGAAAACTGGCCAGAGATATCTGATGGGGTTGATTGGTCTCTAATTTTTGAAGAACTTAAGGTCTCTGTAGATAAATCGGAACTAGCGGCTCTAGATTCGCAATTAGACTATATTTGGCGTAATCATAACCAATTTGAACAAACTTTAAGCAAATTTCTCAGTCAACCTAAAAAAACTCACCCTTTTGTTAGGGCTGTATTGTTAGTTTTCTTGGCTGAACTTCTACACTTACACAATAAGTCAACCCCAGAAACGACTGACCAACCTCCGGATTGGTTAGCTCTAGTTAAAAAATATGTCCGCATTACCCAAAATTATATTGGGGCAGAAAACCCTTCCCTAGTTTACGCAGTAGCCAGCCAATTACTTCAAGAAAACCATAACCAATCAGCCTCAGAATAACTACTGGTGTAACTGCTTCACGGTGGA